>MDTB01221160.1_pt1 | contig 10073 bp, 12 predicted proteins | sample 811161 | NCBI WGS metagenome assembly MDTB01 (sample SAMN05326650, study PRJNA326480) | marine metagenome | isolation source: seawater | place: Mediterranean Sea | collected 2009
AGCACTCAAGCTCAGGGATTCAATCTAGAAGCATTCCAAGTATTTGAGGATCACCGCGAGGAGATCCTGTCCGCGGAATCGGTAATCAAAATTTCGGGTTTCGCAATGTTCAAAGTCATCGTGCGTGAAACTGATGGCGACAACAGCAACGTTACAGCACAAAAAGCTACAGAAATTTTGACTGTGCTTAATGCCCATACACAAAGCATCTGTGGGGAACGGGGGCAACATCTCAGCGCGTCTAAACCTATAAACTTTCAGCAAGTCCCGTTCCAGCAGATTTATCTGAAAAGTAGTGAACACGTTCAAGTGTTTGTTTTCAGCACCGAAGCAGCACTTTTAGATCAAAGTCTCATCTCAGCCTGCGAGGGTACGGCCAACATCTGATCCCGAGAATTCGCGAAGGAGATTGAGAATGCGCTGTCTACTTGCCGAAGATGATGCTCAGATAAGCAGGAACCTGTCCGATGGGCTGAGAGCTGCGGGTTATACCGTTGATGCTGTCTTCGACGGCCGCGAGGCAATTTATTTTGCGTCGGAATTCTCTTATGAGGTGGCGATCGTTGACCTAGGTCTGCCTATCAGTGACGGCATGGAGGTCATAAAAGCAATTCGAGCCACAGAATGCGCACTACCCATCATCGTCTTGACCGCACGGACGCAAGTTGCCCAAGTGGTGGCAGCGTTAGAGGCCGGTGCTGATGACTATTTAAAAAAGCCCACAGAGGTTCCTGAGGTACTTGCTCACATCGATGCTGTTTTAAGACGGGCATCAGCAGCTAGCCATACATTAGATCCAGTCATGTGCTACTCATCTTATGAGTTAGATGTGCGTCGGCGAGAATTGAAGGTGGACGGGCGCTTAGTAGATCTAACGACCGCAGAGATGGCAATTCTTGAGAAATTATGGCGAAACGCAGGATGTGTCGTCAGCAAACGCGAGATAGCCGAGAGTTATCAAAAGGACCCCGATGTTGAAACCTCGGTAAATAGTGTGGAGGGACTCGTTGGCCGGTTAAAAAAGAAGTGCTTGGATAAAACTGGGGGGATTGGGCTTCCCATTAAAACTGTCCGCGGACAAGGGTATCTATTTGACGATTCGGACGCTTTGTGAAGCGCTCGATTATCATATCTTCGGTGCTAGGCTCGAGTCTGGTCGTGGTTCTGATTACGCTTACCCTGTCTATTCTAGGCAGCAAATTCATCGTAGATCGAATAGAGGCCACTACAAAATCACAGCTCGGGCAACTCGCAGCTATCGTGTCGAATGGCCTCTCTAACACTGATAACGGTTGGCATTTAAATCTGAGTCAAGATTTCGAGCTCAATAGCTTGTCGAATAGCCCCCCCGCGATTAATGGGACACCGAGAGCAGGTCTCTGGTTAAGCGGCGATGGATTTACGGAATTTAATCTTCGTCCCAGCGAGCTCGGCATAGAGCCATTTCAGCAAGGAAGTAGTTTGTTCGCAGCATTGCTGAGCAATAAAGGAGAGATGATTTGGCGGAGTGGCTCATTTGAGGGTGGGCACGACGTTGAAACAGAAAATAAAATTTCTTTAGCTGCCGTAGCCACGGCAAATTGTGAAATCAAAAACGGGACGGCCTGTGTATTGGTGCCGTTTGAGAAATATTCCTCGGGCGGTGAATACCAAGTTTTCGTCGGCTTAAAAGACGACTCAATTAAGCTAGAGACCAGTAGGATCTTAAATTGGTTTTATCTTTGTTTGTTTTTTTTGGCTCTACTTTTACTGGTTATGCAAGCGTTCGTATTGGTTTACGCCTACCAACCCCTAAAACTGCTTAGCAACACGGTCGCGCAAATAAAAACCGGTGCGAGAGAGAAGATCGACGGTCCGACTCCCACTGAGTTAGAGCCCTTAGTAGACAGTTTCAATCAGCTATTAACGGCCGAGGCTGATCGGAGAAACAAGCTTCGGTCAGCTCTCGAGCGTTTAGCGCATGTCCTTAGAACGCCTCTGACAGTCTTGCAGTCTCGTAGCTATTTCAATCTTGATGATCAATCTGCTGTTCGTGAGCAGACGAATCGCATGTTGAACATTGTTGAACTGGAACTTAAAAAGGTAAGCACTTCGCAAGGTGCGGGCGTTGCAACGCAGAGAACAGTTTCCATCGAACCTATCCTGGCGAGAATCGTTAGCGCCTACAGCGGATTGCCACGACTGGATGTAACTCAGGCTCAACTTGAATTTGACCTTAAAGTAATGACCCCAGATTTATCATTTTTTGGCGAGGCCTATGACCTCGAGGATGCCTTTGGCACCGTATTGGAAAATGCCTTGAGATACGCGCAACATCTAGTAACAGTGCGTGCTTGCCCCGCTCAAAACGCGGATCCAGCTGCTTGGTTAGAGCTTACTGTGGCTGACGATGGTGTTGGGTTCCCATCGGGTTTCATAGAACAATTTTCTTCTGACTACCCTCTCAAAGGTTCTTCTTCCGATAGTTATGGTTTGGGGCTTTCCATTGTCTCTGACATAACCCGAAAGTACGGTGGATCAATAACCCTTAAAAATCTGCCCGAGGGTGGGGCGCAGGTAGTGCTCCTTTTGCCGCGCGGAAAAACCTAAATCGATTCAGTTTTTGTTCAGGTAAGAAAAGCAATACTCGCTCTCATTGAGTCGTCCCTTATTACCGGGTCGATGGGAGGAGTGTAATGCGAATTCACGTCAAATCATTTGGATCTCAAGCTGGCGGCTCGACCTTGATTGGGCTTGTATTGGGTGTCTGCACAGGAATTCTGATGCTCATCAAGTGGCCTGAGCTGGCTGATTACATTGAGCCGCATGTGCAACAGCTTTTGGCTGCAGATCTTGATTCAGTAGCTTCGTCCATTGTGGCAAGTACTCAAAACCTAGCAGATGAATCGCCAGGACAGCTCGATAACTCAGCTTTGACAGGGATTGAACTTAAGCGTGGCTCTGACACGAATAGTGATTCTTTGCCATCGGAATCTGAGCGTTCTGTGCCATTTGATAACGCTGAGCCAGCACAAAAACTTTTAGAGGCCGACGCCACGGTTGAAGTTTGGGAGGCGTTCTCGACGGAGTCGAGTGCTAGGAGGTTTGCGCACGCAGCAGGCGAAGGCCTGGGTGTTGAAATCGACGTGGTAGAGCGCTCACCGAATCGGTTTGTGCCCACTGTGATGTGCAGGCAGGGTGCAGATTGCACCAGTATTCTCAGCGCGATCAATGCGATGTTCAGTTTTGAACAGACGGATGCTTAATGATGATTAGCTTCCGAACATACTGCCTGCTGGCAATCACAATTTCTCTCTCATTTCAAACTAATGCTTCTGTTCTTGACTGCGATGGAGACTGCGGGAAGTGGGAGGGTGTCACTAGTGAGCTTGAATTTAGTCCACTGCCCTTAGGTATACCTTATAGGAGCTGTTTCGAGAGTGCCGCCGCTAATTACGGGCTGCCCGCGAATCTCCTCGCGGCAGTAGGTTCAGGAGAGAGTGATTTTAACTCCAATGCAGTTTCGAAACGCGGTGCGATAGGCGTTATGCAAATCAGATGGCCGGTAACAGCTCGGCATTTGGGATTTGGGAATCGTTCAAAGCTCTTTGACCCATGCATCAACATAGATGCTGGCGCTCGCTACCTTAAGGAGCTCTCAGAACGTTACGATCTCAATCCACACTACATGTTGGGGGCATATTATTTTGGACCCTCGAGAGTCAGCCTAAACAACATTCCTCTAGCCGCCTCCCAGTACAGCGACTACATCTATGAACGATATGTGGGTCTGGAAAGCTATGCCTTCTCTCCCGTCACGGTTTTGGACTTACAAACGTCAGTTTCAGCCAGACGCTGGCAGCGGGTGTTGAGCCAGAGGTTTCCGCAGGTTCGGTTTGCTGTGACCAAAGCTAATCCATCCTCGCATCACATTCGAGCTTCAGGAGACACTGATGTGATGGCGAAATTTTTAGATCGCTTCAACGCAGCTTTTACTTTTTAAAAAGGAGAACTAGCTATGCAACCCAAGAACTGCTTTAACTTAATTGTGCCGGCGCTAACTGGCATCACTTTGCTGCTGACCGAGTTTGCGTCCGCAAATGTTGGCACTGGCCCAGCTGTAAATTTATTTACTCCAGTGAGCATCGAAAGCCTATCGGAAACCTCCCAGGGTGCACGCGAACTGGAGTCTTCCCTTGAGTCGCTCATTTCGAAGCTGGAGGCACAAGCTAATTTGTATGAGGCGGCAGATTGTGCAGTCACCTATGACAATGGATGTCAAAAACTAAGAAGAGGGATGAAGCAGACCTACAAATCTTTGCTAACTGAAATGCAAGAACAGTTGCCAGATATAAGGATCAGTATTGAGAAGACCCGGGATTCACTCGCTGAGCGCATGCAGTCGGAGTTGGGGCGGAAAATGACTCCAGGAGATCTTCAGCGGTTGGTTTCAGGTCGATCAGAGACCACTAACTCGGCTGGAAGAGCCCTTAAAAACACAAGGGGCAGCCGGTTGAGCGGACTCTTCGAGGGTTACTACAGACTGGTCAAGCGAAATAGTGGGTCCAATAGCACCAGCACTGTGCTCGCTGCGCAACTCTACATTGATTCGGTGAACTCGGCTAAGTACCTGGACTTAATTGAGGCAGAGATTGACTCGCAGCACACAGAATTACTTTTAGAACTTGAGTGGGTGGAGCTCACTGATCAAATGAATGGAACCGTAGATAACGTGAAAACATTTCTTTGGGGCGGCACTGATGATCGCCAAGAGCTTTTGAACATTGGTTTGGAGTACACCTCCGAGCAACAAGTATTTAGCGATCTTTACGTAAACTGATCTGGGAGAGAAAATTATGAGGGTCATATCTGCATTTATCGCACTTCTCGCGTTTGCAACCACCACCGGATGTGCGAGCAATACCGTGGCGAGGGTCACGTGCTCAATGCCTAGCGCGCAAACAGTCGATGGATATGTTGCGGCGGCTACCAGAAACCTGAGTCTGGATTCATGTCATTCAAACTTCGACTCGTATTTTAAAGATTTGATGGACATCGCCGTTGAAAATCCAGCGGCGGCCAACAAAGCACAATTCGCAAAGCTGATTAGAGCTGGCATTGATTCCGGGGCAATTTCTTCGAGGGAGGGCAAGCGATTATTCAACGAATATTTTGAACCTGAGTTCTTCGCGTTAAAAGGCGAGGCGAGGTCCAACTGTGTGGCTTTGCGACAAAAGGATGATTATTTCAGTGACATGGACACTGAGTTGCAAAATAAAAAGACCGGGTTGTTAGACGTTTTGGGTGATGATGCCGGCTTTCGATTGTCGCAAAGGTACTATCAGGACTTGGTAACAGTGATAGATGCGGTAGGTCATTCCTGTGAAGCATCCTTGGCACGTCGATGAATAGAGCCTATGTCTGCGTAGCGTTTGTTGCGGGCTTGTTCAGCGTTCTGCTTGCTGACGCTTGGGGAGGCCAATTTCCAAAAAGTGCTCAGGGCGCTACTAATTGGTTGGCGCTAAATCTAGGATACAGCGCCCCCTTATTCTGTGTTGCTCTGCTGTTTGTTATTCATAGCATGGCCTGTCTGCTCGAGGAGTTAGGAAAGGACAAGTGCTGCTCGTCAAGAACATTCCATCTAGAGCATCGAGTAGACATTGGCATCTCATTACTTTTTGGCATTGGAGTCCTATTTACAGCTATCGGGATCAGAGATGCCTTAACGACTGCAATTGATGGCGAAGCAGCCGCAACAAATGGAGGAGACGTGTTAGCGCTGTTGGTCAATGGGGGAATATTGAGTGCGATGACCACCACAGTTGTCGGCGGTGCACTGGGTTATTCCCTTCGTGTCATCAAAGTTCTGGCGACGGGTGAAAAACTTGAAAAGGTTCATACTCGCATGATGGGAGAGGGGCTCCAAAAGCAGGAAGCCCTTCTGCAATGTATCAGCGATCAGTTAAAGACTATTGGAGAGCCGAGGGTACATGAACGGAGCTAGTCACTATCGTACTCAAGTAGCTATCGAGGAAGGAGAACTGCATGTTGATGTGATGCGCTTTTTTGCCATCATAGCTGTCTGCCTATTTGCTGTGTTATCGGCGGTCGGCGGCCAAAGTAACGATGCCCTAACAGAAACGGCAAAGACGCCTGGCACCTATGAAATGTCGATACCAGCTGTAGGTTCAGTAGGTAATGTTGATGATGAGGTGGAGGAGCTGTCTGCACCGCCTAAATCTCAGGGTATACGCTTCAAGGATCACGTTGCTTTTCAGCAAGCGGTAGTCAATGGGGCTGTAACGCTTTGGAAATTTAACGATCAGCATCAGTATCAGTACGAGGTTGAATCCGGACAGCTACTGCCCAGCTTCCTGCCAGATGAGCTTTTTTTCAGTCTTGATAAAGATGACGCTATCAAATTTCTAGACCGAGAAAACGCCAGGAGAGGGTTCAATGCAATTGACGGTGATTGGTATATCACTCTGCCAAAAGATACGCTGAGTCAGGTTGGCAAGGAGCTTCGAAAAGCCAAGGGTTGGGTGATATTAGATGAAAGTGCCTCTATCGCGAAGCCAGCGGAACGGCAGTTGAACTAATTCCTCAGTGACCAAAGTCGCGGCGAGCTAGTAAGAAGGTGCCGATAAAGCCGCTGATAGTGTCTAAAAATTGAATGTAGACACATACGGTGATGAGGTTTAGCCCCCAGCCGTTGAAAGATTGCACATACAACGCTAGACCCAATAACAGCATCAGAGAGAAAGCAAACTCTATCGTCGCTTGTTTTGCTGCTGTCGCCATCACCAGAGTCTTCATCATTTCAACGAAGATCACCGTGATTCCCGCAAAGATCATCACGGTCTCGGACTGCAACAAGCCCAATAAGACTGCAGCAGATAAAAAGGCATTCGTTGGCAGAGTTAGAAGAAACATTGAGAGGGTCCCCTGAGTCACAGGCAAGGTCTAATTATGATCCCTGTGTCGGGGATCTGCTAGCCACTCGATCTCTTTTTCCGGCCGTGCGCTTGGTGGAATAGATCTTCTCCAACCAAGGCTTGTCAATGCCAACGTTCAGAGTCAATCTGTTCTGAATCAAATGAGGGTTGGAGGAAACAAAATGTCTGTACAGGAAATTGGAACAATAGCGATTGCTGTGGCCATGTTGATAGCTTTCTTGCAGAAAGGTACAGATGAAGAGCGAGGTAGGCCTACGCCCAAGTTCACTAAGGTTGCGGCATTTATTTTACTCTTCGTCGGTGTGGTGGATGTTTGGCTTTGGGTTCGTGAACTTGGAACTTTCACTAGTTACATCAAAGGATTCGTGCACCCTGCTGTTGGATTTATTTTGATGTGTTTCATTTTCGTATGGTATTGGAAGAGGCGTGGTACTGTGGAAGCCTTAGATGTGATGTTCGGCATACTAATGGGACACTTTTGGTGGTCTTGGTGATGGAATGAACAAGGCAACGGTGGACTAATAGATAATGGCAACTGGACGCAAATCGAGTCCCCGGAGGAAGCGACCCGTGACATCTAAAAGCAATTCCTGGATTTGGATTGGGTCAGGTCTTGGCTTCTCTTGGTTGGCGATACTCGAGCCGACGGGCAGCGACGTCGTTGTCGGGTTTTTGGGCTGGGGTGGTCTTTTTTTGGGGCCGTTCATGGCTCTGACGGGCCTTATGAGAATGAGGATGTCTTCGCAGCGTCGGGCAACCGCATGGCGAAACCGATTCATAATAGCCACGCCTTTGATCTCAATATTGGCTTCGGCACCTACTTTGGGACCTGATGGCGCGTCCACAGGTGGCGGGCTGTTGGGCGATTTCCTGCCAATGCTTTTGAGCTCAATTATTGGGGATGTCAGTTTTTGGCTGTGCTCTGCGCTGGCGTCGTTTGCGATTTATTGGGTTCTTGGAAGGCCGCTCCGTAGCAGAGAGGTGCTGGACGATCTAGGGTTCAAAGAGATACTCGATGATGCTTTTGGGGATATCGATGGCTCAGCTGGTCTAGACGAGAGTAGGGATGCCGAAGGTGCCGAACCCCGCACCATTGAACCTACGCCTCGGTCCAAGGTTAAAGAAAAGAGAAAAAATCGCGAAGAAAAGCGAAATATCGATACTCCTGAGAGTAACGAGCCCGAAAATGAAGAGAGCCAAGTTGCTCCAGTGGAGCATCCGCGGTCTAAAGAAAATCGAGCTTTAAGGGAACCAAGGTCAACACCGGGTTCCATTTCGAACGAGGAAGCTAGCTATTTACCACTTGCTGACCCCGAGCCTGACCTCCCGCTCACTCTGGAGATGTTTGGCGAGCTTGAATCCGAGCAGCCCAGAGAGCAGGTTACTTCAGACACATTGACGCAGCTTACTGACATCATTGTGGAGACCGTGAAGGCGCTAGAAAAGATTGAGCTGGTTCCATTAGCAGAGCCTATTGTTGGGATGAGTAACATTTGTTTCGAGTTCGAACCAAAAGAGCACTCTAAGTCCCTCACCGCGATTGCATCTCTTACTAAAGATTTGAGCGTCGCCACCAACAGAGAGCAAGTCCGGGTAAACATATCATCGTCAGTCAGGATTGAACTGTCTCTTTATACCGAAGAAAGAGAATTCGCCCCTATTCTACCGCTGCTGCAGGAGGTGGCTGATGTGGATCTGGAAGCTGCGCCCCAGTATCTCATTGGAAGGGATCAGGAGCGGGCGCCCTATCAGTTAGATGTGGGCTCTACCTTACATATGTTGGTCGGTGGAAGTACAGGCGGGGGTAAAAGCGTCCTTTTGCACAGCATTATATGGGGTCTCGTTTTTAGATATCCCCCCTCGAAGGTCAGATTAGTTTTGTACGACCACAAGATGGAGGAATTTGCGCACTATCGCTCTTTGCCGCACCTATGGCAGCCAGTAATCACAAATGAAGGTGGCTTTAATAGGATGCTAGAAAATGCCGGTGCTGAACTTAAACGTCGGATGGAAGCAAAGGTCGCTGACCCTAATGCTACGTTCACTTGGTTGATCATCATCATGGATGAATTCAGGGGAAGTACTAACGACGAATTCATAGAATTTATTTCTATGGCGAGATCTTTTCAAATTCGGGTGATCTTAGGCACGCAACGAGCAAACAAAGAGTCTATTCACACCACGGTGAAAAATAATCTTGGGACTAATATTGCTTTGAAAGTTCGAGACTTTAGAGAGAGTCGGCTAATTATTGGCGAACCTGATGCGAAAGATTTGCTTATGGATGGAGATTGCTTAGTTGACTCTCCAAGGGGTTTGGACAGGGTTCAGGTTGGATTCGTAGACAAGCATAAATTGATGGAACTCCGACAAGAGATCAGCTAGCACCGCAACACTGCTTCATGACTGATAAACGCCTGAATCTAGAGAGTCTCATCCTACAAAACACCTGCTACGAGCTTGTGGGTACCGACATTTGGGGCAATTCCACCCTCCATGTATCTGTGCGGTAATCGTTACAGGGGACTAAGTCCTAGTAAAGCCGCCAGCAAAAGTCCTAACATCCGGTGCCATTGACGCCAGCGCCTCTTGTAAATCATCGCTGATCTCGCCCAAGACGATGAGACTGTCTATCTCAAACCTGTCCATCCACTCAGGCGCGATCGGGCTGGACATTAGATTCTGTACCCGCGTTAGCGCACCCTCGCTATCCTCAAAGACCTCGATAAGAGTGGCCTTACCTTTGTCGCCCGATAAGAACCACTCAAAGCGGCGAGTTTTCTCCTCCTCAAATTCGTAGGTGGCACGCGCACTGCGATCTTTTATCCATGATGCTTCGTCTTCTGCTCCGGACAATATGTTCATCTGCAAAAGGAAGGTGATGGCTCCGTTATATTCATTCAGCATCGGTTGCCCGTCTCCACAAGTGTTGATTCTGTCTTTAAAAGTATCCTATCCCTGAAGCCCTCTTAATGTATCTGGGCTGTAACAATCACAAGCATCACGGCGTGTAGCCCCCCGAGCCTAAGGCGCGGAGTAACTAATCAAAAAACAGCAATAGGCGTCACTGGTGATCCTGTGGCTCCCTCGATATTCAGCGGTGCCGCAATAAATAAAAACGTGTCTTGGTTTAATTCG
>MDTB01160302.1_pt1 | contig 10072 bp, 11 predicted proteins | sample 811161 | NCBI WGS metagenome assembly MDTB01 (sample SAMN05326650, study PRJNA326480) | marine metagenome | isolation source: seawater | place: Mediterranean Sea | collected 2009
CCGGAATATAAGCGTTAACCAAGAACAATTCCCCTTCCTGATCGTAGGCATAAGACTCCTCGATACTGGATCGTCCGCTGCGCAGGCTTTTGACCTCAGTTCCGGTCAGCACGATGCCGGCTTCTAGGTTTTCCTCAATAAAGTAATTATGCCGCGCCTTCCGGTTTCGCGCTGCGACATTTGAGCAGTCTTTTTTGTTCTTTTTTGCCATGATGTGGTCGTCCGATTTGGACGGTCTTAGAGGGCACCTACCCCTTTGAGCGCCTCCTCAACTTGCTTTTTAGTGGAGTCTGCAATGTCGGTAATTGGCAGACGGGTCTCCGACGTGGACAGGCCAAGTAATTTAGCAGCGTATTTTACGGGTCCGGGGCTTGTTTCGCAGAACATGGCGGTATGCACGGGCATGAGTTTTTCCTGGATATCCATTGCTTTCGAGATGTTACTCTCCATCCAGGCATGCTGCATTTCCGAGCAAAGCCTTGGTAAAATATTGCCCGTTACGGAAATACATCCATGACCGCCCGCCGAGAGAAACGGTACGGCAGTTCCATCTTCTCCTGAGAGCTGACAGAAATCCCTCCCGCACGCCAAGGTGGTTAAGATGGGTCGGTCGAGCACAGAAGTCGCATCTTTCACGCCGACAACATAATCCAGTTTAGACAGATCAGCCATGGTATCCACGGACATATCAACGATGCTTCTGCCTGGAATATTATAGATGATGATCGGTATCCCTGCCTCGTCATTAATGGCTTTATAATGTTCGTATAGACCAGCTTGTGTGGGTTTGTTGTAGTAAGGCGTAACTACCAGGACCGCATCGGCACCAGCTTCCTTGGCATGCTGAGCCAGGCCGATGGCTTCCTTGGTCGAATTGGAGCCCGCGCCAGCGATAACCGGCACCCGTTTGTCGGCCACCTCAATACAGATTTCCGTAACTTTGCGGTGTTCCTCGTGGCTCAGTGTTGGGGACTCGCCCGTGGTGCCGCAAGGCACGAGTCCATCGGTGCCTTCAGTGATGTGCCACTCTACTAAATCGCGGAACGCCGTTTCGTCGAGTGCACCGTTCCGGAACGGCGTTATGAGTGCTACGTAGGATCCTTTAAACATAGCCAGTCTCCAATAAAATTTAGCCAGACCATAGCTTTAGCTGCTCTATCCAGCAAGCGTGGGCATCAAAAAAACTAATTCAAATCGGGAATTGCGGGAGATTAGAAAGATTATTAGGATGCCTCCTGAAAGAGGGGGGATCCCGCATCTGGATTTGAGAGCTCACGTTTGAAGTTTCCTATCGGAAGCGGTCTCAAAAGCAAAAACTGAACGACAAAAGCAGATTATAAAAACTGAACAGCAAAAATAGCTTAGTAGGAACATAGCATCAAGAAAAGGTCAGCAAAATTGGCCAATTAGAATTGGGCAGCCACGGTAGAGCGGCGAATAATATGACACGAACCAGCGTTCTAAGATTTGCCGCAGCGGTGTTCCTCGCGGTGACCGTGCTAGCGCCGCAACATACGGCGGATGGTGCGACGAACGCACTCTCCAATCGAGACAAGACCGCAGCAGGAAAAGCGCTGATCGCCTCAAAAAAAGCTAAATGGGCGGCGTTTCGTCAACATCATAGAGCCATAAGAAACCCAATCTTGAAGAAAGCGCTCTCCTGGCACTTGTTTTCTGCCGCAAATAGTGGTGCGAGTTTTCATGAAATTGCACGATTTTTGAGGGAAAATGGTCATTGGCCTCACCGTCGGCGGCTGCAAATCCGCGCCGAGGAAGTAATGCCTCATGGATTGCCTTCTTCAGACATTTTCAAATGGTTTGAAAATCGAGTTCCTCTCACGCCGAATGGGACCGCCCGGCTTGCGGCGAGCCTTTTGAAACGGGGCAATACTGAGAAGGCAACCACGCTGATCAGAGAGATTTGGGTTCATGGAAATTTTGGCGCACAGCAAGAACGCCAATTCTACCGCCAGTTTCGGCGGTACATGACCCGCGAAGATCACATAGATCGTTTGGACCGGCTTCTTTGGGCCGGCAAGTATTATCCCGTCCGCCGCATGTATCGCCGGATCCATCAGGACTATAGAGCGCTTGCTGAAGCCAGGCTGGCGCTTAGGCGGTTCCGGGGCGGGGTTGATCGTGCGATCTCTCGGGTTCCGGAGCGGCTTAAAAATGATCCAGGATTGGTGTACGAGCGCCTCCGTTGGCGACGGAAGAAAGGTAAGAATGAATTTGCCCGGGAGTTGTTGGTCGAGCCACCGCCGGATTTGGGGCATCCCTCACTATGGTGGCATGAGCGTGCGATTGTCGCCCGCCGAGCCCTGCGTGCAGGGCATGTGTCGGAAGCTTACTCACTCGCCAAGAACCACGGGCTTGGCAAAGATTATCGCTCCGGGCTCATAAGCGCTGAGTGGTTGGCTGGCTGGATTGCCTTACGTTTCTTGAAATATAACGATGACAAAGAAGCGGCTTATAACCATTTCGTCTCTGCTTACCGTCATGCCACCTACCCCATTAGCCAGTCACGCGGCGCCTATTGGGCCGGGCGCGCTGCCCAAGCAGGGGGGAATATGCTCACGGCTCAAACGTGGTACCGAAGAGCTTTTTTCCATCAGACGACCTATTACGGACAACTTGCGGCTGCCAGGCTGCCCCCGGGCGAGAGATTGAAACTGCCGCCCCTGCCCAGAATTGATCAGGAGCAAGTGACGGGTTTCGATTCAAACGAATTGGTCAACGTTGTTCGCACGCTCGGTAAAGCTGGACTTCATGAACTTGTGAGGCCCTTTATCTGGCAACTCAACCATCGGGATAGCGCGATTGCCTGGCGGGCCAATGTGGCGGATCTTGCGAGCGAAGTCGGACGGCCTGATCTCGCCATCAGGGCAGCGAAAGAAACCCTGCGTGCGGGCTTCCATCTTATCGAGGCAGGGTACCCTCTTCTTAGCCATAAATTACGCCCGGGGATCGAGGCCCCCCTTGTACATGCGATCATCCGTCAGGAGAGCGCTTTCAATCTCCGCGCAATCAGTCACGCTGGTGCCCGAGGGCTGATGCAATTAATGCCAGGGACAGCATCTCGTGTAGCAAAGAAAAACGGTTTTCGGTATATCCGTAAAAAACTCACGGAGGACGGGGTTTATAATCTTGAAATTGGACAGGCTTATGTCGCCGATCTACTGAGGAGATTTGATAACTCTTATATTTTGACTCTGGCAGCCTATAATGCCGGCCCGGCCCGAGTACGTCGCTGGATTAAGGCCAACGGTGATCCCCGGGATCCGATGGTGGATCCCATCGATTGGATAGAACTGATTCCCTTCGACGAGACACGGAATTACGTCCAGCGGGTCATTGAGAATCTTCATGTTTACCGGTATCGGATGGCAGATACAGATACCGCTCTCACGCCAGAGAGAGATCTGCGCCGATGAGCGCCGGTTTGCTGCCTCAGATTTCTGACATAGAAGCCGCTGAGGGGCGTCTTGCGGGATATGCTTGGGTGACGCCGCTACTAGAGTCACCGCGTTTGAATGCGCTGGCTGAAGCACGCCTGTTGATCAAGCCGGAGTGCCTGCAAAGGACCGGCTCTTTTAAATTCCGGGGCGCCTTCAATAAGATCGTCCAAATCCCAAAAGAGAGGCGAGCGCGCGGTGTGGTAGCGTTTTCTTCAGGTAATCATGCCCAGGGTGTGGCCGCCGCCGCCGAAATCCTCCGATTGCCAGCGACCATTGTGATGCCATCGGATGCCCCCGCTATTAAGATCAAAAATACAAAAAACTACGGTGCCGAGGTTATTCTCTATGATCGTGCGGACGGCAACCGGGTGGCGGTGGCCGAGCATATCCTTGCCCAGACCGGCGGCACGCTGATCCCACCCTACAATGATTTTGATGTGATTGCTGGCCAGGGCACCATCGGGCTGGAACTTGCCCGTGACGCCGAGGCCTTGGAAGCACCCCTCGATATTGTCTTGGGGCCGTCGAGCGGGGGTGGGATGATGGCCGGTGTGGCACTAGCTTTTGCTAGCCGGTCGCCAGAGACGTCCCTTTATAGTGTGGAACCAAACCAGTACGATGATATCGCCCAATCTTTGGCCGCAGGCGACCGTGTGTCAATCGAAGTGGGAGTGCCCTCCTTGTGCGACGCGCTGCTATTGGAAACCCCCGGCAAACTGACCTTTGAGATTATGAAGTCTCGTCTTGTGGGAGGGGTATCGGTGTCGGACGACGAAGCTCTCGCTGCCGTGCGGGTTGCTTTTGACGAGTTCAAAATTGTGCTGGAACCAAGCGGTGCAATAGCCCTTGCAGCTGTGCTTCAGAGCAAAATTGCCCTGCGCGGAAAAACCGTAGGGATTGTATGCAGCGGTGGCAATGTGGATCCCGATATTTTCGTCCGGGCTCTTCAATCCTGATTAGCCGGTCACTTCAACTTGTGGCTTTTTGGGTGGTGGTTCTGACTTGGATTTGGAGCCGCTGTTCACGAGCAGATTTATGGGACTACTGCTCTCTTTTTTGGCATTTTCTTCGATGCGCCGACAGTGACCTTCCAAGAAAGCACCTTGCTCGATGGAGAGGTTTTCGTGCAAAATATCGCCCTTCACGAAGGCGGTCTTGGCAAGTGATACAGACTTTGCCCGGATTTGACCCGTAACCTTTCCGTGCACCCGTAGCATGTCGGCGATGATTTCGCCATTCACGTCCGCTGTTTCGCCAACGATCAGGACGTTTGCGGTGATATCGCCAGTAACATGGCCATCGATTTGGATTTCGCCATTGGTATGAAGGTCTCCTGTGACCTTGAGACTTGAACTTAACAGGGATGGCGGGCCGGGTTCTTTCGGCGGGGAGACCTGATCTCCGTCTTTGCTACTTTTTGTAAACATATCGGCCAGCCTTGATAAATCGCCATGGATTTCTCGGATTGCCGTTGTGCAGGACTTCATAATGAAGGTGAGGCCCGGTACTCCGCCCTGTATTTCCCAGCAATCCTATTTTCTGCCTATATTCTACCTTCTGGCCCCGTTTCACAAGAATCTTATTCAAATGACCGTAACGAGTCTTGAACCCACGGCCATGGTCCACCTCGATAAATTTTCCGAATTTACCCTTGATGCCAGCTTTGACAACTTTACCCGGGGCTGTAACGTAAACCCGAGTTCCGATGGCTCCCACTAAGTCTAGGCCGTAATGCATGGCCCAGCGGCGATTGATTGGATCTTTTCGTTTGCCGAAGTGACTGGATATAGAGAAGTAATCCATGGGGGCAGCGAGTGGCATAATCGCCACGAGTTCTCTTAGATTTTGGAGACGAGCTACTCTGTGATCAAGATTGCTAATGCTCGCTTTGAGGAATTCGCCCGGTTCCGCATCAGGACTGACTTCAACAAACGGACCGCCTTGACCTCTCGCAGCCGCTTCTTTTTCTATTTTTGCCACGAGTTTCCCTGCTCTTAAGCCAGTTCGATTGATGAATATTTTTAGATTACTGATTTCATCACTGGTCTTCCGGGTTAGGCGGGCGACGACGTTTTTTTCCGACTCATTCAAATTTGTTATTGTCTTGTTCAGATCTGCGACCTTTTTTGCGAGCCTGTTTCCAAGCGAACGGGCCTCATTTCTCTCGGCAAGCGCGCTTTCAAGGCTCCCGGTCACCGAGGACAGGTTACCTTTGAGTTCAAAATTTCGGGTGTTGAGGTTCCGCATACTTTTTTCGATGCTGGACAGACGGTGCTTCAGGTCGTCCTTGGCCACAGCGATCTCATCCCGCTGCTGTTTCGATGATATCAGCTTGGATTCTGCCGACATCAAATTTTGCTGGAGGGTTGCGTTCTTCTCTACCAGGTTGAGCATCAGTCCGTGGTTTTTTTCGAGCTCTTGGGTGAGGGCCGCAAATTTTCCCTGATAGTTAGAAATTTCCGATAGGAGATTGCGATAAACTAGGCGCGTATTCAGGATTTCATTATCCTTGGCTTCGATGATCTTGTCATTGATGAAAAAACTGAAGGACGAAAAGATACCCCAGCCTGACAGTAAAAGGACAAGTCCCAATGCGGTCAATTGAGACCTGTGGGAGATTTTGATAAACCACACCTTCACGTCGGTGCGGATTAATAACTCGCGGTCGGGGAAATAATGGGTCAAAAACACAGCCCATCTCGGCCCAAATAATCCTTTACCTTTGTGAGCCATAGTCTCCTCGAACCACCTTTTGTTCAGTTTGGTTTCGGAATCGCCTTGTGCTGAAAAAAAGTAAAAAATCAGACACGTAATGCCAGCTTAACGTAATTCAAAAAATATCCGTATCATCATTTTCATGCAAGCGGAATAACGCGAGGGCACTGAATGGGTAACGAATATCAGCGCAATTTAACCATAATTGATCTCAGCCGGGCTGAAACAGCCGTAATATGGGGCCCGGCGATGAAATTGGCCGTTGAGCAAGTGAAAAAAGCCTGTAGGCTAACTGCTTTATGATAAATATTTTTTGGTTATATACGCATCGGTGCCTGCCCTATGTTAGTAACCATTAAAATCCGATTCGCGATGGTGCTAGCCACTTGGTTTGGCAGCGGTCTGATTAAATTTGCGCCGGGAACCTGGGGGTCTTTAGCGGCCTTGCCGTTCGCGTGGCTTATTTATGAAAGCTGGCGTGCTCCCGGTCTGGCCGTGGCTACCATGCTGGTGTTTCTGATCGGTGTTTGGGTCTCCCACATTCATGCTCAGCAATTGTCAGACGAAGATCCCTCCGAAATTGTCATCGATGAGGTCGCGGGCATGTGGCTGACCTTGTTGGTAGTTCCGCCAGACGTGTTTTACTATATGTTGGGTTTCGTCTTCTTCCGGATTGCAGATATTTGGAAACCGTGGCCCGTCTCATGGGCTGACCGGGCCATTAAAGGCGGTGCAGGTATCATGCTAGATGATATTCTTGCGGGCGTGTACGCGGCGATTGCCCTGTTCGCGGTTCGCACTGTGTTGTAATAGTGTAGGAGTATTTGATGTATCCCAAAGACACCCTTGATCTCGCGGCCGATTTGGTGGCCGCTTGCCGGACACAGAATGTTCTGATTGCCACAGCGGAATCCTGCACAGGAGGACTGATTGCCGGCGCGATTACAGCGGTATCAGGGGCGTCCGCCGTCTTTGAGCGGGGATTCAACACCTACTCTAACGCGGCTAAAAACGAGCTTTTGGGCGTATCTTTAGTCGACATTGAGGCGCGCGGCGCGGTTAGCAGCCCCGTTGCACGGCAAATGGCAGAAGGCGCGCTTCATGCCGCGCCGGTCCAGTTGACGGTCGCCGTGACCGGCATCGCTGGCCCGGGCGGCGGCACTGAGGAAAAGCCCGTTGGTACGGTACACATTGCAGCAGCTCTCTCGAGCCGTGCTGCGCAAAGTGACCTCGGTGCTGAACAGCACGGCCATGTGCTTCGAGACCATCGATTTCTGTTCAGAGGCAATCGGGATGCTATCCGCCTCGCCACTGTTAACGAGGCTCTCAAAATGATGTCGCAACTCCTGTAATAAAGCGATCGATCGCCATGGAAAATTCCTTGTGATAGTATTAGAAATAGACTGAATCCGCCCTTTTTTCGAAGGATTGTACCATTATTTTTACTGCTTCATTGAATACCGCACCAATCATTTTTTGCAGTATTTTTGAGCGAAATTCAAAGTCCACATAAAAATCCACGGTGCAAGTGCCATCCGACTCTTGCAGAAAAATCCAATGGTTGTTTAAGTATTTAAATGGACCGTCCATATAAGCCACATCAATCCGGTCTGGTCGAGAAAGTCGCACCTTGGAGGTAAATTTTTCCCTAAACATTTTGTAACCGATGACCATATCTGCGAGCACGACTTCCCCATCGTTTGAGCGAACGCGGGTGCCGACGCACCAGGGCAGGAAATCGGGGTATTTTTCAATGTCGGCAACGAGGGCAAACATCTGTTGCGGTGAGTGAGGGACATGTCGCTTTTCTGCGTGCGTGGGCATGGTGCGTTTATGCGAGAGAGGACGTGAGTGAGGTGTTAATTAGTCTAAGATCCCAACTGTGCCAGGCGGGCTTTCCTGAGGTCTTGAAAATCCTCGTCCGCGTGGTATGAGGAGCGAGTCAGCGGTGTGGCCGACACTTTCAGGAACCCTTTTGCCATGGCGAGTTGCTGGTATTCTGCAAACTCATCAAGTGTCACATAGCGATTTACTGCCGCATGACGGGGCGTGGGCTGCAAATACTGGCCGACGGTGAGGAAATCCACATTGGCGGCCCGCAGATCATCCATCACCTGGAGCACCTCCTGTTTTTCCTCACCGAGACCCACCATGATACCGGATTTGGTGAATATTTCCGGCTCCAACTCCTTTGTCCGCTGAAGAATGCGAAGGCTGTGGAAGTAACGCGCGCCAGGACGGATGGTGGGGTAAAGCCGAGGGACCGTCTCCAGATTGTGATTGAAGACATCTGGTTTCGCTTGGGCGACGCGTTCTAACGCGCCGTCCTTGTCACGAAAATCCGGGGTCAGCACCTCAACGGTGGTGCCGGGTGACATTTTGTGAACTTTTTCAATACAGGCGGCAAAATGATCAGCGCCGCCGTCCGCTAGGTCGTCCCTGTCGACCGAGGTGATAACCATATGCCGAAGGCCGGTTTTGATGGCCATGATGCCGACATTGTCGGGCTCCAGCGGATTGACGGGGCCGGGTTTTCCCGTCCGGACATTGCAAAAGGCGCAGGAGCGGGTGCAAATCTCCCCTAGGATCATCACCGTTGCATGTTTTTGTGCCCAACATTCGCCGATATTAGGGCACGCCGCTTCTTCGCAGACCGTTGCAAGCGCAAGATCCCGCATTATGCGTTTGGTCTCTCCATAGACCGGGGAGACGGGCGCTTTTACACGAATCCAGTCCGGTTTCCGGGGCGATGGATTTTCCGGTTTGTTACGGAGTTCGGGGTGGCGTAGACGTTCAGTTGTAGACATTGTAATAATAATCTAGGCCCATTAATCTAGGGGTCAAGTCACCGGTGCCAGTGTCGGACGGCATATTAGCCGAAAAACCATCCCTGCCCTCAATAATGGATAATCCGACCATAGGCATCGAGTACCGACTCCTGCATCATTTCGGAGAGCGTTGGATGGGGGAAAACGGTCTCCATCAGCTCGACCTCTGTGGTCTCTAAGGTTTTGGCGATGCTGTATCCCTGGATGAGTTCGGTGACTTCAACACCCACCATGTGCGCGCCCAAAAGTTCGCCGGTTTTGACGTCGAACACGGTTTTCACCATGCCCTCGGGTTCACCTAGCGCGATCGCTTTGCCGTTACCGACAAACGGGAATGTCCCGACATTTATGTCGTACCCCTGCTCCCGGGCCGCCGCCTCTGTGAGGCCGATGCTGGCTACCTGGGGGTGACAGTAGGTACAACCCGGGATTCGGCTCGTGTCGAGGGGATGAAGGTCCGGGTGACCGGCGATTTTCTCGATACAGATGATCCCTTCGTGACTTGCTTTGTGAGCAAGCCAGGGCGGGCCAACAACATCCCCGATGGCGTATACCCCGGGCTCGCCCGTCGCTCCCCATTCGTTGATTACAATGTGGGAGCGGTCGACCTCGACCCTGGTGCCCTCAAGTCCGAGATTTTCGACATTGCCAGCAATGCCAACAGCGAGGATGACACGGTCTACCGTGATTTTTCGCGTCGTCCCGTCCTGGTCAACTGACGCCGTCACTGTGTCGACTCCTTTGCTCAAGCCCTTAACAGTCGCAGAAGTCAGGATGGTCATGCCCTGTTTTTCGAATTCTTTGTGCGCAAATGCAGAAATTTCCTCATCCTCGACGGGCAGGACCCGCGGCATAACCTCGACAACTGTGACGTCAACACCGAGGGTGTTGTAAAAGCTTGCGAATTCGATGCCGATTGCGCCTGACCCCACGACCAAAAGTGACTTGGGCAACATGTCGGGCACCATTGCTTCCCGATAGGTCCAGATGAGTTTTCCATCGGGCTCCAGTCCCGGCAGAGCGCGGGCCCGAGCCCCCGAGGCCAAAATGATGTTTTTGGCGGTGAGTTCC
>MDTB01218180.1_pt1 | contig 10072 bp, 9 predicted proteins | sample 811161 | NCBI WGS metagenome assembly MDTB01 (sample SAMN05326650, study PRJNA326480) | marine metagenome | isolation source: seawater | place: Mediterranean Sea | collected 2009
AAACCTAGAACAAGAGATTATTAGGATTTCATCAAAAATAACGGTTTTGAGTACTGGTGGAGCTGGACAGCTTTTTTCTCACACCACCAATCCACTTAACGCAACTGGCGACGGGCTTGGAGCTGCTTACCGTGCAAAGGTGCTTATGAAAGCACTGCCTTTCGTTCAATTCCACCCCACGGCCTTATATCCAAAAATTGAAGGTAATATCTTCCTAATATCCGAGGCAATTAGAGGTGAAGGGGGTATTCTCATAAATGCTCTTGGAGAACGTTTTATGCCAAAATATGACCCTAATGCTGAATTGGCACCTCGAGATATTGTAGCTCGTTCTATTGCGAATGAAATACTAAAATCCAATCAAGAACATGTTTATTTGGATTGTAGAGCTATTAATAAACAGAACTTCATTAATCAGTTCCCTACTATTTTAAAAAATTGTAAAAAAATTGATTTAAATCCGCTGATTAATCCAATTCCTGTCATTCCAGCTGCACACTATTTTTGTGGTGGTATTAAAGTTAATCCTTTTGGAGAAACAATATTAAAAGGCCTTTATGCTATTGGAGAGTGTAGTTATACTGGATTACATGGGGCTAATCGATTAGCATCAAACTCTTTACTCGAATCTTTAGTTTTTTCTCATCGCGCTGCTTTGAGTTCTTTAAAAGAAATTAATGGAAACTTACCTTCAAAGGAATTTTATTTAAATGTTCCTGAATGGAAAGGAGCAAAATACATTTATGATGAAAAAATTTTCGCCGTAGAAAGGTTAAAAAAAGATCTTCAAAAAATCATGGCTTCTAAGGTAGGGATCTTTAAAACATCTGAAGGGTTGGTGAAAGCAGAAAGCGAACTTAAAGAAATATTCCTTAAAACTAAGGATATCTACAATGAAAACAAACTTACAATAGAGGTTTGTGAATTGAGAAATATGGTCAGTGTTGCCTACTTGATGATTAAACAATCACAGGAACTAAAAGAAAATATTGGGGTATTTTATAATCATGATAATGTCGCATAGTTTTTACAAAAAATACAGCTCAGCAATCAATCGATTTATCGAGCAAGCTTTAATTGAGGATATCGAAAAGGGAGATCACAGCAGTCAAGCCTGTTTTGATAATCAACTAGAAACATCGACTGTTTTAAAAGTTAAGGAAGATTGCATAATTGCTGGAATTGATTTAGCTGAAAAAATCTTTAAGCGGTTTGATCATCTAATTAAATTAACTCGCAATTTTAAGGATGGCGAATCTCTCTCAGAGGGATCAGTTGCTTATACTGTAAAGGGACCCGCAAAGTCATTACTCTCATCAGAAAGGGTAGTTCTAAATTGTATGCAAAGAATGAGTGGTATTGCGTCTTTTACTCACCAATTAAATCAAAAAATAAAACATACAAAATGTAAAATTCTCGATACACGAAAAACAACTCCGGGCTTCCGATATCCAGAAAAATGGGCAGTTACAATTGGAGGAGGTTACAATCATAGAATGGGATTATTTGACTCCATAATGATTAAGGATAACCACGTAGATTTTTGTGGAGGTATGGAGAATACATTGCTAAACATTGAAGATTATTTAGATAGAAATCAATTAAACATCGATGTGGTTGTCGAGGTTAGGAATCAAATTGAAATAGAGGCTGTAATGGAATTTCCATGGGTTAAACGAATACTTCTAGATAATATGGAGCCTGATCAAATTGAAGAAAAAGCGGCTCTGATTAATAATAGTTTCGAAATAGAAGCATCGGGAAATATTAATGAGGACAACTTAATTCAATATGCAGAGACAGGAGTAGACTTTATATCTATTGGTGCACTAACACACTCCGCAAAGAATATAGACTTGAGTTTAAAAGCCCTGTAACGTTCCCTCTATATTTGCTATATTTGATAGATTTTTTTAACAATGAAATATAAAAGAGTGTTATTAAAACTTAGTGGTGAAGCTCTTATGGGTGAACATAGTCACGGAATTGATCCAATAAGATTAAATGACTATGCCATTGAGATTAAAGAAATTCATGAAAAAGGAACAGAGATTGCTATTGTTATTGGAGGTGGGAATATTTTTCGGGGTGTTTCAGGTGCTAGCAAAGGCATGGATCGTGTTCAAGCTGACTATATGGGGATGCTTGCTACTGTAATTAATGGATTGGCTTTACAAAGTGCCCTAGAGAATAATGATATTCCAACGAGATTGCAATCTGCTATCAATATGGAAGCCATTGCCGAACCCTTTATAAAAAGGAGAGCCACACGCCATTTAGAAAAAGGAAGAGTGGTTATTTTTGGCTCTGGCACTGGTAATCCTTTTTTCACCACTGATTCTGCAGCCGTCCTCAGAGCAATTGAGATCAATGCAGACGTCATCCTAAAAGGAACTAGAGTAGATGGTATTTACAATAAAGACCCAGAGAAAAACAAAGAGGCTACCAAGTTTGACTCCCTTTCTTTTGATTAGGTATTAAAAAAAGGCCTTAAAGTAATGGATACTACTGCTTTTACCCTTAGTCAAGAAAATAATTTACCCATTATTGTTTTTGATATGAATCTCAAAGGAAATCTAAATAAAATTATCAATGGAGATAAAATTGGTACTCGTGTTGATTTATAAACCAATGGTGAAATGAACGAAGAAATGGGCTTAATAGTTGAGGCTGCGAATGAAAGCATGCAGTTTTCAATTGAACATTTAGAAAAAGAGTTGGTTAATATTCGAGCTGGAAAAGCTAATCCAATTATGCTGAAAGGTGTAATGATTGAATACTATGGGGTACCTACCCCCCTAAGTCAAGTCTCAAATATTAATACCCCAGATGGTAGAACCATTACTGTTCAACCCTGGGAAAAATCTTTACTTGCAGATATTGAGAAAGGAATTCTAAATGCTAACTTGGGTTTTAACCCCATGAATAATGGTGAATCTGTTATAATTAATGTTCCTCCGTTGACTGAAGAGAGAAGAATGGAACTTGTAAAATTAGCAAAGACCGAATCGGAAAATGCCAAGGTGAGTATTAGAAATGCTAGGAAAGATGCCAATAACGAAATAAAGAAGTCTAATATTTCTGAAGATTTACAAAAAAATGCTGAGATTGATATTCAAGAATTAACCGATAATTATATTAAAAAAGTTGATGATATTTTTCTATCTAAAGAAAAAGATATTTTAACCGTATAGGATTTGAATAATGGGTGACTAAATTATGATTGAGAGTTCAAAAAGTAATTTTTGGGGTACTATTGCAAATTTAATTTTAAGAAATCGCCTTCTGATTCTAATCACCATTGGACTGGTAACACTTTTTCTTGCCTCCAAATGGCAAAATATGCGCTTTACGTTCACTGAAGCAAATCTTCTTCCTGACACGCATCCAGAAAATATTGATTATGAAAATTTTATTAAGACTTTTGGAGAGGAGGGAAACCTAATTGTAATTGCATTAAAAGATGATGATTTCTTTACTGAAAAAATCTTCAATGAGTGGGTTGAATTAAACAATAAAATCAATGAATTCTCTGAAATAGACTTTACCCTTTCCACTAATAATGTTCAAGAACTTGTAAAGGATGAAAATCAAAAAAAATTCGTTCTAAGAAACCTTCTCCCCAATAAAAAAATTGATGCTGTTACATTAGAAAAGTTTAAACAAAAATTACTATTAGAATTACCTATCTACAAAAATATCCTATATAGTAATGATGGTAAATCGATCCGATCGGCCATTTACATGAATAAAGATATTGTCAATACTTTACTAAGAAAAGATTTTATTTTTCAAACTTTTATACCCTTAATTCATTCATTCGAGCAACGAACAGGACTTGACGTAAGGGTATCTGGAATGCCTTACATCAGGACCCTAAATGCACAAAATATAGTAGATGAAATTGGGATTTTTGTTATTTCAGCAATGCTAATGACTACCTTTATTTTTTTCCTATTTTTCCGATCTTTTCGTGCAACATTTATTTCAATGTTTGTTGTTATCATTGGCGTCATGTGGGCATTTGGTTTTTTGGGTTGGATGGGATACGAAATTACAATACTTACTGCATTAATTCCCCCTCTAATCATTGTCATTGGAATCCCTAACTGTATTTTTCTGATAAATAAATACCAACAAGAGGTTGCAAAACACGGAAATAAAGCTATGTCCCTCCGACGCGTAATCATGAAAATTGGCAATGCCACATTGATGACAAACTTAACCACCGCCTCTGGATTTGCAACTTTCATTCTAACTGATAGTAAAGTATTGAAAGAATTTGGAACAGTTGCCTCAATCAATATCTTAGCGATATTTCTGCTTTCATTATTGATCATACCCATCGTTTATAGTTTCATGAATCTTCCAAACAAAAAGCACCTACAACACCTAAAAAAAAGCTTTATAAATAAGTTTGTAAAATGGATGGAAGATAAAGTGAGATATAAAAGAATTAATGTTTTCATTATCTCTATTCTCAGTTTAATGTTTGGAATAATGGGGATTTATCAAATTGATGTATCGGGTAGCATTATTGAAGATATGCCAAAAAAATCAGCCTTTTTCAAAGATATTTTATTCTTTGATAAAGAGTTTAATGGTATAGTTCCAATTGAGGTAATTATTGACACAAAGAGAAAGGGGGGAGCTAATCGATTGTCAGCCCTTAAAAGAATTGACAAGCTTGAAAAATATATAGAAGGCATCCCTGAACTCTCACCTGCTTTATCAACAGTAGGAGGAATTAAGTTTGTCAAGCAAGCCTATTACAATGGAAATCCTAATTATTTTAAATTACCTAGTTCCCAAGAAAATAGCTTTATAGCGCGGTATTTAAAAAATTTTAATGATTCAGGTGATCTGTTGCAAAATTATCTTGACAGTACCGCCCAATTCAGTAGGGTCACCACTTTTATGAAAGACATTAAAACGGAACGAATTGAAGAAATCGAAATTGATCTTCTCAAAGAAATTGATAAGATATTCCCTAAAGACAGATATAATGTGAAGTTAACGGGTAAAACTCTACTCTATCTTAAAGGAACCCATTATTTAATCAGAAACTTAATTATTTCATTGTCACTTGCCATACTTTTGATTGCAATTTTTATGGCTTATATGTTTCGATCTTTTAAGATGATTTTGATTTCACTAATCCCCAACATACTCCCACTAATCATTACAGCAGGAGTAATGGGTTTTACAGGTATACCACTTAAGCCCTCAACCATCTTGGTTTTCAGTATAGCATTTGGAATTTCCGTTGATGATACGATTCACTTTCTCGCAAAATATCGACAAGAATTGATAGAAAATAACTGGAAGATAAAATCTGCCGTCTACTGCTCCTTAAGAGAAACTGCAATTAGCATGTTTTACACCTCAATTGTACTATTTTTTGGGTTTGCAGTATTTATGTCATCCAATTTTGGAGGTACAGTTGCCTTGGGTGGCTTAGTATCGGTTACACTATTATTTGCAATGCTCGCTAATCTTATTCTACTCCCTTCCTTGCTTATTTCTCTAGAAGATACAGTAAGTAATGAAAAGGTATTAAAAGAACCAAAAATCCAAATCATTTCTTCAAAGGATAATAAAAAAGCCTAATCAAATTTTGTAAATAAGCCTATCTTTACATAGAAAAAGTTATGCTATGATAAGTTATCGATTAGTTGACCTTCTTAGTGAACCTGATAAATATAAAACAGTAATTGTAAAGGGCTGGGTGAAAACCTTTAGAGCTAACAGATTTATCGCTTTAAACGATGGCTCTACAATTGAAAACCTTCAGTGTGTGGTTGATTTTAAAGAAACAGATGAATCTCTTCTCAAAAAAATAAACACTGGAGCAGCTCTAGAAATTGAAGGAGAGCTAGTTAAGAGTATGGGAAAAGGACAATCTGTTGAGGTACTGGTAAAGTCCATAGTCGTTCTTGGTGAGGCAGATCCTGATAGTTATCCAATACAACCAAAAAAACACAGCTTCGAATTTTTAAGAGAAAAGGCTCACTTAAGAATTAGAACCACAACATTTAGCTCAGTGATGAGAATTCGATCTATCCTTTCATTTGCTATTCATCAATTTTTTAACGAAAAGGATTTTTGTTATATCCACACTCCAATTATAACTGGTAGTGATGCTGAAGGAGCAGGTGAGATGTTTCGTGTAACTGTTTTAGATCCAAAAAATCCTGAATTGACCGAACAAGGAAATGTGGATTTCAAAAATGACTTTTTTGGAAAGGAAACTAATCTGACGGTATCAGGACAGCTTGAAGCTGAAACTTATGCTCAAGGGTTAGGAAATGTATACACCTTTGGTCCTACTTTTCGTGCAGAAAAATCTAATACTACTCGACATCTAGCCGAATTTTGGATGATTGAACCAGAGATGGCTTTTTTTGATTTAAATCAAAATATGGATCTAGCAGAGGAATTTATTAAATTCACTCTAAATTATATTTTAGAAAAGTGTATAAAAGACTTAACTTTTTTAGATCAGAGGCTCACGAATGAGGAAAAGTCAAAACCTCAAAATGAGAGAAGCTCCATGGGTTTAATCGAAAAAATAAACTTTGTAGTTAACAATGATTTCAGGAGAATTTCCTATACAGATGCAATCGATATCTTAAAAAAATCTAAACCTAATAAAAAGAAAAAGTTTGAATATCTTATTAAAAGTTGGGGAACAGATCTTCAGAGTGAACATGAAAGGTTTCTCGTTGAAAAGCATTTCAATGCCCCAGTCATATTATATAACTACCCTGCTAAGATAAAAGCCTTTTACATGAGAATGAATGATGACCAAAAAACAGTAAGAGCAATGGATATTCTTTTTCCAGGTATCGGAGAGATTGTGGGAGGCTCACAGAGAGAAGAGAGGCTGGAGGTATTGGAGAATAGAATTGAAAAAATGGGAATTGATAAAAAGGAACTATGGTGGTATCTCGACTTGAGAAGATTCGGAAGTACACCTCATAGTGGATTTGGACTTGGTTTTGAACGCCTTGTTCAATTTGCTACTGGTATGAGTAATATTAGAGATGTAATTCCGTTTCCAAGAACCCCACAAAACGCTTCATTCTAATCAAACTTGCTGAACTAACTTTTTCATATCTTTATGTAAGTATATTTTTATATGTTAAAACAGCAGCTCCAATTAAAGCTTTCACAGAAACTCTCCCCACAGCAGATTCAGTTGATGAAGCTTATTCAGCTATCTACTTTAGACCTTGAACAGCGTATTCAGTCTGAGATTGGAGAAAACCCAGCATTAGAAAAAGGAAAGGAGATTGAAGTTGATAATATCTCATCAGATGAATATGATGACCGTCAACAAGATCAAAATATAAATACTGAAGATATAAATATTGATTCTTACCTAAGTGACGACGAAATACCTAGTTACAGAGTTTCAACCAATAATCAGTCTAATGACAATGATGAGAAAATGATTCCTTTTTCTGGAAGAGTAAGCTTTCATGAATATTTAGGATCTCAGTTACAAAGTTTAATTTTGGATGAGTTAGAGCGGCCTATTGCTGAGTTTTTGATTGGAAGCATTGACAATAGTGGTTATCTTAGAAGGACGGATGAAGATTTGATAGATGATTTGGCCTTTACTCAAAATATGGTTGTCAATGAATCTCAATTAAAGTCTGTATTAGGTAAAATTCAGTCCTTAGACCCACCTGGCGTAGGAGCAAGATCACTTCAAGAGTGCCTTTCCATCCAGCTATCTAGAAAAGAACGAGACAAACCCTTGATTATTTTATCAAAGAATATAATTGATAATGCATTTAATGAGTTCTCAAGAAAACACTACAAAAAGCTTCAAGATAGATTTGACATTAATGAAGAAGAGCTCAGATCTGTATTCGATGAAATTGCTAAATTAAATCCTAAGCCGGGCGGGGCTCTTTCTGAAGGCAGTCAAAACAACCATATTGTGCCAGACTTTATACTTAATATTGATAATGGAAAGCTAAAAGTTACACTAAACAGAAGAAATACTCCTGATTTGAGAATTTCAAATAGTTATAAAGAAATGCTGTCTGGCTATGCTGGTGCACCTGAAAAAAATAAGTCAATGAAAGAAGCAGTATTATTTATCAAACAAAAGTTAGATGCTGCAAAATGGTTTATAGATGCAATTGAACAACGTTATCAAACTTTATTTTTAACTATTAGCGCTATCGTAGATTATCAAAGTAACTATTTTCTAACTGGAGATGAGCAAAATTTAAAACCAATGATTTTGAAGGATATTGCAGATAAAATCGAAATGGATATTTCGACAGTCTCACGAGTAGCAAATAGTAAATATATCGATACTCCATATGGGGTCAAGCTATTGAAAAGTTTTTTTTCAGAAGGAATGAAAAAAGATGATGGAGAAGATGTTTCTACCATTGAAATTAAAAAAATTCTAAAGGATTTAATTGCACATGAAAATAAGAAGAAGCCAGTTACAGATCAAGTAATTTCTATCCTTCTTAAAGAAAAAGGTTATAATGTTGCTAGAAGAACAGTAGCAAAGTACCGAGAACAACTGGATATTCCAGTAGCAAGACTTCGTAAATCCATCTGACTAAAGAATGTAAAAAATTAAACCAATTTTTATCGACCTAACATTTGGACTCAATCCCTCAACTAGAATAATATTTCTATTGTAGATACTATTTAAATCATATTCAAATAATAAATTCCAAGTGTTATAACCAAGTGAGATATAAATCGCTGTATTTTCTTTTCTAACGAAACTGACCCTGGAGATTCCACCTCGAAAGTAATTAAAGCGGGAATTTAAATTAATTTTATACTTAAATCCCCCGTACAACCTCCAAAACTCAGTTTTATTTCTTGTTGATGTTCGCCATCGTAATTCCAGAGGTAAATTAAGACTTGTTATCTTTTGACTATTTTGTTCATTATCCAAAATTGAGAAACTAAGATTATTCTGCTCATCATTATCTAAATTTAGATTAGAAACGAGTTTATCAAAGCTATAACCTAAACCCAATGCTATAGCAAAATCTCCTTCTTTATTCAAAGGAATATCTCTTAAAAAACCCATTTGGAAGTTATTAGAAAAACCATTTTGTTTAAATCCATTAATTGACTCTTTCTGAAAAATCATTGAGAAACTAACGTAGAATTGATCTTCACGGTATTTCAAAAATTTTATTTCATTCTGTCCCTGAGCTTTAGCGCCAAGCCAAAGAATTAATAACAAAAGAAGAAACCTTAATTTCATATTACTGCCTTTAATAAATATAATTTTAAAATAACGATAAAGAAAAAGTGCCTAATAAGGGCACTTTTAAAATACTATTCAAAAAGATTAATCAATATTTTGAGTATAACCTCCAATTCGTGTAGTATAATTAATCTTCAAGGCATTCACCTTTCTAAGCTCTTGCTTTATATCACTAATCAAACCCATTTTAGTATCACCATCAACTTTAAGTGCAGTTGTCAAAACATTCTGTAATTCTTGACGTTTGGAAGCTCGCTCCGATAGAACAAAAGCAGCAACCTCAGCTACTGAGGCAAACTTATCATTCAATTGGATTCTAGGTTGTGAACCATATTTATCTTTATAACGTGAGGAAGGTTCTCCAGCATATATATACATGACACGATCTTTTTTGTCCAATTTTTGAACTTGATCTGCAGCAGGTAATTGATTTTTAACCATCAAAGTACTATCTCTCATAACTGTAGCTACCATAAAAAAGAATAATAGCATAAAAACAATATCGGGAAGGGATGCTGTTGAAATCGCGGGTAATTCACCTCCTTTTTTCTTTTTAAACTTTGACATTTTTTTCAGGATTTGGTTTTACTTGGTTCAGCCTCTGAAAGCTTCTGTGGAAACATAATTTTAACTTCACTTAGAAGGGGCCTCAGACGTGCCTTTTCTTCAGGTGAAGTTCTTGGATCAGAATATTTCTTGTTAGCTTCAACGAAACTCATATATTCGTTTGGAAACAATCGTAAAAATTCACGGTCTCTTAATTCATTATAAGCAGCAACTAATTCATTTTGAACAGAAATATAAACCTTG
>MDTB01105779.1_pt1 | contig 10071 bp, 10 predicted proteins | sample 811161 | NCBI WGS metagenome assembly MDTB01 (sample SAMN05326650, study PRJNA326480) | marine metagenome | isolation source: seawater | place: Mediterranean Sea | collected 2009
GTTGAGCTAAGAGTAAGACTTTTCGCTCCTTCGCTCCACAGAAATATTAACCTCCATCGAGCTTTTCACCAGAAAAATTAGCGAAAAAATCTGTCTTGAATCAAAAATGGTCGGGATTATGTCGGCGTTTTTGAAAAAGTTTGCCATGCTTCTCGAAGCTCATCTAAAGCAAGGTAGATCTTATGTAGTAATTCCTTGTCCTTGTTTTTACGTCCTCGAATTAGACTCGCAGAAATCGCTGTATAGGTTTCGTACAAGCTCATTGAGAAAGCATCATCTCTACTGATATCCAGAACGAAACGCAACGATAGCAGTATCTGAATGGCGTGCAGAGAACTCTGTTGAAAAAATTCCTCGTCAGAGGACTCAAGTGCAGTCAAGCTGTCTCGCAGTAGAATACAGCTTTTCTCAAACAATCTGCTCACCAACGCCTCTGGCCGGGTTGGCTCAGGTATAGTCAAAGGGTCTGTGTTTTCATATTCGGAAATGGAGTTAGGTCTTTTCACAACAGGGTATTAATCGCTATCGAGAAGAACGTACTAAATTGTGAGGCGGGCGACAAGATCGACCCTCTAAGAATTTGCCTGTTTGGAGGGGTTTGGTTCGGTTAAACGATAGAAGTCCAGCCATCTAGAAGCTCAGAAAGTGCGGCATGGAGCTTATTTAATTGAATACTCGACCGTTCACGCTTGGCTTTGAAGAGGGAAGAGGTTATCGCGTCATAAGTGGTCGCGAGTTGTATTGCGACTTCTCCACCTTTTTCAAAGTCAAGTAGTCCTCGAAGGGCAACAAGGATCTGCATGCAATGTGTGGTGGACTCATGAAACACCGCCAGATCATCTGCTGCGAGCGAATGCTGCGCCTGCTTCAGCAGTACGCAGCCTTTCTGTAAGAGCAACACAATAAGTTTTTCCGGACTTTCCCCTTCAACTTGCGCAGTACTCTCCTGCCTAGCGTAACTACGTAATGCTGTTCTAGCGTTCATTTTCCAGCCTTGAAATTTCGGATACTTATTCAGTCGGCACTAAGCCTAAATCCTTTAATTATTAGTTGCACTACTCACCACAGTATTTACCCCGAAGCGCTTTCCCTCTCGGCATTGCTCTCTGCCTAGACATTTCGGAGCAAAAAAATCGGAATCTCCTAAAGATTTAATCAAACTGACCGAGCAAATAAGATGATCGGCAACAAATTGCCGAGTTGTCCGGCAAGGCTTAGCCGGCTCATTCCGAACGTGATTTAGGAGAGACAAAATGTCGATCGCTTTAACCAGCCCCTCAGCCCTTATTACTCAACATCCATTAAATATAGCTAGAAAGGAGATCTATGAATCCATGGCAAGGCTATCTACGGGCAAACGTCTGAACGGTGTAACCGACAACGTAGTAGATATAAATGCGCAAACGACGCTTAACTCGGAGATCCGTGGTTTGGCTCAAGCGGTAAAGAATGCCGGCGTTGGGATGGCAATCAATGAAACAGCTGACTCAGCTCTATCAGAGGTCTCAGATATTCTACAGCGTATGAGAGAACTGGCTGTGGAGGCTGCGTCAACTGCCATCTCTGATACGACCAGAGCCGCCCTTAACGATGAGCTTACGGCGCAGCATGTTTTGATTACCAAGATTGCCGCGGACACCGAATATAATGGCCAAGCTTTGATAGATGGCACGTTCTCCTCGCAAAGCATACAGATCGGTGCGAACTCGACTAATGGGTCAGTGAGTTATTCATTAAGCTCTACTGCATCAGCTTCTTTAGGGGCTTACGTAAGCGAGGGCTATACCCGCGTGCCTGTCACCGCGGCGGCAACCGAGCCTTCAAATAACACCACTGCAAGTGAGGACTACACGGTCGGATCAAGCACAATCGAAGCTACTGCCGCTGAGTCCGCGAAAGACGTTGCGGCGAAGATAAACGCTGTTTCTGGTTCTACCGGCGTCACTGCGACTGCCGAGACCTACGCCCATCTGCTCTCAACAAATTCCGGCTCTGAAAGCTATACGATTGAAATCAACTCAACGACGACGAGTAGCTTTTCGATAAGCAGCACCGATGTTTCTGGAGCGGTAACCGCCATAAATGCGATTTCCGGAACTACAGGAGTAACAGCCGTTGCGACCTCTGATTACAAGGTTCTATTGCATGACGCAGATGGTGACGACATCACGATTGAGAACACCACCAGCAGCTTAGCTAATCTCGACGTGTATGCTGTAAAAAGAGATGGTTCAACGACGCAAGGCAGCAGCGCCACGGATTTGGCAGCCAGCGGCGGCAACGATGCAACGAGGGTTATTGGAACTCTTCGTCTTATCTCAGACTCAGAGTTTACGGTTGCTCAAGCTGGAACGTCCACACTAGGGTATTTAGTGGCTGGAACCGCGGCCAGGACCGCCATCTCTAGTATAGATCTGACAGGCACCGACCTCACGGGGTCGATAAAAGCCACACAGGCGATTGAATCAATAGACTCTGCTATTAATCAAGTTGCAGCCATCAGGGGCACTATTGCCGCAAATACGAGAACCTTTGAACACTCAATTAATGTTAACACAGCGGTTGGAGCCGATAAGTCCGTTGGTCTCGCCAAGTTGGAAGACGCTGATTTTGCGATCGAAACAGCTAGGCTAGCAAAAGCCATGATGTTAAGAAAAGCGAGTACCGCGATGCTTGCTCAAGCCAATACGAATGAAGAGATGGTTTTGAGTCTACTTCGACAGTTCCAGGTCTAAGGAACGATTTGGTAAGGAGATAAATTTTCGTTGGAGGAGTACCGTGGTTTAAAAATTGATTTGCAGCTTCAGTACCGCTGAGATTTCGCTGGCGTTTAGGAAGGCGCGGGGCTCGGACGTGTTTTGTCGATCCAAGTGTTCTGCCAGTGCAACTAAAAGAAACACGTTTGAAACGCCTTTTTATTGGATTAATTGGCTATCTAATGGCGGTAATGTTGGTAAAAAAAGAAATTAAGGGAAACCTTTTAACTCATTCCCTCTCCTGGCGCATATAAAGCCCGGTTAATTTCGCCAAAAAAGGGGAAATTCAAGAAAACCTCGCCGTAGGGCCCTTATTACGACGAATAGTATGCCCGCCTCCTAACCCACTAATTCCAGTGGGGAATTCGCTCAAAAACTCTTGAAGCGCCCATTGTGAATCGTGAAGTTGAGTTCAAGTGAAACTAGAGAAAAATATTTGGTTTAAAAAATCGTCTTTGATCCACGTTGGTCGCTGACCACAAAGAACAGACTAAACCCTCTTATTAAAATAGTGGTCGGTATCGGCAAGAGGTCTGAGTTCTTGGAGTATTAGCTTGCTGCTAAATTTTTTTTTAATATCTTGGTTGGCGGCAGATCTCGCATATTATCCTCTGGAGTTGTGCAAAGGTCTAACAAGTCATAGAAGGACGCTGACAGTGGAAAAAATTTACCGAGCAATAGATATCCCGGGAATGATTGAGCCTAATGAGCAAACACTCTTAGAGCAACTTGCGAGAGAGATTCAATTCGACGAAAACGAGAGTGTAGTTGAGTTTGGAACGTTTTTTGGTAGAAGTACGGCCTCTATTTCCGCGGGTCTAGAATCAAATGAAACATTTGACAGGAATTCAAGCTTCTACGCTTATGATTCATTTGAATGTGATCTTGAAGGGGGGTTTTATCGACATGTACGTGCCAATGCTGTCAGAGCCAATGTGACTGATTTACTTTTGAAGAGGGGAAATCGAGTCGACTTCTTCCCCATATTTGAAAAATATCTTGATCATTATATTAAAAAAGGGATCCTTAAGCCTCAGAAGTGTGAATTAAAGAACAGCTTCCCGAAAAGTGAGGCTATCAGGTTGATGCACATTGATAGCCCAAAGTTTTACGATGAGTTCAGACTCATATTGTTCAGATTTTTCCCTAATTTGAGTGTTGAAGGGTGGGTTGTATTTCAGGACTTTTTTTACCACTGGTCAGCTACATTAATCGCAGCATTTGGAATAATGTTCAAAGAAGGTCTCATTAGTATCGAAAGTTCCGCCGCATCGAGCTTGGCCTGTAGAGTCATCAAAAAAGTTGACGTGGATCAAATTCAAAAAATAGATGATCAGATGTCGGCCGAAAATTCTGTGCCCGAGTCCATAGATTTCCTAATCAAATCTCTCAAAGAAATGGAGTTGGATAGAAAAACAAAGTTTCTGCCTCGTTTGAATCTAGCGAAAATCCAATGGCTGTATGGGAATGCGAGGTATAGTGATTCGGCAAAGGAAGTAGCAATCTGCCTTGGGTCTAGTGGCAACGTGGAGATTAGTATTATTAACGATTTTTTGGAAATGATGGGAGAAGGTTTTTCTATTAGGCGTCTTTATGAGAAGGATCATCGTTCTTAAAACAGACGTGTGGCGCACTGTGGTCTTCTATAATAGAAAAGGTTGATGTGAAATTCTCTTGAGCTTAGGTCTTCGAGTTGGTTCCATGATAATTGCAAAAGGAAATTGTAGCGATGGGCTGATTCCTTTATGTTTGCCTCGACAACACGGGGTTTCTACTATAGTAAGAACGAATTGAAGACCCCGTTAAATAAAAAGCTGAAATGGAAGCAATTCAGCAGCAAGCGGTTGAGGCTATGGAGGATAAACGCGCTCACGCGCTCAAAGAAGTGAAGCATCTTTGCAAAGAGTTAGGCGTTAATGTTGGGATGTTAAAAGGCTTATCAGTCGAAAGGCGTGGACGCAATCAGAAATGAACGGTGGAGTAAGAGACTGCAAAATTTGTTCATCAGATCAAATCGAGAACTTTATTAATAGCTGATAATCGCTCAATCACTACTGATGGAAGAATAGTCAAGGCTCGCTCATATAAGCTTCAATGTTTGACATGCGGGTTATTCTTTAGTCCAGATAATATCATTGTAGAAAACTATCAAAGAAGCTCGGGTGACTCCCCCTTCGATTATGCGCGCCATGCTAATGTCGCTAGGGGTGTGTATGAAGTTGTCTGTGGAGAAATGCACGATTACAAAGAATTAAAAATATTAGAAATTGGTGCTGGTAATTTTCAAACAAGTCTCAACTTATCTTCACTAGATGAAAGATTAACAATTTGGGCGATTGAGCCTTCCCCTGAAAAATCAATGCTACGAAATGAAGTAAATTGTTTTCAGGGTCGCCTAGAAGAGTTCGATGCCCCATATAAATTTGACTTTATATTCAGTAATCAGGTTATTGAACACATAAGTGATCCCTTAGGATTTGTTCAGGATATTGATGGCCTACTCAGTTTGAAAGGGATAGTTTTATTTTGTTGCCCTACACAATCACAAATTGCTCCTGAAACACTTTTTATTGATCATCTCTATCATTTTTCCGAGGAAAGTTTTAAGCATTTAATAGAGCTATCTGGATTCGTTCTAACTAAGGAATTTGTAGCACCATGGGATGAGTTTACTCATTGTTACGTGATATCTAGGACAGGAATTGCATGTCAAGGCCCGAACAGCATATCTCCCATCGAAGCTTTTGAGGCTCGGAAAGATTTAGTAAAAAAATTTAGAGACCTTGATGTTCAGATAGCTAGAAGAATACAGGCTTTTTCGTGTCCTATTTACTTGTTTGGTGCAGGTGAATTTAGTCAGATAGTTGAGTGTTATGCACCAAACTTTTTTCAGTCGTTGAAGGGCATTATTGTCACCACAAAAAAAGGAAATAGATTCTTCAACAAGGACATCTCAATGCTTGAGGAGGTTACCCCTAACGACGGAGTTATTGTTCTTGGCGTGAGGAAAGAGATCGAAGCAAATATAATGGCGCTGTTAATGGATTATGGTTGGGACATAGATAGAATCTTGATCTGTTTTGAAGATCATTAGTACGGCAATTATCGTTATAACATTGGTAGGAAAGAGATCTGGATTCTCCTAGTCCCCAACTTGAATCTAACCACTTCCGGGCACGGTTTGTGGATTTTAGCGAGGCGATTCGATACAGACTGAGAAACCTGACTCGTCAAAATAAAAGCATAGATCGGAACTTTTTATACATGATCTATAGAATCTATGGTCGATTTTGATCTCACAAGGATTAACACGAGAGTCAACTTAACTTTGATTAGACTCTGTCGACAGTTTCCTCCCATCAAACTCCCAAGTTAGAGGGCTAGGATCTAGGCGACACATTCCTTACATTGGTACTGGCCTTGCGGAGTCCTTTTTATCTGTAGCAGAGATTGAACGAGGGGAATGCGGCGTTTTTGTCGCTGCTATCAAATTTTATCGTGCTACCCTCTGATCCAAGAAAGCTGAGACGCTTTTAGGCGTTGGAAAGCTTACTAGCTTTTGAAAATTAGACTTGTTTAATCTTGAGATATCGTAGTAAAAGTCTTTTTCACTGATTTCTATTTGTCTTTTGATCAGGGGAATTGAAAATACATTATTGACCCCTATTCGATCAGCCTCGCTATTATTTTGAGAGCCAGAGTGATATGTCATCGAATCTAACACCAGGAAACTTCCCCTTACGGCTTCTACAGGTCTCTGATTTTTTTCAATAAATCTCTCACTTGGGAAGGACTCGAATAGGTGTGATGAGGGAAGGAGCCTAGTACAACCATTAGACAAGGTAAAATCATTTATGCAAAAAAGAGCGTTGATAGCCAAAGGCCTTGAAGAGGTGAAATGCTGATAGGGGAGGTCTCTGTGCCAAAGACTTTGGCTATATCTCTCTCTAGATGGGTTTATTACAACGTTTTGCTGGTTAACAATAAAATTATCGCCCATGACAAGTGAGATTAAATCCATAAGTCTCTCGTTGAAGCAAATCTCCAGAAAAACTGGGTCTAACAAAAACGGGGCTCGAATAGTGTTGTGTTCGTCTATGGACTCGAGAAACGCTAGCGTGTGTCTCTCTTCATATGTTGCCAAACAGCGTTCTATTTTCTTCTCTATCAGATCAAGTCTGGCTTCGCTGAGTCTCGAATCAAGGATGGTATAACCATACCTTTTTATCTCTTCTAGCGATTCATGTAACTCATGCTGACCCGATGATTGTTCGGTCACTCCATAACTTTGATGACTCATTTTAATCACCTTCTAAAATTGCAAGCCCGAATCCATCTTTCCCGTAGTCGTTCCCATTATATAGCATGTAGGTTTGGCCCTTATGTTTAAAGACAAAAGGGTAGCAGACCATTTCCGAATCCCATCCTCTTTCAGAAGCTGGAAGCCCATCTTGAAGGTGATTGGTCCACCTTACCCCGTCTTCACTGCACGAGTATCCGATTTTATACATGTCCCCGCCACCTTCTCTAAAGGAAAACCACATGTGAAATTGGCCTGAATCCTTTAAAACCGATGGTCTTGAAAAAGCCTGAGCAATACCGAGCGCCCATGGAACCGCGACGCCTTTTTTTGACCAATTTATACCATCAACCGATTCTGCATATTTGATAATATGTATCATCTCCTCGTTCGGGGAATCCCAACTAACAGTTGATCCGTACCACATCTTATATATGCCCTCTTCTGACATTACAAAAGGATACGAAAGGCTCACAGCATCCTCCTGATCTGCCCCCATAAAAGGTTCCTGAGGATCCAAACTGAGTTTTTTCAGGTCGGAATCGAGAATCAATCGCCCAATATCTCCTCTCCAATGCGCGTTATCCCTGATTTGCCAACCCATAAAGAGCATGTAATTCATTCCATTTATTTCATAGCAGTTGCCAACGCTTACCCCATGAGAGTAAAAGTCCGTTTCGTCACTTGAAAAAGTGAAGATCGGCTCCTTACAAATCTCAATAACTGCCATCTTTTCTATATCTAGATCGACCCAGCCAACGGATGATCTGTTATGAAGATCCCTACCTGAGTAAAATACGCGGTACTCGTCACCTTTAAGATGAACGGGGAGGGGGTTAGAGGCATGACTACGGAGAAAGGGTTCTATCGGCTCCACCCGGAAAATTTGGCCGCACTTTCTCCACTTCTTCATTTTTTACTAAGACTTATTTGCCAAGTTACCTAAAGCTTTACCTCTTTGCTGGATCTTGACGAAAGTGGTGTAGGTTGATCAATGAAGACATTAAAATCTCGGGTTGGACCAGCTATCACAGCTCCCATCCCGATAATATTGTATTTTCCAACACGAATATGGTCTCTTAGTGTGGCATTAACTCCCAAGAATGAATTCTGGCCGATATCGCAACCGCCGGCTATAACAACCTGAGAAGAAATAAAGCAATTTTTTCTGATAATCGAATGGTGGCCGATATGATTTCCGCTCCATAAGATGCAATTTTCCTCAATTTTTACAAAGGGCTGGACCGTGTTGTTTTCCAAAACAAAACAGTTCTCTCCAATTTCCACATTCGATGCGACGAAAGCATCCGGACTTACAAACGAGATAAAATCGTAACCCATCGATTTCCCCTGAAGGAACTTCGTTTCCCTTACTTTGTTCGTCTCGGTGTAGCCTATGGGGATAAAGAGCTTGTAAAGTTTGGGGTCATATCTTCTGGGTAAGGTCTCGAACTCAACTACAGGCTTGCCTGCGAACTCAGTATCCTTTAGATATCCTTTGTCTAGGGTAAAGGCGACGACTTCATATTCTTTATCCTGAGAGAGGTAGAAGTGCGCAATTTGGGAGTTATCTCCAAGTCCAAATATTATTACTTGTTTGGTCATTCCTCGTCTCGGCTCATCGACCGTTAAATTCTAAACCGAATAGGGGATTGATTCATTCCTTAACCGGTTCTGATTTTCTAGGCTTACCTCTGCAAGACAGGCTTCATGTGTCGTTCTCCAGGAACATGCGCGCTCGCCTGGAGCGCTCAGTCTCTCTCCCCTAGTTTATTTTAAGCAGGGCTGCTTGTGTCTCCTTGCAAGAAAGGATTGGACATATTGAAAGCCTTTGGTCCGTTAGCCTTGTTAACTTGGGGAAAATTTATTTAGGATCTGAGCAACATAGTCTATTTTGTTACCATTAACGCTACACCATACTGGCAGGCGAAAGAGGCGCTCGCTTTGTTTCCTTATAAAACGGTTTTCACCATTGCATCTTCAAAGACTTCTGCATGCATTACCGGATTGTAATGCCCCTCCCCCACTAGACGCGTCTGCCAGCTGGCTATTCGCGCGGCAATCACTGAGCAAGGCTCAACATTTGTTTGGGGAGAAAAGGGCAATCCCCGTTGAGATTTGATTTAGAGATGGTCGATTAAAATCTTTTATCGCCTCCAGACTGGTTCCATAATATTTGCAATGGGGAATTTTAGCGATGGGTTAATTTTTCTATTTTTGCCTCGTTAAAGCGCAGTTTTCCTCGTTCAAGGCGATGAACCGCTTATTAACGTTCGAGCGATTAATCAAGTACGCTCATTAATGATCGAGAATAGCCTAAAGGGCTTTGTGCAGGCCGTGTCGCCGTTGGACGAAACTGAAAGAGAAGACTTCTCGATCGTTTGAAGTGGCAGTTTCTGAAGATTCACCGATTATATATTTGTCTATTGGCCCAGTTCCATTTTTCCAGCGTCAAGAGCAGGGGCAGGGCAAATACATGCGATGTATGGGCCTGAACGGCTACAGTGGCGACTTTTCATGGTAGCTATTCTACGCTAACTGCGAGAAGTCTTGAAAAAGGGGAGCATATAGAACAACTAAGATGTTTAGAATATGGTTTGCCGATTAAGCCAATTCTCTTTGAAGATGAGGGGTTCAACGTAGATACTAGCAGTGATCTTGAAAAGATTAGACTCCGGCCCGAGGAAGAATTTCAAAATAATCACAAATATATCCAATATAGTGTTAATTAAATCAGGCCACCCTCATACGTAGGCATTCAGGCTCATTGTCGCACCAGTCCAGTCATTGATTTTATTTTGGCGATGTAGGGTTAGAGAGTTGTACCAGTAACTGGATTGAGACTCCCGACCCCACCGCCAGTCAGGTGCGAATGGTATGAGAGCGTGGGTGTGAACGCCCAATGCGCCCGCGAGATGAACAGTGGTATTTGTTACTGAGACAATGTTATCGCAAGCGCTTATCAGTGCTGCCAGGCCATCTAAGTCGTGAAAGTTATCCACCTCTGGGATTGTA
>MDTB01176409.1_pt1 | contig 10071 bp, 11 predicted proteins | sample 811161 | NCBI WGS metagenome assembly MDTB01 (sample SAMN05326650, study PRJNA326480) | marine metagenome | isolation source: seawater | place: Mediterranean Sea | collected 2009
CCACCGCGAGCACCGAACTCCAGAGTTCGACTGAAAAGGCTGCCGCTGAAGTGTCCGAGTTGGCTGGACAGATTGTCGAAAAAACTACCGCAATTACGAAGGCCATGGTGGACGGAACGCACGATATTCAAACCACCATGGGCGCTGGTCAGAGGGAAATAGCCTCTGGCTTCACTGAAATGGCGCAGACCATTTTAGACGCGCAACATGACGGAGCTGAAAAGCTGCGCCTTTCTGTGGAAGCGAACCTGACCACTTTGCAAACTCAATTCTCGGCGATGCTGCAGTCCATAACAGATAACCAAAAAGAGGCTGCGAGCCGGCTTGCCGAGTCAATTAAAAGTGGTGTCGACGGCATAGAGGTAAGTCTGGAGGCCGCAGGTAACAAAATTACCGACTCGGCCACCAGGAGCGTGGAGCAACTGCAGGACCGATTCACTTCGGTCCTCGAGTCTTTGACTACGCATCAGTCTGATGCGCAGGAGCGAATAAGTGCAAAAGCGGACGAATTCCGGCAGACGATTCAGGAGCAACTTGGAGACGTGCAGAGAGAACTGGGTGAAGCTGCCAAGAACCTAACCGAACAGCAAAGAGAAATATCAAAAACTCTTGGAGATACTGGAGAGAGTATCAAGGCTGCAGCGACTGATACGTCAAGGCAGATGCAGGAGTCTGTAGACCAAATCGCCAGTAAAATTTCTGAATCCTTGACCCAAGCGCAGAGTGCCATCACGCAGAGTACCGAGTCTGTGGCGAACCGCATGGATGACGCGACCCGAAAGCACTTTGAGGCTGTTCATCAATCTATCGAGCAATCTGGCGGTAACATGCGCACCTTGATGGAGACTCAGTTTGAAAATTTTGGAAAAGGCATTCAGGAATCAATCGAAAGTATTGTGCAGGAGTTGGGCGAGGGTCTTACCAGAATAAGCAGGGAGTTGGTCCGGGATATCAGTGAACTGAGGGATGTTACTCAGGCTCTCAAGACCCAGCGTGAGCAGGAAAGGAATGATCTCTGATGGGTCCACGAACGACTCTGGAGGTAAAACAGGATTCGCAGTGGATGTCTGTGTCAGACCTGATGTCAGGACTGGTACTAATATTCATCATTCTGACTGTGGCGATGATTTACGAGGCCGCGCGGATAGAAGAGACTAGCGGAGACATCAATTCCAGAATAGATGAGATAGCTCTGGCGCTGGAGCGGGAATTCAAGAATGACCTTGTCAGATGGAACGCCGAATTCGACGCACCGCTTCTGGAATTCACCTATCTGAATCCCGATGTGTTGTTCGACAGCAGTAGCGCTGACTTAAAGCCTCGATTCAAGGAAATTCTGGGTGAGTTCTTTCCCCGGTACATAGGAGTGCTCAGTGAATTCAAAGATACGATCCTTGAAATCAGGATAGAGGGGCACACCAGCAGTCGCTGGGATGAGGCTACCACCCGCCAGGAAGCTTATGGCAAAAACATGGATCTCTCTCACCGCCGGACGGCTTCGGTACTCCAGTATTCGTACAGTCTGCAGGATGTGCAGTTGAATTACTTTGACTGGCTATCGACGACATTGGTCGCTGTGGGTATGTCCTCTTCCAAACCAGTAGTCGATTCACAAGGTAGAGAGCAGGAGAGAACGTCAAGGCGCGTCACATTCCGAGTCATCACTAATGCAGAGCAGAAGTTGCTGTGCAGGGATTCCCGTTACCATGATGAATGCCCACGCGACATAGTCTCTAATCAGTAGCGCTGTGGACATAAAAATTGATTTTGCGAAATTCAGGGAGAGCGTCGCTGGCTTGCCACCGACGGATTTTCATTATCGCAGTCAAGGACGGTGGCAGTTTGAGTGGGATGAGGGCGGCGAGGTGGAGGTCTCAAACCTCGATGGCGTCATCAAGGATCTTGGGCCGCTGCAAGCAGACGGATATGGCGTGGTGCTCTATATCAAAGATCACGGATCAAAAATCGACGAGGTGATTGACGATCCAACCGTGGGCCGCAAAGTTCATCTGGCGTACTGTAGAACCCTTGAGCACATGGAGAAGAGTCAAAAATTTGAACGTTACCGCCTGAAACGAGAACCTAATGGCCTGTTTCTTATCTCGGGGCTCTCCAACCAAACCGAAATTCTTGAGCAGCAGGTGCCGCTCAGTGTCTGTAAGAATTGCTTGCAGCAACTGAATTATCGGGGATACCGAGACCTGAGTTTTATGGGGGACGCCAAGGATCGTGCAACGCGCGATTTTGACTACGACGCGTTTTTTGAAAACTACTCCAGTTTTTTTCCAAAGTTACCGAGCAAAGACGAAAAGTCCCCCGTTAATTACACTTCTGGCCAACGGGAAGTTTTTACGCTTGCGCGCAGGAGGGCTGGAAACTGTTGCGAGAAATGCGGCGTAGATTTGACGACGCTACCCAGCTTGCTACACACCCATTGCTCTGGCGGGGTGGAAGATGAAAAATCCGCCGACAACCTGAGGGTTCTTTGTGCAAATTGTCTCCGCCGTCAACCCAATCATGATCCTGTCTACCTTAGCCGTCGCGACGATCAGGTTTTGCATGAGGCAAGGAAGAGGCAGGATTCCTCGTCTCTAATCGAGCTGTCAATCGAGGACTTGATTGATACTGCTTGGAAGGAGCCTCTGAAGATTTTCCAAAAGAGATACGGGGGTAGGGTGAAGCCTTATCTGGATTTAGCTGATGCGAACAATACCGTGATCTGTAATCTGACCTTGGCTTTCGTGGATAGGAAGTTAGGTTTGTTACCTCGCTATTCAGATGAAGAGAGTAAGAGAGCGCGTGAGATGGGATGGAGACTATATACGCATGACGAGGCCATGGCTCACTAGGCTCCGGCCAAAAGCTTTGTCAGTGCTCCATAGTAGCTGACATACAGCTCGGTTTTGGCTCGGGTCATGCCGACAAACAAGCGGTTTCTGGCTCGAATGTCCTCGTCGGACGGCACTGGCACCCGCCTTCCCACGCGGCCTCGCTCGCCCATACCAACAATCGCCACCGCAGAAAATTCAAGGCCTTTGATCCTGTCTAACGTAGATAAGCGCAAGCCCGATCTGCCCGACGCGTTTCCGGCAAGGCCCCTGATCTCGTGCCAAGTCATTCCATTCGCAGCAAGGCACTCCTTCACACGCTTCAAACTGAGGATATCTTGGCTGACAACGCAAACCTCCTCCAGTGGGTAGCGATCGGCGATGTCATTGAGCCAAGAGAGGAGTCCCTCCATTTCACTTGATGAGTCACTGAAACCCTGCAAAATCGGTGTTGGCCCACTGAATGCGCTAAACGTATCTGTCAAATCATCCTCATCTTCTCGTTGAGGGTCTGGCAGATTTGTAAGCACCTCCAACGATCGAGAAAAAATTTCTGAGGATGTCCTGTAGTTCTTGCGAAGCCTGCGCGCCCTTCCACGGATGTTAAGGCCGCAATCAGCGAAGCTGTACTTCCTCCCCGAGATTCTCTGATTTTGATCTCCAACCATGAATACACTCGGCTGTTGATCTTGAGCAGTATTGGCCAGCGCTGCAATAAGAGTCAGTCCAGCGCGGCCGAAGTCTTGAACCTCGTCCACGATCACGTCTGAGTAGGGAGAACTCCACGATCCGTCCCGAATTTTATTGATTAACAACCAATATGCGTCCTCCTGAAACAGATTGTTATTGGCATGAACAAGCTCGCGGTACTTTTCAAATACGGGAAAAAGGTCCAGTTTTTGTTCTGCTGTGAGCGGCTTTACGCGCCCTCGACGATCAGCCCTCACGTAGCTGGCCTTGTCGTAGATCCCTTGCTCCATGATTACCGAAGCGAATTCTTGCTCCAGAAACTCATTGCCCAACTCACGAGCAAAACTGGAATGCTTCGCGGCTTCGGTAAGCAGGTGTTTGTATGCGCCTGATTCCCGTTTTATCACTTTCTCCGTCATGCCGAGGGTGCGAAGCGCTTCACTCGCCAGACTATCGAGATCAAAGATCTCGCAGCGATTGGCCTGTTCGTCTCCCAGAAAAGATTTCAGTTCGTGATTTATGTCTTGGGCGAGGAATTTGTCATAGGTGGTGAACAGGACTCGCGCATCGTCACTTCTCTCAAGGATGGTTTTGCATCGATGCATCGCGCAGACGGTTTTTCCAGTGCCGGGTGCGCCGATTGCTCTAAAGGGCCCCCTCCAATTCCCATCAACAATCTCGCGTTGCGAAGGGTGGAGAAAAAATCTCCATACAGCGAGTGGTTGGTCCAGGTAACGCAGGAGGCTCTCGTCGGAATGTTCGTCCAGTATGAGGAACCGGCGCTTGGCGTCTGGATGCTCGAACGGATTGGCCCCTTGCTCAGGCGTCGCAGGGGGCGCGGGAGTCCCCCCCGTGGCAATGACCAATAGAGCGTCGCTTGCCTCAGCGGGTAAATGATCCACTATGTCCAAAAGCTGATCCTCATCTGTGACAGACATGATGTCATCGAGCCATTCCTCAGGCACGCCGTGAAGCGCTAAGTATTCTCTGGTGTGCCTCTCGAAGATAGGCTTGGAGGAGATTTCATGATCCACGACCCGGGTAACTACAATGTCTTCGACCCGTTCCCGAATTTCGACGAATTGAAAAGCTCCAGTCTTGGGATGAATCTCGCCTTTTCGATTTTGTGCCCATTTGTAAGCTTGGTCGTGATGGCCCACGTAACACAGTAAAAGGCTCTCTTCAGTTTTGTGAATAATGATTCTGAGATCCCGGTTGACCCTGACAGACCAAAAGTTGGCGTCTCGTGCGCGCTCTACCCGATGGAAGTTCAGACCCGGAGCCTTAAGGTTGGCCTGCAGGTCGAAGACAGTTGTCTTTGCCAACCGAGCTTCCTGCTGGCTGAGCTTTTCGAGGCTCGAATTCAGGCTATCTGAAATAATGAACTGCATAAATGAATGGGTTTCTGCTGCTCATGGTTGGATGTCGTTGGCAATCAGAGTAGCAATTTTCCCTGTAAAAGTTTATTTCTATCGCCTTACTGGTCCCTCGAAAAAGCGGTGTTGATCGGGGATCATGCCGTATTCCGCTGCTGCTGAATCTGCGAAGTTGACAGTATATGGCCACCTTTAGAGCAATTGACGTCCACCTTGCTACGTTCCGAGTCCTCGACGCGCTTGATTGCCAGTTGACTGGAGACTTCCTGTGGGTTGCGGAGGAAATCAATGAGGATGGCGCGAAGGGAGTAGTCTTCCGAGGATTCGAGGAGGTTGAAGATGGAGAGCCGGACTATCAGGGGTACGTACTTCTGGCTGATGCAGCCTCTGACCCAGATGAACCGGATACGCGTCTGATAACTCAGGAAAACCTCGCTGAAATTAATGACATGCTCAAAAATGAAATCTCTAAACAATTTGCTGTGCAGGATTGGTTTGACCCTCAACTGAATTTTGTAAGTGAAGGGAGGACTTCTCTGATGAATGGGTACAAAGTGTTGGACGAAGACATTTTGTTTCAGAAGGTTTCCTGCAGGTTAACTCTTGGCGACCGTAAGTGGGTATTGATCGTCTGTTTCAAGCCGGATCGTGCCCACGATTTTGGGAAGTCGGCTTGGTGGACATTAGAAAATCTAAAACTCTTATGACGGGCTGCAAGAGACACCGTCATTTGGGGTTCCCAACCTTCTCTCCCAAAGTGCAAAGTTGGTTTCGTTTTCCCCAACCCCGTACCTTTGTGCCGGGTTTTTTATTATGAAAATTGCTCTGGCTGCTGTCTTACTGGCAGCCTCCGTTTGGATCACTTGGGCGATTAGCGTATCTGGCTCGACAATAAGAACCGATATCGCATTGTCGGTGCCAAATCATGCCTTCCCGCATCTCGGCGAGACCCCTCTTAGAGTCGCGGTAATCAGTGACTTGCATGTTGCTGATTCCGCTCAGAGCTATGATGCACTGCGCATACTGGTGCAGGACATACTGGAGAGTGAGCCAAGGTTCATTCTCCTGCTCGGTGATTACACGGAGCATCCAGACTCCATCGCCAGCCTCAGCCAGCATGCTGCCAAGGTGGGAGAACTGCTCGGCCAATTGAGTCACGTACCCACGATTGCGGTCTTGGGCAATTACGAGAACTGGTCAGCTCCCGGTCTCTGGACCCATTCACTAACTGCTAATGGAATCAGAGTGCTTCGGAACGAAGTAGCGTTGATCGAATCAGGTGATCAAGCCGCATGCTTTCGTGGTCTTGGAGATGCTTTCACTGGGCAGTTGCGCTACGTGGACTTTATGGAGGAGTGCCGTGGGCGACCTAAGATCACGCTCACCCACGATCCAGCCGGGGCGTTTCATCACAAGGTGAAGGGCGTTGTGCTGGCAGGTCACACCCACTGTGGTCAGATCAGGCTTCCGTTGATTGGTAGCCCTTGGATTCCTTCGAACGCACCCAATGACGCCACTTGCGGACTATATGAGGACGCTGACAGATTGTTGTGGGTGAGTTCAGGAGTGGGTACCAGCATTTTACCCATTAGATTTGGCACCCAATCGCAATGGAATCTCATAGAAATGGGTGCACCAAGCTGTCCTGGGGGGTTTTGCCCCGGGGCATTGAACACATGGCATCAGAATGAACTCTGTATTGCGGAACTGCGAGTGAAAACAGCAAAATGATTTGTCACTGGTTAAAGAGGCTATTTAGGTACCTACCTTCATCACTACCTTGCGAGGGTAGTGATTAAAAGACGAGGGACATTCCTTATAGATTCTATAAGGAATGTCGTTTCACCGTGAGTTTAATCTGGGATCATGTCGCGTTCAGCTTTCGATAAAAATTTTCTTCCCCAACAGTTTGGGAAGGTTTTGCAGCCCCAAAAGAAATCCCCTTTGCCCTCTCGGATTGTCATCTGACTGGTGCACCCTCGATGGCCGCAGATTGGCGCATTCCGGTCAAGCTTTTTGCGAGCCTCGTTAAGTGTCCTCGCTTTCTGGTGCTGTGCGCCGGTAGGCAGGTCCGCTCGCGACTCTATAAGGCCTCGAATCTCCTTTTGTATTCTCTTAAACAAAATCGACTCTTGGTCCAACGATGAGCCCAGTTGCTCCAGTTCGGCAATTAGCTCATCGCAAGCGCCCTGATCTTCAATAAACGGCACGTCCTCCATGGTCAGTGAGAACTCTGTTGCAGTAAAAAAATAATTGGTTATTTCTGTTGCGAGCTGCTGCTCCTCCGAAGATGACGGCGTTGAGGTGAGCAACTCAAGCTGAGGGATAAATCTCGCGATATCCCGTTGAATAAGCGACTCATTATTTTTTCTGCACTCTTCAAGGATTCCTTGTAACTGCTCCTCGGTGAGTTGTTGATTCGAGCTAGCTTGTTGCGACCTCGATGCGGGATCTGCTGGCTCATCTTTGCCCTCATGGCTAGGCTCCGATGTCTCGTCGGGCACGTAAAGATTTTCCAACAGGCCCAAGGACTCCAGTCTGAATCTAATACCCGCGATTGTCCGCTCGAGAAGTCTTGCGATTTGAATGAGTGACGCTTGCTGTCGAAATTCCCTCTCCAGGATTTTTTCTTCCTCGTCGGTCCATCTTTTCCCTTGGTTATGGGGTTTTGTGACCTGCTCTGATTTTTTATTCACCTCCTCTAAGGCCGAGGCTGCGTGATGGAGAGCTGCAAGTACTGCCTCACTCCTGGGTATATATTGTTCTGGCAAAACTCGCCCGGTATCCGGGTCGTACCCGGCGCAAAGCGCCCGTAGAACCGCTGTAGTCTCCCAGTTATTAAGCTTGGAATCTGTCATAGATAGCCTCCGCCAATGCGATTTTTAGTGCTGAATGTCCTGGAGCTCATAGTGCTAAACCTTATTATTCAGCACTATGATCGCGAGCTGCGATTGCACGAAGTATCTTGTGACTTGCGACACAGTCCTCCCGGTTGTATCGAATAAGTTCTGCTGCGACCTCCTTGTGCGCCTCGCTCCACCTGCTCCATCTTCCTTTCTTGGTGGAGTAGCGCTCCAGCCGGCGGCATGACTCTGCAGCCCCTACGGTTGTTGAGGTAACGGGTATAGACCGCGGGCAAATTGCACCGAGGTACGCGTTGAGTGCCTTGTCATCTGAATCTGCCAGTTTTTGACCTCGGCGGTTCAGGTATCTATCCGCCATGGGCTTCACGTTCAGGCTAACGGCTTCAAATCGCTGCACCACGCTTATCGACAGAGAGTGCCGAACGGTTTCCAGTTCATGGTGTGACCAATAGCAAATAGTCAGGTTCTCTGTTTCAGCTTGCTCCGTGATGCGCGTTACGAATGCCTCCAGCGTTGTAATTTCCGAAACTTCTGGGATGCCATTTTTGACAGGAGTGCAGTGCTCGCGAAAGAGTGAGACAGAAAACTGGCTCTTCCGGCCGCGGGCTTTGGGCCGATACAGGCCAGCGAGGAACGGTAGTTGAGGGACCCTGTCGGGTCCCTTGGGGCCTTCTCCCTCGAAGTCGAGGAAGAGGGTTTCTGCCATACGCATCAGGCGATTTCCTCGGCATCATCGTCACGGAGGTGATGCAGAGCTTTACTGAGCGCCATGACCATACGCGCTTTTTTCTGGTTATCCATGAGTAAAGTGCAGATGATTTCGCGTTGGATCGAGATGCAGGCCTCTGACTCCTCGCTTGCCTCCAACTTCATTGCGGTCGCAAGCAATTGTTTCAGCACATCTGAGTTGGTCTTGGGGAATTCCACGATTGCAGCGGTCATAGATGCACTCCTCGTAATGGGTTATTGATTGATTTGTAGATCACGGGGGCCGTCAAAGGGTGTCGGCTCTCTCTAGTCATAGATGTGCGACCAGGCTTTTTGCATGTTCGGTGAAGAGATAGCGGGCGCTCGGTTTGATGCCGACACGGCCAATATCAAGGCGATCGGCATCCCAGCAGCAGGCAAGGGTAGGGTCGGGGTTTCGGGTGGTTTCTGGTTTGGCGTGGGTGTGGCCGGCGCAGGCGCGCTGTAATAGCGCGAACTGCTCGTCTGAGAGATCAATCAATGATCGTTGGGTCTTTGCGTAGTCGGCTGCTCGGGGCCCATGCTCTGGATCGATATCTTCGTTCCAGCGCTGGCAGTCATGCAGGATGGCGAAATACTCGACCACTTTTGGGTCACCGTTGTTGTGCTTGGCAAGGTACAGGGCGTTATCGCGCACTCGCATCCAGTGCTCTGTGCCATGGATGGGGGAGTTCCAGATGTGGGTGTCTTCAACAATTCGAGCGTAAAGCCGTTCAATACTCATTCGTAATGAGCCTCCTGGGGTTCTTGGTGGTTGGAATGCTGCGGACAGCATGCAGCGGTGGAACGAGTTGAAGGGAGTCTTTTACTTCAACTCAAAACTGCTCTTTTTTGAGCGGGAGTTGCGGGCGAATTCGGATTTGAGTTCGTCCAGCGACTCCGTGAGCGCATCAATGATTTGCTGCGCTTGATCCTCAGTGAACTCGTAATTCTTCCGATCGCTGAGGTTGGTGACAGAGTGAATGGCGCGCAGTGCTTTGGGCACTCTGCGCTGGGCAAGGTAACGGAACCTTCCTGCGGGAGATCTATCTCTAGGGGGCTCTTCCATCGATTTCCGTCCTCTGCCAGCACGCTTTAATTATAACACAGAAAATTTATATAAGTCAAAAAAATACTACATTTTCTATAATGTAGAAATAATATGCATTAAAAATAATAAAAAATATTATTGTATCTGGCAAGGCGCGTGCATTGATGGGTCCTCGGATGAGGTCTCTACCGGGGCAGGGTAGTGATAGGCGCTCGCGCGAGGGCGCTTATAGATTCTATAAGGGCGCTTGGTAATTCACAGAGGCTAGCAGCGACAATACCTTCATAAGGTAGTGATTAAGAGCTTTTCGGTTGTTGTCTTCGCTCAAATGTGGGCTCATCAAAAGCGTCCCAGTCGGGCACCTCTGACCCATCACCTAGCGGCTTGAGGCGTTCAGCTCGAGCGGCTCGTGCCTCTCCGAACACCTTAAGGTGCGCCCGATCAATCACCTCCTGTATCTCTTCGGCGCTCACCAATTCGATGGTTTTGCCGGCATTGCTATAACCCCAGAGGTAGTTCTTCTGATGCTCCCAAGC
>MDTB01205881.1_pt1 | contig 10070 bp, 7 predicted proteins | sample 811161 | NCBI WGS metagenome assembly MDTB01 (sample SAMN05326650, study PRJNA326480) | marine metagenome | isolation source: seawater | place: Mediterranean Sea | collected 2009
ACCTAACACTATAAGGATACCCATTGGTTATGCCCGCGAAAGTATACACTCAAAAAGAGGCTAAAGTAACAGCCATTAAGAAAAAAACGCTTGCCGTTATCGGCTATGGTTCACAAGGGCACGCTCATGCCTTGAATCTTAAGGAAAGTGGATGCAATGTTATCATTGGTCTTTACAAAGGAAGTAAATCGATTCGGGTTGCAAAGAGGCACGGATTTGAAGTTCTTTCTGTGGCAGAAGCTACCGAAAAAGCTGATGTAATTATGATTGGCGTTCCTGATATGAAGCAGGCAGAAGTTTATGAAAATGAAATTAAGCCAAATTTATCGAAAGGTAAAACTCTTCTCTTTACCCATGGATTTGCGATTCACTTCGGTCTAATTAAGGCTCCACGCGGAGTTAGTGTAATCATGGTTGCCCCCAAGGGTCCCGGTCATGTTGTCCGATCTCAATATAAAGAGGGCAAAGGCGTACCCGCTCTTATTGCTGTGTTAAAGGGTTCTTCAAAAGACTCTAAAAAAATTGCTTTGGGTTGGGCAGCAGGTATCGGTGGAGCAAAAGCCGGTATTCTTGAAACCACTTTTAAAGAAGAGACTGAAACCGATCTTTTTGGTGAGCAAGCAGTTTTATGCGGCGGTGCATCCGCTCTTGTTGAAGCCGGTTTCGAAACCTTGGTCGAAGCTGGGTATGCCCCAGAAATGGCCTATTTTGAATGTTTGCATGAATTAAAGCTTATCGTTGACTTGATGATCGAGTCGGGGGTTGCCGGTATGAGATTCTCTATTTCAGAAACAGCCAAGTATGGCGATGTTACCCGTGGACCTCGAGTTATAAACGGGAATGTTAAAAAGTCGATGAAGTCGATTCTGAAAGAGATTCAATCTGGTAAGTTTGCTAAAGAATGGATTAAGGAATACCAGGACGGTCTACCTAAATACAACAAACTTTTGGAGGATGGAGAAAAGCACCCAATCGAGGTTACCGGTCAGAGGTTACGTCAGTTGATGTCATGGATACCCAAGAAAAATATCAAGGGTGCACAGGCTTCTTATTCCTAAAATCAATTTAATGGTATTCCCCGTGGCATTATTCTTGCCTTGGGCAATTAGAATGGATCCATTTGGGTGAATCTCTCAAATGATAAGTTAGTTCTTGCCACCCGGAAAAGTCCGCTAGCAATTAAGCAGGCTGAGTGGGTTGCGGATTTGATTAAAAATCAAATGGGGAAAGAAGTTGATTTAATGCCTATGTCAACAACAGGGGATAGGCAGATGAATTGGTCTCTTCAGGAAAAAGGTGGCAAGGGGTTATTCACTAAAGAACTTGAAATTGCCTTACTGGAAGGTCGGGCAGATTTGGCGGTTCATAGTGCCAAGGATTTACCCACTGAAAACCCTGCCGGTTTAACCCTTGCCGCGTTTACTGAGCGGGAGGATGCCAGAGATGTTTTGATTAGAAGAGAGGGTGGTGAGACTGGAGTAATGGCCTCAGGTAGTCCCCGTCGGATTGCCCAGTTGAAATTGCGTTTCCCATCGGTTTCGTGGATTGAATTGAGGGGGAATGTTGAGACAAGATTAAGAAAAATTGCGGTTAATGGGGAAGCAGATGGAACCATTCTTGCAGCAGCGGGCCTTTCACGATTGGGGATTTCGAATTACCCAGGTGTGACTTTCGAAAAAATATCAGTCAATGAAATGGTTCCTGCTCCCGGACAGGCAGCCATTGCAATTCAGGTTAGAAAGCAGGAAAAAGAAAAGTTTGGCGTTTTGGATCATTTAGCCACAAGCCGCGCAGTCCGGTTGGAACGCTGGATTCTCGACAGACTTGGCGGGGGTTGTCAGGTTGCCCTGGGTGTGCATGTTGTAAATGATGACCTATTTTTTTTCCACGAGTCCTGCGGTATTAGGAACCTCAAAATAGCAGATAATTCGGAGGAAGAGGTATTTAAAATAATTTCATCATGGTTGGATTAGAGCAAAAAAATAAAGGCAAGGTATTTCTGGTTGGAGCAGGTCCGGGGGATCCCGAACTGATCACTCGCAAGGCTATTGCTCTAATAAGTTCCTGCGAAACTCTTGTCTATGATCACTTGGCCAATGCTGAATTCCGAAAATATGCATCGATTGATTGCGAACAGATTGATGTTGGCAAAAGCCCGGGTCGACACACGATGGATCAAAAGGAAATAGGAGAAATCCTTGTTAGTAAAGGAAATGAAGGGAAAATGGTAGTCCGATTAAAGGGTGGAGATCCTTTTGTTTTTGGTCGGTGTGCCGAGGAAATGATTGCATTGGATGAGGCAAAAATTTCCTACGAGATTGTCCCTGGAGTAACTGCTGCTCTTGCCTGTGCCGCATATGCTGGCATACCTTTGTCTCATCGGGAATATGGTTCCTCCATCTCTTTTCTTACCGGTCATGAAGATATTGAAAAAGAATCGTTGCGTGTTGATTTTGCAAAATTTGGGGAGATCGGAGGGACTCTTTGTATTTACATGGGGATGGGTAAACTTTCTGAAATCACTGCAAAACTTCTTTCGGGTGGACTTTCACCTGATAAGCCAGCTGCTATTGTCAGTCATGGAACCCTGCCTAGTCAGAGTAAAATAGTTACCACTCTGGGGAAATTAGTTAAGGAAGCCAAAAAAGCTAATTTGGTGGCCCCGGCAATTATTTTTGTCGGAAATTCAGTTGGTTTATCGACCAAACAAAATTGGTTTGAAAACCGCCCATTATTTGGCAAGCGAATTGTGATAACGAGGCCGCAAGGTCAAGTTAGCCGCCTGAAGAATTTGTTAACAAAAAAAGGAGCAGAGGTTATGGAGCTTCCTTTAATTAAAATTATCCCCCAACAAGACCGAAAACTTGTTGCTGAAACTTTTGCAGGAATTGCAACTTATGAATGGGTCGTTTTTACAAGTGCCAATGGTGCGAAGGAATTTTTTAATGTATTCTTCAGAGCATTCCCAGATATCCGAAGTTTCGGTCCAATGCGCATAGCCTGTGTCGGAGAAGCAACTGCCAAAGTGGTAAGAAAATTCAACCTTGAGGTTGAATTAATTCCAAAACGATCAACCGCTGAGGATTTAGCAAAAGATTTAGTGGCAACAGAATCGCTGGATAGTGCTAATGTCTTGGTAATAATAGGAAACCGGAACCGTGATATTTTGGTTGGGTTATTGGAATCTGTTGGTCATGCCATAGTTGATACATTACCCATTTACCAAACCGATTTTGCAGATGTCAATGAGGCACCGGATCTTGCTTCATTTATTGAAAATGGTGCAGATGCCGTCGTTTTTGCAAGTTCCTCAGCCGCTCTTTCATACATAGAACAGGAAGAAGATATTGTCCTTGAAAAAGGGGCTAGATTACCTATTCATTGTAGTATGGGGCCACAAACTTCAAAGACACTGCTGGAGAACAATCTTTCTGTCGACTTGGAATCTGAAGATTCAAGTCTAGAATCCATGGTTCAGTCTATCGTGAGGCATTTTACTAAATAGTCTTTCTTGTGGTGGTTAGGGTAAAGGTATGTGGCATAACCCGGGAAGAAGATGCGGGTGTTGCCCTCGAGTTAGGAGCAAAAAAACTTGGTTTTATTTTGTATGAAAAATCTCCGAGGAAGATTGGTTTTAATGATATAAGGAAAATTAAAACAAAATTTTCACTGAATGTTGATCAAATGGTTGCGGTTCAAGTTGAACCCACAATTGATTCCTTAAAGGGGATGATCGATTTTGGTTTCGGTTTCTATCAACTTCATTTTTCTCATAATTACCCAAGAGAGCAGATCGAGAAATGGGCTGAATTGGCCGGTGTGGATAATTTATGGCTTGCTCCACGATTACCTGTAGGGACTAATTTCCCTGAAGATCTTCTTCCTTTTGCTCAAACATTTTTGATCGATGCATATTCCAAAGATCAGTTTGGGGGTACTGGTGAACCTTCTGACTGGTATGGGTTCTTAAAATGGAAAAATAAGTATTCATCTAAAAGTTGGATTCTTGCAGGTGGGCTTTCTTCCGAAAACATTCAAGAAGCTCTTAGTAAGACACAGGCAAATTTGATTGATGTAAACAGTGGGGTGGAAATATCGCCTGGAATCAAGGATCGCGTAAAAATAAATGAATTTTTCGCGAAAATTTCTTGATAAAATTCACATTTTTTTAATATTTGCTATTTGCGAGTTTAGAAAATTTCAATAGTCATAATCCATACAATAACATTTATATTCTATGAATAACGAAAGTCAGCTATCAAGCGGAGGAATGTGTCCTTTCAGTCATCAAAGCCAAAAAGCCCCGGTTACTACAACCGAGCAATGTCCTATTCACCAAGCTGCAGGACAGGGAACTACAATTCAGGATTGGTGGCCCAACCAATTAAAAGTTGATATTTTACATCAGCACGATGCGGAATCCAACCCGATGGGTAAAGATTTCGATTATGGTAAAGAATTTGAAACTTTGGATTATGAGTCTCTTAAAGAAGACCTCAATAGTTTAATGACTGATTCGCAGGAATGGTGGCCAGCCGATTTTGGACATTATGGTCCATTTTTTGTTAGAATGGCATGGCACGCCGCCGGAACTTACCGAACTGCAGATGGTCGTGGTGGAGGAGGAACAGGAGCACAGAGATTTGCTCCTCTAAATAGTTGGCCTGATAACGGCAATCTTGATAAAGCACGTCGATTACTTTGGCCGATTAAGCAAAAATACGGCCAAAAAATATCGTGGGCTGATCTTTTCATTTTATCAGGTAATGTTGCACTCGATTCAATGGGATTCAAAACATTTGGTTTTGGTGGTGGTCGCCCCGATATATGGGAAACTGAAGACGACATTTATTGGGGTGTTGAAGATTCATGGTTAGCAGATAATCGTTATTCTGGTGATCGCGAACTCGAAAATCCTCTCGCAGCTGTCCAAATGGGCTTGATTTATGTAAATCCCGAAGGTCCTAATGGGGTACCTGATGCAAAAGCTTCTGCTCGTGACATACGCGAAACATTTGGTCGTATGGCAATGAACGACGAAGAAACGGTTGCTCTGATTGCCGGCGGTCATGCCTTCGGTAAGACACACGGTGCTGGTAGTACAGTGCATGTCGGTCCCGAGCCAGAGGGTGCTCCCATTGAAGAGCAGGGTTTTGGATGGACGAGTACTTTCAATTCAGGTGCTGGACCCGACGCTATCACTTCTGGTCTTGAAGTTACATGGTCGAAAACTCCTACCAAATGGGGAGTGAATTACCTAGAAAATTTATTTGCCTATGAGTGGGAATTGACCACAAGTCCAGCAGGAGCCAAGCAATGGGTTGCTAATGATGCTCCGGAAATCATCCCAGATGCTCATGATCCATCGAAAAAGCGCAAACCCACAATGTTAACTTCTGATATAGCATTAAGGGCGGATCCATCCTATGAAAAAATTTCTCGAAAATTTCTCGCAGAACCTGATTATTTTGCTGATGCATTTGCACGAGCTTGGTATAAATTAACTCATCGCGACATGGGTCCAAAGTCTAGGTATCTTGGACCGGATGTTCCTGAAGAAGAATTAATTTGGCAAGACCCTATCCCTCCATGTGACCATCAATTGGTTTCCGTTACTGATATTGAATCTTTGAAACACAAAATCTTGGATTCTGGTATTTCGGTTTCTGAGTTGGTAACCACTGCTTGGGCATCTGCATCCACCTACCGCGGTACAGACATGCGAGGAGGTGCCAATGGTGCCCGTATTCGTCTCGCTCCACAAAAAGACTGGGATGTTAATCAACCCACTCAACTCGCTCGAGTTTTAGAAAGACTCGAAGTTATACAGAGTGACTACAATGATGGAGATAACAATATTTCTATGGCCGATTTGATTGTTCTTGCTGGTGGAGTAGGTATTGAACTTGCAGCGAAAAAAGCAGGTACTGATATCACAGTACCCTTCACACCTGGTCGTATGGATGCATCTCAGGAGCAAACAGACATTGATTCTTTTGGAGTCATGGAACCAGTTGCTGATGGATTTCGTAATTATTTGAAGAAGCGTTACAGCGTTGCCACGGAAGCATTATTTTTAGATCGTGCCCATCTTATTGGTCTAACCGGAGCAGAGATGACTGCATTGACTGGTGGACTAAGAGTACTCGGAGCAAACCACGGTCAATCCAAGCATGGAGTATTGACAGATAATCCGGAAACTCTTTCTAATGACTTTTTTATTAACTTACTCGACATGAGAACCAACTGGAGTGCAGTCGATGAAGAAGCAGAGGAATTTGAGGGATATGATCGTAGCACTGGGAAATTAAAATGGACTGCCACCCGGGCCGATCTTGTTTTCGGTTCCAATTCTCGCTTACGATCTTACGCTGAGGTTTATGCCTGTTCAGACTCCCATGATAAATTCGTTTCTGATTTTGTTTCTGCATGGACAAAAGTAATGGTTGCAGATCGATTCGATTTAGCTTGAATTAGATATTCAACTCTCAATGTCTTGTGAAATTGAGCATGGATAGAGGCAAGTTATTTAAATTGCTTGGCTAGTTTTGCTAATTCTTTTGGGTCCATATCACCTAAGTCTGGAGTTCCCCCGCCGCCGCCAAATGCATTCATCATTTGTTTCATCTTCCCGCCTTTCATCTTTTTCATCATTTTTTGCATTTGGGAAAATTGCTTGATTAATTGATTAACATCTCGGATTTGTACACCTGATCCATCTGCAATACGCTTTCTTCGTGAACCAGCAAGAATACGGGGAAGTCGTCTTTCCTCTTTTGTCATCGATAAAATAATCGCCTCATGCCGGGCTAGTGCCTTTTCTTCTTTATCACCGACCTGAATATTTCCCATGCCAGGCATCATCTTTGCAATTGATCCCATGGACCCCATTTTTTTCATTTGCCTCATTTGAGAAAGGAAATCCTCAAAATCGAAATCAGCTTTAAGCATTTTCTCAGCCATCCGCATTGATTCTTCCTCATCCAAATGCTCCTGAGCTTTTTCGACCAAGGAAACCACATCTCCCATTCCAAGAATTCTTGATGCAAGCCTGTCGGGATGGAAAACTTCAAATTCATCAATTTTTTCACCCACACCCATGAATTTGATTGGTGCACCGGTAACTTTTTTCATCGACAGTGCTGCACCAGCCCGTGCATCTCCATCCATTTTGGTCAGAACAATACCGGTAATATCTAGACGTTCATGAAACGTTTTCGCAACATTGACTGCCTCTTGTCCAAGAGCTGCATCTGCAACTAAGAGAATCTCATGAGGATTGACCTGTTTCTTTAACTCTTCTAATTCGCGAACTAAATCATCATCAATTTGCAACCTACCAGCTGTGTCAAAAATGATCAGGTCAGATCCATTTTTTTTGGATTCCTCCCACCCCTTGCGCGCAAGAGAAGGTACATCTTTATTTTCCCGGTCCAAATAGCAGGGGAAACCTTCGTTCTTTGCGAGAATTTCAAGCTGGTCGATAGCGGCTGGCCTATAAACATCACAAGCAACCAGCATTGGATTTCTTCCTTCTTTTGCCATTCTTTTGGCTAACTTGGCACTGGTTGTAGTTTTTCCGGCACCGTGTAATCCCACCATCATTACTCGAAGGGGTTTATCTTCTTTTATTTGTGTTGAGCCTTCACCCAGTAGCTTGACCAATTCATCGTTAATAATTTTAACAACCTGCTGGCCTGGAGAAACTGATTTTAAAACTTCCTGACCAAGGCATGCCTCTTTGACTTCATCTACAAATTCACGTGCAGTACGAAAGTGAACATCTGCTGAAAGCAGTGCTTTCCTGACTTCACCAAGAGCTTCGCTAATGTTGTCTTCGGTTAGTTTTCCAACTCCTCTTAAGTTACGAAGAGTAAGGCTTAATTTTTCTGTGAGTGATTCGAACATGATGACTGATGATAATGCCTTGATCGGGTCGCTTCGGAAAGTAAAAATTATGAAAAATCTTTCCTCATTGCCTTATTTGCGAATTCTGACAGTTTAAAATCTTTACTTATAACACGATGAAGATTCTTGTTGCTGACCGTATCTCCCCACTTGGAGTTGATTTTCTGAAAAAGCAGGATGATTTCGAGGTGGTGGAAGCCTACGGATCATCTACTGAAGAACTGTTGGATATTTCCAAAGATGCTTCTGCAATTATTGTTCGTAGTGATACGAAGATTACAAAAGAAGTAATTGCGGGATCTACTCACTTGAAAGCAGTGGGTCGTGCTGGGGTTGGGGTTGATAACATTGATATAGATGCAGCGACGGAAGCTGGGGTTATCGTTATGAATACCCCCGGTGGAAATACCATTGCAACTGCGGAACTAACTTTTACCCATATGCTTTGTGGTACACGACCCGTTGTTCGTGGTGTAACGAGTATGAACGAGGGATTATGGGAAAGGAAGCAGTTAAAAGGGGCGGAATTGAGATTCAAAACTCTGGCTGTTTTGGGCTTGGGAAGAATTGGTGTTGAAGTTGCCAAGCGTGCAAATGCATTTGAAATGAAAGTAATAGCCTTTGATCCTTATCTTACCGATGAGCGGGCAAAGGAACTTGATGTCGAAAAAGTTGAGTTAGAAGAAGCATTTGCTCAGGCTGACTATTTAACTGTTCATATGCCTTTAACCAATGATACAAAGGATTTGGTTGACGAAGCCGCTTTCGACAAAATGAAAGATGGCGTTCGGGTATTTAATTGTGCCCGTGGAGGGATCATAAAAGAATCTGCTCTTGTGGAAGCTTTAAAGAGTGGAAAGGTTGCTGCAGCAGGTTTGGATGTTTATGAACAGGAACCTCTACCGGAGGATCATCCATTTCGTGGTTTGGAAAATTTAAATTTAACGCCCCATCTGGGTGCCTCCACCGCAGAAGCACAGGAAAGTGTTGGCGTGGAAATTGCGGAAGCAGTTGCCGAGGTTTTGCAGGGTGGGCGAATTCGAAATGCGATTAACATGCCTTCCATTGATCCCAAAGATTTGCTTACTCTTCAGCCTTACCTTGATCTTTGCCATCGCTTGGGAAGCTTTGCCCGACAGTCGGCTCAGGAAAATGTTTCTTCCATTCATATAACTTTTTGGGGTGGAATCGTAGATTTTGATAGCATTCCTTTAACTCGAGCCGTCCAGAAAGGATGGTTAGCAGGAATTGCCGGGGACGGCGGGATCAATGATGTAAATGCACCCCATAAAATAAAATCACTTGGAATTCAGGTAGAAGTCACAAAATCATCTTCCGTTGTTGATTATAATGAACTTATTGAGGTAAAGACTTTATCGAGTGACGGATTGTCAAGGTCGGTAAAAGGAACTTTGCTTGGAAAAGCAAATGACCCTCGTATCGTTGAAGTCGACTCCCAAGCAATTGAGGTTCGTCCGGTAGACCTTTTGCTGGTAGTGCGTAATGTTGATAAACCTGGTATTGTCGGGAAACTTGGTACAATTCTGGGAGATCATAGTGTAAACATTGCCAATATGTCTTTGAGTAGAGCAGATTGTGGTGATCTAGCACTCACTATCTGTGAATTAGATGAAGAACCTGATGAGGAAGCACTTCGGATGCTTGAGGCTGACCCCGACATTATGGAAGCGAGAATTTCCCGGCAGGGATAGTATTTTTCGAGCCCTCTTATCCCCCATTTATCATGCTTTCGGTTGAAACAGTTGGCGTTACTCTAGTCGGATATTTATTAGGCTCGATTCCTTTTGGGGTAATCATTGCCAAAAAAAATGGGGTTGATATTTTTTCAGTTGGAAGTGGAAATCCAGGTGCTACAAATGTACTCAGAACCATTGGGAAACCAGCTGGATATGCAGTTTTTATCCTGGATTTCCTAAAAGGATTGCTAGCCACGACATGGTTTTTATTTCCTATGGTATCTTTTTCTGGGGATTCCAGTTTGGGCTTGTGGGGACTACCCGGAGCTGTTCTAGGTCACACATACCCAATTTTCTCACGTTTTCGTGGGGGCAAAGGAGTGGCAAGTACAATGGGTGGACTACTCGGAGTTATGCCAGGTTGCTTAATTATTGGATTGGTGACTTGGTTAATTATATTTTTCT
>MDTB01214023.1_pt1 | contig 10070 bp, 9 predicted proteins | sample 811161 | NCBI WGS metagenome assembly MDTB01 (sample SAMN05326650, study PRJNA326480) | marine metagenome | isolation source: seawater | place: Mediterranean Sea | collected 2009
CCCCTTTCCACCAGCTTCAACGCCATACATTTTTACAGACTTATCTTCTAGGAAAGGGTAAAAAAGTCCCATAGCATTTGAACCCCCGCCAATACATGCTACTAAGCTATCAGGTAAGCGACCTTCCCTCTCTAGTATTTGGCTTTTTGTCTCTTTCCCGATTACTGATTGGAAATCTCGAACCATCATGGGATACGGATGCGGGCCTGCTACAGTGCCTATACAATAGAAAGTACTCGAAACATTGGTGACCCAGTCTCTTAGAGCTTCATTCATGGCATCTTTCAAGGTACCACGGCCAGAGGTTACCGGAATCACCTCTGCCCCAAGGAGTTTCATTCTAAAAACGTTAGGGGCTTGCCTCTCTACATCTGTCTTTCCCATAAATACTATGCAATTTAAACCAAATCTTGCACAAATAGTAGCTGTAGCTACCCCATGTTGCCCAGCGCCAGTCTCAGCAATAATCCTAGTTTTCCCCATTCTTCGAGCCAATAGAATCTGGCCTAGAACATTATTAATCTTATGAGCGCCAGTATGATTTAGCTCGTCTCTCTTAAGATATATCTTTGCTCCACCAAAATGGTATGTAAGTCTTTCGGAAAAGTATAATGGACTTGGTCTGCCTACATAATCTCTAAGAAAATACTGCATTTCATGCCAAAATTTTTTGTCAGATTTTGCAATTTCATACTCTTTCTCTAGCGCAATTATTAGTGGCATCAATGTCTCTGAAACAAATCTCCCCCCAAATTTTCCAAAGCGGCCCTGGTCGTCCGGTACCTCCTTAAAGGAATTGACTCTATTTTCGTACACTTTAACCTTCCTTATATTCTTTTACTTTTTGAACAAACGCTTTAATCTTATCAACATCTTTTTTCCCAGTCTTATCCTCAATCCCCGAAGAAACATCAACCTGCTTAGCTTTAGTTTTATTAAGAGCTTCAAACAAATTTTCCTCTTTTAGTCCTCCGGCAAGGAACCATGGAAACTTCCAATTATTATTCTGTATCAATTTCCAATCGAACTTTAGACCATTTCCACCAGGCAAATCATTTTCAGAATTTGGTTTTGCATCAATAAGAACCTGGTCAGCCACTTGAGAATATTTATAAATACTTTTTAGATCTTCTTTTCCTTTTAAACCAACTGCTTTAATTATCGACATCCCTGTGGTCCGTCTGATTTCCTGCACCCGTTCCACTGTCTCTGAGCCATGTAGCTGAATCATGTTCAAATTAAGACCAGCAATTTTTCGTACGAGTTCGTTATTTGGATTAACCAGTAGCCCTATCTTCAGGAGACCCTCCGGAATATTTTCAAGAATTGAACGTGCAATTTCAATATTCAGGTATCTTGGAGAGTCCTCAAAGAATACAACCCCAACATACTTTACACCCAATTCGTGGGCGACTGTAAAATGATTTGGCTCACTCAAACCACAAAGCTTAATATTCACCATGCTATCTAATTTAGGAGTGAGAACACTTCGTCATCCTCTACTCCAAATTTTTTTTCCATATCTTTTATCTTCATATTACTTTTATTTAAACTTTTACTTTTTTCTTTTAAACTCTTTCGTATTTTTTTTGATCTACTATGTTCCCAAAAGCTCCCAACAACAAAGCCTAAAAATATCGCAACCGTTATTACTGAAAATAATGGAACTTCAAAATTTCCTCCGCGGCCAGAAATTAATAATTCAGGAACAAGAACTATGTTAATCAACTGCTGGTTTAGAGTTCCCAAACAGACAAGGATCAAAACAAAGACCAACCCACTAAAAACTTTTGCTACTTTAAGCAATAAAATGTCCTACTTATTCAATTTGTCTCTCATAAGTTTCCCAGGTTTAAAAAAAGGCACAATTTTTTCCTCAACCTTTACACTTCTACCCGTCCTTGGATTGCGACCCAATCGCGGTTTTCTGTGCTTGACAGAAAATGCTCCAAATCCTCTCAATTCAATTCTTCTACCAGAAGACATAGCATCGGTAATTTCGTTGAAAATAGTATTGACTAACCTTTCTACATCTCTTTGAAAAAGATGAGGATTTTCCTCCGAAATTTTTTGAACTAACTCAGACTTAATCATATTTATCTCCAAAATTGTACTTTATCTTATCTTTATTTTTGTTCCTTTTCAACGGACTAAAGATATGTATTTTTAAATATGTTCGGGTCAGGGTAAACAATTTCCACTTTTATATACTCCTATAAGGAGATTACATGTCCAGAACCTACCTTCTGCTATATCACAGGTCAAGCTTACTTGCCCATGTTATGTTGGATTACAAAAATGAGTACTCAGAAGATTTAATTAAGACAAATTCAATTATGGGCCGAAATTTTTATCTAAAAAAGTAACTCAATTACAAAGCATCCTTAAATGGTATTGATTACGAGGTTGTAAGAAACTGATAGGTACAAAAACACCTAATTTTTATCCTCTTTGTTTAAAGCAGCTCCCAAAATGTCCCCAAGAGACGCACCAGAATCTGAGGACCCATACTGCTGAACCGCTTCTTTTTCCTCAGCTATTTCCTTTGCTTTGATAGAAAAGCTTACCTTACGTCCTGATTTATCAATATTTGTTATCCTAGCGTCTACTTTATCACCAACAACAAATTTATCCGATCTCTGCTCAGCTCTATCTCTGGACAAATCAGATCGTCTTATGTATGAGGTAAGACCATTAAACTCTACTTCTACTCCACTATCCTGCAGACTAGTTATAGTTACAGTAACAATTTGACCTCGTTTAAGTTCACCTATTGCCTCTGTAAAAGGATCTTTTTCAAGTGCCTTAATGGATAACGATATTCTCTCTTTTTCTATATCAATGTCAGTGACTTCAGCCTTTACAAAATCACCTTTTTTAAAGCTTTCAAGAGCCTCGTCACCTGACTTATTCCAATTTAGATCCGTTAAATGTACCATCCCATCTATGTCTTCATCTAAGCCTACAAATAATCCAAACTCGGTTATATTTTTTATTTCTCCTTCGACCTGACTTCCAACTGGATACTTTTCAGCAAAATTTTCCCAAGGGTTTCCTGTTGTTTGTTTTAAGCCTAGGCTCACTCGTCTTTTAGCAGTATCGATCTCCAACACCATGACTTCTAGCTCTTGGCTTGTAGATACCAACTTACCTGGATGTACATTTTTTTTCGTCCACGACATTTCCGATACATGCACTAATCCCTCTACCCCTGACTCCAACTCAACAAAAGCTCCATAATCGGTTATATTAGTAACACGGCCAGTATGATTGGAACCCAGAGGATATCTTGCCTCGACGTCACTCCAAGGGTCTTCCTGAAGCTGCTTAATCCCAAGGCTGATCCGGTGCGTATCCTTATTAATCTTGATAACCTGCACCTTTATCGTGTCACCTATATTTAGTAATTCAGAAGGATGGTTCACTCTACGCCAAGCCATATCAGTCACATGCAATAAACCATCTACTCCACCAAGGTCTATAAAGGCACCATATTCTGTAATATTTTTGACCACGCCGTCAGCTAAACTGCCTTCAGTTAAGTTACCAACTAATTCTGCTCTCTGCTCAGCCCTTGATTCTTCCAAAATAGCTCGCCTAGATACTACTATATTTCCACGCCGTCTGTCCATTTTAAGAATTTGAAAAGGCTGGGAAACTTGCATTAAAGAGTTTGTATCCCTAATCGGTCTTACATCCACCTGGCTACCAGGTAAAAACGCTATTGCCCCACCTAAATCCACAGTGAAGCCACCCTTTACTCTCCCAAAAATGACGCCGTCAACCTTCTCTTCCTTACCCGAAGCTTCCTCTAATCTATCCCAAGCTTCTTCCCGACGGGCTTTTTCCCTACTAAGAATAGCTTCACCACGAGAGCCTTCCACCTTTTCAAGATAGACTTCAACCTTATCTCCAACTATCACATCGTCGTCTTTCCCTGGGTTGGAAAACTCTCTGAGATCAACTCTGCCCTCCATTTTATAGCCAATGTCAATAATGGCCTGTCCAGCTTCTATCGCAAGGACAGATCCATTAACTACCTCACCCTCTTTTGGCGTAGCAGATTCCAAACTTTCATTCAGTAATTGTTCAAAAGCTTCCATAGTCGCCGATGCAGACATATAGCTCTCCCTTTTTCCTTGATCAGTTGATTCCTAATGCGCAGCTAGAAACACACTAATAAAGGATAAATCTAACTATTCAATGAAATTTTTTTCAATTCTGCATTTATCTTTGAAATCACTATAGCCAGGCTCTGCTTGACAGTCATATTAGACGTATTTAATAAAAGAGCATCCCTCGATGCTATCATGGGTGCAATTTTTCGATTTCTATCCTGTTTATCTCTTTTATTTAAGTTTGCTAAAACTTCAGAATAAGAGATTTTTAAGTTTTGTTTGGTGAATTGTTTCATCCTTCTCTTCGCCCTTATATTGCTATCAGCATCAACAAAAATTTTAACATCAGCATTTGGACAAACCACTGTTCCAATATCTCTACCATCCAAGATAGTACCACCAATTTGATTTGCAAAATCCCTTTGATATTTTAGCAATTTTTCTCTTATGAAAAAGTTTTTTGCAATGAGGCTAGCTTTTTCACCAAATTCGTTATTCCTTAACTTCTCTGCATGGGTATCAATCATATTTTGATCAATACTGTTTATAACCTCCAATAGCTTTATTTTTGGAACTGAGGCTAAATCGAACGATGACTCTCCTAAGTTGAAGGCCAAGGCTCTGTATAAAAGTCCAGTGTCTAGATATCTGAAATTAAAATACTCGGATGCTCTTTTGCCTATCGTACCTTTTCCAGAGCCTGCAGTACCATCAATCGCGACTATAAATTTCATGTCGTATTTTTTCCAAAAGTAATACTGTTTATTATTTTTAAATCATTTATTATTTTTTATACTTTTCAAGACAGCTCCAAGTGAAGTCATTAATTCGACAAAATTCGGAAAACTAGTCCTAATGGACTTTGTTCCATTTACAGTGATACTCCGTTTTGAGACCAAACCCAGGCAGAGAAAAGACATGGCTATCCTATGATCATTAAAGGCATTAATTTCACTACCTCCTTCAAAAATTTTGCCGGGAACGCCAGTAACAATGAGTGTATCTTCATTAACTGAGACCTCGACTCCATTATCTATTAACCCATTTTCTACTGCCTCAATTCTATCACTTTCCTTATATCGAAGCTCCCCAACCCCTTTCATTACTGTTGACCCATTGGCAGTTGCCGCAACCATCGATAAAATGGGATACTCGTCAATCATTCGAGCTGACCTTTTCTCAGGAACCTCTATACCTTTCAAATTTGGAGAATATATCACCCTTATATCTGCAACTAATTCTCCAGCAATTTGACGTTTATTTATGATATTTATATTGGCCCCCATTTCAATGAGTGATACCAAAAATCCATCTCTCAATGGGTTAACTCCTACATTCTTAATAAGAATTTTTGACCCTGGCACCATACATGCAGCAGCTATTGGAAAAGATGCGGAAGATATATCCCCGGGCACCTGTATTTCAACAGGCCTGAGAGTAGGAAAGCCGTCAACAGATATTTCTGAGTAATTAGGCTTATTCTCAATAATGACATTAGCACCAAAGGCCTTAAGCATTTTCTCAGTGTGGTCCCTTGATGCATCTGTTTCTAACACAGTAGTTCGTCCTCTGGTATTTAATCCTCCCAAAAGTATGGCTGACTTCACTTGAGCGGAAGGAACTGGAAGTTTGTAACTAATTGGTAATGGCTCTTCTGATCCAGAAACATGAATTGGTAATTTGTTATCAATATTAGTCGAAAATGACGTCCCAAATTCCGTAAGTGGTAACAAAACCCGATCCATTGGCCTTTTTCTAAGGCTACTATCTCCAGTAAAAGTTACATTTATATTTGATGTTGAAACAGCACCCATTAGTAATCGAACAGAGGTACCAGAGTTGCCGCAGTCAATCACATTATCTGGCTGCCTAAAGCCTCCAACACCTACTCCCTGGATAGACCACAAGCCTGATCCCTTACGAACTATTCTGGCACCGAGAGTTTCAAGTGCATTCGCCGTACATATAACATCTTCAGATTCCAAAAGTCCCCTTGCAATAGTTTCACCTACAGTCAAGGACCCAAGGATTAACACTCGGTGAGAAATAGATTTATCTCCTGGAACAACCAATTCACCTTCTAACCCTAAAGAGAGCCCAGTCTCAACTGACTCAAAAAATTCATCCATCATACAATCCTCTTAAAGACCATATACTGCGGGACTCTATCCTGAGCATAGGCTTTCCTTTCAAATTTGGTCTGAAATTGATTCCCCAAAGGCGCCTTAAAATCTTCAACCAAAACGCTCAGAGCCTTAACATCAACCCGCTTATTCATATTTGAACTAATTTCTCTTGCATATTCCCCGATATCAGTGGCCACATAAATACAGCCCCCTATTTTTAAAGCAAGAATCATCCTATCAATATTTTCTGCAGTTAAAAATCTCCGCTTGCGGTGCTTTTGTTTCGGCCATGGGTCGGGAAAGAGAATATAAATAGATTTTAGCTGTAGCCCTTTTAAGTTATCTAGAAGGCCAATACAGTTACCCGGATGTAAAAAGATATTCTTGAGATCTTTTTCCTTAATTCTTGTAACAAGGTTCGCTACACCATTTTCGAAAACTTCACATCCAAGAAATCCTATATTAGGTTGACTCAAGGCTTTTTGAAACAGAAAATCGCCCATCCCAAATCCTATTTCCAACTCAAAGTCTGTCACCTTGTCAAAAAGGCTATTTAGATCAATTTGTTGTAAATCAAAGGAACCATCTCCATTAGACTCAAAAATTGAATACTTTGCTAAGTAATGTTGAAAATTTTCTTTTTGTTTAAAACTAAGTCTCTTGCTTTTTCTTCTTCCAAAGACCTTCTCTTTGGTTGAAGGGAATGAGATATTAGTATCGTTCTCAACCATAACGAGCCAAGGAGCAATTAATTTTTTTTCGATTTGATCGATAAATCATCTATTAAATCAGTCTTTTCCCAAGAAAAATGTCCCTCACCAGTGTGTTCCTGACCAAAATGCCCATAAGCAGCTGTTTTTGCATATATTGGCTTACGTAGATTTAAATGTGAAATAATTCCCCTTGGGCTTAGGTCCATACATTCTAACACAGCTCGTTCAATATCCTCTTCCGGGACCGTACTACTTCCAGACGTGTTTACATAAACTGACAAAGGATCTGGAACACCAATAGCATATGAAAGTTGTAAAACACATTTTTTTGCCAACCCAGCTGCAACAATATTTTTTGCCAAATACCTTGCCGCATATGCTGCAGATCTATCAACTTTAGTAGGGTCCTTTCCAGAAAAAGCACCCCCTCCATGCGGGGCAGCACCTCCATAGGTATCTACTATAATCTTTCTACCGGTCAGCCCTGCATCGCCATCTGGTCCTCCTATTACAAACTTTCCAGTCGGATTTACATGCCAAACTGTCTCTGACACTAACCACTCGGATGGCAAGACTTCTACTACATAAGGAAAAATTATTTCCTGAACCTCTTTAGACGTAAGATTTTCCTGTAAATGCTGAGTTGAAACTACTATAGATTTGATAAAACTAGGTTTACCATCTTTATAGCTTATAGTTAATTGCGATTTCGAGTCAGGACCTAAAATACCTTTTAGCTCATTTCTTCTAGCTATACTCAATCGCTTTAATATTGCTTGGGAGTATTGAAGTGGTGCTGGCATCAACTCGGGCGTTTCATCCACCGCGTATCCAAACATAATACCCTGATCTCCTGCTCCATCTGCCTCAACTCCTTGTGCTATATCTGGAGACTGTTCGTGAAGAAAGTTGAGAATCTCAAGGTTTTCCCAATGAAAGCCATCCTGTTCGTATCCAATTTCCCTTACTGCTGAACGTACCTTATCTTCAATTACTTTTGAAAAATCCATAATACTACTTTTATTAGCAAAACTAATCTCTCCACCCAAAACAATTTTATTGGTCGTAGCAAATGTCTCACAAGCCACCCTGGCTTTTGGGTCTTCTTTAATAATTTCATCTAATACAGTATCTGAGATTCTATCGCATATCTTATCCGGATGACCCTCTGAAACCGCTTCAGAAGTAAAGTCAAATTGTTTCCTGGTAGTCAACATCTAAATTCTCCTCCGTACTGAAATGACTTTATTTTTTTGAAATCCAATTATCTCTTATAAAGCATAAAGTAAGACTTAGTACAATTAAACAAAATAGGAGAGTATTCCATTTTTTTGCTCCCCAATTTGAATATGGAGTCAAGCCAATTTTTTTTAAAAGTTGGGCATCAATATATCCTTCGGTATTTAAATCTAACCTATGAATTATTCTACCATATGGATCTATCAATGCGGAAATACCAGTATTAGCGGATCTAAAAACAGGTAACCCTTGCTCGATTGCTCGTGCTTGTAAATGCATCAAATGCTGTTGGGGACCACTGTAAGATCCAAACCATGCATCATTTGTCAGATGTACGAGCCACTCTACTTCTGAAATATTCTCATCTACCTCATAGGAAAAAATTGACTCGTAACATATTAGTATGGCAAAAACTGGGATACTCCCAAGACTCATACTGTTTTGGATATCTCCTTCGGTAAAACCTGTGATGCCATTACCGACAAAAGCTGCAAGACCAACTTTTTTCATTAAAATAGCAAAAGGAATATATTCACCAAATGGGACCAAGTGCTTTTTGTCATAACTGGCTTTTAGTTGTCCACTTTCATTTAATAAGTATGCTGAATTAAATAGTTTCTTCTGCTCCTTTAAATATTTTCTAGCACCTAAGATAATTACTTTGCCCAGTCTTTCAGAAACTTTTTTTGCAAATTCTTTATCATGTTCCAAGAAAAACTGCACTGCTGTCTCAGGCCAAATTATTAAGTCTATTTCCTCAAGATTATTTTCGCTTAGTTTAAATAATTTGTTTAAATGTGAGTCTCCTAACTCTTGATCCCACTTGATTTTTTGGAGAATGTTTGGTTGCACTATTCGAATCTTCACCGAGGGCTCAAACTGTTCATTATTTTCAATGCGACTTTCTCCATAAAAGAAAAATAAAAAGAAACCCATAATTGCGACCAAAAGTCCCTTTAATCCAATTATGCTTAAAAAGCTAAATAGTATAATCATCGCCGTTAACCAGTAGGGACCAAAAAGAGATAAGCTCTGACCTAGGGGAGTTTCAACAAAAGCTACGCCAAAAATCACCCAAGGAAATCCTGTAAATAGATACGATCGAGCTAGCTCTGCTAAAGATAAGCATGCAGCTAACTTAAATAATGATACAAACTTATTTCTATAATTATTTTTTTGGGCTGTAATCCAAAAAGCGATTCCCCAAAAAATCGACATGCTAGCTGTTAGAAAAATTAAAGCAAAGGGTGCTAATATACCAGTTTCATTTGGCCTGACTAAAAATGGTTCTATAATCCACACTAAAGAGAAGAAGAAATATCCAAATCCAAAAAACCATCCATAAAAAAAAGACTCTTGGCTTGAAGGCTTGTTACTATACCAATACGAACCAATACTAGCTAAGACAAATACCATAATATAAGGAATAGCTACTGGTGGATGACCTGAAGATAAGATACAACCACCGATGGCAAAAATAAAATACTCTTTTCTAAAATTCTGGGAAACAGGTATTTTCTTAATTTTCCACATTTTTTCTTTTAAAATTTTTGGATAGCTTTAATCTTAGCCTTTTAATTCTTCTAGCATCAGCTTCCACAATACTAAACTCATTTCCTAGATGGTCCTTAATAACCTCACCCCTTACTGGTATCCTGTTGGTTAATGAATTCACTAATCCACCAATAGTTTCATATTCCTCGTCCTGGGTGGTATCATATCTGAGATTGACACCAGTTTGGTTCTTAAACATATCTAATTCTAATCTAGCATGAACCATAAAAAGATTGGGTTTTTCTTCAGTCCAAAGCTGGTCTTCATCCTGATCATGTTCGTCAATGATTTCACCTACAATTTCTTCTAGCAAATCTTCA
>MDTB01235966.1_pt1 | contig 10070 bp, 11 predicted proteins | sample 811161 | NCBI WGS metagenome assembly MDTB01 (sample SAMN05326650, study PRJNA326480) | marine metagenome | isolation source: seawater | place: Mediterranean Sea | collected 2009
TAATAACACATAATGCAAAATACTTATCAAGAAAAAATACTAGATATAGAGACTACTAACAACTCAATTAAAAAGAAGTTGGAGGGTGGCATAAAGTTTAAAATTAAAAGTGATTTTCAACCAGCTGGTGATCAACCACAAGCCATTAAGTCTATAACCCAAAATATTAAAAATAAAAAAAATGAGCAAGTTTTACTTGGTGTTACAGGCTCAGGGAAAACATTCACGATGGCAAAAGTTATAGAGGCGACTAATAGGCCTGCTTTAGTCCTGGCTCCAAACAAAACTTTAGCCGCTCAGCTATATGGAGAGTTTAAAAGTTTTTTTCCAAATAATGCTGTTGAATATTTTGTTTCTTACTATGACTACTATACTCCAGAAGCATATGTTCCGAGATCTGATACTTATATTGAAAAAGAAGCTTCTATAAATGAGCAAATAGATAGAATGAGGCACTCTGCAACTCGTTCTTTGCTTGAAAGAGACGATGTGATTATCGTTGCTAGTGTTTCATGTATTTACGGGCTTGGCTCTGTAGAGGCTTACAGCAAAATGACAATAACCTTAAAAAAAAATAATGATTATGAAAGAGATCAATTAATAAGAACTTTTATTACACTCCAGTATAAACGTAATGATCAAAATTTTTTTAGGGGGACTTTTAGAGTTAGAGGTGAAAATTTAGAGATTTTTCCATCTCACTTAGAGGATAGAGCATGGCGACTAAGTTTTAATTTTAACAAGCTAGAAAAAATTGAAGAATTTGATCCTTTGACTGGAGACAAAACTAACGATTATTCTATAATAAAAATATATGCAAACAGTCACTACATAACTCCGAAACCAACTATGGAGCAAGCAATAAGACAAATTAAATCTGAATTAGCAGAGACATTAAAAAAACATCGTGCTGATAACAAATTACTAGAAGAACAAAGATTAAGAGAGAGAACTAAGTTTGATTTAGAGATGATTGAAGCTACAGGAACCTGCGCAGGTATTGAAAATTATTCTAGATTTTTATCTGGAAGAAAGGCAGGAGAACCCCCTCCAACATTGTTTGAATATTTTCCGGATAACACAATTATATTTGTAGACGAAAGTCATGTTACTGTTCCTCAACTAAATGGAATGTATAAAGGAGACCGTACTAGAAAAAGCACTTTGGCTGAATACGGTTTTAGACTTCCATCTTGTATGGATAATAGGCCTCTGAAGTTTGAAGAATGGGATATGATGAGAACTCAAACTATTTTTGTATCAGCTACCCCGGGTCCGTGGGAATTAAAACAAACTAAAAATAAACATATTGATCAAATCATAAGACCAACTGGTTTAATTGATCCACCTGTTGAGATAAGACCAGCAAAAACACAAGTTGATGATTTAATGCATGAAGCAGCTAAAGTAATTGGAAAAGGTTACAGAGTTTTAGCAACAACTTTAACAAAAAAAATGGCTGAGGATTTGACTGAATATCTTCATGAAAACGGTCTTAAAGTTAGGTATATGCATTCAGACATTGACACTTTAGAAAGAATAGAAATTATAAGAGATTTAAGATTAGGAGTGTTTGATATTTTAGTAGGAATAAATCTTTTAAGAGAAGGATTAGATATACCGGAGTGTGGCTTAGTAGGAATTCTCGATGCTGACAAAGAAGGTTTTTTAAGATCAGAAACATCCTTAATTCAAACCATTGGTAGAGCAGCCAGAAACATAGATGGAAAAGTTATTCTATATGCTGATAAAGTTACAAAAAGTATAAATAAAGCAATTAAAGAAACCGACCGTAGAAGGTCAAAACAATTAGAATATAATAAAAAAAATAATATAACTGCTGAGTCGATAAAAAAAGAAATCGGAGACATCTTAGAGTCTGTTTATGAAAAAGATTATGTAAATATTAAGGAGTCAAATATTGGAGGAAATCTTAAAAAACATCTTAAAGGTTTAAATAAAAAAATGAAAGACTCTGCGGCAAATTTAGAATTTGAAGAAGCTGCAAAAATAAGAGATGAAATAAGAAAACTAGAAGCTAGCGAACTAGAGATAACGTTAAACCCCAAAATAAGTCAATACAAACTAAAAAATAAAGTATACCCTAAAGGTAGATCAACTATGGGAATGCCAGGGACAAAATCAAGAAAGCCAATAAAAAAATGGAAACCAAAAAAATAGTAATTACCGGTGGTGCAAATCGAATTGGTAGGTCTATTGCTTTGGAGATGGCAAATTATGAAAGCCAAATTGTTATTCATTATTCAAAATCTTTTAATGCCGCAAAAAAACTTAAAATTGAATTAGAAAACTTAGGTGCGATTGTTCATCTTCTAAAGGCAGATTTGAATAATTTTAAACAAACTCAAAAAATAATTTCATATGCTTATAAAAAGATGAAAGGTCTAAATTGCTTAATTAATAATGCCTCAGTTTTTGAAAATGATAATTTGATTAATTTTTCAGAAAAAAGTTTTATAAAACACATAAATATTAACCTTAAAGCTCCTGCAATTTTGATTAAAAACTTTGCAAAAAAATATAAAGGCAATGAAGGAAATGTGGTTAACATTATTGATCAAAGGATTGAAAAATTAACACCCTTCTTTTTTTCTTATACTTTAAGTAAGTCGGGACTCGCCACCTTGACTAAAACTTCAGCTATGAAACTTGCTCCAAATATAAGAGTCAATGCAGTTTCTCCAGGACCAACACTTAAAAATAAACGCCAATCAGAAAAGCACTTTAAAAATCAATGGAAATCAACAATACTCGGTAAGAAGGTAGAAACAAAAAATGTTAGTTCTACAGTAAAGTTTTTAATAGATAACAGCAATATAACTGGTCAAATAATAAATGTAGATAGTGGTCAACGTTTAGCTTGGCAAACACCTGATATAATCAATGCGAAAGAATGAAAATTTTAAAATTTAAAAATAAACAAAAATTTAAATATAATAAAAAGATCATTGTAAAAGATTTGATTCTATTATTATCAGTTGGGATCCATCAATTTGAGAAGGCAAAAAAACAAAAAGTAAAATTTAATATAGAGATTACGACTGATCCTAATCTGAAACCTGATATCAAGACAATTGTTAATTATGAGAGTATAATAAATGATATTAAAAAAATAACAAGAAAAACACATTTTGAGTTGCTTGAAAGTTTATCAGAGTCAATATTTGATGAGATTTTTAAAAATAAAAAAATTAAAAAAATTAAATTAAAAATTGAAAAGTTAGAAATTATTAAAGAAACATCATCAGTTGGTATAGAAGTTGTAAAAACAAAAATATAATGAGTAGTTTAGAGCAAGGAAAAAAAATAATTAAAGATAAAATACCTTTAATATCAAAAAATCCAGGAATTTATAAAATGTTAAGTTCAACAGGAGAAATACTTTATATTGGAAAAGCTAAAAACATACCTAATAGACTTAGAAGTTACGTGACTGACTCAAATTTACCAATTAGAACTGAAAGAATGTTATCTTTAACTCATAATCTAGAGACTACAACCACTAATAATGAGAGTGAAGCTTTGCTTTTAGAAGCAAATTTAATAAAGAAATATAAACCTAGATATAATATTCTTTTAAGAGATGATAAATCTTTTCCTTATATCTATATAGGTAATAAAGATGTATGGCCGCAATTAACAAAACTAAGGGGAAAAAAATCAAAATCTGGGTATTATTTTGGACCTTTCGCTTCTATCGGTTCAGCAAACTGGACTATCAAAATCCTACAAAAAATTTTTCTATTAAGAGTTTGTGACGATACAGTTTTCAAAAATAGAGAAAGACCGTGTATACTTTATCAAATAAAAAGGTGCTCAGCTCCTTGTGTTCAACACATTTCAAAAAAAGAATATTTATCATCAGTTAATGACGCTATTGATTTCATTTCTGGCAAATCCAGAAAAATTCAAAAAAATTTATCTAAAGAAATGGAAAAAGCTAGCAAAGAGCTCGATTATGAAAAAGCAGCATTAGCAAGAGATAGAATAAAAGCTTTAACCCAGATTCAAACTTCTCAAAAGATAAATCAAACCAATTTAAATGAGGCAGACGTAATAAGTATTTATAAAGAAACAGGTAAAACTTGTATTCAAGTTTTCTTTTTTAGATCGAAGCAAAATTGGGGCAATCAAGCCTTTTATCCCAAACATGATCCTGAAGATACAGTTAAAGATATACTCTCCTCTTTTATTTCACAATTTTATGAAAATAAAACAATACCTATTCTTATTATAACTAACCATGAAGTAAGTGAAAAAATATTATTAGAAAAAACATTTTCAAATAAAGAAAATAAACAAGTTGTAATAAAACAAGCTAACACTAAAAATGAATTAAATATTTCTAAGCTTGCGGAAAAAAATGCAAAACAGGCTTTAACTCAAAAACTTATCCAGTCAGATACAAACAACAATTTAATTGAAAATTTGACAAAAAAATTCAAACTTAATAACAGCATTGATTTAATTGAGGTTTATGACAATAGCCATATTCAGGGATCAGATTCTATTGGTGCTTTAATTTGTTTTGGGACTGAAGGATTTGTAAAAAAAAGATACAGAAAATTTAATATTAAAGATGATAATGTTAAAGGTGATGATTATGGAATGATGAAAGAAGTTTTGTTTAGAAGGTTTTCAAAAGCTGTAAAAGAAAAATCTGGATCACTTTCTTTACCTGATTTAGTCATGATCGACGGCGGAAAAGGACAATATTCGGTATCAAGAGAAGTTCTGAATGAGCTAGGTTTACATGACCTGCCTATTTTAGCGATTGCAAAAGGCAAAAGAAGAAATGCAGGGGAAGAAAAAATATATCATAAAAATAAAGAATTTATTTTAAATAAAAATGATCCATTACTTTTTTTCATTCAAAGATTGAGAGATGAAGCTCATAGGTTCGCTATAAGCACACATAGAGCCAAAAGGAAAAAAAGTTTAAGCAAATCTTTGCTGGATCAGATTCAAGGCATTGGTCGTCAAAGAAAAAGAGCTCTGTTAAATCATTTTGGGTCTGCTAGAGCTGTAGAATCTGCTAGTTTTGATGATTTAAAATCAGTTGAAGGAATAGAAGACAGTATCGCTAAGAAAATATATAATTATTTCCACGAATAACAAAATGAAAATACCTAATATTTTAACTATTGGCAGAATTATAATCGTGCCGATATTCGTTTTATCGTTCTTCATTCCGGGTTTTTTTGGAGATTTAATTCCTTTTTTCATATTCATTCTTGCTAGTTTTACAGATTATTTAGATGGACTTTTAGCTAGATTATTCAAGGAAGAGTCAAAATTAGGAGAATTACTAGATCCAATAGCTGACAAAATTATAGTTGCATCGGCACTGATATTATTAGTGATGAATGGAACAATAAAAAACTATGAAGTGATTGCAGCGATTATAATTCTTACAAGAGAAATACTTATTTCAGGTTTAAGAGAGTATCTTGCGAAAGGGAGTATATCTTTGCAAGTAACAAGTTTAACTAAACTAAAAACATTTTTACAGATGCTATCTATTGCTATCCTGTTAACTGGTGAGAGTGGTAATAAATTAATTAATTTTCAAGATTATAACGCTCAAACAATAGGCATAATACTTTTATGGCTATCAGCTTTTTTAACGTTATACACAGGCTACGATTATGTTAGAAAAGGCATAGACCACGCTATTAGTGAGGATAATAAAAAAAACTAATGAGTTTAACTGAAATAAATATAAGAGAAAAAGAATTTCATAATAAGCTTCAATCTAAAAATAAAGGCAGATTTGAAAATGTTTTCTATAAATCTCTTTACAATATAAACGAGGATTTTTTTTCTCATATACAAAGAAAAGCAAATAAGTCCAAAATTTTAGATTTCGGATGTGGCACAGGTGTGTTTATTGAAAACTTGGCTAAATTTAAACCAAAAAAAATAGTTGGAATTGATATCTCTGAGGTATCAATTGATAAAGCAAAAGCAAAGGCAAAAAGTATGCAAATAGATGCAGACTTTTATGTTGATAATTGTGAAAAAACAAAATTCGAAGATAATAGTTTCGACATTGTTTATGGCACCGGAATTTTACATCACTTAGAGTTTAATAAGTGTTTAGATGAAATACACAGAATTTTGAAATCAAAAGGAAGTTTGGTTTTTATTGAACCTCTAGGAACAAATCCAATTATCAATTTTTACAGAAAATTAACTCCTAACTCAAGGTCAAAAGATGAGCATCCTTTAATTAATAAAGATTTTGAGTATATCAAGAGTAAATTCAAAAAAACAAATTTAAGGTATTATGGATTTTTAACTTTAATCTTTTCTCCTTTTTACAAATTACCCAGTCAATCAAAATTTTTTAACCTATTAACTGATTTTGATAAATTTTTATTTAAATTTGAAATTTTTAGAAAATTTGCTTGGTCAGTTTTAATTACTGCAGAAAAAGATTAAGCAGCAGTTTTTTTTCTGACAAGTGTTTGATAGCTATCATTTAAGTCAGTTATAGTATTACAGATTTTAAATTTATACTCATTAATCTCAGAAACAGGTGTAACCTCAGCTGCAGTTCCTGTGAGAAAACAGCCTACAAACTTTTTCAATTCTTCAGGCTTAATCTTTCTTTCGATCACTTTAATACCTTTAGATTTAGCTATCTTTATTACTTCTCTTCTTGTTATACCGTCTAAGAATGAGTCTGGAGTAGGAGTATGTAATTCACCAATCTCATTTTTAAAAAAAATATTTGCTCCTGTAGCTTCAGCTATATTCCCCTCGTGATCTAACATTAAAGAGTCTGTGAAACCTTTACTTTCGGCTTCATGTTTAGATAAGGTGCAAATCATATATAATCCTGCTGCCTTTGTATCCCAAGGTACAGAGTTGGGATTCGGTCTTCGCCAAGAGGATATATTCAATCTAATACCTTTTGATTTTAATTTTGGATCAAAATACGAGCCCCACTCCCAAGTGGCTATCGCAACATGAATTTTATTTTTTTGCGCAGAGATTGCCATCATCTCACTACCTCTCCAAATCAAAGGTCGGACATATCCATTTTGAACTTTTTGAATATTTACTATATTTTTACTAGCCTCATTAATTTCTTTTTGAAGATATGGAACCTTAATTCCCATTCTGCTAGCTGAGTAAAATAATCTTTCTGTATGCTCTTCTAGTTTAAAAATCTCTCCATCATAAACTCTTTCGCCCTCAAAAACACAGCTTGCATAATGAAGACCGTGGTTAAGAACATGAATATTCGCATCAGACCATTCAACAGCTTTACCGTTAAACCAAATCTTTCCCGTTCTTTTATCGTAAGGTATGCTTTCCATTCGTAAGTAAATATATAGATTTTTTTCTTACAAAAAAGTATATTTCTTATTAAGATAAGTCAATATAACTTACCATTATGAAAGATTTATTATATCTTAAAGATGAACAAATTAAAGATTTTATTCAACTTTTGTCTTACGCTTATAGAGAAACTTTTGCAGATCCAAAACAAATTTTAGCTAAAAGATATTTTGGCCCTGCTCACTTAAGATCTCTTAATCTTATAGAAAGAAATCCCGGTATCAGCTTTGGAGAGCTCATGTTTAAATTAAAAGTTACTAAACAAAGCTTGAATAGAGTATTAAGAGATTTGATCAAAACAAAAATGATTAAACAAATCAAAGATGAAAATGATACTAGAAAAAAAAACTTGTTTTTAGATAAAGAGGGTAAAGTATTTTTCCAAACTGTTTACAATACTCAGAAAAAAAGGATATTTAATGCTTTAAAAAATTCTAATGCTGACTCGGTAATAAAATTTAAAGAAGTTTTAAAAAAAATTGTAGATGGAAAATAATAAATTACATATTTTAATTGTGGATGATGATGATAGAATTAGAAACTTATTAAAAGAGTATTTAAACGAAAATAATTATATTGTATCTACTTCAGAAAATGCTGAAAATGCCAAAAAAAAACTCTCAATTTTTAAATTTGATCTAATAGTTCTAGATGTAATGATGCCTGGACAAAATGGTTACGATCTAACAAAAGAAATAAAGAGAGAAATAAAAGTTCCTATAATTCTGTTAACTGCCAAAGGTGAGGCAGAAGATAGAGTTAAAGGATTAGAAATAGGAGCTGATGATTATTTAAGTAAACCATTTGAGCCAAAAGAATTATTATTAAGGGTAAAAAATTTGATAAAAAGAAATATTAAAATCGATGCAAGTAAAATATATAATGTAGGTAAAGCTAAAATAGATTTGAATAAGATGAACATAGCTCTAGATGGAAAAAGTAAAAAGATAAATCTTTCTGAAAAAAAAGTTTTAATAGAAATGTTAACAAAACCAGGGAAAACATTTTCTCGAGAAGAAATTGGGAAGATATCTGGTATAAGTCAAGAAAGATCAATAGATGTTATGATTACAAGGCTTAGATTAAAGATTGAAAAAAATCCTAAAAATCCAAAATTTTTACAAACTATAAGAGGTTCGGGTTATGTTCTCTGGATTGAATAAATTTATAAAATTTATACTGCCTAAAAGACTTTTTTATAGAGCGCTTATTATAGTAGCTGCTCCAACAATAATTTTGCAATTGATAATCACAATAGTTTTTTATGACAGCATCTGGATTAAGGCAAATAAGAATATAACCAGGTCCTTAGTTTCTCAACTTAAAACTATTCAAAGTGCTTATATTAACAATAGAGAAAATTTAGATTTTTTCACGGATAGTTATAAGAATAATTTTAATTTTGAAATAGATATAAACAGTAATCCATTCCCAGTAATTAGTGGTGAAAGAAAATTTAGCCCTATGGATAGATCTTTAAGAAGGGAACTGAAGTCGTCATTTGGGAACAATAACTATTATTTTAACACATCTAAATTCAAAAATGCTGTTGAAATAAAAATAAGGCTTGAAAATGAAGTAATTGAATTTTTAGTTCCAAAAGAAATGATTTCCCCTTCCTCTGTAAGGTTATTTGTATTATGGACAACTCTTCCCTCTATTATCTTAATTTTAATCGCTTTAGTTTTTTTAAAAAATCAAACTAAGCCACTTGTTCGTCTAGCTAAAGCGGCAGAGCGATTTGGAAAAGGAAATTATGTTAATGACTTTAGACCTTCAGGTGCTTCAGAAATAAGAAAAGCAGCATATGAATTTGATAGGATGGCAAAAAGAATAAACAGACATCTAAATCAAAGGTCAGAAATGCTCTCTGGAATAAGTCACGATCTTAGAACCCCTTTGACTAGACTAAAGCTTCAATTAGCATTGGTAAATCAAAAAGAAATCTCAGGAAAAATGTTCAAAGATATAGATGAGATGGAGAGTATGCTTAATGATTACTTACAATTTGCAAAAACACAAACTCAGGAAGAAACTTCATTAATTGATTTGTCCGATGTTTTAAATGTAATCAAGAAAAAGTTAAATAATGATAATTTAATTTTAGAGAATTTTACTAAAATTTGTTTAAAAGGAAGACTAACATCTTTGACAAGATGTTTTGAAAATGTCATTCAAAATAGTCTTACTTATGGAGAAAAAGTTTACGTCAAAGTTCAAGAAGGAACTAATATAGTCACAATTTTTATTGAAGATGATGGACCTGGAATACCTGAGGAACAATACAAAAATGTTTTTAAACCTTTTGTGCGTCTTGATAAAAGCAGAAATCTAAATAAATCTGGCGTGGGGCTAGGACTAGCTATTGTAGAAGATATAGTTAACTCCCATGGGGGAAATATTCAGCTTGGAAAGAGTAAGTACAAAGGTTTGCAAGTTAGGATTTCTTTGCCTTTTTAGTCTTTTTCTTTTTAATTAGTTTTCTGATCATTATTTCCTGTTTTTGGACCAATTTTTTTAATACTTCGAATTCTTCACGAGAAACAAGTTCAAGCTTATTAATTAATTTATCTCTTGTAAATTTTAAATCTGTAGATATCTCTTTTTTGATATCTTTGCTGTTTAAAATTCCATTTTCAATTAAACTTGATAAAACTTTAAATAATTTTTCAGAATTTTTCATAATTCATCTTATTTGA
>MDTB01047939.1_pt1 | contig 10069 bp, 10 predicted proteins | sample 811161 | NCBI WGS metagenome assembly MDTB01 (sample SAMN05326650, study PRJNA326480) | marine metagenome | isolation source: seawater | place: Mediterranean Sea | collected 2009
TTGATGGCAATATTTTTTTTCTTTGTTACTTTAGAAATTAAAAGAGAATTTCTTCAAGGTGAATTATCATCAAAAAAACAGGCAGCTCTTCCTATAGTTGGAGCTATTGGAGGTATGTTGATACCAGCTTTAATATATATTATTATAAATTTTAATACTCCAAATACACTAAATGGATGGGCTATACCGTCAGCAACTGATATAGCTTTTTCTATTGGTATACTTTCACTACTAGGCTCTAGAGTTCCTATATCTTTAAAAGTTTTCCTTACAGCATTAGCAATTATTGATGATCTTGGTGCTATTGTAATTATTGCTTTTTTTTATTCAGGAGATCTAAGTTTCTATTATCTAAGTTTAATGCTAGTATCATTTATATTACTTCTTATATTAAATAAATTCTCAATAAAAAAATTTATTCCATATTTTTTAATAGGATTATTTCTCTGGTTTTTTACATACAAGTCAGGAATTCATGCAACAATTGCTGGAGTATTATTGGCAGCATGTATACCACACAGAAAGAAAGACCATGATTTTTCATTATTGGTAAAAATAGAACATGCAATTAGTCCTTATGTTGCTTTTATGATTATGCCTCTATTTGCTTTTGCTAACGCAGGTGTTTCACTAGAAGGTTTAACATTTTCATCATTATTAATGCCTGTCCCATTAGGAATATTATTAGGACTATTTATAGGAAAACAATTTGGAGTCTTTATTTTTTCATATGCGTCTATAAAACTTGGTTTTGCTGAAATGCCAAATAAGTCTAATATATTAAGTTTTTATGCAGTTGGTGTACTTACAGGGATTGGTTTTACAATGAGTTTATTTGTAGGAAATTTAGCATTTGTAAATGACTTGCAATATATGGATGGTGTAAAAATTGGTGTTTTATCTGGCTCATTACTTTCAACAATATTTGGCTACTTGTTACTATTAGTCTCAACCAAAAAGTAATTAAAATGTTTACATTTAAAAAAAGTATTGGAATAGTTATCTTGATTATGTTTTTTACTAAAGCTTTAGCTGAATATTCTAAAACATTTTATGATTTTAATCTAAATGATATAGATGGTGAAGAATTAGATTTATCACAATACAAAGGAAAAGCAGTGCTACTAGTAAATGTTGCAAGCAATTGTGGTTTTACAAGCCAATACGCAGGCTTACAAAAAATTTGGGAAAATTATAAATCTAAAGACTTAGTAGTAATAGGAGTACCATCAAATCAATTTGGTGGTCAAGAACCTGGTACAAATGAGGATATTAAAGAATTTTGTAAAGTTAATTTCAAAATTAATTTTCCTATGACTGATAAAGTAAATGTTAAAGGTTCAGATGCACATCCTATATATAAATGGGCTCTTGAAAATCATGGAAAATCTGCAGTTCCGAAATGGAATTTTCATAAAATTTTAATCAATAAAGAAGGAAAAATAGAAAATACATATTCCTCACTGACTAAACCAACTTCAAAAAAAATATTAAAAGATATTGAAAATATTTTAAATGTTAAATGACATTCCATCATATGCAGGAACAACATTTCTTGGTAAAAACTTTTTAATCTTTATATAATCAATATCATTATGCAAATTGGTAAGAATAGTTTTTTTTGGTTTAATAACTTTAATTAAATCTAATACATTAGATAAATTATAGTGTGATGGATGATAATTATATCTAAGACAATCAATTACAAGAGTTTGTAAATTTTTGAATTTTATTAAATCTTTTTTATATATTTTATTTATATCTGGAGCATATGCACATTTATTATTAATAATAAATGCATTACTATCTATTGATCCATGTTTAACACGAACACTGTCAATGTAAATTTTTTTATCAATGATATGTTTTTTTTTTAAATTAAAGAATTTAAGTGTTGCTGGATAGTCACCAATATTATTAAAACAATATTTAAATGAACTATTAAGATAGTTTTTTGTTGCTGTGTCACCATAAATAGGAACTTTTTTTTTATTTTTTAAATAGAAAACTCTTAATTCATTTATTCCATGAGTTTGATCAGCATGAAAATGTGTGTAAAAAACATAGTCAATATTTTTAATTTTATTTGATAAAAGTTGTGATTTTAAATCTGGTGAGGTGTCAAATATAATATTCCTACCATAAGCAGATAAAATTGCTGAACATCTCGATCTATAATTTTTCTTATTTTTTTTATCACAGTTACCAAAATAACCATCGATACGTGGCACTCCTAATGAGCTTCCACAACCAAGAATAGTAAATTTAATTTTCATGAAAAAATAATTTATTAAAATTATTTGTTGTATAATAATCCATTAATGAAGATTCAATACATTTTAAATAAGCTAATTTTTCAAGTGTAAATGATACAAAGCTCGGTTCATTCTTCTTCCCTCTCATTGGAACTGGAGCAAGAAAAGGACTGTCAGTTTCTATTAATAGATTTTCATTAGGAATTTCCTTGAAGGTACACTGCAAGTCTGTGCTATTTTTAAAAGTCAATATTCCAGAAGCTGAAAAAAATGCATTAAGTTTTAACAATTTTTTAGCAAAATTCATACTACCCGTGAAACAATGCATAAGAATTTTAGGATTATAATTCTTAAAATTTTCGAGTATTGAGAAAGTTTCGTCTTCAGCATTTCTTGAATGAACTATGATAGGTTTATTAAGTTTAATTGACGCTTCTATATGATTATTAAAACTCTCAATTTGATCGTTTTTTTTACTGTTGTTATAATAAAAATCTAAACCACTTTCACCAACACCAATTACTTTTTTATTTGAATTAGAGAATTTTATAATATCTGAAATATCTAATAATTCCTTATCTGCATCATGTGGATGAATACCAAAAGTTGCATAAATTTCGTCATAATTATCGATGAATTTTAATATATTATTGAAACTATTTGTATTAGTGCAAATTGTTAAAAATTTGTTAACACCTGAATTTTTTGCTCTCTTTATAACATTATCTAGATCAGATAAAAGAGGTTCATGGTCTAAATGGCAATGAGAGTCAATCATTTTTTTATTTTTTTAAATAATATATCAATTTTACTTAATTTCATTTTATGTTTTAAATAAGAGTTTTCTTTTATTGACATTAAATTAATTTCATTTTCTTTAATATTAAAAATACTCAATACTTTTAAAGTAGATTCAGGTATAATTGGATACAATAGTATAGAAATTTTCCTGATTATCTCTAATGAAACATATAAAATTGTCTTCATTCTGAGTAAATCCTTTTTTTTATTCCAGGGTTCTTGATCATTAAAATATTTATTTGCAGCAAATAATTGCTTAGTTATAAATTCTACATAAAAGTTTAAGTTTTGATTGTCGATTTCATTTATAATTTTTTCATAATTATCTTTAAATTTATTTAAAATTTTTTCATCATCTTTAGAAATTTTTATTTGATCAGGAACTTCAAAGTTTAGATTTTTATTCACAAAAGTAGTCACACGTTGACATAAATTACCATAATTGTTAGCTAAATCACTATTAATACATTTTTCTAATTGATCTCTGGATATATTCCCATCATTACCAAACGATACCTCTTTAATTAAATAATATCTAAGTGGATCAAGTCCATATTCATCAATTATATCAATTGGATCTAATATATTACCTTTAGATTTTGACATTTTTTCATCACCTGAAAGGATCCATCCATGGCCATAAATTTTTTTAGGTGGCTGTATGTTTGCCGCTAATAAAAATGCTGGCCAATAAATTGCATGAAATCTAAGAATATCCTTACCTATTAAATGTAAGGATGCTGGCCAAAAGTTTTTGTAAAGATTATTGTTTGTTTCTGGATAATTTAAAGCACTTAAATAATTAGTTAACGCATCAAGCCAAACATATATGACGTGTTTTTCATTAGATGGTACTTTAATTCCCCATTTTAATGATTTACGGCTGATTGATAGATCTTTTAATCCACTTTTTACAAAACTCAAAACCTCATTTTTTCTTGATAATGGTAGAATAAAATTTGGGTTTTTATCATAAAAGTCTAATAGTTTTTTCTGCCAATTTGATAGTTTAAAAAAATATGACTCCTCCTCTACCCACTCTACTTTAGAACCTGATGATATCGATACATTTATGTTATCTTTGCTTATAATTTCGTCATCATTATAAAAAGCTTCATCTGAGACTGAATACCAACCAGAGTATTTAGATAAATAGATTTCATTATTTTTTTCTAAAATATTCCAAAGTGCTTGCACAGCTTTTTTGTGTCGTTCTTCAGTAGTTCGAATAAAATCATTGTTGATTAAATTTAAAGTTTTAGATAACTTTTTAAAATTTTCACTAATCTTATCACAGAAAACTAATGGATCTAAATTTTCACCTTCAGCAGCTTTTTGAATTTTTTGACCGTGTTCATCGGTGCCTGTGAGAAAAAAAACGTTATAATCATTAATTTTCTTAAATCTTGCAAAAAAATCTGCGATAATACTCGAGTAGGCATGACCCATATGAGGTTTTGCTGAAGGATAATATATTGGTGTGGTAATATAAAAATTCTTATTCATTGAATATATTCCTTGAATAATCAATATATATTGACTCTCTATCTAAATTATAAATATTAGCCTTACTTTTTTTTTGAATTAATTGATCATGATAGTTAAAAAATTTATTTTTATTAATATTATTTTTTGTAAGATTTAATATATATTTCTCAAAATACGACTCAAAGTTATTCTTAATAAAAAAATTTTTTAGATATAATTTCTTTGTTATTATTTCTCTTACAAAATTCTCTAAAGAGATGTTTTTCAACTCAAGATTTTCTTCGCTTGCAAAGTTTAATAAATTTAAAATATCACCCGGTGTGCTGTAATAGGATATTAATTCGCTATTTATATTATCAAATATCTCAAGATTTAATATTTTATTAACTGTATTAATTACTTTTTCAAAATTTAATTTTAGATTAAATTTAATACATCTAGATTGAATTGTTTTTAAATTTTTATTTTCTGAATTTTGTAAAATAATAAATATAGTATTTTTGTTAGGTTCTTCCACTACTTTTAAAAGAGCATTCGATGAATTTTTATTAAGATATTCAGAATTATTAATTAATATAATTTTATATTTATTATTGAAAGAAGACTTATTTGAATAATAAATCATATTTCTAATCTGCTCTATTGAAATTGAATTCCTTCCATCATTTAAATCAATAATGTGTACGTTTGGGTGTGAGTTACTTAGAAGTAGTTTGTGCGATTTATTGTTATAATTTATTTCAAAGTTATCTATGTTATATCTGTGCTCTTCATCTTGAGATAAAATATAATTAATTAAATGTTTGGAAAATATTTTTTTACCTATTCCTTTTTTTCCATCAATAATTATAGAATTAGGTAATTTTGATGATTTTGCCAAATTGCATAATAGTAAAAATTGATTTTGAAAATTATATAAATTTAAAATATTCGTATGGTTAGATAAATTTTTAATCATTTAATTTTTAGAATACTATTTATTTTTTTAATAATTATTTTTTCATTATATTTAAGATCATTATCTGAGTTAATAATTAAAAATTTATTTTTTTCTCTTTTTGATAATTTTAAATATCCATTTTGAACCTTGTTATAGAAAGAAAGTTTAAATCTATCATACCTATTAAGTCTTTTTCTAAGTTTAAGTCTTTTTTTTAAATTTTTTTTACTTACCAACATTAAAAAAGTAAAATGAATTTTTTTATTGTTAAGAATGAAATCATTCAATTTATTTATTACATCAAGGTTAACTTTCATACCATAATGTTGGTATGCTAATGATGAATGGATAAATCTATCTATTATGATTACTTTTGCTTTTTTATATATTTCTATCATCTTCATATTTTCGTTTCTTGATGCCATATAAAGTAATAAATCTGTAAACTTATCAAACTTATTTTTATTATTTAAAATAATTTTTCTAAGTTTTTCTGCATTTTTTGAACCTCCAGGTTCTCTAAAGCTTAATACATTTATTTTTTTTGATTTAAGATATTTTAAAATTTTTTTCTGGTGGGTTGTCTTACCAGAACCATCTATCCCTTCAAAGCTTATTATTTTTTGTCTAAACATCACCCCAAACTAAATAATTTAGAGATTTAAAAAGTCTTGAAATTATATTTACTTTTTTTATTTTTTCTGAGGAATAAAGATTATAAACATCATGTATCTCATCTTTATAATAAATTGTTAGTTTGCCAACTTGTTGATTTTGCTCAATTGGAGCAACAATTGGTCCTTGATACTCAACAACAGCTTTGATGTGTTTTTTTTTAGCTTTAGGTACAGTTATATAAATATCTTTATTTGTGACCACCTTAACTTTATCCTCGGTTCCTAACCATACATTTAAATTATCAAAAATTTCTTCTTTTTTTGCTATTTCGATAGTATCAAAACTTGTTAAACCCCATATTAAAAGCTTAGACGACTCTCTTGATCTAATATTTTTTGTTTTAAAGCCACTTCCAACAGAAATTAATCTTCTATTATTTTTTAAAATAGATGCTGCTAAAGAATATTTCTCTACTGCTAAATAACCAGTTTTAATACCATCTGATCCAATTTTTTTATATAAAAGAGGATTTCTGTTACCTTGAGTTATAGGGTCACCTCCTGTCCTGTCCCATGTAAAATTTTTTTCAGCAAAATATTCATAATATTTTGGGTAATTTTTAATTAAGTAATTTGACATGATCATGATATCTCTTACAGTTGAATAGTTATTTGGATCATTAATGCCAGACGAATTTGAAAAATTTGTATTAATCATACCTATTTCTTTTGCCTTCTCAGTCATTAAAATTGCAAATTCTTCTTCAGATCCAGCTATACCTTCTGCTAAGGCTACACAAGCATCATTACCAGAGACAACAATTATACCTCTCAACAAATCTTCAACAGATACTTCATCGCCTACCATAATAAACATTGATGAATAACCACTTTTTGAAAGACGCCAAGCATTCTCTGATATAATGAATTTATCATTTAAATCTATTTCTTCACTTTTCAATAAATCAAATGCAATTATTGCTGTCATTATTTTTGTCATGGAGGCAGGATAGATTGAATGATCAGCATTTTTTTCAAAAAGAACCTTACCTGATAGATAATCTTGTAATATTACGCGTGGAGCTTTAATATCAAATTGAGCATATGAAAAATTAATTATAAATAAAAATGAAGATAAAGTTATATATATTATTTTTTTATACATTTTAATTTTTAATAATTTCGATATTTTCAAATTCTAAAATTCTTAACTCATTAAAAGAGTTTTTTAAAGAATTTAAATCTTTAAATGGCCCTATTGTGACTCTATATTGATTGGATCTTATTTTAGAAACATTAATATTGTTAATTGATGTATTATTTTTAATTCTTTGAACCATGAAATCAGATGAATTTTTAAAATAAAAATCAGCTAAAAATATGGCATAATTAAACTCATTTTTACTCTCTTTAGTTTTGATCTTTTTGGTAGATAAATCCTTAATTTTAATTTTTTCAACAGGGACTTTTGTAGCAACAGATTTTTCCTCATCGAAAGTTTTTGATGATTTTGCAATAAAGGTTGAGTCGGCATCTATTTTTTTTATTTCTACATATGGATTTTTCATATTTAATTTAATAACATTTGAAATTCTTGGAGATATTACTGAATTATAAAAATAAGGATATTTTGAATTAGATCCAACTTTTGCAATTATTGATTTTTTATTATCAATATTTGTGACTAAAACTCTTGTATTTGTCTTTAGGTTTCTCTGAAAAATAAGTAAATCTTTATCATTCATTTTTTTATTAATTATTTTTTCTTTAAACAAGCTCTCATTATAGACTAAAGCAAAACCTTTATTTGTAAAAATATTTTCTTTGTTTTTTTTTATTAAATTAATTTTTTTATTTGTATCAATAGTTTCGCAAGAAACTAAAAAAGAAACTATAAATATTAAAAAGAATCTATAGGTCATTTTCAAATTTATCTTTAAGAGTGCATACTGCTAGAGCAAATCTTAATGATCTATTCCATTGTAAAATTTTTTCATAATTTTCAAAAATAATATAAGCAGGGCTTAATGTTTGTGTTTCAGGTATTATATCCTTATCTGGTGTAATAAATGCAACTATTGTATCATCAGATATATTTAAATCAGAAATATTTTTAATATATTTTTTATAGTACTTAAATTTTTTTTTATAATTAATTTTTTTGGCTGAGGTATTTAGTATATTTAAAGGAACATCATTATTTAATTTAATTTTATAAAAGCAATGATCATTTTTATTCCAACCTATTTTATTTAAATAATTAGCCGCTGATGCAAATGAGTCTTCTGTTTTTTTTAGCTCTATAGTTTGATTATTATTGTAATCTATAGCATAATTTTTTATTGTGGTTGGCATGAATTGAAAATTACCAAAAGCCCCTGCCCATGAACCATATAAAATACCAGGATCAATTATTTTATTGTCAATAAGTTTTAAAAGAACAAGTAATTCATTAGTAAAAAATTCTGACCTTCTCTCATCATAACTTAGTGTGGATAAAGAAGAAATTATATCCATTTTGCCAAGATATTTTCCAAAGTTTGTCTCAATACCCATCAACGATAATAGTAATTCCTTTTCTACATTGTATTTTTCTTCGATATTAAAAATTAAATCTAAATTTTTTTTAAAAATTTTTTTACCATTTGTGATTTTCAAATGTGATGATCTTTTATTAATATATGTTTTAGTATCTTCATAAAATTCTGGTTGAAATCTGTCATACTCAATTACTTTAGGAAGAAAGACAGCTTTGGACATGACTTCTTCAACTGTTTTTTTTGAAATTCCCTCAACAATTGCTTTTTCTTTAAAATCTTCAAGCCATTGATCAAAGTTCAATGCATATGCATTTACATATAATAAAAAAAAACAAAAAAAATACAGTAAAAAAAAATTATTTTTTTTCATACAAATCTCTTAAATATATAGTTACTGCAATCCAAATCAAAGAAAAACTAACAAAGCTGATCATTGAAAAAGGTTCATTATAATAAAAAAAACCTAATAAAAAATGGCAAGTAGGTGTTATAAAGAAGATCATTCCTGATGGTCCTAGTCCACTCAATTCAAAACCTTTAATATACAAAAGCAATGGTATTACAGTCATTGGACCAGCAAGAATCAATAAGGGTATCAATGACAAATTTTTAAATGTGAAATCATTTAAACCATTTTTGTAAATTATATAAAAAGCAATAATGGCAACAGGCAGTATAAATAAACTTTCAATTAATAAACCAATCTCAGTATCTACATTAATTTTTTTTCTTAGTAAATTATATATACTCCAAACTAAGGATAAAAAAATACCAATCAACGGAACAGATTTAATATCAGAAATTAATAAATAAATTATGGAAATTAATACGATCATAATAGATATTAATCTCTTGGAATTAATTTTTTCCTTAAAAAATAAATATCCAAATAAAACATTTATAATCGGCATTATGAAATAACCAAAACTTGCATTAATTATATTGTCTGATGAAACTGCATATATCCAAACAGCCCAATTACTAAAAATTAATATTCCTGTTATGAATAATATAAATAATTTTTTTTTTTGACTAATAACTGTAAAAAAAATTTTCCATTTATTAAATAACGTAACAGTTATAAGAAGTACAAGCGTTGTCCACAAACATCTATGAACAACTAATTCAATATGACCTATAAAAGAAAAATATTGAAAATAAATTGTTCCAATAATACCCCACCATAAAGATCCTAATGACGCATAAACAATTCCTTTTGTAAATATTGATATTTTCATAATATGAGAAAGAATTAATTTTATAGATTAATTTTGTTAAATTAAATCTATTTTATTCTTGAAATGCCCAATAATAGTTATAAAAAAGCCTTTTAGGAGAGATGGCTGAGCGGTTGAAAGCACCGGTCTTGAAAACCGGCAAAGGGGCAACTCTTTCCTGGGTTCGAATCCCAGTCTCTCCGCCATTAAA
>MDTB01055615.1_pt1 | contig 10069 bp, 4 predicted proteins | sample 811161 | NCBI WGS metagenome assembly MDTB01 (sample SAMN05326650, study PRJNA326480) | marine metagenome | isolation source: seawater | place: Mediterranean Sea | collected 2009
CATGTCTAAAATTAAAATAACATTAAAACAACAATAGTAGAAACAATAAAATCGCAGATGGTTATTATTACAAGTGATGTAACCAATAGTTGGATGTCGTTATGTGGTAACACCATCGGCTACAAAAATCTTTCGCAAATTGTTATTCCTGGATCTCATAATTCCGGTAGCTACAGTTGCAATGGAAGTTACGGCCTATCACCAGAATATCCTGGACCATCTTGGATGTATTATTTTACAAACATTGTGAAAAGATGGACGGTTGATCAGGAATTTAATATCTATCACCAGCTACTTTCCGGGATCCGTTGTCTGGACCTGCGTGTTGCGATTCAAACCACCCAAGATAACATTCAATACCGAGTCCATCACGGTTATTATGGTGAGACTCTTACTAATATTATGTCACAGATTGAACGTTTTTATCAACAGCACCCTAAGGAATTTGTAATTATAAACTTTCGTCATTTTATTAAACCCGGGAATCTCTCCGGATCTCACACTCATTCTAGCCAGTGGTCACCGGAAGACCATATCAGGTTCTACACAAAGGTGATTCAACCTCTAGAGCACATTATAATTAAATCCAAACATTGTTACCATACCCTAGATAGTCTCTGGGACAAAAAACCTCGACTAGTAATTGTCTATGGGGATAATCGTGATAGTTATACCTCGAGTATAATTTCTAGTGACTGCCTAGAATCTTCTCGAAAATACCTAGTTAACGGCTATAGTAATTTTTGTGACCTATGGCCTAACAAATCTACCCCGAGTAGTGTCTATAGATGGTTATCTACTAAACTAGATAGTCAGGGTTTAAAATATCAAGGTTTTCTACAGTGTCAGCTACTAACAACGGCAACTAAAAATAAGATTATATTAGGATTATTATTTCCTTGTTTTTATCCTAGCTGTACTAGAATAGAAGCACAATGTATGGCTAGATCGAATATGATATGGTGTCGAGAAAACAGCTATCGAATTAATATCATACTACTAGACTGGACGACAACACAAAGTATTGTGGATATTATCAAGTTTAACCAGAGTCCAATCTTTCAAACATCTATTTGATAATTTAATTTTTTCTAATTTCTAGTTTTTTTTAAGTAGGGATGCTAAGAGTCCGACCGAAAGAGCTACACCACCAAAAATTAACCACCCGGGTACATCTTTTCCAATGTCATCTAGTTTATGTTCTTCCTCTTCCTGCTTAACCGTTTGGGCTATACTCATAAGATCAGTTTGATTATTAGTAGATTGTGTCTTATCACTTGTGTCTCCACTTTTACTATCACCACTTGTAGATGAAGAATCTTCTAGTCCGTTTTTTTTCCAAAGCTGTGACAGTGTTGGTCTTCCTCCAAACATTTGTGAAATATTTTCTGTCGTGGTGTGTAGAGTTTTACTAGATTCTTGGACTGGGTTGGTGGAGTCAGAGGTAGATGACGATTCTTCTTGGGTAGTGTGTTCTACAGACTGGCTTTCCATCAGGATAACGGTATAATTAGAGTACTTAAATTCTATTTAAGCATTAGAACGCAAATCTTGTAGTGTGTTAATTTTCAGTCACGACCGGATTAAGATCTCGCGGATTACCACGATCCTCTTTACGATCTTTAATCTTAATACCGGTATAAAAATCGCGTAGTTTTTTATCTTTGACAAAATCTTTTAAACGATGGGTACAATCCTTACTTTTAAATTGTGGCTTTCCTAGAATATCAATCTTATCAAAAGTGTTTTGATTATGGACGATACACAACATGGTTTTATATGGGTCAAGCTGGACTAGAGGTTCAGTAAATTTATTAGTAAAAAAACTCTCCTCGGCCTGATCTGCCGTATCTTCGTAATGGTGTTTTTGTAAATATTCCCTACGATAGGCAAAAGTCGCATTAGTGCCATGATACGGACCATAGGGGCCATATTGATAAATTTTTTTAATGTGATTGTAGTAACAAAACAAGGTACTCGCACCAGCAATAAGACAGTTTTTGTTTTGGTTTAGTTTTTTGACTGCATGACTAACACGAGTCGGTGGATAATAGTCATCATCGTCAAGACACACAATAATTGAACCTGTGGCTTTCTGGTTTAGTAGATTTCTCTTGTGTCCTAGTCGAATACGTTTATCGAAATAATAATAGCGAAATTTAAGTCCTTTATTTTTTTTTGGATTATCAATATAGGGTTGGATAATATCCCGGATACAGTCTTTACCGTCATCAATAATAATCCACTCCATCTTATGAAGCGGATAAGTTTGTTGTAACACACATCGAATAATGTTGGGAAAAAATTCTCGACGATTATAGGTTGCAGTAATAATACTGACAGTCTCTGTTGTCATCGATATATAGATCTATTTAACTAAATAATACCAAAAATAATTTTATCTATCGTGTTATCCTTAAATCATCTAGATTTATTTTTCCCCTCTTTCAAGAGTCTTGTCTGTTTTTTTAACTGGAGCAACATATTTTGGAAAGGCAGGGATCCTTCGACCATTTACCTTATGGAGACGTCGAAACCATTCATATCTTCGTTCACAGACACCAGATCGTAGACCAATTCCTTTGATCCCACGTTTATTAAAAGTTCTACTTTGACATAAGGCATATGGGTTTGGACCTTCTGGCTTAGTTAGCATGGCTTCGTATCGAAATTTATGAACTAGAAAATTTTCTTTGATACAGTGACACACACGACTGGTTAGACACTGTTCTAGTAGTGCTTCACGATCCCGTGCGAGATATTCTCCTTGAGGTTGCTTTTTTTTAATCTGGACCATTTCTTCAAACTCCTCATCAGTAACAGGTTGTGGGGGTGTTTCAGGAAATCCCTCAGGACGAATGATATGATTAATTAGATTAACAAAACGATGGGGGTGAAAACTAGTCTTTCCCTTAACTCCAGATTTAAGTAGTCGTATCATTCTACGAAATGGAGGGGTCAGGCTACCCTCAATCTTTTTTTCAATTAGGGATAGGATTTCTGATTCTTTTTTGTCTCTACAGCCCCTAATACCCATAGCGTATCCTGCCCGTATAATTTGTGAACTAGTTGGTTTTTTACCTTCTCTAGTAAATAGTTCAAGACTGTGACAGACATCATCACGGTCAGCATTACTGTCAAGGTTTAATAGAGTCTTGAAATTTTCAATAATTTTTTGAGGTTGGTCTCGACAGCCTTCCTTGCTAAATACTTTAGAGCGAGACCTAAGTTGGTTTTTATCCTGGTTTTTTCTAGTTCGAGGTTTTTTGTTTTCACTCTTTTTTGCGGTTTTTTTTCGGCAATAGGGTCTCCAGTTTGGTCTCATTATTTGAAAATCTGGACCATACTGTTCACAGGGTGGAGGTTTAGGAGTCGAACGCGGCATAAATCCCGTTTGGATATTATTATATAACTAGATTTTTTTACACTTAAAAAAATCTATTATTTTCATAGAAGTTAAAAAATTAGATGACCGATAATATTGATATCTGGTATCCTTTTCACGAAGGTAGTGGGTCAACTGTTCTACCAATTGATACCATGACACAAAATGACTTAACTAGTTATAGTTTAAGAACCGGAACCGGCACAACAATATATCGTGGGATTAGTTGGAGCACAGACACCCCATATCGACAATCAGTCAATAATACCATATACAGTCTAGGGCTAGGCAGAAAACAAGGACTCGACACGCGATACAACCTATTACCAAATCGTTCTTTTAGTGTTAGTATGTGGTTTAAACTAACACAAGCCACTACTAGTCCACAAACACTCTTTGGTTTATATCAAATAGCTACTCGGGATATGGACTACAGTGAAGGTGGAGTCCTATTTCGAATCCAGATTAATAAGTCTCAAACAGGGATCGAAGTGCAGCATTTTAAGAGTCAAACAAAATACAACAAAACGCTAACTCACAACCGGTGGTATTTTCTGTGTTACACCTTTAATAATACCGCTACAGCCTCGACTGGAAATCTGTATCTAGTTGAACTAGGACAGTTATTATCTGGACCCGAAACAATCATTGATGATATTGATGAAGGTGTAGATATCGTAGTGTCTTCTAGTAACACAACTAGTTATGTAAGCAGTGGTGAGACCTTGATCCTGGCTACAAATAGAGTCTATAATGTCTCAAGCGATATTATGATCAACACCGACCCTTATCTAGGTCTCTTGACTGATCTTAGATTTGATCGCCTAGGTCTAACTATTACCGAAATACGTCGTAGATATGGTTTAGGACTAGAAGACTACCTAAACCAGGAGACTATTAGTAGAAATTATTCTAGGTATCTGCTAGACTCCCGTTTTCAACTAGCTTTGTTAACCGGAGTTAACGATACGATTAATCAGGGCAGCCTATTAAATAGTCTAGATAACACCACACAGCGACGAGACTCAACTCTAGTCACTCAATGGATTATATTGGACGGCTCGGGCTATATCATACATCCAGAATATTTTAATCTTATTCAAGGACGAGTGTATCGGTTTCAATATCACAATTCTGTTGGAGAGCTACAAAAAAATCAGGTAGACCTAGTGCAGATAGGTGAGGCGGATGTGATACTACAAAAGACAGCAGAGGTGGCTACATATTTCGATATTTTTGTCGGTCATGGACTATCGATTAATACATATACCCTAAACACGACTAGTACAACTGTCCTAGATCCATACTATAAATCCATCCGACTGCTCTATTTTCCACTACTCGACACGAGTGAATTAAATACCAGTCAGACTACTACACTACCAAAATTTTTAGTAGCAGGACAATACTATCTACAAGACAGTAGCAGTAATCGTGTGGACTGGTACACAGAATCGGTAACAATTCGTAATCGTTTTAAATCTAGCGGACGGTTAGTGCCACAGTTTCCTACACAGTCCAATGATAGACCAAACTATAACGCGGCTAATTTTAGTCTATACTATCTAGACCCGTCTAGTGTTAACGATTATATTTGGATACAAGACTCTAGTAATAATGTTAAAATACCGGTAGTCCATCCAGTAATTATTCGAGTTACTACCGAGGGAGGAATCTTTAAACTAGGTCACTATGATACTAATTATCAGTTGTCCACGATAGAGTCGGGTCAGTTTCAGATTGAAACACAACGATTATACCTATTTGATCTATCGGATCCAAGTAATTACGAGACCCAGTTTGGACTATCAACGCTACAGACACGATTTCTTAATGGTTTAGAATCTAGCACCTTTGCCTCAGGATTATCGGGTATCACTGGAGCAACACTAGAAGGCAGCGTGTCTACGATTACAACCCTCTATATTATGTCACAAAACCAGACTACAAGCACGACCATTCTAGTTCCTGGAAGTAATTATAATCCGGTGCAGTCACTATTAGGAGACGTTCAGCAGCCGGATTGGTTTTGGCCTCTAGAGGGACGTCTTGATGTCTCGAGCCTATCTAGATATGCTAGTGTAGTCAGTAATAATAATAGTATCAGTCGTGCCTCAAAGTATAACGGAGCAATATTGTTTAACTACTACATTCCACTACTAGACAATAATCGGGAGTTAACTGAAGTTGGAATTATTAACAGATACAACAATTCTTTACGTTACGAACATCTAAGTAGTAGTGGTGACTTTCGTTTTACCACAGGTGATGTCTCAAACTACGATAATTTTCCCAAAATTGAGATTACCCCTGATAGCATTGTGTGTCGATTAATTAAGACCACTGTAGATAATGAAAAAAATATTACAGTGTCAACACTAAATAATGAGATGGGATTTTATCTTGTCCGACTACCTACACTAGTGTATCACCCAGAACTCGTTCAAGAATTATTAACTAGTCTCAATAATTCTACTAGAATAGCCACCACCACACCTGATAGCTACACTCTAGAAAAGACCGCAAACAGTGTTCGTTTTAATATTGATACAGAAAATAGCAATCGGATAACTATAAATTCTACACTACTCCAGGGTAAAGGGATAAGGTGGGAAATTTTGTCACCGGATTGGTTTACTAAAATTGGAGCAGCATACACGACACAACTAAACGAGCGAACAGATCCTTTAAGCTGGAACAAGACGGTATACGGTACAACAGTAACATCGGAAACTATTGCTCTAGATATTTTTATTACACCGGAAGGTGAATTAGAGACTAGTGGATCCGGGTTTGTTATTAGTCCGCAACCTTCCCAGAGCCAGTTATTACTAGATGAAATTGCTAATCGGGTTACACAGACAAAACCGGTATCTGGTGAGAACCCTCCTAGTTGTGAATATCTTTCTAGCACACACCAGTTTCATCTTAGTTCAACCCGACCCTTCCAAATTTTAACCTACCCGGAAAGTGATTCAACACGTCCATCCACACTTGTAGAAGTACTCGGTTTTAGCTATCCATTTACACAAAAAATCGAACTAACGGGTAGTAGCGATTATGTAGAATACATTACGTCAAGTGTTTCTAGCCCGGGTAGTCTTCGATTTAATATACCCGTAGCGGATCGAGACAGGATTGTCTCCTATCTAACACCCGGGGTGGAGTTTACCCTTGAGTCGTCACTAAATCCTTCGATAAATCAGGTTAGTTGTGTCTTAGAAACTACTCCAACCCTATCAGACACCGCACCAAATCTAGTGCTTCAGATTAACACGAGCATTAGCGCCTTCTATCAAGATACTGCCGAGATAATTTTTGTCTTTCGCCATCTACCTTCTAGAAAGATATCGACTAACAGTTATACCCTAACATCAACACAGGCTAATATTCTAAATCGATTAGACTATCAAAACGACAAGAGTGATAAGATTGTCCTAGTTAGTCCCGACACGTCTAGTCAAACCACACTACAAAAATGGAGTAGTTATCTTTCTAATACTGGTGAGATTAGTCTAAGCACCTGGACTTTTCCCGAGACGACAGGTATTAACGATCGTTATCGTATCGTATCTAGTCTGTCAATCCCTAGAAGTGGAAACTATCAGATGCAGTTTGTGGGTCTCCAGGCAATACGGGTCTGGATTTTTATCCCACCACTCGGTTTTCAGATCTGGTTGGTTAAGCGTAACCTAACTCCTGGCTCATCTTCGGTTCTTAGTTATGGTAATACCCTCTCACTAGAACCACAAGACTATCTATGGGTGATTGAATTAGCAGGAGAAGACACCGATTCATTTACACTACAATTGTATGACCCTTCCGCGAATCCAACTACGACTGTGATTTCAAATACAGGCTACACTGATCAGATTAAACACACCCCGACTCTAGTAGAATATGACACAAATCGTCATAGTGGTGAGACACTACAATTAAAGAAAGGTTTAGTTGAAACCGTTCACTATTATCCCGACGATATTCTTGATACTTCCCTAAATACACTCTATCCCGATATAATGCACACGAGAACTAATTCTGTAGTTACAATCCCACTGGTAGACCTATCTTCCGCAACCGTCGAGTCTCCTGCTACTACTATAGGGGAGGACCCGTCATATTATTTTAATCAGTCTAGATACATCAATCGCACCGACTACAACGTTACCGATCCTGGGAGACCATTCTATCTTAATCGTGGTAATCTAGTTGTTAATCAAGAGTCACCACCGCCATATATTACCGATAATAATTTATTGTTTTTCCAGAATACGAGCGGTAGTGGTATCAGACGTTATTACGGGTGTGTGTTAGTAATTACACCAGGGGTCTATCATTTTAAATATTCCGCGTGTGATATTAGTGACAATTGGGGAACTAACGGTGAGACCTATGATACGACGAGTCTACCGACACAAATAACTAGTCAACACACCCCAATCCGTTGGTGGATAAAAGATTTTTCAAGTGATAGTGGTAGCGAATATCGATTGCTACACGTTTCCGATAGTAGTAGTGATACGACGACTGGAATAAGTCTATTAGCCGGATATCATCCATTTGTAATCGAGCTATACAACACCGACAGTCTGTTTTATCAGTTTTTTTGGAACGGACCAGATACAATAGGTCGTGACAACTCTAGTGGAATAGTAAATACGATTAGCTATATAATAAATCAAGACACGACTACTCGGTATGATATCTCTTTTAATCGGACCGATTATAATAATAGAGAGATCCAACGGGCTATAAATAACATTACTAGTTCAACGACTGATGGCAGGGGTCATTTTACAGTAGATTTTCCTGGGGAGGGCGATACGTGCACTTTTAGTGTTGATGATTCGGATGGTCTGAGTAGTGTAACTTTTGTCCTATCTGGAAATGACGACTACTCACTAGCATTACTAATTGGTCTTAGCGACCGGATGACTTTTTCTAGAGGTAATAATCTAGTTACACAGGCCTCTGGAAATATTACGACACGACGATCATTTGGATATTCCAGTGCTCTAAGGGAAATTCGTAATGCGACCGGTCAATGGGAGGCTATTCCACCCCCTACTCGAGACGACATGTATGCCCCTATTTATGGCTATCATTTAGCCATCACACCCTTTCATTTAAATCCGATCCCACGTGATCGTTTATCTGGTTCTAGTGTGCCACAGTGGTCTGCGGAACTATGGGATTGGGATAAAACAAATCCGGACACTCGCGTGGTCTTGCCGGTACATTTCGAAACAAACAAAACGGTTCCTTATCTACGAATGACTGAGACTAGTCGAGAGGTGTTGACACTAGACTACTCTACGAGTGGTTCTAGCTATCTTAAAATCGCCAATAGTAGTATCTCTAATGGTAGGACAGATATATCCTTTAAAACTAGAATTTTAGACGGACAGCTGTCAGATAGTCTGCAGAAGATTAGCAGCCGTGTCTACTCTCGACCATGGTCGATACAGTTTTGGGCCCGACTAGATATTTCCCGAATAGCACTAGAGACAGGAAAGGTGGGTATTATTTCAAAGGGTTATCAAGGTTATCCAAATCTAGACCATAATGTTAGATTCTACTATAGCCTTGATAACCGACAGTTAGTGTTTCAGGCAAATCGACATCACAGTCTTGTCTGGCATTGGACGAGTGATAATATTCCACAAAAATCGATGATTATCGATCCAAATCAATCACTCGCGACAATGGTGGGGGATTGGAATAGTAGCACAAGTAGTTTTACAATTGATATCTCAAACAACACGACAAATCCTGACAAACCGATGATTATTATTACTGGTTCTACGATAAAAGATCAAATTCTAGCGAGTAGTCCGGCCTTGATAGTATGTGAATCGGTAACCGCTTTAAATGATTCTAGTAGTCCTCAAAAGTTAGGGTGTGTGTTTCCAGAAGGCTATTTTCCTACTACTACTAGTAACAATAATTACCATATTAGTGTTATTCTAGATTTAGCACGAGAGAGACTTGTCGATCAATGGTATCTTGTTAATATCGTGTCATCAGAGAATAGTATCAAAATGCAGTTGCGATACCAGGAATATCTAGGTGGTATCTATCGAACAAATACCTTAACATCTAGTAGTGTTGCGATAGATAATCTTGATTGGAATATTGCCGCTAATTCTGATAGTTGGACGATACATCGACTAGATACAAATCCCTTATACGATAATCAGTCAAACTACCAGAATAGTCTTCTATCTGTTCTAGACTTTGCAATATGGGAAAGCTATAGTCTAAGTGATAATGATATTACAGAAATTTTTAATAAGGGTTTGGCACGATATATCACACAAGTGGTAGAAGTTGTATCGGATGAAGTAGTTGAGAGTGATCCAGTCGTAGAACTAGTGTCAATCCCGCCCCCTCCTATTCCTGCTCCGGGTTTATGGAGAAGAATCTCTCAACCACCCCCACCACCACTAGAACCACCTACACTAGAAGTAACGACTCCACCCTCACCACCATCTCCACCGTCTGAACCAGATTTAATGGCGGCTATTCGGGAACGGATTGTGTTAACCGCGGAACAAATTGCGGAATATTATTACGAAAATCCGGCCTATGGTATTAGTTATGGTATCGCCAGTAGTCGATATTTAGAGTCTAAAATACGGGACACTAATAAATACGCGGAGTGGAATCCGGAGGCATTCTATC
>MDTB01089149.1_pt1 | contig 10069 bp, 8 predicted proteins | sample 811161 | NCBI WGS metagenome assembly MDTB01 (sample SAMN05326650, study PRJNA326480) | marine metagenome | isolation source: seawater | place: Mediterranean Sea | collected 2009
GAATATATATTTTTTAAATCTTTATAGAATCTCATTAGGAAAAGTTCAAGCATTGATAATCAAGGGATAGTTTCTCCCATTAATTAAATTGTAATAGTGGTTACACTAGAACCTATAGTTAATAACTTAATTACAATTTCTATTGAAGATTTACCTTTATTTATTTGTAAATAACGTATTATGTTTTTTTTAAAAATTTTAGATTAAAACAATAATAAGAGTTTTTCCAATCAGATTTATTCAGTTACTCGTATTAAAATATTTTTACAAAAAATAAATATTTAGCCTTTAATGAAAATAAAAATTCATTTATCATTTAACTCCCCAAAACACATAATCTACAGTAGTTTTAAAATCTTTTGATAAATAAAATAGGATATAGCATAACCTATATTGGTTATATATTTTTTATATGTCTCTTGTTAGATAATATATTTGGATATTTTTTAGGAAATGAAGGTAAACATGATGGGAAATATCAATCTTCTGATACATTAAATCATGTTTTTAGTAAAAATTTTTCCACATTAGTTGAACGTCATCCAGAAGTTGGAAGTTATATGTTTAAAACCAATTCTTTGGGATTAAAGAATGGTGAAATATCTTTTCAGAAAGGTGAGAATACTAAGAGAATTTTATTAATGGGAGACTCATTTGTTGAATCATATGATACAAATAAATCAATTAAGGCAAGACTTCACAGAAATCTTAAAAATGATAATTACAATATCGAATTAATTAATGCCGGGGTTGGATCATATTCTCCAATATTACATTATTTTCATTATAAATATTATTTAAAAAAATATAACTCTGATATCGCAATTATTTGTGTTGATATGACAGATATAAGAGATGATTACTATTATTCTACCCTAGTCAAGTACGATAATAAAGATAAAAATAAAGCAGTTGGGGTAGGAAATAATCAAGCTTTAAAGAGAGATTTGACAATTCATGGGATGATTAATAAAAATCCAATTTTTTCAAAAATTTGGATATGTGGTATTTTTTCAAAATATTCTAATGTTTTTAATTACGTAGTGTTTACCCCAAGAAAAGAAATGTGGTGGCGACACTGGGGAGATAAAAACCTAATTAAAAATCGTCCAATTCATGATTATATCAGTTTGGCTAATGGTGTTCATAATAAATCTGAAGTCGCTTATAAAGTGACATTTAACTATTTAGATTTGCTTATCGAAGCGCTAAAAGATCAAAACATTGAGGTTGTGTTATCGATATACCCGCATTTACAAATTTTACAAAATCGTGACGTTTACTATTCTGAGAAAATGAAAGATTACGCAAAGAAAAAAAATATCCCCATTCACGATCTACATGATGAGCTGTTGAATCAAAAAGACCATGATAATTATTATTTAAATGGCGATATGCATTTTAACTATAATGGAATAGCCTTATGGGGGTATCATCTTGCAAATTATATAAATTCGATAAGTATATTTTAAATTTTACAAATAATTAAATCCTCAATGAGATATCTTCGAATAAAAATATATATTTCCATTTTCTTAAAAATTATTTAGTCACACTCAAAAACTGTAAAGTGATTTTTATCCAATTTCTCTAAAAATTTTCTGGAACAATAGCCTTTCCACATATAATTATAATTATTATTTCTTATTGCAGCAAAAACATATTCTTCATTAAATCTTTCATCTAAATCAATATTGCCTAAAAGGCCCATACCCCAAACTGCTTGTTCAATGCATAAGAATTTTTCAGGATCAAAATCTGAATATTGTATTGTTTGGCGACCATTTATTATGAGTTCAGGTTTTTGTTTATAAAATACAGATTTATCAAATGATGCATGATGTTTAAGTAAATTTCTTGGTTTTACTTTTTTTGCATGTGCCATTTCAACATTATTTAAGCCCATTAAGTCGTATGTAAATCCTTTGTATGCATATGGTATACCGCCTGCAGTGATAACCGCTATAGATGGGTAATAATGATGATTATTAAACATCTTATTTAATTTTAAGCCTTCTTGTCTTCCATACAATGGAACAATCCATTCTTTTTTAATTATTGAATCGTGGTCGAAGTATTCGAAATAACTATTGCGCGGTATAAAACCAATAAAAAGAATCAAAGCAAAATTAACATATGAATTTTTAGTCGGGAATTTTAAGGCATGACAACTGAATAAAAAACACAACCATATTACTGGGACTGTCGCCTGAATATATCTACTGTAACCAAAATGATCGCCTCCAGTGTATAAAGGGATAATTAAGCTTAGGATTATAATCAGAAACGAATATTGAACAATATTTATATATTTTGATACCTTAATTAATTTGTGTCCAAGTATAATTTTCAAGCTCATAAATAATACAATAATTAGAAAAGGATTTTGCCTACAATATTTATAAACATAGAAAATGCCAATTTTTATATTGTGCAGAACATCAAATGATACTTTTGCATAGTATGAATTTGGGAAGGGGTATCCAAAATAATTTAATCTCCATGAAACAAGTATGATAATGGTAAAAAGATTAGAATATATTAGGATTTTATTTTTTGAAATAGTTTCAAGAAAAGAATTATGATGGGTGTAATATTTAAATAATTTTAAGCTTGTGAGAAATGGAGCCCATAGTAACCCATCTGGGCGACATAGAATAATAAGAATTGTCAACGTGATAAATTCTAAATTCTGTTTGTTCTTATTATCAAAATCATCTAGAATATTTATCGATGCTAAAAGTAGAAGAGAACTCCAAATACCAGTATCCATAAGGGATAAGATTGTCCAGTCAAAATATCCTGGAATAATTGATAGTAGAATTAAGAATAATAATGATTCTCGAGAAATTATAGATTTAGTTGGGAAATGTTTGTCAATGAAGCAAGTTATTTTATAAAGAGTAAAGGTAATAAATATTATGTTTGCTATTATTAGAACAGTTTCAGGTGAATTAGAAAAAATGAATACGAATGATCCAATAATCGTCCACAAAATTGAGGTAGGCTCAATTTTTTCACTACCCAAATTATAAACAAACCCACCACCCTCAGATAAGTTTTGCATAAAAATAAAATATATATTTGCATCATCAACACCTAGTAAAGATTTACCATTAAAATACCATGAAATCAGAGTGTTTGTAAAAACACAGAGACCAACTATTATTAGTTTTTTACCGTTCATTATATATTGAGGAAAAGTGAAGTTTTAGGTTCTGGTAAATTAGTTTGGAGACAACGATTCTTGTTCTCATTTTTTTAAATTTTAAGTTGATTTTTCATAAATTACTTTTATTATGGTATTAATCAAATTATTTTTACGCTACATTTTTAAAATCATATTATAAATAAAAATTTTAAGCATGAAATTCAAACTTCAAAACTAAACAGAAAATGAAGACAGGTCTCATTGGTTACACTGGTTTTGTAGGTTCTAATTTAAGCGAACAAAAATCTTTTTCTGAATATTTTAATTCAAGCAACATTGAAAAAATAAAAAATCATGAATTTGATATGCTTATCTGTGCAGGTTTATCTGGAACAAAGTATAAAATAAACAAAAAACCAAGCACTGATCTATGCAATATAAATAATCAAAAAAAATTACTAAAAACAATTCAAGTTGATAAAATTATTTTTATCTCGACAATAGATGTTTACGATAAAAAAAATAACGTTAATGAAAAATCAGAAATAGATTCTAGAAAATTAGATAATTATAGTAAAAACCGTTATGATTTCGAAAAGTTTATTAAAGCTCAGTTTGATAATTATTTTATTATTAGGTTGCCAATGTTATTTGGTCAGGGGCTAAAAAAAAATGTATTATACGATTTGCAACACAATCAATTTTTACAAAATATCAACCAAAACTCTTTTTTTCAATGGTACTGTTTAAATAACCTTTATAAAGATATAAAATATTTAATCAAAAAAGAGATTAGATTAATTAATTTGATTTCTGAGCCAATTATTATTGATGAGGTAATCAAAAGGTTTTTTAAATATGAAAACTTTGAAAATAAAAAAGAAATTATTCGTACTGATATAAAGTCTTTATACGCTCCTACAGATGGACCATGTAAAAATTATATTTATTCAAAAGGGGAAATTTTAAGAGATATGGACAGCTATTTTTTCAGATAGATCAGTCTTTATGATTTGTCAACACTAATTCCTTATCTTTAAAGTCTCGTTTATCCATTTCAGGACCTTCGTAAGGACCAGGCTTTATAACAAAAATTCTAGTGTCATCACATAATGCTTTAATTGCGGCACCACCATCCCAATAAATAAAAAAATCACTTTTATTGAGAGTTTTCTCGATCATGAAAGAGTCATCTATATCATATATTTTCACTAATAATTTTCCTTCTACTACATAAATAAATTCGTCAATGTGCATAGGTGGATAATTTTTGTCAACCATTTGTTGCGCATACCCTTTTCTAAAGACATGTTGGTGTGGGGGAAGACCTTCGTTTACCATAAACCTATCTTTCGCTACCTGAAGGAAACTTTTTTCAGTCCCATACCATTTTGGGTGGTTAGAGTCTCTTTGAAATTCTCGATGTCTTGGGATTGTGACTAATCCATTTTGATTAGTGTCATTGTATGCACTATCGAAAACAGCAATAGCTGTATTTTTTTTTACTTTACTCCAAATTTCTTCAAATTTTATCATTTTACTTAAAAGTCTTTTATTACATACATCAATTTAATGATGGCTTTTAATTCCCACAACTATGATAAGTTTAAATCTTAAAAACTCCTTTTAATCCAATTATAATAAATTTATAATAATCACGCTCTATTTGAGGATCTCCATCATCCCGCGCAACCCATTTTGTTGATATTTCAGAAATTTTACACCCCATATTAATTGGTTTTATTATCGTTTCGAAAAAAAATGAATGCTTCATGTTAGACCATTCTATTTGTTTGATGATAGATGTTTTGAATCCTCTATATCCAAAAGTCATATCTGTCAGTTTAGTTCCATACAAAATAGCAAATATTTTGTTAAAAATATAATTATAAAGGACTCTCATTTTCCCATATCCAGAAAAACTGTCTTTTATTATCCACCTGCTAGCTGTAACCACATCCAAATCATTATCATCTTCAAATGATTTGACGATCCTTTTAACATCATATGGATCTGTTTCGAGGTCTCCCGCCATCATTATGGTATATTTACCTTCTACAACATCAAAAGCATCTTGAACAGCACCTCCAACATGAGGCTTGTTTTGCTTTAACTTTTTTATCTTATGGTTTGTTTTACAATAATCGTTAATTATACCAAGCGTTTTTTTTGTAACTCGATCAGGATAAACTAAAATGACTTCTTTAATTCTTTTATCATTTTCATTAAATAAAATGTCAATAGTCTTTTTCAAAGCTATTGTTTCATTTACGCATGTAACAATTATTGAAAATTCCTCCATTAAATTTTTAACCCTTCTACTTTATACATCAAAAGTATAGTCCACTCATCATTTAATACTCTTAAAAAGGTGTTCTGCAATCATTTTATTTGCCAATGGTGTATAGTGTGTTCCGTCATGATTGATAATATTATCTGAATCTTCCATATAAAGAGGGACAATACTTTCAAGAGGTTCAACAACAAAAAAACCCATCTCTCTAAGGTCATTGATAATGTTTTTCCATGGTTCAGTATATTTAATTCTATCAGAAAAGGTATTCTTATTATCTAAAAGTAAAATAATAGGGAAATTCCCATTATTTTTACATTCTTCAAAAAATATTTTTAATATTTTTAAAATATAACTGTAATCTTCATTCTGGTAGTTTTTAAGATAAATCGGAGGTTTAATGTACTTATCTCTATATTTTAACATCTTATAAATTCTATATGATACAAAATTATCTAAGAATTCTGATTTAAATAGAATATCATCATAACTTCTATCAATTTTAAGAATATCACTACTTGTCCCAAGTTTAAACTCATTCCATAAACCCATACCAACTGAACAAGGTTGGTTTTTTATTTCATAAGTTCCATCATCTTTAAAAACAAACATAGGTTTTGATTTATTTCCCCCTCTATGAATACCTCCATAAACTAGACTAGTAGCTCTCTCGAAGTCTCCAGGGATTATGCCTAAAATAATTGTATCGGCTTGAACTTTCGAATACATATAGCTAAGAATTGCTTGATCTATTCCATATCCTGGGATCCCATAATTCACAACTTTTTTATTTTTCAATTGTCCAAATATATATGGCCATGATTCTTCACAGAATACTGCTACACCATGGGTGAAAGAATCACCTATTGTCATGAAATCAGCCTCTGTAATAGTTGAAATGTTTTTAAATTCCTCTTTTGTAACTCTATATCCATCTGGACTTGAGTAATAATATGGTGGATTGTTTTTATTTAAAGCTAGGCTCCATCCAAGCATTGGATCATAAATTCTATATGAGTTCGGGTGTGTAATATTATGGTGCTTCAAAGAAGAACTATCAGGTAATTCTAGTGGAAGTAACGTATACCAATATTTCCCCAAAAACCTTGATGTATGATTGGTTTTTACTACAGCAGACCTCAAAAGTAGCTCAATGGCCAATATTGGTATCGATAAAAGTAAGGCTGTAAAAATTATATTCTTTAATTTTCCATTGGGCTTATTGGTAATCATAATCTTTAATCTTATAATAAATATGTAACTAAGGCTGATGTTTTGAATTTGGAAATTAACATTACGAATCAAAAAAGATAATATTTAACCATATTGTATAAAAGTAAATTAAATTTTAATTGAGACATGTAATATAATCAAATGCATTACTCAAATCAAAATAGTAAGGTTTTCTGTGAAAATATTTTAAATATTCGTTGATGGATATATCAGTAAAAGAACCATAAATATTAATCTTATTTTTTAAGATATTTCGATTAAAACTTCAACTTTTGGAATTACTTAATCATCTAATTTTAATACAATGGAAGTGAATAGAAATTTTAAAATAAATGATGATACATTTTATTAAAAATAAAAATTATAATTTAAAAAAAGTAACAGAAAGATTATTCCTCTCACCTAATAATTATGGTGAAATTTCAAATTTCCATAAAACACTAGGCAATAAAAAAACTCCATTACACAAATTGCCAAGATTAGCTAAATATTTAGGAGTTGGGAGTATCTTATTAAAAGATGAAAGTCATCGTTTTGGTTTGAATGCTTTTAAGGCTCTAGGGGCATCATATGCGATGGATAAGCAAATCAAAAAATTTCCTCAGATCAAGGTGTTTTGCACTGCAACTGATGGTAATCATGGTAGGGCAGTAGCATGGATGGCGAAGAAGCTCAAGCGGAAGGCATACATCTATATGCCCAGAGGTACTATCTCTGCTAGGATTAAAGCAATAGAAGAACAAGGTGCCAAGGTGATCGTAACTAATCATAGTTATGATATTACTGTAAAAATGGCTGAAAAGCGTGTAAAGGAGGGCAATAATTCCTTTGAATACAACGCATGGTCTTTAATTCAAGATACGGCTTGGGATGGATATGAAGAAATACCCATTGATATTATGAAAGGCTATTGGACACAGATTCATGAAATTACTAAACAATTGGATGGTGAAAATATTGATATCGTATTTCTGCAGCTTGGAGTTGGTAGTTGGGCAGCTTCAGTTATTATGTATATACTTGATAAGTGGGAGAAACCACCATCTTTTATCGGAGTGGAGCCACACTCCGCAAATTGTTTATTTGAATCAATTAAAACTGGACATCAGGTATCAGTGCAAAGTGAAATGAAGACAAATATGGCAGGATTAAATTGCGGATCAATATCAACACTCGCATGGAAAATATTGAATAATGCAATTCTTGGATCAATTTCAATTTCAGATGGAGTGTCAGAAAAAGGTATGCAAACTTTAGCATTTCCCTTGGGTGATGATCCACAAATTGTCTCAGGTGAATCAGGCGCAAGTAGCTTAGGTGCTTTGGTTGAGCTGTGTAGAATAAATGAGTATAAAAAATTCAAAAATAAAATCAATTTGAACAAATTATCAAGAGTGCTAATTATAAATACAGAAGGGAATACAGATCCTTTGAATTATAAACGTGTTATCGATAATAAATCATGATCATTTTCAGCAATTATTATCTTTTTTATTGTTTAGAACCTTTTTCTATTCATTCAATAGCTATATAATTTTTAGATAGTTTACAACCCGTACTGTAAATTTTATTTGCGAAAAAGCTTTTTTAAATATCACTTCTAAATATGGTCACTTTACTATCTAGAATAAATTTTATATATATCATTTTTATAAATTTTTGGTTTATTACAGTTACACATCCACAAGATTTGGAAGATCTTTCATTTGGTGATGATTACTCATTGGATATAGCTACATGGAATATTGAGTGGTTTCCTAAAAATGATCAAATCACCATAGATTATGTTACCCAAATAATTACGCTTTTGGATATTGATATTGTTGCTATACAAGAGGTAGATGACACTACTGTGTTTGATCAGATGGTAGATTCTTTACCCTCATATTCTGGTTATTATGAATCTAGTTGGTTTGCTGGTCTAGCCTATATATATAAAACAGAATTAGTAGAGATAAATGAGATATATGAAATATATACCACATCTTCCTATTGGAATGCATTTCCTCGCTCCCCTATGGTAATGGATATTAATTATTTCGGAGAAAATTATATTATTATTAACAATCATTTTAAATGTTGCGGCGATGGCATTATTGATTTTGATGATGATTCGGATGAGGAATACAGAAGATATCTTGCGATAAATTTTATAAAAGAATACATTGATAATAATTTTCCAGAAAGAAATGTAATTGTATTAGGTGACTTAAATGATGATATTGTTGAAGAAATACCAAATAATATTTTCCAAAATATTTTAAATGATTCTCTAAATTATCGCTTTGCAGATCTAGAGATTGCACATGGGAATAGTTCAGAATGGTCATTCCCAAACTGGCCATCTCATTTAGATCATATATTAATAACTGATGAACTATTTACATTTGTGAATTACGCACAAGTTCAAACTATTCAAATTGATCATTATCTTGATGGAGGTTGGAGTGAATACGATCAAAACATTTCAGATCACAGGCCTGTCGCAATCAAGATCAGCTCGGATTATGTTATGTCACATGATGTAAATGAGGATGGTGTAATAAACAACTCTGACCTTTCAACGTTACTAAACTTTGTGGTAAATGGAATTGACCTTGTTGAACAAGCAGATATTAATTTAGATTCATTTGTAGACGTATATGATCTGTTAATACTTGCTGATTTTCTTCAACAAGGAAACTGAATGGTTTAATACCAAACTAATAAATAATCTAATATCACACACTTTCAAAACTACATTTCATTTTTTTTAAACGCAGTTATTCTTTGTTTGGATTTTGATATGAAAAGAGAGCTTGCGCGATTAGCATTGCTAGATACCTTTCCAGATAATCCGGGGTTTTACCATATTTAGCAAAATAATATGGAGATTGCCTCATTGCAAAAAAAATACTTTTCTAAGGATATAATTGGAATATGAAGCATCAGAAAAGTTAGTACACGCATCATTGATAATATTATTAAAGTATTCAGTTATTTAAAATTAATTACATTGCTCAATTAGCTTAGGTATCTGTTTTTTTAATTTGTAGAAACCCTTATCAGCATTTGGCCAGAATAAACAGTCCCAATTTGAATAAATGTATTCAAAATCAACTGATAGGTATTGTTCAAGTGAATCTATTTGGGTTTTTAAATATCCTAATTTTGGATATGGAGTATGGATTTTAGTTATTTTATTATTTTCAATAAATCTCTTAATTTTGATTTGATTTTCAAAACTACAGTCAATGATTTGTGATTTTGATAGTTTCTCTAAATCGAGGTAACGCTGTTTTAAACAGTTGTTAATAAATTTTTTCACATTTTTTGATCTTTTGATTTTTTCGCAATTAGTTTTTTGAAAGAGCACAAATTTGGACTTTGGTAAATCTTCAAATGATAAGTCA
>MDTB01163698.1_pt1 | contig 10069 bp, 5 predicted proteins | sample 811161 | NCBI WGS metagenome assembly MDTB01 (sample SAMN05326650, study PRJNA326480) | marine metagenome | isolation source: seawater | place: Mediterranean Sea | collected 2009
AGTAAAGCCCCTCCTCCAGCCCCAGCTGGTGAGAGTGAAGGGGTTGATACTATGGATGTTGCAGAATCAGCAGATGAAATAAGTGTGGGTCTATGGAAATCTGCTAGCGCACAGATGACAGAGAAGATGTCTAGTTTGAGTGCAGAGAGACGGGGCAGGAAGAGCACCCCCCTCGCGGGGGTCCCAGGGGTCTTGGACTGCACGAAGGAGGTGGAGTCTATTTCGGTAATGGCCACAAAGAAGAGCAAACTTGAAGGCATCGTCAGCTTGGCAGCCGAGCCAACAACCTTTGATGTGACGGCCGTACAGGGAGCTCGGGGTCGGACGGCGCTAACAGGCCACGAGAATGGCACCATCGTGTGCACAGCTCTGAGTGGGAAGGCGCCTTTTGTTAAGGTAGATAATGCGCATACTACGGCAGTCACACAGGTGAGCTATGATGGCGCTAGTGCAGGCGCATTCAAGTCAAAGAGTACCTTCTATTCAGCAGCTGCAGACGGCTCAGTAAAAATCTGGACAGTCTCAGGTAAATCTCCGACGTGTAGCCAGTCATTTGAATACCATAGTCAGAGTGTAGTGTATTTACAGCCCCATCCTGTGTCGCAATACCTCATGTCCGTCTCTACTGACGGAACATGGGCAGCACTCGATACTAGCGCAGGGGTCATTGCGAGACAAAGCTCTGCTGGGGAATCCGTCACCTGTGGTGCGTGCCATCCTGATGGCTTGCTGATAGCAAGTGCGACATCCAGTGGAGTGGTTAATGTATGGGACATGCGCGAGAGAGCTCCTAACTTCACTCAGCTGGAGGGGGGCAATGGCCTGCAACGAGCGACAGGATTGAGCTTTTCCGAAAATGGGTACCACTTAGGAACAGGACATGCCAGTGGTGTGGTGGCACTATGGGATCTTCGGAAGATGAAGATGCTGAAGAGGCATGATGGCAAATCTCCCGTGGGAGGAGTGGCTTTCGACTATAGCGCCCAGCGCTTGGCTGGTGCCTATAGTGGACATGTTACGGTGTTGCCTGTTAAGGAGTGGTCTGAGGCAGTGGTCACCGTGCAAAGTAATACGGAGAGCACCAAGGCACTTGTCTGGAATGGTGCAGGAGAGGAGCAGCAACTGCTCATGACTGATGGATTAGACTTACAGGTCCTCTCGAGGTAAAAATAAAAGAGATGTCCCTCTACTTGAGCACAATCCTTCTAGAAGCGCCACCCTGCTTCTTGTTGCTCCCCCCTTTCGTCTTGGGGGACTTTGCGAGCATACCCTGCAGCTGCCTCGCCATATTCTTGTCAGTAGTTTTCTTGAGATCCGCAGTTCTGAAAGAGATCTTCACAGCTTTACCCTTCTTGTTACCAGCTCCTTTGCCTTTTCCACCCTTGCCACCCTTGCTACCCTGGGTAGCGGCAACCATTCTCACAGCTAACTTCTTCGCCTCTGCCTGGATCGTCTTCTGGATGGCAGCAGTGTCGAGCTTGGGCGCCATACCGCGCTTAGCAGCCATCAGATTCCCTCGCTTGATCTTGGCCGCAGCCTTAGACTTGGCCTCCTTCTTCACCTTGGACGTCTCCACGTCCATCTTTCCGCCCTTTGCTGACTTCTTCGCCTTGGTCTTGCCTCCTACAGCCGGCTTCTTCTTAGCTGCAACTTTGGGGGCAGCCTTCTTGGCGGTCTTCGCCTTAGCCTTCTTCGCTTCGGTCTTTTTCGACTTAATTAAGTCGTCTAAGAGGGCAAAAAATGGAAAAAAAGTTAGTAACCCCATTTAAATTGGACGTATTCAAGCCTCGGGGTCTTTCAGAGATCCCCTCGCCCTTCTCTGGCTGATAAGATAGGATAGCCCACACATTAGCCCAATTCAGTGATCAATTTGGAACAAACATTACCACTTACCCAACGACATGTCCACATTTCCGCTCATGACTCTACTTATCACACGAGCACAGAGATAAAACCGCAGCTCCGTGTCAAGGTGTCCGGCGCAGAGTTAACTTTTGACGGCTCGTGTTGTCTAACCTGGACATTAATTGGTGTGAACAGGGGTACTCGTGGGTAGACATAGACTGTATCTGTGCACAGAAAATACCTGATATTCCAGTGTGGAGCAGAGAGGCCCGCGTGGAAGGTGTGAAGTGATTCCAAGGAAAATAAATCATGATCAATGAGAATGTGGCCAACTCCGGTCCAACGAGGTCGAGAAGAGGTCTAAGTAAGAGTCCTAGCAAGGGACTGAAGTCTCCTACAGTAGAAGGGGGCGAGAGAAGGCGTTCTCGGCGTCTATCAGGGGCTAGGTAAGTCGTCCAACCATGAGCTGAATCGATTTGCGAGCAGTAGACCATCTTCAGGGAAATACTGCAATAACCTTTTGGTATATGGGTAAATAATATGCCTTAATATCACTAACTTTATATTTTTGTGCTATTCTACATTCCATTTGATGACTTCCTGGCATCTTCAGTCCCATCGGAGATGCGGACATGAGTGATTTTTTGACGTCTGACTCCCTACCTAGGGTTGACAAGCAAGATAAAGCAAATCGTCGCATGACTGTTGATCCTAGTGATTTGCTTGACCTTGACCTTGATGACGACGACGACGAAGAAGAAGAAGAGGAAGGGACGGCGATGCACACCACACGGTCAGAGCCCGGCATAATGAAGAAGAGCAAGAGCGCCACAAAAAAGAAAAGGGATCGTAGAAGGAGTACTATTGACCCTGATGATATCACTACCTTGCTGAACGACAGCACAACGTCGTCAAAAATGGAGGCCCTTACCACTGCCTCTCCCGCGGCCTCGACGCGAAGCAGTAGCTTCGACAGCAAAGGCAACATATCAAACGTCTCTGATGCAAGCGGGCAAGATGAAGAGTCCTTTGGTGTGTCAGGAGAGCTTCCTATAAAACTGCAAACCAAAAATGATCGGCGCGCGACTCTGGACGCATCGCTCATGGACAACCTACTCGACGACGACGACGAGGGAGATACAGCAGACATAGCTCCAAAGAAGGCCAAGGCGACAACAGGCAAGACCCGTAGACACTCTGTGGCCAATATTGCACAAGAGGGTGCTACAATGGAATTCCGAAGGGGACAAGGCATGCGTGATGACTTTCGTGATGACGGAAATACAGCCATGACAGCGTTCAGCAATGCGAGCATCCAGTCCATGGCGCCGTCGGTGACACAAGCGACCTTCCCAGAGGGTGACACAGAAGAGTCTCTCCCTCTTCCTGTGCCATCCGTGATGAATACGCGCAGGATGACGGCCGATGCTGCAGATATTGTGAGCCTGCAGCGCGAGATGACTCTCAACGATAGCGAGAACCGCACCGCGCCCGTGCAGCTCGTTACTAGACGGCGCCAGACTATGATGACCGGGCGAGACTTACAGCTCCCTTCACCGTCCCCCGCCAAGCCTCGCACAGTGAACGTGAGTCAAGCCAACAAAGCTATAGACAACGACAATGAGGACTTCACGGAGAATATTACCGGGAATTCTGCCGCTGCTGGCCGTGCCTACCGCCCTAAATCCGCCTTGAAAGGGGGTCGGCGTAGCTCTGTGGGTGGTGATATGAACCACACAGGGGAACTGAGTGTTGGAATTGTCGAACCTGGAGTACGCACGTCCCTTGGAGGCAACACCTCGAGATACGTCATGTTCGGCAGCCCGAAGGCGGCCGAGTTTGACAAGGAGGCTCCAACCAATGCCATCACCCCCCTAGATAGGAAGGAAGCCAAAGCCATGTTCAGTATGGAGGGTAGTCGAGTGCCCACACCTGTAGATGATGAGGACAACGATAGTGCTACCAATGAAAACAGTGAAATTCTCGAGCAGTGGGATCGCCTCACGAACGACGGAAGTGGTAGTGATAGCGACGAAGATGTCTCTATCCCTACGCCGCCTAGTCGTAGCAATCGTCGCCGCAGCTCCATGGGCTTCAAGCGCAGTAGCGAGACTGGTGAGAGTGATGAGCGTGAGTCCCCCTCCGCAGACTTGCTGCACTTCGGCGTTGGTAACGATCACACTGAGGAGTTCACAGCACACTCGGTGGCACGCCGCTTTAGCCTAGACCCAGGTAGCCTCAACGACAGAACTCAGCAACTGGAGCCTGACTTGATGTCTATGCTTGAGAACTATGACTACCGTGCCGAGCAGCAGCGGAAGAAGGAGGAGGAGGAGCTCCCTGTGCAGCCACAAGTGAGCACTGCTATGGACGTGAGCTTTCGTGAAGAGGAGAAGGAAGGAGTAGAGGAGGAAGAAGAAGACGGAGACGATGATGATGAGGCTAGTACCGAGGATGAAGCGGAGGCTAGGGGTAATCTTGCTGACGACAACCCCATGGACATGAGTCTCAACACGAGCCTAAACATGTCTCTCAGTGAGAGTGTAATCAGTACACGAGGTGCAGGTGATAGGGCCAGCATCCTTCAGCGGCTCAAGACCCTCAACAGCAGTAGTAGACGCAACACTCTCTCACATGCTGGTACGACTCCTCTTGGCTCTAAGCTGTCTATTCACAAGCAACGGCGGCAGACCCTCGCTACACGCGACAACATGCACGGCACTTCAAGAGCGCTCGAGATGGGCGAAGAAGATGGCAAAGAAACTGCAGTCTCTGTGAACCCACATGACAGCAATGACCCCACAGCTAATCTGACAGTGCATGAGCATGCCATCGAGAGACACGTACAGGTCACGTCCGAGGAAAGTGATCACTCCTTCGTAGTCGACACGAAAAACCTTTCTCTCGCTGTCGAGTCCCCAAGTAAGGGAGCCGAAGTGAATACAGCTACCATGACTGTGCCTCCTTCGCCCTTTTCTCCTGTGAGTAGCAGCAAAAAGTTGAAAAAGAGGAGCAGCCGCTCGGCACCTTCCTCGCCATGCACGCCCCTCACGAGTGAAAGTAAGCGATCTCGCCGTAAAAGTCCAGCTAAGCCTAGCTCCCGCATACCCCTCTGTGATTTGCTGGCGCATGCTGGCCTTGAGCAGTCAGTGCTTCCCTCGTCAAGCTCGACAGAAAATGGCTTAGCTCGGGCGCTCCGTAAGGCAATTGATCGGTGCTCCCAGCGCCCCGCTCTCACCAAGGTCGTTGAGGCAATGTTGAAGCACACGACTGAGGCTACTGCTGCTGCCAAGGTGGAAATGGATGATCTCGGTGGTTTACCTGAGCTAGAGCGTGTATATACAGCCACAGAAGTCGACGAAGCCGACCTTGCGGGTCTAGGAGAGGCATGTGCGCAACATGCCATAGCTATGATTGCCGAGGAAGAGGACGTCAAAATGGACGCCATTGCAAAGCAGCTAGAGCAGCAAGCAAAAAAAATTCGCCATAAGGCAAAAGCAGCCCGCCGTGCTAGTACAAAGCTATTGAAGAAGGTGAGTGGTGTCCAAAAAAGGCAAAGTGAGGATGAAAAGATGAAAAATGCGGCGCTCGTAGAGGTGCATGCTGCTATTCGTCGTGCGCGCAAGCAGATTGAAGAGGCATCTGGAGAAATTGAAGCCTTATCAGACGAGACCAGTGCCGAGCTGGAGAAGCAGAAGGAGCAACTTATGTCTTTCACGCATGAGTATAGTCACAAATCCAACTCGGAGCAAGTCATTGTCGATCGTCTCGCGCTGATGGACGAGAGACTGGGATTGCTTGAGAGCGAAGTTTGCGACACACGCACAAAGATTGGAATCATTCAGTCTATCACACACCACAGGCTCTCGTCTTTTAAAGCTACCTCTGTGGCCTTCGAATGTTGCCTGAGTAGCAAGTTCAAAGCCGTAGTCGATTTTAAGGTAAGTAATGAAGGCGGCGGAGCAGGATTCTGCATCGCAGAGATGAACGCCAGCATAGATAGGTCAAGTACTCATGCCCATAGCAATGACGCCCCTAGTGAAGGTATGGCTGCAACCTCCTTCCACTCCACGGTTATGACTGTGAAGGATGGCCCCTTGAGCGAGGCCAGTGTCAACTGTTGCATGGACAAGCCCTTCCGCGGTGTCCACAACATCGTGAATGTGTTCGCAGGCTATACCTCGGCCTTCCGCCTCCTCATCGCGAGATTGCGTGCCTTCACAGCAGATGGCTGGAACTGGGCCCTCCAGGGTCGAGACGTGGTTCTCTTCTCGCCTGACGACAGATTCAAGCTCACCCTTGGCTTCGACTCCCTGCTCAGTGGCAATATTGCTGGCCTTCCCTCCACCTGCCTACGCAACCGTGACGATAGACCGGTGGCAGAGCTCCCCATTAAGGCAGTCTTGGCATCTCTTCGCTCGAAATTTGGCTTACCCTTGGGCAAATTCCCCGTCCATGCGTTGAAGCGGGAGCTGGACTCCATACTCAAGCATTTATGAGAGGACTGGCCTTGGTGTGGCTGACCTCCAAGTCGTCAAGCATTTTGTAAAATACATCTACTGCTCAATTTTATACACGCGTAACAATAATTTCCCGAAGAATGAACGGATAATCGCCAATTTCTTGACCCGATATCTCACCCCACATTTATGTAGGTAGTGGAGTTCAAAATAGACGTCAAGGCCTCATCCACACCTCTACCTGTGATAGCACTCACACCGAAGATCTTGGTAGTTCCATCGCAATTAAACTCTGCACCGAGACTCCCCACCGTCTGCGCGCCTGGCATGTCTTGCTTATTGGCAAAGACGACTATTGGCACGTGCATCAATTTCTCGTCATCGCGCACTCTATCAAAAGCCTGCTTCGCCTCCTGATTCCTGCTTGGGTCAGCGCTATCCAGAATGAATATCACGCCATCAGCATCCTCATAATACTTTTCCCACATGCTTCGCATCTTCATTTGACCCCCGAGGTCCCATAGCATAATCTGCGACCCTCCGAAGTCAAACTTCGCGATATTCATACCAACAGTGGGCGTTATCCTCTCAGGTGGCACACTGGCCTGCTTGCCGTACCGTGACTTCATATACTCCAGCATGGTGGACTTCCCCGCGTGATCCAAGCCGATAATCAGGATCGATTGCTGTGGCTTTGTACTTAGAAGATTGTAAAATCCTGAGATCAAGGAAAACATACCAATTCAAATATTATATACTACTATGCCAAATTCACGCCACCTCGTACGCTGTGGGGAATGATAGGCCTAATTCTGCTGGCAGGCACTGGAGCACTGTCTTCACTGTAGCGGAGGCTCCTTTTCATCCAAGCTATTCCAATTTCAATAATCTCGTACAAATCTACAAAAGTTTGGTTTAGAGTCCTACAGGGCAATGTGCGAAGTGAGGGTTTGTCTTCACGTCCCTATCCTGCCTGCTGAGGTCCTCGACTAGTGGCTGCTTTTGCACAAGAGCATCAATTTCGTCCTTATTGATGGATTCTAAAGGCGATAAGCCCCTCGAAAAGATCCTCTTGTCAATTCTAAGCAGTATCGCGTGCGCCTCGCATGGACCACATACATCGTATGCGTAGAGTTTCTCATGGTTGAAGTCAAAGGCATACTCAAGATATTTTTCTTCCACATCGCGTAGCTTATTTGTACCATTGTGGATTGGTAGGTACCATGTACCGTTGGTGAGGGATTCGTCGCCTGTGGTAAGCGCATGACCTCGCAAAAATCGCGAGTAAAGCTTTAGGGAGGAATCAGTCAGACATACCCTAGCGACTCTCGAGCGGATTGAGCGGAGGAGGACCACCTCTGCAGCCACATTTACTTTACCCCGGTTGTGTAAATCTGCTATGCGACTATCCAACTTGGCATTTGCTGCATCATACATATCGAACTCGCCATAATTGCTGAGCTTCGTTCGCATCCGTGACACGATGTCCTTGGGCCAAGCACTCAAAGGGGGGTGTTGACTCTGGGTCTTACGGGGGGATACCACTACCACGTCAGCAAGGGTCCAGTCCATGTAGTGACTTGCCACCACCAAGCTCTCATCCATTCGCTCCGTCACTATCGTCATGATTCTGTCTTTTTTCACCTCTACTAGAGCTTCGCTTAGGTCATTCGAGAAGATAGACCACGTCAATGAAGGACCTGGCATGCCGTGATATAGGGTCACACGCGTTGCAAAGTCATTGGCAATATCTTTTGGGGGTACACTTGTTTCATTCCCGTGATAGGTGAACGACGTGCCGATGACTGCATTACCCGATGCGTCAGTCTCGTGTGCTCGGCCTAGTTGGATGTCCCTCTTCCTGGCGTTTCGCAATTTTGTCATGGTCCGAATACGGTACAATTCTCCCCAGAAGTAATAGATGCTCACTAGTCTCTTCAAAGGGTCCCTTACCGCGAATATCTCTCTGACTGCTGGGGCGTCCTTGTTTGTCCCTTTGTATATGCCGGCAGGGCGGTCATGACTTAGCAAAGCTTTTCTAATAGGATAGCGGTCTTTCTCGTCAGCCCGGGTGTTCGGGGGCGCTTTTGTCTGGCCTATACTAGCCATAGTATCAATGTGGGTATAAGCACATTGCAAATGATCACGCACGAGCTCAGTATTGAGATGGCATATGTGGTGGTCGCCGGAGATTCCGTAAGGCCCGATCAACTCGCTGACGCGCTCTTGGATGAACTGTCTCTTCCCTCTGTAGTGCTTCTTCTGATTTGCATAGGTCCCATTATGATGCTTCAAAGGCCATGAGCCATATTTGATGTAGTCCTTCAACAAACTCATGAAAAGCTCGCCATCAGTGCCAAAGATGGTGTCATTCATGCTCTTGCCATCGAGAGCTTCGTAGGCACATAAGGCTATCTTCCTGCACATATAATTGACTCCCATGGATCTACGCCGAGTGAGGATGTTGTATCGAAACCCAAAGCTCGTCAATAAGGACAAGATGGTAGAGCTGCCAACTTTCTGCGGCCTCCAGAACATTATGTTCGGGTATTCAAGCAACGGTCGGAGTGATTTCAGACGGACCGTCTCCTCTACTGTGAGGCTTTTCTGCTCTGTCTTAACCAACGCTGCCATATAGCCCTCCTCGTCAATCGCCATGCCAAGAGCTGAGAGCAGGGTTAAGGCGACGAGGGCCCAATTAAACCTCATAAAGATAATATTCTCATATATTAACACTACTTGCAGGATAATATGGTATAGAAATACTCATTTAGGTACTCTAGTACTCCAGAGTGCCCAAATTGTTGAGAGGCTGGGACCTCATAGTAAGGGCCGGGTATTTCGTACTTCTCGGGCATCTGACGGACGCTGTGACTTATATTTAGTGCTATATCGTACTTTTTCATATCTAATAGGTCTTAAGGAGTATCGTTTACACCCCTTAAATTCCGTCTTACTCTACGGGGTGAGAACAAGCGCTCTTCTATAGATCCGAGCAGGGAGGGAATGCCTGTGGGAACAAGTGTGGTGCAAGACCCCACTACCGGCTACTACGCTGTGTTTCTGGCCATTTTTTTCTTTGGTACGAACTACATCCCCGTAAAACACATCAAGGTGGGAGATGGTGTATTCTTCCAGTTCGTAATGTGTGTGGCTATTCTGCTCACAAGCTTTCCAGTTTTGTTCTACTTGGCTGGTGCTTTCCCTGCGCGGACTGAGGAGTTCGGCATAGCGATGATGGGAGGTTTCTTGTGGTGTACAGGCAATATGATGTGCAGTTTGATAATTCAAATGATAGGCATGGGCATGGGCCTGCTAATCTGGGGTAGTCTAAACATGCTCATGGGTTGGGCCAGTGGATCTTTTGGCCTGTTTGGTCTAACCGCGGAGCCTATCAGTATACCGGCATGGAATTATGCTGGAGTGGGCCTCGCCCTCGTAGGTCTAGCCTTATTTCTGCAAGTAGAACCAAGTGATGATGATGACATAAGTGCGGATGTGATTACAAGCTCAGGCACTTACAAGAGCCTGTCCACCTCAGAGAGTTTCGCGTCGAACCGCATGCAGAGAGCAGTATCTTACAATAGCATGGCGCGCACTACTAGCAGCGGCTTTTTAGCCACCATGGGTGACACGGCTAACCCGACAAACGATGAAGTGGCGGATGTGGAACTCGTGCTCCCCGGTGAGAGCTTGGAGGCTGGCCACGTCCTGGAGCTGCGACTTCAAGGGGGGGAGAGGTATCGCTCCTCGCGAGCCGAGAG
>MDTB01178976.1_pt1 | contig 10069 bp, 18 predicted proteins | sample 811161 | NCBI WGS metagenome assembly MDTB01 (sample SAMN05326650, study PRJNA326480) | marine metagenome | isolation source: seawater | place: Mediterranean Sea | collected 2009
AAGAATATTAGGAATTGAAGAATTAACTGAGTACTTTGTTAACCAGGTTCAAGATGTCTATAGACTTCAAGGTGTAATAATAAATGATAAGCATATTGAAACTATATTAAGACAAATGTTGAAGAAAATAGAGGTAAAGGAAACTGGAGATAGTAAATTATTGCCTGGAGAGGTTATAGATAGAATAAAATTTGAAACAATGAATGAAGAATTACTAACTGATGGTAAAAAACCTGCTGTTGGCGAAAGAGTGCTAATGGGAATAACTAAAGCATCATTACAAACTGAGTCTTTTATTTCTGCAGCTTCATTCCAAGAAACGACCAGAGTATTAACTGATGCAGCAATCAAAGGTAAAGTTGATAAACTTACAGGTCTTAAAGAAAATGTTATAGTTGGAAGACTAGTGCCAGCTGGAACTGGTTCAATAAAAAATTCTTGGAATAAAAAAGCAATTAGCGATGATCAAAAATATTTATCCGAACAAGAGACCGCTGATACATCAGAAGCTCAAATAAACCAATAAATTAAAGACATTTAAACTGTTATTTAGTTTGACAAATACAATTTCTAATGTATTTTGGCGATATTTTTGGTTGGAATGTAGTGATTTGTTCACTAAACGCTGCCACAAATAACATGTCAGTTATTTTCATCAAAAATATAATAGTTATTAAAAAATATATATATGCCTACTATAAACCAATTAGTAAGAAAAAGCAGGACAAGACCAATCTCAAGAAATAAAGTTCCAGCTTTACAAAAGCAACCATTGAAGAGAGGTGTATGTGTGAAAGTTTATACAACAACACCAAAAAAACCAAATTCTGCATTAAGAAAAGTAGCACGTGTGAGATTATCTAATGGTTTTGAAGTTACTGCATATATTCCCGGAGAAGGTCACAACCTGCAAGAGCACTCAGTTGTATTAATAAGAGGTGGAAGAGTAAAAGATTTGCCTGGAGTAAGATACCATATTTTAAGAGGAAACCTTGACACACAGGGAGTTGCAAATAGAAAACAAAGACGTTCGTTATATGGAACTAAGAAAGGCAAATGATAAAAAATGTCTAGAAAAAGAAAAGCTCCAAAAAAATTACCCGTGATAGATCCTAAATATAAATCTACAATAATTCCAAAGTTAATTAACTCTATAATGTACGATGGAAAAAAGACAGTTGCAGAAAAAATTATCTACGATGCTATAGAAAAAATTAAGAGTAAATCAAAAGATGAGCCGTTAACTATATTTAATGACGCAATAAACAATATTAAACCAACTGTTGAAGTCAGATCTAGAAGAGTAGGTGGAGCTACTTATCAAGTGCCAGTTGAAGTAAAGTCAAAGAGATCCCAAGCTCTTGCACTAAGATGGCTGGTGGACGCATCCAGAAAAAGAAAAGACAAAAAAATGTCTGATAAAATTTTTAATGAAATTTATGATGCATACCAAAATAAGGGATCAGCAATAAAAAAAAGAGAAGATACACATAAAATGGCAGAATCTAATAAAGCTTTTGCTCATTTTAGATGGTAGAGCGATATGTCAAGAACTCATACATTAGATAAATATAGAAACATTGGTATTATGGCTCATATTGATGCTGGCAAAACAACAACCACTGAAAGAATACTTTATTATACTGGAAAAAGTCATAAAATAGGAGAAGTCCATGATGGAGCAGCAACAATGGATTGGATGGAACAAGAACAGGAGAGAGGAATTACAATTACCTCTGCAGCAACTACATGTTTTTGGAACAATCATAGAATTAATATTATAGATACACCCGGTCATGTTGATTTTACCATTGAGGTAGAGAGATCATTGAAAGTTCTTGATGGAGCTGTTGCAGTATTTGATGGTGTTGCAGGTGTAGAACCACAATCCGAAACAGTTTGGAGACAAGCAGATAAATATAAAGTACCTAGAATTTGTTTTATTAATAAATTGGATAGAACAGGTGCTGATTTCTTTAGGTGTGTTGATATGATTAAAGAGAGGCTTGGTGCCAAACCACTAGTAATGCAAGTACCAATTGGAGTTGAGTCATCATTAAAGGGAGTTGTGGACTTAATTAAAATGAAAGCAATTGTTTGGAAAAATGAGGATCTTGGAGCAGCTTGGGAATTAATTGAAATACCAGAAGATTTAAAAGAAAAATCATTAAAATATAGACAAGAATTAGTAGAAACTGCAGTTGAGCAAGATGAAAATCTTATGGAAGATTATCTGTCAGGAAAAGAAATATCAGAAGATGATCTAATTAAATGTGTTAGGAAAGGATGTTTAGGATTTGATTTTGTTCCAGTTCTCACTGGTTCAGCGTTTAAAAACAAAGGTGTTCAGCCATTATTAGATGCCGTAGTTAATTATTTACCAAGCCCTGAAGATATAGGTTCAATAAAGGGAACGAAGCCTGGATCTGAAGAAGAAGTAGAAATGAAATTTGATGATAACGCTCCATTTTCTGCATTAGCATTTAAAGTAGCAAATGATCCATTTGTTGGGAGTTTAACGTTTATTAGAGTTTATTCAGGAACAGTCAAGTCTGGTACAGGTATTTATAATACATCAAAAGATAAAGAAGAAAGAGTGGGTCGTATGCTTTTAATGCATGCAAATTCTAGAGAAGATATAAAAGAAGCAAATGCCGGAGATATTGTTGCTCTTGCTGGTTTAAAAAACACAATTACTGGTCACACACTTGCTGATAAAGACTCGCCAGTTTTACTAGAACCCATGGAATTTCCTGATCCAGTTATAGAGATAGCTGTTGAGCCTAAAACAAAAGCTGACCAAGAGAAAATGGGAGAAGCTTTAGGAAGATTAGCTAAGGAAGATCCATCATTTAGAGTTACATCTGATGAAGAGTCTGGTCAAACTATTATCAAAGGTATGGGAGAACTTCATCTGGATATAATAGTAGATAGAATGAAAAGAGAATTTAAAGTTGAAGCAAATGTAGGTGCACCACAAGTTGCTTACAGAGAGACAATCTTGTCATTAGCTGAAAATGACTACACCCATAAGAAACAAAGCGGAGGGGCTGGTCAATTTGCAAGAGTTAAACTAATTGTTGAACCACTGGAACCAGGAAAAGGTAGAGAAATAGAAAGTAAAATTAAAGGCGGTGCAATACCTAAAGAATTTATTCCTGGTGTTGAAAAAGGTGTTGAAACAGTTGCTGATGGAGGAATTTTGGCAGGATTTCCACTTATTGATTATAAAGTTACAATCGTAGACGGATTACATCATGATGTCGATTCAAGTGTACTAGCTTTTGAATTAGCCTCAAGACAATGTTTTAAAGAGGCATGTACAAAAGCAACTTTAAAATTATTAGAACCTATAATGAGAGTTGAAGTTGTAACACCTGAAGATTACATGGGTGATGTAATTGGAGACTTAAATAGTAGAAGAGGACAAATAAGTACACAGGAGCAAAGAGGAAATGCAACAGTTATTACAGCTATGGTTCCTTTAGCTAATATGTTTGGTTATATTAATAACTTGAGATCAATGTCTCAAGGTAGAGCCCAATATTCTATGTTTTTTGACCATTACGATAAAGTGCCTCAAAATGTTCAAGACGAAGTGACGAAGAAAACAGGATAGTTATGGATAAACAAAATATAAGAATTAAATTAAGAGCATATGACAACAAAGTTCTGGATCAATCAACTGAGGAAATAGTAAATACAGTAAAAAGAACTGGAGCCAACATAAGAGGGCCAATCCCTTTACCAACAAAAAAAGAAAGGTACACAGTTTTGAGGTCACCTCATATTGATAAAAAAAGTAGAGAACAATTTGAAACAAGAACCCATAAAAGATTAATCGATATAATTGAACCAACACCAGCAACAGTGGAGGCTTTAATGAAACTCGACTTAGCTTCTGGTGTGGATGTGGAAATAAAAATATAATGAGTGAAATATCTTTAATTGGAAAAAAAATTGGAATGACAAGGGAATTTTTTAAAACAGGACTTTCGGTTCCAGTAACTGTAATTAAGGTAGAAAAGGGTAGAGTTATTAATTTAATTAGTCAAGATAAAAGAGGATATAACGCGGTACAAGTAGGTTTTGGAAATATTAAAAATTCAAAATTATCAAAATCAATGAAAGGTTACTATTCAAAAAAAAATACTGAGCCTAGAAAAACTTTGAAAGAATTTAGAGTTAAAAATTTAGAAGTATATAAAGAAGGTAACGAATTTGGTATTGAAATATTTAAAGATATGAAATTCTTGGATATTAGATCTAAAACAATTGGTAAAGGTTTTGCCGGCGCAATGAAAAGACATAATTTTGGTGGATTAAGAGCATCACATGGTGTTTCAATATCACATAGAGCTCACGGATCCACTGGACAAAACCAAGACCCAGGTAAAGTATTTAAGGGAAAAAAAATGGCAGGTCATATGGGTGACAAACTAAGAACTATGCAAAACCTTGAAATAATTAAAACTGATATTGATAATCAATTAATTTATTTAAAAGGCTCAATTCCAGGTTCAAAAAACTCAGAAATGTTATTAAAAAAATCAGTGAAAAATATTAGAAAACTAACAACTGTCGAAAAAATTGAACAAATAGAAAAGTTAAAAAAAATAAAAGATAAAAAAAAGTAAAAGATGAAAATTGATAAATTAAATATTGAGGGAAATAAAAATACTATTGAAATTTCAGATAAAATTTTGAAAGCTAAAATTAATAATAAATTGGTAAGTAGTGTTTTGTACAAAACCAATGCGAACTACAAAGGGAGAAAAGCTAAAACAAAGCAAAAAAATGAAATTACCGGATCAACTTCAAAAATATACGCTCAGAAAGGAACTGGTAACGCAAGACATGCAAGTAAAAAAGCACCTATATTTGTAGGTGGAGGTGTAGCACATGGTCCTAAAGGTGAAACCAAATATAAAAAGAGAAAATTAAATAAAAGTGAGAAAAAACTTAGTATAGCTTCGTTAATAACTCAAAAAAATTCAATAAATGATTTGATAATTTTTGAGGATTTCAAAAATGAAATTTTAAAAACTAAAGAAATGAATAACATCCTTATTAAGTTCGACGCAAAAAATTCAATAATAATAGCTGATCAAAATTCTAAGAAAAACATTTTAAAATCAGCAAGAAATATACCAAATGTAAAAATTACTGATATTGATCATTTTAGCTCTTATGATTTAGCAAAATACAAAAAAATAATTTTTACAGAAACTTCAATCAGAGATTTAGAAAAGAGATATTAATTATGGATAAACTTCATCTATACGATAAAATAATATCACCTTTGGTAACAGAAAAATCAACTAATTTATCAGAACAAAATAAAATAATTTTTAAAGTTCATTCAAAAGCTAATAAGAAAAATTTGAAGAAAAATATAGAAAATATTTTTAAAGTTAATGTAACAAAGGTTAATATTATAAATAAAAAAACTAGGTATAAAACTACACGTGGAAAAAAAGTAAAAGTTAAAGGTTTCAAGAAAGCTATAATTACATTAAAAAAAGGTCAAAACATAGACCTTGCAACTGGAATATAAAATGGCATTAAAAACATTTAAACCTTATACGAAATCTACAAGAGGTACAATTATTGTCAGTAGAGATGGATTGTGGAAAGGTAAGCCTTATAAAACATTAACTTCCCCTAATAGATCCTCTAAAGGCAGAAATAACTATGGAAGAATTACATCAAGAAATCATGGTGGTGGTCATAAACACAAATATCGAAAAATCGATTTTTATAGAAAAAAGTTGAATATGACAGGAACAGTTGAAAGAATTGAATATGATCCCAATCGATCATGTCATATCATGTTAGTTAAATTTGATGATGGTGAGAGATTTTATTATTTAGCACCAAAAGAAATTAAAATCGGTGATAAAATTCTAAATGGTCCAGACTCTCCAATTAAAATTGGAAATAGTCTCCCTTTAAAAGACATACCTGTTGGTATTGACATACACAATGTAGAAATTAATCCTGGCGGTGGCGGTAAGATTGCTAGATCTGCTGGAACTTCAGTTTCTATTTCAGGTATAGATGGGAACTACTCGATAATAAAAATGGCATCTGGTGAAGTAAGAAAAATTAATTCAAATTCAATTGCAACAATAGGCGTTTTGTCAAATCCTGATCAAAAAAATATTAAAATTGGTAAAGCTGGAAGGTCAAGATGGCTGGGTGTAAGACCTCACACAAGAGGAGTAGTTAAAAATCCAGTTGATCACCCACATGGTGGTGGTGAGGGTAAATCTGCAGGAGGAAGACATCCGGTTTCTCCGACAGGACAATCAGCCAAAGGATTAAAAACAAGAGACAATAAGCGAACAGATAAATTTATAATTAGAAGAAGAAAGAAAAAAAGAGCATAACATATGGCTAGATCAGTGTGGAAAGGACCCTTTGTTGAAGAAAGTTTAATAAAGAAGGTCGAAAAATTAAAAACAGAAAGTGTTAAAAAACCAATTAAAACGTGGTCACGTAAATCAACAATAATTCCTGATTTTGTTGGTGTGAGTTTCTTGATATACAATGGAAAAAAATTTATACCGATCACTATATCTGAGGACATGGTGGGTCATAAGTTAGGTGAATTTGCTCCAACAAGACAATTTTTTGGTCATACACCGGCAGATAAGAAAGCAAAAGTAGAGGGTGGAGCTAAAAAATAATGTCAAAATTAAAGAAAAATATAGATGCAAAGATTGTTAAATCGGTCAATAAAAACATTAGATCAAGCACTAGAAAATTAACTCCATTATTAAAATCAATTGTTGGAAAAAAAGTAGATATTGCCATACGTGATTTATTGTTTTCAGATAAAAGAATATCTAAAGATATAAGGAAAACAATATCCTCAGCAGTTGCCAATGCAGAAAATAATTATCAATATGATATTGATAAGTTAATTGTAAAAGAAGCTTACTGTGGAAAACAAGTAGTAATAAAAAGATTTAGAGCAAGAGCAAAAGGTCGAGCAGCTGAAATAATGAAACCATACTCGAACTTAACAATTATTCTTACTGAACAATCAAAACAAATGGAGAAACATGGGTCAAAAAGTTAATCCTGTAGGTTTAAGACTAGGAATAAATAGAGGTTGGGACTCTGTTTGGTACGCAAAGAAAAAAGATTTTGGAAATAATTTAATAGAGGACTTTAGGATAAGAGAATATATTAAAAAAAACGTTATCAATTCAGGGGTATCAAAAGTTATGATAGAGAGAACCTCAAAAAAATGCTTTGTTACTATCTACACATCAAGACCTGGATTTGTTATAGGTAAAAAAGGCACTGATATAGAAAAAATTAAAGGAAATCTTTCTAAACTAACAAGCAATGAAGTTGTCTTAAATATCAAAGAAGTAAAAAAACCTGAGACCAATAGTTATTTAGTTGCTGAAAACATAGCTCAACAATTAGTGAAAAGAGTTTCATATAGAAGAGCCATGAAAAGAGCAATGCAATCAGCATTGAGACTTGGTGCTAAAGGAATAAAAGTATCAATTAGTGGAAGATTGGGAGGAAATGAAATCGCAAGAACTGAGTGGCTAAGAGAAGGGAGTATACCATCTCATACTTTAAGAGCAGATATTGATTATTCAGAGGCAGAAGCGCTGACAACATACGGAATAATTGGTATAAAAATTTGGATTTATAAAGGCGAAATATTCACGAAAGAATTTAGTCAAGAAAGGAATAAATCATAAATGTTACAGCCAACTAGAACTAAATTTAGAAAAGCACATAAAGGTAGAATTCATGGTGCAGCATCAAGATGTAATTTTATGAATTATGGTTCTTATGGACTAAAAGCTATACAGCCAGAAAGAATAATATCAAGGCAAATTGAGGCAGCTAGGGTTGCTCTAACACGTCATATGAAGAGACAAGGAAGAGTTTGGACAAGAATGTTTCCTAATATACCAGTATCAAAAAAACCTACAGAAGTAAGAATGGGAAAGGGAAAAGGCTCTCCAGAATTTTGGGCATGCAGGGTTAAACCAGGAAGAATATTGTTTGAAGTAGATGGTGTATCTGAGCAAATTGCAAAAGAAGCTCTCTATAAAGCATCTGCTAAATTACCAATTAAATGTAAATTTATTAAAAGAATTTAAAATGAAAAAAAAAGAATTAAAAAAATTAACTCAAAAACAAATGATTGAAAATTTGAACAAATACAAGAAAGATCTTTTTAATTTTAGATTTCAAAAAATCAATGGACAAATAAAAAATCCAGCTAAAATAAATGAAACAAAAAAAAGTATAGCTAGACTAAAAACTATGATCGAGGTCAAAGATGCCTAAAAAAATATTGGAAGGAATTGTAGTAAGCGACAAACCCAACAAAACTGTTACAGTTTTAGTTGAAAGGAAATATCAACATCCAGTTCTTAAAAAAGTTATGAAAGCAAGAAAGAAATACAATGCGCATGATGAGGAAAATAAATTTAAAACTGGTGATAAAGTGTCAATTAGAGAGTGTAGACCCTACTCTAAAAACAAAAAATTTGAAGTTATTGGAGTTTTAAAATGATACAAGTTCAAACTGAATTAATGGTAGCAGATAACACCGGCGCTAAAAAAATCGAATGTATAAAAGTTTTAGGTGGATCAAAAAGACGTTATGCAAGTATAGGTGATATTATAGTAGTTGCGGTAAAAGAAGCTATACCAAAAGGTAAAGTTAAAAAAGGATCTGTACATAAAGCAGTAGTTGTTAGAGTAAAAAAAGGTATTCATAGAAATGATGGATCAAAAGTCAGGTTTGATAATAATGCTGCAGTTCTCACAGACGATAAAGGTGAGCCTATTGGAACAAGAATTTTTGGACCCGTTACTAGAGAGCTTAGAACAAGAGGGCAAATGAAAATTATCTCACTTGCACCTGAGGTATTGTAATGATTAAAAAAGGTATAAAAGTAAAAATATTATCTGGAAAAGATAAAAATAAAGAAGGTGAAATAATAGAAATAGATAGGAAAAATAATCGAGCCAAAGTTAAAAGTATAAATATAGTTAAGAAACACGTTAAAACTACTAAAGAAAAAAAAGGTGGAATAATATCTAAAGAAAATTTTATACATATTTCAAATTTAAAGAATTTGGAAAGTAAAAATATTAAGGAAGTTAAAAAATAATGGAACCTAGGTTAAAAATAATAATCAAAAATGAAATAAATCCAAGTTTAAAAGAAATGTTTGGATATAAAAGCTCATATATGGCTCCAAAGATAGAAAAAATAGTTTTAAACATGGGATTAGGTCTTGATGGCAATGATTCAAAAATTGTAAATTCCTGCCAGGAGGACTTGGCTAATATAACTGGGCAAAAACCTGTTGTTACAAAATTTAAAAAATCAATTGCAAATTTTAAAACAAGAAAAAATACTAACTCAGGTCTTAAAGTTACACTTAGAAAAAATAAAATGTATGAATTTATTGATAGATTAGTCAATATTGCTTTACCTAGAATAAAAGACTTTAGAGGATTAAATCCAGATGCATTTGATAAATTTGGAAATTACACATTTGGGATAAAAGAGCAAATTGTTTTTCCAGAAGTAAATTTTGACAAGGTGGACAAAATTAGAGGCTTAGATATTACTGTAGTAATAAAGTCAATTAATACAGAACATAGTTTTGAACTTTTAAAAAAATTAAACTTTCCATTTAAAGAGAAAAGGAGCAATTGATGGCCAAGCTAAGTTCTATAAATAAAAATAATAAGAGAATAAAATTATCTAATAAATTTTTTAAAAAAAGAGATAGTCTTAAAAAAATTATAATGAATAAAAATTTACCATTTGAGGAAAGATTCAAGGCCCAACAAAAACTTTCAAAATTGCCAAGAAACTCAGCCAAAATAAGAGTTAGAAATAGATGTCAAATAACAGGTAGACCCCATGGTGTTTATCGAAAATTAAAAATATCAAGAATTGCACTTAGACAATTAGGTTTGGAGGGTAAAATTCCTGGTATGGTAAAATCAAGTTGGTAGAAAGGATATTATGAGTTTAAGCGATCCAATTGGAGATATGTTAGCAAGA
>MDTB01232363.1_pt1 | contig 10069 bp, 8 predicted proteins | sample 811161 | NCBI WGS metagenome assembly MDTB01 (sample SAMN05326650, study PRJNA326480) | marine metagenome | isolation source: seawater | place: Mediterranean Sea | collected 2009
ACGTACACTACTTCCAGCTCTGAAAATAGACTTGGTCTTGTGTTCAGTCCTAAAACTCGAATAAGCACCATATGTATATCCCTTATCTTCTCGAAGGTTCAGGAAAAGACGAGCTTCACCACCTCCACCTAAGACTTGGTTAGCAACCATAATTGGGAAATAGTCAGGATTTTGCCTACTCAATGAAGCTAAATTTAATAAAGCAATTTCGGTTTGTACAGCATTAGGCATCTCTACAAAATGAAGTGTTGTAGTAGGGGCATTGATAGGATCATTAAGTTCAGCATAGGAGAGCTTTTTAGGTTGCCATTGACTAAAATATTGTTCAACTAGAGCAACTACTTCTTTGAAAACAACATCTCCAGAGATAATCAAATAAGTATTCCCAGCATGATATAGTTCCTTGTATTTCTCTTCAATATCTTTTAAAGTGAGTTTGCTGACTCCTTCTTCGGTGTTAAACTCCCCGTAGGGATGCTTTTTTCCAAAACTTAATAGATTTTCTACCCGTTGAGCGGCAGTAGTAACACTTTTTTCGTTTGCACGTAGACCTTCAATTGTTTTGTCCTTTTCTTTTTGAAATTCTTCTTCCAAAAAATTAGGATGAAGAGAGGTTTCGTATAAAAGTTTCATAACACGAGGAAAATATCTTTTGAGAGAACTGGCATAGCAACCATTTTTACTAAAACTTAAGCTGGCACCCATAAAATCAATTTCAGCTTCAAAATCATCTTTAGGGATATTTTTTGAACCTTTGCCCATCATTCTTGACAACAAGTCTGAAGTACCCACTTTCTCGTTCTCTGCCACCAAATGACGATCCATACGCAGATTAATATTAACCTGTGGAAGTTTGTGATTTTCAACAACCAATAAAGTGAGACCGTTATCAAAAATAATTTTATGAGGATCTCCGATTTCGATTGATGGAGCAGGGCCTGAAGCAGGTTGTTGGGTTCTATTGACTTGACTGTAGCTAAAAGAAATAGAGCCTATATAACAGAGTGTAAAAAGTATTTTTTTCATGATTTTTTGGGATTTTCAGTTTGTCCTTCTGGTAAATACTCCAGCTCCAAACGTTGATTAGAATTTAAATATTTTTGAGCCACTGCTTGAATTTCTTCACGTGTGATGGAACGGAATAATTCAATTTGAGTATTGATTAAATCGGTATCGCCATGTATAATATAATAATGAGCCAATGTGTTTGCAATTCCTTCTACGGATGAATTATCTCTTATAAAATCAGATTCAAATTGATTTAATATTTTCTGATAATCGTTTTCATCAATCAAATTATTTTGAAGCAATTTTATCTCTTCATCAATAGTTTTTTTCAAGTGGTCTAAAGGTGTGTCTCCCATTGGAATACTAAAAAATATAAAGGGACTGTAGAGTTCATCTGACAAATTATAAGTTCCAACGCTTAATGCAGTTTTTTCTTTATCTACCATTCGTTTGTATAGTTTAGAGCTCTTGCCTCTTGAGAGGTAAGAAGAAATCATTTCTAGAATTTGACTATCTCTTGAACTTTCTCCAGGTGTTTTATAAGCCATTACGAGGGCAGGTAGTTGTATGTTTGCATCATAAGCTTTTGCTCTAATAGTTTCTCTGATTTCTGGTTCTTTAGGATAATTTCTAATTATGGCTTCCCCTTTTGGAATTGATCCAAAATAGGCGGCTATTTTTTTCTTTGTTTCCGCAATATCTATTGATCCAGCAACTGTTAAAACAGCATTATTGGGGTTATAAAATTTTTTATTAAAAGCCAAAAACTCATCAAGTGTAGCAGCATCTAAATCTTCCATTTTACCAATAGGAGAGTGCTGATAGGGATGTTGGGTGAATAAATTCTCATAAACACTGATGAACCATTTCCCATAAGGTTGATTGTCGTAGCGCAATCGTTTTTCCTCTTTAACCACTTCATTCTGTGTCTTCACTCCTATTTCTCCAATGATAGGATGCAACATTCTTTCGGACTCCATCCAAAGCGCTAGATCAAGTTCATTGGCAGGTAGTTTTTCATAGTAATAGGTATAATTTCCTGAGGTATAAGCATTATTTTGTCCTCCTCTAGAGGTAACAATATTAAACCATTTTCCTCTAGGGATATTTTTGGTTTCTTCAAAAAGGAGATGTTCAAAAAAATGAGCAAAACCTGTACGGTTTTCGGACTCATCCTTGGGACTAACTTTATAAAGAGCCGACACAACAACTAAAGGTGTGCTTTTGTCTTGATGCAAAATAACGTGCAAACCATTAGGCAAGTCGTACTCTTTAAAAGTAATCTGCTGAGCTGAAAGCCCAGACAATAGCAAAGAAAGGACAATAAAGCAATATTTTTTTTTCATAGTAAAGATTTTGAGTTAAAATTCATTGAAATAGAATAAAAAAGAATTAAAACAGAAAAATTAATCAATTTTTTGAAAGAAGTACGTTTAAGGTAATAAATTTGAATAAACTTAAAAAAAATACCGATGAATAAATCTATTTATCCTATTTATCTAACGTTACTCCTGATTCTAGGAAGCCAGATTCTACTCAACGCGCAGGTTTATGAATTTATTTCTCAAACAGACAATACGATACTCCAACATCGTATTTTCAAGGACTTAAATTACTTTATTGAAACTGTCTTTGTGACAAATCCACCCCAATTCAAATATACTAGAGGGGGGTTTTATAAGGAATCAGCTAATCGGATAGAAGTGATCTTTGAATTTAATTCCAATATTGAAAGTGATGGTCTAAAAAAGCAGATTTACATTCAAGGTACAAATTGGGAAATGGTATCCAAAGAAAAACTCCCCTTAGAAGGGAAGTGGCTCATGGGGGGTCGTGTGACTAACACTGGGGAACAACGCCGCGACCTCTCACGCCCACGAAAAACCATGAAAATATTATTTAAAGGGTATTTTCAATGGACGGCTTTTAATACAGAAACCTTAGCCATTTTTGGGTCAGGAGGCGGTCGTTATTTAGCAGAAGAAGAGATATATGAAGAGACAATAGAATATTTTTCCAGAGATAACTCTCGTGTAGGGCAAAAGTTAAGCTTTTCATATGATGAAAAAGGGAAAGATTGGTATCACAATGGATTAAGCAGTAAAGGAGATCCTCTCCATGAAATTTGGACTTCTAGAGACTGATTTTGTTTTATAACATATAATTCTTTCCTTTTTAGAGCTAATTTTTTTTTATTTGAATTTTTATATCGCCTGATGTGCAAATTAAATTTAAGTAATTCGAATGAATACTATTGATGATCTCATTGCTTTGTTGACCTTGCAAAAAATTTCAGAAAATCACTTTGTAGGTCAAAATTATGCATCCCCGTGGGGGCGTGTTTTTGGCGGTCAGGTTTTAGGTCAGTCATTATATGCGGCCTATCAAACCGTTCCTCAAGACCGTCTTTCGCATTCCATGCATGGGTATTTTATTTTAGCCGGCGATATTGATATTCCGATAGATTATAAAGTTGACACCATTCGTGATGGCAAGAGCTTTACTACAAGAAGAGTAGTAGCTTATCAAAATGAAAAGGCAATTTTCAACATGGCAGCCTCATTTCAAAAAAGAGAAGAAGGCGTTGATCATCAAATTACCATGCCCAATGTTCTAACTCCAGATCTTCTATTGACGGACCTGCAGCAAGCTAAACGACTCCAAAAAGAAGATCCAGAACGCTATGCCAGCCTCAAAGCAGCTCATCCTAAAATGGTTGAATTTCGGCCCGTAGAACAGGCCACTTTTTTACAAGCTCAAAACAAACCACCAAAGTCTCATGTGTGGATGCGAATTAAAGGGCCTACACTAGAAAGCATATCATTAAAACAACAATTGTTGGCTTTTATTTCAGATTATAGTCTCTTGATTACGGCAACGCTTCCACACCGAAAAGAGCTAATCAAAGCAAAAACCTTTTTTGCAAGTCTAGATCACGCAATTTGGTTCCATCGTCATTTTAGTGTGTGTGACTGGTTGTTATATGAAATTGAAAGCCCAAGTGCCTCATATGCTAGAGGCTTTTCTAGAGGAAATATATTTGATAAAAAGGGGATGCTATTAGCTTCAGTAACACAAGAGGGTCTGATTCGAAAAAACTTTTAATTCAATGAAAATCTACAGTCTTTTTTTTAGCCTACTATTCGCCGCTACCTTTTTGGGCCATGGGCAAGAATATGAAAAAGTTGTTGGCGTATGGAATGCGCTATTTCTTAATAATAAATTAGGAGAACAATTTCACATAACAACAGAACTGCACCATAGAACAGTCAATGGATTTGAAAACTTAGATCAACAAATTTTTAGGCCCTCACTCAATTACAAAAGTACATCGGGTATAAAATGGACTGTAGGCTATTCCTATCTGCGAAACTTCAAATGGGGTGGAGAAATTAAATCCAAGTTTTTTAAAGAACATAATATATGGGAGCAGCTCCAATTTTTAATTACAGGGAAAAAAGGGGGGAGTTTTGCCAATCAATTGAGATTAGAACATCGCTTCATAGAACGGAGACATGGGTCTAAGCCCTTTTCTTTTTCAAGTCGTATTCGATATCGTTTTACTTATGCTTATCCAATTTTAAAAGGGCAATGGGCTGAAAATCTAAAATTTGTTTTTTATGACGAAATTTTCTTGATCCTTAACCCACAGGGGATTCCCTTTGCATTCAATCAAAATTGGACTTTTTTTGGAATAAATGCCAAATTGAGCAACAAATTGTCACTATTAACAGGGTTTCAAAAAAACACCATTGCAAGAGGAGAAGATCTTTACCTAAAGAATCGCTTTTTGAATACCATTCTGAGATATGCTTTTTAATTTTACCTAAAATTAATTTAGGCATTCATATTTTTTTTCAAAAATGCTTATATTGGTTATAAACCAAACAAATGATGCAATATATTTTTCTTACGATTCTTTTCTTCAGCATATTTCAAACTTATACACAGGATTTAACATCAAACTCATTATTTATTGCACCAGACAATCAAGAATTAATATCCGCTGACCTTCACATTCACACTGTTTTTTCTGATGGTTCAGTATGGCCCGATATTAGAGTTGAAGAGGCAAGAAGAGAAGGGTTAGATCTTATTGCACTTACGGAGCACCTAGAATATCAACCTTACGCTGAAGACTTACCGCATCCAGATCGAAATAGATCCTATGAAATTGCACTTAGGAGCTTGAAGGAAGGAGAAAAATTACAAATTATTCATGGCTCAGAAATAACACGATCAATGCCGCCAGGCCATTTGAATGCAGTTTTTATAAAAGACGCCAATAAATTACTTTTTCCTAACGATTCATTGGCCGGAATCAAAGCCGCTAATATACAAGGGGCTTTTGTTTTTTGGAATCACCCTAATTGGGATGCACAACGAAGTAATGGCATTGCTCGTCTAGATCCTTTTCATTCTTATCTTATTAAAAATAAGTTGCTCCATGGTATAGAAGTGGTCAATGCAACCACTTTTTCAGAAGAGGCCCTTCAACTGGCTTTAGATAACGATTTGACGATTATGGGGACTTCTGACATTCATGGGCTTACCACATGGAATCATAATATTGCAAAGGGAGGACACCGCCCAACGACTCTTATTCTCACAAATTCAAAACGACCACAAGCCATTAAAGGAGCTCTTTTTGAGGGTAAGACAATAGTCTGGTTTGAAGACCTACTCATCGGAAAAGAAGAATATATCAAAGAAGTTATTAAAGCAAATGTTACTTTTGAAAGTGCCTATTACAAAAAAGATAAGCAAATTTTATATGTAACTATCAGCAACCACAGTGTGTTGCCCATGCAAATGAAATATATTGGAGAATACAGCCTTCACTTTAACAGTGACTGGTTTCAACTTAACCCCTACTCTTCAAAAGAAATTGCCATAAAAACCGTCCAAAGACAAAAAGAAATAGAAATACCTTTCGAAATCATAAACGCAGTTACTGGCCCAAAAAAGCATCCACAAATTGCATGGAAAATCAATCTGTAAATTTTATTAATTTTAGGTATATTTAATAAAGTTGATTTAAGTATGAAAAAAGACAATTGGCATCCTTTAAAAAGCTGTTTAACAATAGCTAAAAGCAAAATAGAAGGATTAGGTGTTTTTGCTACTGAAACCATACCAGAAAATACAGATCTAGGGATGTCACATGTTTTTAATATTGCCTTTCCAGATAACTATATTAGAACTCCCTTAGGCGGGTTTATAAACCATCATGAAATCCCTAATTGCAGTGCAGAATTCCGAGATACTGATCCAATTATAGGTAAAGTTAAACACATTCGTATAATAACTCGAAAAGGACTTGATCCTGGAGAGGAAATAACAGTAAAATATGTGATAAATAAGTTAGAAGACCCTAACTGGGAGTTTGAGTATGAAGCCACTCAGTAGCAAAGTGTTTAACTCCTTCTATTTTGAGCAAAATACTCAAAGAAAAATCTTATCGAATAGCCAAGGAAACTGTGTAGAAATGTAAAATTCTTCGAACAAATAAATAAAAACAATCGACTTTTCAGCTAGACTAAAAATGTTTATTAAAATTTAATTTTTAAAACTTTTTTATTGAGAAGTTCTCAATAAGTTATTTAAATATGAAGAAAATGTTAATTAATTGCATATTTATTTATAATATCTTAATTTTATAAATCAATTCTTCTATGATGAATTGGTTTATGGTTATTGCCTTTAGGAATAATTCCTAAAGGCTTTTTTTATTCTAATGCAAAAGCTACATAAGCATCCCCTGATGAAACATTTAGCTTTCCGCCACCGCACGCAATTATTAAATAGGACCGATTTTCATGAGTGACCAGAGACGGGGTAGCAAACCCTGCATAAGGCAAATCAGCTTCCCAAAGAATTTCACCTGTCGTTTTATCAAAAGCTCTAATCTTTTTGTCGGGCGTCGCTGCAATAAAAACAAGTCCAGACTTTGTTACAAGAGGTCCACCATAATTTTCTGTTCCTGTTATCACTCCTTTTTCTATCCCAATAGGACTGTTTCCTAAAGGTAATTTCCATTCTATATCGCCCGAATTTAAGTTTAAAGCAGTTAATGTACCCCAAGGTGGGTTTATTGCTGGATAGCCATCTTTGGTCAAAAATTTGTGATAACCTGTAGATTTATAAGTTTCTGGATTAAATTGAAGCGCTGTCTTAATTTTGTTTCCAGGGGTCAATTTCATTAAATAGTTAGTCAATTTTCTTATGTTTTTTTCTTCTAAATGCTTAAAGGCAGGCATCATTCGTCTTCCATTTGTAATAATGGTTTCAATTTCTAGTGTAGAAAGTCTGTCTTTAATTCCAATCAATGAGGCAACATATTCACTACCCCTAAAATTGCTACCATGACAACTTATACAATTTAAGCTATAAAGTTGTTCAACATCTTGTAATCCGTCTTTTTTAGAAAAAGGAACCATTGTTAAAATCCATGGCATCTCGTTGGTATTGATATAAAGCCATTGATTCTCAGGATCAAGCGCAGGGCCACCCCACTCAGCTCCTCCATCATATCCCGGGAAAATGAGAGTCCCCTCTTGTGAGGGTGGGGCAAAAACATGATCTTTTCTAAGACTTCTAAATTGAGCGAGTAGCTTATCGTTTTCTTCTTCACCTAGGAATGGATTTAGCTCATTTTCATTAAATGTTTGTCTTGAAAAGGGTGAAAAAAAGGAAGGTATAGGTTGTGTGGGAGATAATTTTTCTCCTGCCAATGGTGTATTTGTAGGCACTTTTTCTTCTTTTATTTCAAATATGGGTGCTCCAGTTATTCTATTGAGAACAAATACATAACCAGACTTAGTCACTTGAGCTAATGCTGGGATTTTTTCACCATCTTTATTATAAGTGAAAAGAACGGGAGGTGTTGGTAAATCACGATCCCAAACATCGTGGTGGATCGTTTGATAGTGCCATAATAATTTTCCTGTTATGGCATTGATGGCAAGAATAGAATTGGCAAATAGATTATCTCCTAATCGATTGGCGCCATAAAAATCATAACTTGCAGATCCTGTTGGAGCATACAAAATTCCTCTTTCTTCATCTAAACTAAAACTAGACCAAGCATTTGCACCTCCAGCCCATTTCCAGGCGTCTTTATCTTCCCATGAATCATGACCGGTTTCACCTGGTTGAGGGATGGTATGAAAATTCCAAACTAAGGCACCTGTTTCTGTGCTAAAAGCCCTGATATTTCCGGGAGCAGCAGGAAGGGCTTCATTTACTCGAGACCCAATGATGATTAGGTTGTTATAGACAATTCCTGGGCTAGTGGCGGCAACATATAGGTCTTTTGCTTGTTCACCTAAGCCAATGTGAAGATCAAGAATACCTTGTTCAGCAAAGGGCTTGTATAGGTTACCTGTAGCAGCATCTAATGCAATTAAGTAAGATCCTACTCCATAATACAGAATTGATCGCCCCTTTTTATTTATACAATGGCTAATACCTCGACTGACATTCATTGAAAATTGAAACTTATCTTGGGATTGGCCCAAATTTTGGTTAAAAGGGTCAAAGGTCCATATCGCTTGTCCAGATTTTACGGAAAGAGCAAACAGCTTCAGTTGTGGAGAAATACCATAAACAATAGAATCTAGGATTAATGGATTGGTTTGAATTTGGGTTCCTTTTGTTGCATCTCCAGTGTTGTATTCCCATATCTTTTTTAATCTGTTAAGATTATTGGGATTAATATCTGAATTCTCAATGTAATGTGTTTTTTCGTTCGATCCACCATATACAGGCCAATCTGTATTCACTACAGTGTCGGGGGAACAGCCTGCCAGTGGTAGTAAAAAACAACATAGTAAAAAAATAATTTTAACCAAAGTTTCGATATAGTTCTCTAATTTAAAAAATAGAAATTATTCTATCTATAATCTTTATAAATTTTTATTAAATCAATCCAGAGCAAAAATGCATAACCAAAAGGCACTTTAGAATCAGGCGTGTCTATCCACTTTTCTAAAGGAACTTCCATGGATTTTTGTCTAAATTCTTCTTTACCAAGACCATTTATTGCCCTAAAAAAGACTTCTACATCAAAAAGCCAACGGGAAATAAAGCATTTTTCAAATAGCATAAGAACAATAGAAGCATCAAAAACTTTACCCCCGCATTGGGTATCATAAACTGGGAGGGAAAGCATTTTTGAAATTATTGTTGCAATGACTCTTCCTATTAAAAAGCGATACCATTTGCGCTCAATAATGTTGTCAATTTTTTTGATTCTCGATCCGAAGACAAAAAGTATTGAAGGGTTGATATATTTACTTAGTCGAAAGCACTCTTCTGGTGTAACAGAAAGATCTGCATCAAGAAATCCAATTTTTTTAGGATTTAATTTTAGGGCTTCTAACATGCCCACTCGAACTGCTTGTGCTTTTCCTTGGTTTCGTTTTTGTTCTAAGACTGTTATTAATAATTTATTTTGGACCTCCCATTTTTTTAGCATCTCTCCGGTACTGTCTTTAGATCCATCATTAACAAAAATTAAAGCACAATTAGGATTTGAATTTAGAAACTGCTCAAACTTCTTTTTTTCCAATCGATGTACCTCATTATAGCAGGGAACAACAAGAATTAAATCAATAGTTTGGGAATTTGATGAAGGAACCGCCAAAATAATAAATTATTCGCTTTTAATACCTGGGAGGTTAATAGGAACGCTTTCTTGCCAAGATTTTTTTCCAAATTTTCTAGAATTGGGGTATACCTCGTCTAGGGTTTCGGCGTCGTAAACCCTACCATTTTTAATCACATAATAAAGGCTATTTGTATTTCTAATATCGTCAATAGGGTTTTTGTTCAAAATGATTAAATCTGCCAACTTACCCTTTCTTATACTTCCTAAATCTTTTGCTAACCCAATGGCTTCTGATCCGAGAGATGTTGCTACTTTCAATGCATCATGTGTAGAAATACCTCCAGATTGCATGCTCCATAATTCCCAATGGTAGCCAAGTCCTTGTAGTTGGCCATGAGAACCCACCCCTGCAATGCCACCTGCTTTTACAAGCTCATTCACAAAAACAGC
>MDTB01024773.1_pt1 | contig 10068 bp, 10 predicted proteins | sample 811161 | NCBI WGS metagenome assembly MDTB01 (sample SAMN05326650, study PRJNA326480) | marine metagenome | isolation source: seawater | place: Mediterranean Sea | collected 2009
AGGAGGAGGTTCACTCACCGCCTTGCCCATCATTGAAACCCAAGCGGGAGATGTTTCTGCCTATATCCCGACCAACGTAATTTCCATTACAGACGGTCAGATATTTCTGGAGTCCGATCTCTTCAACTCAGGCGTTCGCCCTGCGATCAACGTGGGAATATCCGTATCTAGGGTAGGAGGGTCAGCACAGATTAAGTCCATGAAAAAAGTAGCAGGAACACTCAAACTTGACCAAGCCCAGTTCCGGGAACTGGAGGCTTTCGCCAAATTTGGTTCCGATCTTGATGCTGCTACACTCAATGTAATCGAAAAAGGACGTCGAAATGTGGAAATTCTCAAACAGGCTCAAAATGATCCCTTTACAGTTGAAGAGCAAGTGGCCATTATCTATTTAGGCTCCAAAAACCTTTTGAGGAAAGTTCCTGTTGAGAAAGTAAAAGAATTTGAAACCGCCTTTCTGAGCACCCTTAAAAAGAAGCACAATAAGGTCTTGGCAGAGCTAAAAGCAGGGAATATGACTGACAATGTGCTCGACACACTCAATAATTTATCCGAAGAAACCTCTAAAATATTTGAATAGATGGCCAATCTAAAAGAAATACGGAATCGTATTGCTTCGGTCTCTTCGACCATGCAGATTACTAGTGCCATGAAAATGGTATCTGCAGCAAAGTTGAAGAAAGCCCAAGACGCCATCGCCGCCATGCGGCCTTATGCCAATAAGCTTAAGGAACTCCTTCAAAACTTAAGTGGAGGCCTAGATGGAAGGGGGCAAAACTCCTACACCATTCAACGTTCAGTGAAAAAAATTCTCATTATCGCTGTAACTTCCAACAGAGGATTATGCGGAGCCTTCAATACTAATATCATCAAAGAAACCCTTAGGCTTGCCAGAGAGGACTATGCCGGAAAAACCGTTGAGGTAATGGGAATCGGGAAAAAAGGAGGAGACATTCTCTCCAAAACTCTACCCATCAAAAGTCGTCATGATGCTGTCTATGATGACCTTAATTTTGGCAATATTTCTTTTGTAGCCCGTCAGGCCATGGAGGCTTTTGCCGAGGGACAGTACGACAAAGTATTGGTGGTTTACAACCGATTCAAAAATGCCGCCACACAAATTTTGACGACCGAACAATACCTTCCTATCGTCGCGGAAAAAGATGCTACACATGAGTCATCGGCAGATTATATCTACGAACCGTCACAAGTTGCAATTGTGGATGAGCTCTTGCCCAAATCACTGAAAATGCAACTTTTTAAGGCAGTAAGAGATTCATTTGCCAGTGAGCACGGTGCCCGTATGACAGCCATGCACAAGGCGACTGACAACGCCACCGAGCTGAGAGATCAACTCAAACTGACTTACAACAAAGCGCGACAGGCTGCCATTACTAATGAGATTTTGGAGATTGTGGGTGGAGCAGAGGCTTTGAATAATTAGGAGTAACCTTTACAATCCTTTTAAACAACTAAGGATAAGAAGAACAATAGTTTTATTGCCAATATCTAAACGGACTGCATCAAATAAATAAATTTTTATAAAAAAATAGTATGTCAAAGGTAAGAGGCCAGTATTTCAAGGTGCTTTTTGTATTTTTGGGTAAATCTATATCATGATAGAAATTCCTGTACGCTATTCTGGAGCGGTGGAACTTCTCCAATATGCAACTGTGCTTTCTGGAGGAATGGACTTTCCCGCCTTTACAAAGCCGCTTGTAACCTTAAATTCCGTAGAGCGTGAATTCATCCCTACCCCTACCGGTTTGTCTATTGCCTTGCCCGAAAGCTATGAGGCTCAAGTCCGACCCAGAAGCGGAGTGGACGCAAAAGACGATACAATTGTTCTCAACCCTCCAGGAACCATTGACACAGATTATCTTGGAGACATTGGCGTTATACTGTTCAACCTCTCCCAAGAACCTTTTACCATTTCTCTTTATGATCGAATTGCACAGTTGGTCGTAGCCCAATATGCTACCGTGGAATGGCAAGCCTTAGATACGCTTCCAGAATCGGGGAGAGGCATTGAAGAATTTGACAGTACGGGCGAAAAATAAATGTGAAGTAATAGTTTAAACATTAATAAATAATAAATTGAAAATAATTGTTCCCATGGCGGGGAGAGGTTCACGACTCAGACCACACAGTCTTACCATTCCAAAGCCCATGCTGCCTGTTGCCGGATCGCCTATCGTTGCCCAATTGGTCAACGAAATTGCACGAGTTGTGGCACAACCCATAGAGGAGATAGCCTATATCTTGGGTGATCCCGTATTTTTTGGCCCTGCTAATGAGGAAGAACTTACACAAGTGGCACAAGACCTAGGTGCCAAAACTTCTATTTACCGCCAGTCGGAACCCCTTGGAACTGGACATGCTGTGATGTGTGCCGCCGATTCATTATCTGGACCCATAATCGTGGCCTATGCCGATACCCTCATCCGTACCGATTTATCCCTTGATCCCACTGTAGATGGAATGATCTGGGTAAAGCAAGTAGAAAACCCCAAAGCATATGGGGTGGTTAAAATGAATCAAGACAATCACATCACAGCTTTGGTCGAAAAGCCTGAGGAATTTGTCTCCGACTTGGCAGTTATCGGGATATACTACTTTAAAGAAGGCGAAGTCATCAAGGCCCAATTGGATAAAAGCATGGCCCTTGCACGAGACAAAGGCGAGGAGTTTTTATTAAATGAAGGGATATTAGCGATGATGGAAAAAGGCGCAGTTTTTACCCCTGGAGCGGTCAAAGAGTGGATGGACTGTGGGAACCCCAAAATCACCTTAGAAACCAATAGAAAAATGTTAGAAATCCTTTCCAAAGAGGGTAATAAATTGGTGGCCGACGATGTTATATTAGAAAACAGTAAGATCATACCTCCCTGTTCTATTGCATCTGGGGTGGTCTTAAAAAATGCTATTGTTGGCCCTCATTCTGCTATTGGAGAGGGCACCCGTATCGAGAACAGTAATGTAAGCAGTAGTTTGGTGCAAAAACACAGCCTTATTCTAAACTCCCAACTCGAGGGCGCTATGATTGGGAACCATGTGCATTATGATGGAAAACATAAATTTGTCAACATTGGTGACTATTCAGAATTGTCATAGCCATGAAAAAACACTGCAAGGCATTTAAATTCGTTAATCTCCTTTTAATTTGGATAATACTGGTATTTGCTGCTTGTAAATCTCCATTATTACCGTCGAGCAGGACCCCCATGAAAAACATTGAAACCAATGACTTGACCAAATCCATTTCCAAAAAACAATTGGAGTACAAGAAATTTCGTTCTCGCGTAAAGACAACTTATGACGATGGTAAAAGAAAACAACAGATTATCATCAATCTGCGCATGGAAAAATCCAAATCCATATGGATGAGCGCCAATATGATCGTGCCCATCGCCAAACTATTGGTCACACCTGATAAGGTCTCCTTTTATGAAAAGTTTCAAAAAACTTTTTTTGAGGGTGATGTTTCTTTTATCAACCGACAGTTTAACACCAGCTTTGAATTTAAAGATCTTCAAAATCTATTAATGGGTCTTCCTTTAACTGACATTAATAGGGGGAGATGGGAAACCGTCTCACACCCGAAATATTATATTTTGACACCAAAGTCTAAAAAACTTCGGTTTCGTCCCACTTTCTTTTTTGACCCTAATAACTTTTTATTGCTGGAGCAACGATTTATGGTACCGGGGACGCAACAAAATTTGACCATCAAATATCTCAATCATCAAAAATTGGAGGGGGAATTTGTCCCTGGGGAAGTACAAATTTCTTTGTTTGATGGGAGAAATTTAAAGCGTGTAAACTTGGAGTATACCCGTACTGATTTTCCCGATCGCATTAGTATTCCCTTTGACATTCCTTCAGGCTACGAACCAATTGAAATGTAATGCACCGCTTAAGACAGCTTTGTATAATTTTTTTACTTTCTTTCAATTCATTGTGTATGGCGCAGTCAAATTCGGCCCGCCAGAAAACATTGGAAACACAGAAAAAGCGTCTTCAAGCGGAGATTAAACAAATAAATTCTTTACTTTTTAAAAATACCAAACAAGAAAAATCTGTCCTTTCTCAGGTCGAGGACCTCAATGTCAAAATATTGGTAAGAACGGACTTGGTCAATGTCAACAAACAGCAGGCCAACCTCCTCACACTGCAAATCAATGTTAACCAAAGAAACATTACCAATTTTAGAAATGAGCTTGAGCTTCTTAAGAAAGACTATGCCGAAATGATCCGAAAATCCTACAAGAGTAAATCCGCTCAAAATCGGTTGATGTTTTTGTTTTCTTCCGATGACTTTTTACAGGCCTATAAGCGGATTCAGTATATTAAACAATATACGAATTACAGGGAAAAACAGGGGGAACAAATTGCCGAGAAAACCAAAACGTTACAGTCGCTCAATAAAAATCTTTTAGAGCAAAAAGCTCAAAAAGAGGGTTTGGTATTGGAAAACCAAAAGGTGCAAGAGCAATTACAGCAGGAGCGAAAATCGCAGCAAAGACTCATCCGAAGTCTAAAAAATAAATCGCGATCCATGGCAGGTGAGATCAAACAAAAGCAACGCAAAGCACAGGCCATTGACCGAGAAATTGAACGCTTAATACGTGAGGCCATTGCCGCCTCTAATAAAGCTGCTGGGAAAAAGTCAAATAACGCTTTTGCTCTTACTCCTGAAGCTAAAAAATTGGCCTCCAATTTTGTGGCAAACAAAGGGAAACTCCCTTGGCCGGTAGAGAAGGGATTTGTTATACAGCGCTTTGGTATGCAACCCCACCCTGTGGTTAAGACCACCATGATCAAAAGCAATGGAGTAACCATAGCTACGACCCCTAGAGCAGAGGCTAGAGCTGTTTTTGAAGGGGAGGTAATGACCATTCTCAGTTTTAAGGGCAGTAACCCTACCATACTGATCAAACACGGCAATTTTATAACCACCTATAAGAATATGGGGAGAGTCTATGTGAAAAAGGGAGACAAGGTCAGGGCAAAACAGCCAATAGGGGAAATCTTCACCCATCCTCAGACAGGCAAAACAGCCCTACAATTCAGTGTATTTAACGAATTAAGGCCTCAAAATCCAAAAAGTTGGATTTTCAGAATGTAGGCTAGTACTCTTCCAAGTACCAAGCCTCCTCTTTAAGGGCAAAACGGATGTAGTTATGGAGGTTCAATGCTTCACGTTTTGAAGAGAATCGACCATAAGCCACACGATGAAGTCCTTCGGGATTTACCTCTGTAAAGGCAGCATCAAAACCTTCAGCTTGAAGTTGTGCCAATCTTTTTTCGGCATTATCCATTGATCGGTAGGAGCCGGCAATTACACTGTAAAATATTTCATTCAAAGGAGCAAGCTCGAGCATTTCAGGGTAGGCTTCCAAGTCTAAATCGACTTGTGCCAATGTCCCCAAATCAAATGTCGCTCTCTGTACATTGTTTTTAATTTTCTTTTGAGCGATCTGAGTTGCCTTCGCTTTCTCGCTGGCCACATATTGATCTCCAAAGTAGTATGATGCACCAATTAAGGAAATCCCAATTACACCAATGATAACAATGCGTAAAATGGGTGATCGCTTAGTTTGGTTTTCATCTTTAGTTTGGTTTTCTGTGGGGGTAAACATTAAGTCGTCTTTATTTTTATTATCCATGACGGGAACGGGTTTAGGTTTTTCAATATTTATGGGTGGGGGATTTATAGATTTTCTAATAAAACTTCCTAATCCATAGGAGCTGAGGTCAAAATTAACTTCTCCAAAAGGAGAAAAGTTAATTTTCTTTTGCTGGTTGAGACGTATTTCTCCAATTCCTGCAAAAGTCAAGTGCTGGGTGTTTAGTCGCTGTTTCCATACGATAACTTCTTTTTCTATTCTCCTCAAGGCCTGTTCGAAGGAGACATTATCTCTTTGCGCCATATAATGCGCCAGTATTCCATCATTGCTTTTTAGGAGGTGGTTAAAACTCACCTCTTTACGAGGAGGGTTAAAAACACCCGTTTCGGCTCGTATCAGTACATTGACCTTACGGGTGAGAAAAGCACCAAAATTTGGAACCGTAACACACTCATGTTGGTAAAGTAATTCTTTAATGTACTGTTGCAATGGCATATTCAAATATAACAATATTTATTACCTTTAATAACGATGAATGTTTATGTTAGTATATTTGGTGGCGTCTAAATTTTTTAGATCATTATCCATGGACTGCCCTATGGCCTATTGATTTCGTTTTTTATTGATGGATTGTTTAATTTCTTTCTCAAAAAAATTATGGAAATTTTGCAGTATCATGAGCCAATTTTAAGGGAATTATTAGAATTTCTTCAACATACAATGTATTTATACTGTTTATAATAATAAATTGATTTTGAAAAAAAATTAGGATATAGTGAATCGAGAAGAGGAAACCTTCTCAAAAATCAAATTATAATCCTCTTTCTTGGAGATGTGTAATTTTTCATAATACAATCCTTTAGTCCAGATATCCTCTTTAGTGAAGATTTAAAATGGGAAGATTAGTATAGGATAGTGGAAACTTATAACCATTATGCGTTTATGGTCTAGCGACTTGATTTTTAAAAAACTTTGCCCTAGCTGTTGGCAGATTTGCAAGGAATCTATTCCATTATTATTTTTATTGCTATTTAGGACCGACATCTTCGCCCAAGATCAAGCGCTCAAGTCGAATTTAAATACTGTTGCCAGAATGGAGCACGCGTTAAATCAAATTTATCAACTTGAACATATTGGATATGCAGATCTAGTCAAATAAAAAGTCGGCTTGGTCTTAGAATTTATCAATGCAGAAATATTTGACCGAAAACACTTTCTGGTCCACAATTGACTATAATGGGATTGTCTCAAGCCCCAGTTATCATTTAATTCAAATTAAAAGGGAACAGTATATTCAATGTGAGTTTTACATATCATTACAATCGGGATTTATTTGATAACCCCCGCGATTTGTTAAGTTCTTTTCACCAATTTTGTTATGCATTGATTCAAATACAAAACACAATTAATTTCTTGGGCGAAGGATTCGGGCAATAGTTAGGGCTGGACCCCTGAACCGATTAGTGAGTGCGTTCAAAAAAAGTTATTTGTAAAACTCTCACCAGCGGAAAATCCTGTTTCAACTGTCTTAAAACTATACCCTATGAAAGGTTTCGTAAAACCTCCTACTGGGGAGTTTTTTGTAGATCTAAAATCCTAGCTTTCTCCGAACCCTTAGCAATACCTCATCGGCTATCTTGCTTGCTTTAACTGCGCCTTTAGCGAGAGTGACTTCAACCTCTTGTGGATTTTCGCTGAAATAATTGAACTTCGCTCGTTCTACTTTAAATTTCTCTACGATCAATTCAAATAAGGCCTGCTTGGCATGACCATAGCCCATACCTCCTCCTAAATATTGTTTTTTCAAATTTTCGATTTGATCTGGGGTTCCCAGAAGGGAGAATATCTTAAAGATATTACAGCTTTCTGGGTATTTGCGCTCCTCTATGGTTTTGCTATCGGTCTGAATACCCATTATCTGTTTGAGAAGGTCCTTGTCGGGGAGAAAAATATTGATAAAGTTATTTTTGGATTTGGACATTTTGTTTCCGTCCGTTCCGATGATAGACTGTGTATTCTCTTGGATTTTTGCCTTTGGTAATAAAAAAGTTTCCCCCATCTGGTGGTTAAACCGTGCTGCCACATCTCGAGTCATTTCCAAGTGCTGTAATTGGTCTTTTCCTACAGGGACCACTTCAGCATCGTAGATCAAAATATCGGCAGCCATCAACATTGGATAGGTAAATAGACCGGCGTTGACATCTTCGAGCTGATTGGCCTTGTCTTTAAAAGAATGGGCAAGGTTAAGGCGCTGGTAGGGATAAAAACAATTCAGGAACCAAGCGAGTTCAGTCACTTGACTTACATCACTCTGGCGGTAAAAAACAGTTTTTTCTATATCCAAACCACAGGCGAGCCATGCAGCGGCTGTTGCAAAAGTATTTTTGGTTAACTGTTCTCCTTCTTTAATTTGCGTGATGGAGTGGAGGTCGGCAATAAACAAAAAAGAATCATTGTTGGGGGCTTCTGCCATTTTGATGGCTGGAAGAACTGCCCCCAATAGATTTCCCAAATGAGGTATTCCTGTTGATTGTACTCCAGTCAGGATTCTTGACATAACAATGGGTAAACGAATTCTTGCAAAGATATTTTTTTTCGACGGTTGCACAAAGTTTGCTCTGTTTCCTTATTCTTCTTTTGGCATAAAATGTAATTTTATGTTATGAATAGGTTTTTGATTGTCCTTTGGCGAGTTTGGTTTTATATATTGTCAGCCACAACATTCATACTTTTTTTTCCATTGTTAGCAGGTCTCTTGCTTTTACCTAATGGTTACCGTGGTGTTTTTTGGATCGCTCGTAACATCTGGTCTAGATTCATTTTATCTGGAATGGGTTTTAGTATCAAAAAAGTTTTTAAAACCCCTTTTGACCTCAAGAAAAGTTATTTGTTGGTTGCCAATCATTCCAGTTATATCGACATAATGCTCATGTTTGTAACTGCGCCAAATCCTTTTGTTTTTGTGGGAAAAAAAGAACTGGAAAAGGTTCCCTTTTTTGGGTATATCTACAAGCAGGCAGCCATCTTGGTGGATCGCAGCAGCTCTATGAGTAGGCATGGAGTTTACAGTCAAGCCCAAGAGGTATTGAGCAAGGGATACAGCGTTTGTATTTTTCCCGAAAAGGAGTACCTAGACGAGTCGATCTTATTGAACACCTTTAAGCCTGGCGCATTTAAGATTGCGATTGAAAATCAGTTGGACATTTGTCCCATGGTTTTTTTGGATTGTAAAAGAAAATTTCCATGGTATATCACCCATGGCTATCCCGGTGATTTAAGAGTGGACATTCACCCTCCAATGCCAACTAAGGGCCTTAAGGAAAAAGACGTTGCCAATTTGCTTCAAAAAACATATGATCTCATCCATTCAGAGTTGAAAAATGACCCCAAGCAAACTGCGGTCGAAGCAATTGATGTTTGGAAAAAAGCCACCCAAGCTCGCTAGTACACTAAAGCTTCTATCGTAATCATGGGTTGGCTCATATCGCGCATGGCATTGATGAGCTTAATCCCTAGAAAATTTTTAAGGTCTTCCACTTGCAGAGGAATGGTTTTGATGATGCCATTGGCCAAAAGTCGGGCGCGGCAGGTACCTTCTAGTAGAGGCAGTTCAGGGGTCCACCAGTCCTTTCCATCAAAGAATACTACATTGGCATAGTAGCTGTCTGTGATCCATCCATTTCGAATAATCAATACATCATCGCAACCCTCCCTCAGGGCAAAGAGAGCGTCTAGTTTTTTCCGTTCAGTATATTTATTGGTGTAATCCAAATCGTTAGTAGGTACCAAACGTACGCTTTGGATTTGCTGCATATGGTAGTGTTGAAAATCCAGTTGGCGACCGGTTTCGTTATAGCTTATTTTCAATTTGACCATTCCATGGCAAAATATTTGAGGAAGGTCTATTGGATCTAATAGATTAAAAGTCGGTTGGCGACCAAAAAAGTTTTGATAAGCTTTTTGAAACCGTAATTGATGCCATTCTCCATGGAGTACCCTACCATTTTTTACACAAAGGGATTCAAATAACGGGTACATATATCTTTTCTATCAGTTCGTTGTATTCCGATTCTAGATCACTAAGAAAGGTAATGCCTCCGCCGCTTCGGTAGATGAGATGATCGTCCTTTTTTTCGAGGTAACGGATGTTGACGGCACTGTCGAGGTTATCCCCATCGAAATAGCCAAATACCCCGGTGTAGTAGCCTCTAGGGCCTTGTTCTACCTCTTGGATGATGGATATAGTTTTGTCCTTAGGGGCACCGGATATGGATCCAGCTGGAAGCATACTGAGTAGGATATCAGGTAACTGATTTTTCCAGTCGGTCGGGAGTTTCCCTTTGATTTCGGAGCTAGTATGGTAGATTTCTTTTTTTTGGGTTTTGATTTTATCGAGGTAACGGAACCGGGTAACTTGGACTTCTTTGGCAACCTTGGA
>MDTB01070684.1_pt1 | contig 10068 bp, 9 predicted proteins | sample 811161 | NCBI WGS metagenome assembly MDTB01 (sample SAMN05326650, study PRJNA326480) | marine metagenome | isolation source: seawater | place: Mediterranean Sea | collected 2009
CAGTCAAAGCGCGTTGCTCCGATTCAGGGCAAAACGTCCAATACCCTGCCACCTTAAGGCGCATTGTGCCAAAAAACTTGGTCTGAAACCTGCTGAATCACTGATTACGCTGCTCTTTGAGAGCTGGCACGCAAATTGCTTTATTAGAAATACCAAGTGGGGATCAGGCTCGAGCGCGAGATGATCTGAAGATAGACACATTGCACAGGAGAATGTTCATGAAGCTTGTCACTGCTGTAATCAAGCCATTTCGGCTAGACGATGTCCGGGAGGCCCTGTCCCAAATTGGAATTCAGGGTATGACTGTTACCGAGGTCAAAGGTTTTGGTCGACAAAAGGGTCATACCGAACTCTACCGAGGTGCGGAATACGTGGTGGATTTCCTGCCAAAAGTGAAACTTGAAGTTGCAATTTCCGAAGAACTCGTCGATCAGGCTCTGGAAGCCCTCAGCGAGGCGGCCAGAACGGGAAAAATCGGTGACGGAAAGATCTTTGTTTATGGGATTGAGCAGGTGATCCGCATCCGCACCGGCGAAACTGGTGTAGATGCGATTTAACTTAGGGAGAACACATCAAAATGGAAGATTCAATTTTTCAACTTAGTTACGCGCTGGACACATTTTACTTCTTAATTTGCGGCGCCCTTGTCATGTGGATGGCCGCCGGCTTCTCAATGTTAGAGGCTGGCCTTGTCCGCTCCAAGAATACCAATGCAATCCTGACCAAGAATGTCGCGCTCTATTCAATTTCCTGCATCATGTACATGGTAATGGGGTACAGCATCATGTACGGTGGAGGCGATTTCGTGATGCTTCTAGATGGGATTACTTCGGACGGGGTTACCGGAAACGACGAACCTGCGACATATGCGCCATCGGCAGATTTCTTCTTTCAAGTTGTATTCGTCGCAACCGCAATGTCTATCATCTCCGGAGCTGTTGCAGAGCGGATGAAGTTGTGGGCTTTCTTAGCCTTCGCTGTCGTGATGACTGGCTTCATCTACCCTATGGAAGGCGCATGGACCTGGGGTGAAGAGGCTGTCTTCGGCATGTATTCACTTGGCGACCTTGGCTTCTCTGACTTTGCCGGCTCGGGGATCGTGCACATGGCTGGCGCTGCTGCCGCTCTAGCCGGGACGCTGATTTTAGGACCTCGTAAGGGCAAATACGGGCCTCATGGTCAGATCAATGCTATTCCTGGTGCAAACCTACCATTAGCAACTCTCGGCACATTCATTCTGTGGATGGGCTGGTTCGGCTTCAATGGCGGTTCAGTATTAGCAACTGCCACGGTTGAAAGCGCTAACGCGGTGGCTGTCGTATTCATGAATACCAACGCCGCAGCCGCCGGTGGCCTAATCGCCGCCCTGCTAACTGCTCGACTAGTGTTTGGGAAAAGCGACCTCACCATGGCGCTGAACGGCGCGCTAGCCGGCTTGGTCGCGATCACAGCCGAGCCGTCTACGCCGTCTGCCCTGCAGGCGCCTATATTCGGCGCCCTCGGCGGTGTATTGGTGGTATTTTCTATCGTCACCCTCGACAAACTTAGGATAGACGATCCAGTAGGAGCAATAAGTGTGCACGGAATCGTAGGCTTACTAGGTCTACTACTGGTGCCCATTACTAACGGTGAAAACGCCAGCTTCTTGGGTCAGGTAATCGGTGCAGCTACGATTTTTTTCTGGGTATTTATCGCTTCGGGGATTGTTTGGTATGCACTAAAGATCATGGTTGGTATCCGTATCAGCGAAGAAGACGAATATCGTGGCATCGATGCGTCCGAATGCGGTCTCGAGGCATACCCCGAATTCAAATCGGGAGCGCGCTAACCCTGCCACCACAAATCCGATTCGGCGAGAGTTTGAGCACGACAACGCCCCAGCTTCGGGGCGTTGTCTATTCGCCGGACCTTACCCGGTAACGCACAAAGGCTTCCTCCCGAAGAGACTGGGTCCACTGCTCGAACGCCTCTTCGGTCTTGCGAGCGATGATGATCTGCTCGGCCTGCTGGCGCCGCAGGGTATTGCCGACATCTTTTTCCCGCTCTCCCGTGATTTGTGCAATATGCCAGCCGACTGCGGTCTGAAACACCGGGCTGACCTCATTAACCGACAAGGGATCAAGCGCTTGCTCAAATTCACCGGGCAACGTCCCGGGGCTCAACCATCCAAGATTTCCGCCAAGTGCCCGAGTATTGGTGTCCTCCGACTGCAGTCGGGCAACTGCGCCAAAGTCCTCACCCGCCACGATACGATCCCGAATTCGCTCAAGCCGTGCCCGCAGTTGTTCATCCGGCAGCAGCGCACTGGTCCTTACCAGGATGTGTCGGACTTCCTGCTGCAGCACAACCGCCTCGTGCTGGGATTTCCTCGCCAACACCTTCAGCAAATGCCAACCATTGGAGCTCTTAAAGACAGCGGACAACCTACCTGCAGAAACACCTTCGACAGCATCCAAAAAAAGCTTTGGTAACTGGTCTGCAGTTCTGATCCCAAGCGACCCCCCTTCTGCCGCCTTATTGCCGTCAGAGTAGCGTCTCGCTGCTTCCGCGAACGCGAGCCCATCGACAATCTCAAGGCGGATCGCCTCAAGTTTACGGCGGGTGTCGGCAATCTCGGTTTCCGAAGCGTCTGATGGCAGTTTCAAAAGGAGATGTGCGAGAGCCAATTCGGGTACGACGGCATTTTCAGTGATGGGGTTTTGCCTCAGGTATTCGTCAATCTCCTGTTCACTCACAGTGACCTGCCGTCGGATTCGCCGGTCAATCAGTTTCCGGATAGTCAACTGTTTGCGCAGGTCCGCCTCGTAGTCTTCAGCTGTAACGCCCACACCGGTTATTGCTGTTTCTAACTGTGCCGGGGTAAGACCGTTCTGTCGGGCAATCGTCATCAAGGCGTAAGTCACCTCCCGGTCATTTGCTGAGATCGACAAACGGGCCGCCACACTCAACAACAGTGTGTCCACGATCAATTCCTCCAGCAGCCTTGAAATAAGGGCATCGCGAGGCGGAAGGGGCTGACCGGCAGAACGCAGTTCCATCTCAGCAAGCGAGACCTCTCGATTGAGATCGGCTTCGCTGATGACACCGTCGTTGACCACCACCATGACACGGTTGAGTGATTCCTCGGCAAGTGCGCCTACCGATAGCACCGTTGCTGTCGCGCCCACCACCAGCCCACGGCTTAGGCAACGCCGGAGAACAGCAGTGCAAGAACGGAGAACGCGCGTTAAACCCACAAAGACACTAACTAGTTCCACGAAGGTGCGGTGGTGGTGAGACCGGTTGCTAACTGATCACTGGAAATGCGTCCCAAACTCTTGAGGCTGAACGTCGCCAGAAACTGTACGCCCCCTTCGTCCTCATCTCTGGGGCGATCCTCAAGCGCAACCTGCAGCGCCCAGCAACAGGCATCGTAACCGAGACTGACCCGGCTATAGGAGCCATTGCTGTCATCATCGGACTGCCCGATGAGCGCTGCAGCACCGAGTTGCCAACGAGGCGCGAGCGGCCACATTAGGTCAAGCTCCAGATTACTGGAGGTATCCTCCCAACGGTAGGAAACCCCCAGTTCGCGCCGGAAATCCGGACTGTAGCGTCCCCCCAGGCGCCAACTTCCGACCGCGCTGTCTTCCCAGTTCCAGTTGGCAAATCCGGTGGTACTGATATCTTCATTCACATGAAAAGTCGCATCAGCCAGCAAGGGGGAGAAATCACTCGAATCCGCACCGGCGCCATCCAGCGTAACCTCGCGCTCGGCAAGATAAATCTGCTGGGCGAACTGCCAACTAAGGAGGTCATCTCCGGAATCCGCGGAATAGGTCTCGCTGGATAGGCCCAGCGTGAAGCCCTGGAAATTCTGGATCCGATCCGAGCCCCAGAAACCAGCATCGAGAAACGCATCCGCAATGTTGTCAAAACCAACCGAGCCAGAGTCGAAAATCGGAAGATCATCCTGATCTTCATAGGGCACGTAATGGTACGCCAGGCTCGGCACCAGCGTCTGAGTATGGTTCTCGTCTCCCCAGGACACATCGCGCTCCAAAAGCAGTTTGGACCCGATCTCCAGAAGGTAGATGCCTCGGGTGGGGTCCGATGGCTGATCTGCAGGCTGGTTGTCCACACTGTAACTCGTGTGCGCATAGGTTAGCTTGGGCGTAATTTCACCGTAGGTCCGCTCCATGGGCACCGCTAATGACAACTGGTTATCCCATCTGATGCCGGTGGTCTTCGCTGCAGAGCCGTGACCGAAATTGACCAGCTCTGTATCGAACTCTGGCCGCAGAGAAAACCGGGTCGTGTGATCACGCAGATAGCCTCCGGAGTCATCAAAATTCAATTGGTATTCTTTGTCCCAGGTGACCTTTATTCCAGGTAATCGGGTGTAGGGTTCATCTTCATCGGAGATCGATTCATCCACTGTCTGGTATGCCGTGACATCAGCGTTGATCCGGAACTCTTCATCTTCCAGAAAAATATCCGTGGGATCGATGGAGAGATCGACACGCTGGGGAATATGCGAAGCACTGCTGATTTGGAGATTGTCGGACAGATCATCTAGGTAGGACTTGTCCGACACCTCGCCGATATCGGCACCGAAAGAAAAGTCGGAACCGGCGACATTAAGGTTCTGACGATGCTCATAACTCCAGCCGTAACGGCTGGAGCCATATTTGCTGTCGTCGAGCATGTATTCAGCGCGGACAATTCCCCGGAAATCACCCCCCGCGGATTCCCCCATGTAGCGGTACTCCCCAGATCCCAACAAACCCCGGGACGCCATGTAACGTCCGGCAAAAGTAGCATCACGCTGCGGCGCGATATTCCAGTAGTACGGCACCTCAAGATTAAAACCCCAGTTTTGGCCGTAACCGATAGTGGGAAACAACAGCCCGCTTTTGCGCTCGTCTGTAATGGGAAAACTGAGTCTTGGTGCATAAGCGATTGGCACGCCGTAAAAGCGGATCTTGAGATGCTCTCCCGTACCAATCCCGGATGCGTGATCGAGAGTAATTTCGCTGGCTTCAACCACCACCGAATCGTCACCCGCAACACAGCGGGAATACACAACGTCCTGAAGGCGCTCGCGGTCATGTCCTTCCAGAAAAAGGGCGCTAGCCGTTGCTCGCGCCTTAGCGCGCACCACCAGGGGTGCCTCGCCGTCAGATGACGTTCCGGAAGCCGTGTTATCTTCTGAGTCCTCGAAATCGAGATTCAGGATTTCGCCTGACGGGAGGCGAATCACGTCTGGCGCGGTCATCGCTGGGCCTTTAAGACTCCCTAGTGCCCCGGCAGCTGCAATCGTAAATCCGGACTGATCGAATGTGGAGTTGGAGAAATCAACGACCTTGCGTTTAGGAATCGGATCGCGACGGGCAAACTGCACAGTAACATCGCGGGCGCTCCCGATACGGGTTTCCATTTCAAGCACCAGCCCGGCTGCTGTGATGCGATCACCATCTTCTGAATAAAGAATGGCGTTGGTTGCCTCAAGAGACAGGGTTTGTTTGTCAAAGCGGATCTCATCAGCATAGATGCCTCGAGCTCCCTGAGTAGCCAGTGCACCCCCTTTCAGTTCCAATTGCTCCGGTGACGGAATATCGATCTGATCCGCCTCTAGATTGATGGGCAGCCGCGATGGGTCGCGCGAGACGTACGAGAGAAGGTCTTCAGGAATTCCAATGGGATCAGCCGGGCAGGTAGTTTCATCAGCAAAAACAATCGGCACCTCAGCCGCAGCACTCACTGAAGCCAATCCGCCGCACAGACCCAGCAATACCGCGAGAAGACGCCTCGACCAATCAGTATTTGCTCTGAAAACGTCCTGCAGGAGTGGTCTCATCGTGAAATTCCTGGTGACGGCATAACTCAACCGGCGTTGCTGGTGACTTTCCGCTGTCGCTTGCCAACAGCATCAGTCAGATCGAAGCAGTATTATAGGCAAGCATTCCAGCCACAGGAAATCTGCCCGGAGTTTTTAGCAGATTTTTAGAACTACTCCATGACAATACGATCCGCGATGATACTGGCCGCTGGTCGCGGTGAACGGCTAGCGCCGCTGACCGAGGTAACACCAAAACCCCTGATTGAAATTGCAGGGCAAGCACTAATCGACTACCACCTTTACGCACTGGCCGATGCGGGTGTTACCCAGATCACCGTCAATGTCGCCCACCTTGGCAAAAAGATTGTGGATCATCTCAACGATGCCTGTCCGGAGGGTATCCGGCTTGCCTTCTCGCATGAACCACAAGGGGCGCTTGAGACAGCAGGGGGTATTCACCATGCGCTCGATCTCATTGAAAGTGATCCGTTCATTGTGGTAAATGCTGATATCTGGACAGACTTTCCATTCGCGTCACTACCAGACGCCATCGAAAGTCTTGCCCATCTTGTTCTGGTGGCTAATCCACCGCACCACCCCGAAGGAGATTTTGGACTTCAAGAAAGGGTAGTTCAGACAAAAAGCTCGGACTCACTCACCCTGACCTATTCCGGAATTGGGCTTTACCAGAAACGTCTTTTTGCTGGTTGTGGCACAGGTCGTTTTCCACTTGCCCCTGTGTTGAACCATGCCGCGCAAATGGGTGAACTGAGTGGTGAAATTTATCAGGGCACATGGATGGATATCGGCACGCCACAACGACTAGCGGAGGCGAGGCGTCAGGCGCGCAGTCATCGACGATAGTGCAGATTCAACCGTAATCGTTCTGGTACTTTCCACTCAGGCTTTGTGTGACATTTGTGCTAAAAGCTGGGAACGAAGAATCTTCTCTAGTGTGTCGGCAGCATCACCTACGGTTACCGCCAACCCCTGCGCCTTCAGACTGGTCACACGAAGTCCTGAGAATCCACACGGATTAATCCGGGAAAAAGGAGTCAGGTCCACATCGACGTTCAGGCTGAGACCATGGTAGCAGCAGCCGGAACGTACCCTGAGTCCAAGAGCTGCGATCTTCTCACCATCAACGTAAACCCCGGGCGCGCCAGGTTTCGTTGCGGCATCCAGACCGAATTGATCCAAAAGTGTAATTAGTGATGTTTCTATAAGACTGACGAGTTGGCGAACGCCCAGACCCAACCGCCGAAGATCAAGGAGTAGATAGGCGACCAGTTGTCCAGGTCCGTGATAGGTGATCTGTCCCCCACGATCAGATTTCAACAGGGGAATCTCGCTGCCGCCGGCGCGAACGGACTCAGAGCAACTGACGCCCTGGGTATACACCGGTGCATGCTCAAGAAACCAGATTTCATCGTGGGTCTGGGATCCGCGGGTGCGCGTCCAGTCACGCATTTCAGTCATCATTGCTGCGTAATCGCGGATTCCCAATCGGCGAAACTCCAACGGCGACATCATGGTGTGTTTTTGCTCCACCGCTACAGCGTCAGCAGAATGTCGCTCTCGCTGTTCAGATCCAGGTAGATGGCATCCAGTTGTTCACGGCTGGTTGCCTCGATAGTGCAACTCACCGAGATGTACTTGGCAGTGTTGCTCTCGCGGGTTCGAACATCGAGAATCTTGGCGCCGCCGAGATGTCGCGAGACAATTTTTCGAACGCGTTGATCGAAACCAATCGCCTGCTTGCCCATTGCCTTGATCTGAAACTCACAGGGGAAATTCAGCAGTTCCTTAGGGGTTACAGAGGCTTTGTCCTCTGCCGACATCAGTGAAACCAGAGTCGGGCCGTATCGGACAGTTGATCCATCCATGACCCTACTCCCACACCCTGAAGTGCAATCAGGGGGCGTGAGAGCAGTTCCGCACCGTTCAATGTCACAGTCAATGTCCCAAGTTTCTGTGCTTTTTCAACGGGTGCCACCACGGGATCCGTCAGCGAAACGCCCGCTTTCAGGTTTTTCCCCAGTCCTTTGGCAAGTACCAGCGTGATCGGGCCTGACAGACCCAGCGCCACGGCCTGAGCATCTCCTTTAAATACTCGGGTTTCCACAATTTTCTGCCCGGCCGGATATAAATCGTGGTGTTCGTAGGCGGCAAAGCCAAAACGCAGTAGCGAATAAACGGCGTCCGCGCGCTCACGGTTGCTCTTAGCGCCAATCACGGTACCGATTAGCCTACTACCGTCCCGCTCGGCAGAGCCGACCAGGCAATATCCCGCTGACCGGGTATGGCCCGTCTTGACGCCATCGATACTGCTGTCGCGTCCCAGCAGCGGGTTGCGGTTCTTCTGGGTGATATCGTTCCAAGTGAACTCGCGAATGGCGTACATCGCATAGTGATCCGGCTGCTGATCGATAATGGCGCGCGTCAACAAAGTCACGTCCCGTGCCGTGGTGTAATGATCCGGATGCGGCATCCCGGCACTGTTAACAAAGTGGCTATTAGCCATACCAAGTTCGGCGGCAGTCTGATTCATTAGATCCACGAAGCCCTCTTCGCTGCCAGCAATGTGCTCAGCCAGCGCGACGGCTGAATCGTTGCCGGATTGCACGATCAGTCCCATTAGGAGATTCTTAATCTGGACTTTGTCGCCAGCTTCGATAAACATTCGCGACCCTTCCGACCGCCACGCTTTCTCACTCACCAACACGACGTCATCGAGTTTCACCGTGCCACGTTCGATCTCACGAAAAACAACATAAGCCGTCATTAACTTGGTTAGGCTGGCAGGCTCGACCGGGGTATCGGCGCGCTGGGCCGCGAGCGTCAGTCCAGTGGAGGCATCCATCAACAGCCAGGAGGATACTTTTAACTTCGGCGGCGGAATCGTAGACTGCGTCGCCTCGGAAAGATCCGACTCGATCTCGGCGAATGCCGCCGACGAGATGAGGACAAGACACATACTCAAAATACCGTGGCAAAGCACGTTTACCCACTTTTTGGTCATTATTGACGTCACTCCCTGACTACCGTCGGCTCAATGCTCGTAACGTTCATGATAACTGCTCGCTGGTTCCTCATCGCATCGGTGCCCGTGACCGGGCCCGCCTGAACCCGATAATACCGATTCCCCTTGTATTTCACCGCCACAATTCGGATACGTGGGATACCGGCTTGCATTAGATGCTCCTTGAGGTGCTCCGCATTATCCCGGAGACGGAAACTCCCTGCTTGAAGAAAGACTCGTGCCTGTTGATCGCTAGACACTGATCCGGTGGAGGAGATCTGTCGATCTGTTGCAGTACCAATGACCCTGATATGGACGGGTGCGGTCCCTGACTCCACAACACCGAGCTTTTTTGCGGCCATATAGGAGAGATCCAAAATCCTGCCGCCGAGAAATGGTCCCCGATCGTTCACGCGGACTACCACCTCCTGATCATTGTTCAGGTTCCGCACCCGCAGATAGGTCGGTAGGGGTAGGGTTTTGTGCGCAGCGGTCATAGCAAACATATTGTACTCATCCCCATTGGAGGTGGTCCGACCATGAAATTTCCGGCCATACCAGGATGCTTCTCCGGTCTCCGAATAACCGAGGGCGACCGAAGACATTGGCACGTAACGGACACCAAAAACCTTATATGACGCATTGCCTGTGGCGCTCAAGGGTTCTGCCCGAGGCACCGCATCGGCAACCGTCGAAGGATCGGGACTGGAGTTTGGAGGTCCGTCATCCTCAAAATAGGCCCCTGACGGCACATCGCGAAAAACGCTACATCCAACAAGCGTCAGCATCGCAATTGTCACCGCGATACAGCGCCACCCGTGCACGGTCATCAGTTCCCGGTAGCCGAGGCGATCTGCTCTGCTAACTCAAACACCGACATCGCGTAGTTCTGACTTCGGTTATATCGAGTAATCACAAAAAAGTTATGGTGGCCCAGGCGATGATCCGCACCGAGCTTTCCCTCAAAGCGCATCACGCCGACCTTTTCTTCTGCATCGCCCGATACCGCAATATCAAGCGCCTGAATAGCCGGGATCGTCGAGTTCGGACTCAACTTGCGTGTGACCATGGCATCGAGCGCCGCGGGAGCGTTCAGGACCCGAGTGACAATTGCTTCGCCGGGGCGCCAGTGGTGGCGGGCCAGATAATTGGCCGCACTGCCGATCGCATCCGCCACGCTGTTTAGAAGATCAGCCCGGCCATCGCCGTCAAAATCGACAGCGTA
>MDTB01181045.1_pt1 | contig 10068 bp, 8 predicted proteins | sample 811161 | NCBI WGS metagenome assembly MDTB01 (sample SAMN05326650, study PRJNA326480) | marine metagenome | isolation source: seawater | place: Mediterranean Sea | collected 2009
TATGACAAATTTAAATCAAATCACAAAGAAAAATATGATTTGATTAATAGTGAATTTTTTTCAGACTCTTCAGCTTTTGAGATGCTAAATATTCCATATGAAGATGGAACATACCCAATGCTAATTTCATCTGTTTGTAATTATTTACCTGGTGTGGAACCGGTTTTATATCCCGCTGGAATAGGCGGTTATTCAATATCAAAACAAACTAGTTTATTGATTAAGGATATTCATTATGGGCCTTCTCCAATTAATGTTTACGATAATTCATATTTCAAAATATACTTTACTGATAAAAAACCCAAAAGAAAACTTAGAGAACTTGTAATAGGTACTAATGGAGATGCTCCTGTTGTGCCGCCTCTAGTTATTCCTCCAAATGAACAAAGAGAATTTAATATATCTTATAAGTTAAATAAAGATATTTCTCTTCTAACTATAAATCCTCATATGCATCTTTTAGGTAAAAAATTTCTTTCTTTTGCTGTTTCACCAGATAATGACACTATACCTTTGATTAAAATTGATAATTGGGATTTTAGATGGCAATATTTTTATACATTTAAAAAAATTAAATATTTACCAAAAAATTCTAAAATATTTGTAAATGCATTATTTGACAATACTGATAAAAATCCTGATAATCCAAATTCTCCTCCCCAATTTGTATCTGCAAAAAATGGAAGTATGAAAACTACTGATGAAATGTTACAACTAGTTTTAATTTTTGTTGAATACGAGAATGGTGACGAAAATATAAAATTAAGTAATGAAAAAAAATAACTATATTATTATTATTTTAATATTTTCTGTTCTAGTATTTATTAGTATTTTGAGTATTAAAGATATAAAGTTAAAATATCATAATTCATCTGACTCACTATATAAATTAAGAGGTGTAGTATGTCAAACCTTATTTGAAAAAGACCAAATTGGGGGTTTTTTTTTACAATTTAACGTTGTTGATAACAATAATATCTCAACTTTAAAATATTCAAAAAAAAATCAAATTAAAAGTGGAATATATGTAAAATCAAATCTTAAAGTCAATGTTGGAGATGAAATTATAATTAAAGGTAAAATAGTTGAAAAGAATAATCAATTTGAAGTTCATAATCCCTTTTTAATAGACATGAAATCAACTAATAATAAATTTATTATTAATGATTTAAAACCTCCCTTTACTCCTGAAATATTAGAATTATATGAAGGATCTCTTGTTCGAATAAATCATGAACTTTTTCTTACCAATAGTTATAATTATTTAAAATACGGTCAATTAAAGTTTTCAACAGAACTTTTGACAAAAAACACTGAATTATTTTCTAATGTTGATAGTATTAAAAATCATGAAATTATTCAATTTACTAAGTCAATTTATTTGGACGATCTTTCTAATAAGAAGTATCCAACAAGTGAAAATTTATATTTGAATCCAACTATTATAAAATCTATTTTGAAGTGTAAAAATATTATTGGTTTTTTGACACAATACAAAGAAAAATATTTTATAAGAGTAATTAATCAAATTGATATTTCTGAAAAGCACTTAAATCATTCTTATAAAAATTATTTAGATAAAAATTTGATTTTAAATTTAAATGTTCAGAATTTATTTAATGGTGATAATGAAAGTCAAGATTTTAGTAAATCGAGAGGTGCAAAAAATCAAGATCAATACGATTTACAATTGAAAAAAATAGGTAATTTAATAAATACTTTAAAACCAAAAATTATTACTTTAATGGAAATAGAAAATGATGGAAATAATTCATCCAGTACTATTTTTCAATTAACAAATTTTTTAAATAAAAATTTCAACTTTTCATATAAATTTCCTTTAATAGATGGTAATCATGGAAATGATGTTATTAAATCAACAATTTTATATGATTCTTTATATTTCAATGATGATATTAAATCATATTACTTAAAAGACACACTATTTTCCAGATATCCTCTATTTCATAAATTTTCAACTCAAAATGATTTAAAATTTACGATTTGTGTAAATCATTTTAAATCTAAAAGTCCATATAATGCATCTGGCAAAAATCTTCCTCAAAATGACGGCCAAGGTGCTTTTAATTTTAAAAGAGAGCTCCAAGCCAGATTTCTCGTTAATCATATTAATAAAAATCATTTAGATGAAAATATTATAATTTTAGGAGATTTTAATTCTTATTCAAAGGAAACTCCAATTAAAATAATTTCTGATCATTTTTATAAATTTAAGACAAAATATTACTCATATGTTTACAAAGGATTGAGAGGTAATTTAGATCATGTTTTTTGCAATCATAATTTTAAAAAAAATATATCAATGGTTGAAGTATTAGATATCAACGCTAAATATCCTAATTGGATTGGATATAAATACAATGAATTTTCAGATGAATCTTATTATAGATGCTCAGATCATAATCCTATTATAATTCAAATTGATGACTTGTAACAAAAATTCAATTTTATTATTTTTTATTTTTTTAAAAATAAATTTCTTGTATTCTCAAAAAAATATTGGAATAACTTTTCAAAAGTCTTTTGAGAAAGTTAAGATTAAAAACTATAATAATTTTATGATTTCATCTACTAGTTTTATGTTAAATCAGGATATTAAACAGGTTAAATTATCTTATGGCTTACAAATTCAAGAATCAATAACTGGTGATTTTGGGGGATTATATGTCTTTGGTATTATAACGCAAATATCTAAATCTATTTTAAGATCACCATTATATGTAAATTTTAATTCTTTTTTTGGGGGTGGAGGCGGTGCAGGAGCTCCAGATGGAAGTGGTTATTCAAGAAGATTGTCTTATGGGTTATCTTATCAAATTTTTGACAATTTAAATCTTATATTATTAAGATCGAATTACTCTTTTCCAAATGGTGAAATTAATAGCAATAATAATTTATTTGGCATATCTTATATTAATAAATCAATTTTTAATTCAAAAATAAGTAATGCTAGATTTATTAATCAAGGTGTTGGTTTTTATTTAAAGCAAATAAATATTGATAAAAATGATTCTTATTTAATTGATAAATCTTACAGCCCCTTAATGATAGGATTTGAATATAATAATTCGCTTTCAAATTTTTATAATGATAAACTAAATTTTTTATTGAGATTAGAGGGATTAATTTCTCAAAAAAATGACGGTTTTATGGCATTTTATAAGGGTTTATCATATGAAATATTTAAATATTTTGATTTTAATTTTTTAATTGGTTCATCTGGAGGAGGAGGTATAGAAACAGATGGTGGTTTAAGTTACATAATTGAACCAAAATTAAAAATACCAATTAATTCAAATATTTTATCTTTAAGTTATGGTTTAAACAAATCAATTTATGGAAATTTTTCTTCAGATTTTATTCAATTTTCATTAAATAAAAAATTTTCAAGTTCGATAAGAATTCTAAACAATGGAAATATGTTCAAAACATATAATAAAGATACTGATTATTTAATTTATTCTTTTGGAATAAATTATTATGAGGTAAATAACAATTTAGATAAAAATGGATTAAAATATGTTGATATTATGCTATCAAATTTTTCTTTAAAATATCAAATTAAAAATAGTTATTTAATTGGTTCAACAAAATGGGCATTTTTTGGAAATTATGGCGCCTATGCTGAGGGTTTATTAGGATACTCTCAAAAATTAATTTCATTTAATAAAGTTCATTTTTATATTCCTATTTATTTAGTAGTTGCTGGTGGAGGAGGAATAAATGTTGGAAAGGGTTATGGATTTCAAATTTCATCTGAAATTAAGTATGATTTTAATGATAATATCAGTTTAGGATTTGAATATTCTAAGTTAAATATGATAAATGGATCTTTTAATCCAAATTCATATTCTATTTCACTAATAAAAAAATTAAAATTTTATAAAATAAAAATTTAAAGTTAAAATATAATGGAAAATAAATTTGCAGGTACTGGTGTTGCTATTATAACTCCTTTTAATAATGAAAATTCAGTAGATTATGTTTCATTTAAAAAGTTAATTGAGCATTTAATTAGAGGTAATATAAATTATATTGTTTTTTTTGGAACAACTGGAGAGAGTAATTCTCTCAGTATTCATGAAAAAAATAAGATATTGGAATTTGCTGTAAAACAAATTAATAAAAGAGTTAAAATTGTTGTTGGTATTGGAGGAAATAATACAAATTCTGTAGTTAAAGAAATTAAATCCTATAACTTTGATAGTATCGATGGTATTTTATCTGTTTCTCCAGCCTATAATAAACCTTCACAACAAGGAATTTATGCACATTATGAAAAAATATCGGAAAATTCTCCTGTTGATATTATAATTTACAATGTTCCCTCAAGAACTGGATCAAACATATCAGCAAAAACTACTTTAAAATTAGCAAATAATTTTAAAAATATAATAGCTATCAAAGAAGCATCTGGAGATATGATTCAAATTATGGAAATTATAAAAAATAGTCCAAAAACATTTTCAGTAATATCAGGTGACGATGTTATTACTCTTCCAATGATTTTTCTAGGCGCAATTGGAGTAATATCCGTAGTTGCAATGGCTCGTCCAATTGAATTTTCAAATATGGTAAATTATGCACTAAATAAAAATTATGAAAATGCAAAAAAAATTCATTATTCTCTTATTGAATTATGTCATCATATTTTTGCTGAAGGAAACCCCGCAGGAATAAAATCGTCATTAAAATTATTAGGAATATGTGAGTCAAATTTGAGATTACCATTAGTTAATATTTCAGAAGAAAGAATTAAAATTTTAAAAAAAATATTATTATAATTGAATAATAAATTATAAGTGTTTAAATTTGAATCTTTTATTATTTAATTATAAATTATGAATGAAGATATCAAACAATTAAATGAAAAAATTAAAGAAGAAAGTGCTTTTTTAGAATTGTTAAATATTGAAATTAGTAAAACTATTATTGGGCAAAAGAATATGGTTGACAGACTCATATTAGCACTTTTAGCTAATGGTCATATTTTACTTGAAGGTCTTCCTGGACTTGCCAAAACCCTTGCAATTAAAACAATTTCAAAGTTAATTAATGCATCATTTAGTAGAATACAATTTACTCCTGATCTTCTTCCCTCAGATGTTATAGGTACCTCGATATTCAACATAAATAAAAATAATTTTTCAATCAAAAAAGGTCCCATTTTTGGAAATTTTATTTTAGCAGATGAAATTAACAGAGCTCCAGCTAAAGTTCAATCAGCATTACTTGAAGCAATGGAAGAGAGACAAGTAACAATTAGCGAAAATACTTTCAAGTTAGATGAGCCATTCTTAGTTTTGGCTACTCAGAACCCAGTTGATCAAGAAGGCACATACCAATTACCTGAAGCTCAGGTTGATAGATTTATGTTAAAGACAATTGTTGAGTATCCTAAACTTGAAGATGAAAGAATTATTTTGAGAAATGAAACTAAAAGTAATGTAATAAATTCAGTAGTAAATATTAATCAAATCTTAAGTGCAAGATCTTTTGTTAATAAAATATATATGGATGAAAAAATTGAAAAATACATACTTGACATAATTTTTTCAACAAGATTTCCAAATGATTATAAATTGAGTGAATTATCTCCTTTAATCTCATTTGGTGCCTCCCCTAGAGGAACTATAAATTTATCTGCTTGTTCAAAAGCATTTGCATTCATGAAAGGAAGAGGTTTTGTTGTCCCAGATGATGTAAGATCAATTTGTCATGATGTGCTAAGACATAGAATCGGTTTAACATATGAAGCTGAAGCTGAAAATATTTCATCTACTGAAATTATAGATAAAATTTTAAATAAAATTGAAGTTCCATAAATGGAAACAAATAGTTTAATAAAAAAAGTCAGAAAAATTGAAATAAAAACCAGAAAACTTTCTAATAATATATTTTCAGGAGAATATAATTCACATTTTAAAGGAAGAGGTATGATTTTTTCTGAGGTTCGAAAATATAATTTTGGAGATGATATTCGAGATATTGATTGGAATGTTACTGCAAAGCTGAATTCTCCATATATTAAAGTTTTTGAAGAAGAGAGAGAATTAACATTATTTTTATTAATTGATGTATCTAGGTCTGGTGTTTATGGTACTAAAATTCAAGAAAAAAAATCTCTAATCACTGAAATTTCTGCTATACTTTCATTTTCTGCGATACAAAATAATGACAAAGTAGGAGTGATTTTTTTCTCTGATATTGTAGAAATGTATATTCCCCCAAAAAAAGGTAAAAAGCATATTTTGAGAATTATAAGAGAATTGATAGAAATGAAACCTAAATCATATAAAACAAATTTATCTGGTGCATTAAAATTTTTTATTTCTGTTATTAAAAAGAGAAGTATCGCATTTATATTATCTGACTTTCAAGATAATGGATATCTTAATAATCTTAAAATAGCCTCAAAAAAACATGATATAAATGCTATCAGAGTTTTTGATCCCTCAGAAAAAGATATATATAATCTAGGTTTAATTCAAATTAAAAATCCTGAAACTCATAAATCAATTTTCGTTGATACCTCATCGAAAATTTTAAGAAATAAGTATAAAAATGAGTATTTAAATTTCGTAGAAAATTTTAAGTTAAATTGTAAGCTTTCAGGTACTGATTTTATTGAAATGAGTGTTAACGAAAATTATATTCCAATTTTACTTAATTTTTTTAAAAAAAGATAAAATGAAATATTATATAACAATTTTATTTTTGTTTGGCTCGACTCAATTTTCAAATTCATCTAATAAAATTAATTTTTTTTGCGATACAAATTCAGTATTTATTGGAGATGAAATTAATTGTGTAACTACTTTAAAATCAAAATTCCCAATTGATTTAAGTAATTTCACAAATTTTTTTGAAAATAATGATTTAATTGACTTAAAAATCGATTCAATTTACAAAAAAAAAGAGTTTACATACTACATAAATTTTGATGTTCAGTCTTTCGATACTGGTTTGGTGAAAATTCCATCTTTTGAATTTCTTGTTGATAGTCAAATTATTTTATCGAATTCTTTGGATTTATCTTTCAGAAATCTTCAGATCCCAGAAAATTCTGATATATATGATATTAAGTCTCCTTTAAATATTCCTTATAAATTTAGTGAATTTATAAATTATATATATTTTTTACTTTTTCTTTTATTAATATTCTTTTTAATTATTCAATTATTAAGAAAAAAAAACAATAAAAATATTCCGATAAAAAAAATAGAAGTTAAACCTCACATTCATGCGATTAAAATGTTAAAAGTATTAAATTCTAAGAATCTTTTAGAAGATAGATTAATTAAACAATTTTATATTGAATTGTCAGAAATTATTAAATTTTATTTTGATAATGAATTTAATATTGAATCTACTGAGTCAACTTCAAAAGAAACTATTAATCTATTAAGAAATATAAAATTAAATCCTGATCTTATCTCTAAAATTGAAATTTTTTTAAATAATTCAGATTTAGTTAAATTTGCAAAAGTTAAACCAGAAAATAATGTCAATAATAAAATGATTGATAAAGCAATAGAATTAGTTAATAGTTGTCATAATTTTAAAATTAAATTTTTAAATGGATAATATTGAATTTTTAAATCATAATTATTTTTTTCTATTGTTATTTATTCCTTTTGTTTTAATTTATAATAATTACAAATCTTTTACCAACGAATCTTTTTTTTATTTTCCTCAATTTAATCTGATACCAAATTCAAATTTTTTAAAAGTCTTTATTAAAAAAAGTCAAATTTGGGTTAAAATATTATCTCTAACTTTAATAATTATTGCTTTAGCTCGTCCACAATCTGTCAAAATCAGTGATGAAACACTAAAAAAAGAAGGTATTGATATAATTATATCAATTGATGTTTCATCAAGTATGTTAGCTGAAGATTTTAAACCTAATAGGTTAGAAGCTGCAAAAAATGTAGCTATTGACTTTGTATCAAATAGACATAATGATAGATTTGGTATTGTTGTTTATGCTGGTGAAAGCTATACTCAATGTCCATTAACAACTGATCATACCATAGTTAAAAATCAATTAAAAATAGTTAAAGATGGTATTATTGAAGACGGTACAGCAATTGGAATGGGGCTTGCAACTTCAGTTTCAAGACTTAAAGAAAGTATTTCTAAAAGTAAGGTTATAATTTTACTCACAGATGGTGAAAATAATACTGGTTTTATTGATCCAATTACTGCCGTTGATTTAGCTATAGAATCAAATATTAAAGTATATACTATTGGAGTTGGATCTATTGGTCAAGCACCATACCCTACACTAGATTTTTTTGGAAGACCAACCTATGTTGATGTAGATGTTAAAATTGATGAAGATTTATTGATTAAAATTGCAGAAATGACTGATGGTAAGTATTTTAGAGCTACTGATAATAAAAAATTAATTGAAATATATAATCAAATTGAAAATTTAGAAAAAACAGAGATAGAAGAGATTAAATATTATAATAAAGACGAAAGGTTTGAGATATTTGCATTAATTGCTTTGATATTATTATTTATAAGTTATTCACTGAAATTTACATTTTTAAGAGGTATATAATATGGTTCAATTTGCTAACCCTTTTTTTAAATATTTATTTATTCTTCCTATTGTTATTTCAATATTATATTTATTTTATATCAAATGGGTAAATAAAAAATTAATACTAATAGATAATTCTCTAATAAAAACAATTTTACCATTTCATTCTCATTTAAAAATAAAATTAAAATATTTTTTATATGTAATAATTCTAACTTTGACTATAATCGGACTTATGGATCCTAAATTTGGTTCACAATTAAAAGTTTTAAAAAAGGAAAGTGCTGATATTGTCTTTGCTTTAGATATTTCTAAAAGTATGTTAGCTCAAGATGTATATCCAGATAGATTAACTAAAGCTAAACAAATTATCCTAAATACTATAGATGAACTTTCAAATGATAGAATAGGAATAATAATATATGCAAGTAACTCTTATCCTCAGTTGCCTTTAACTAATGATTACGCAGCAGCTAAGATGTTTGTAAAAAATATTAATACAGATCTTATTCCATCTCAAGGAACAGATATTCAATCTGCAATTGATTTATCAATTAAATACTTTAAAAATTCTTTTGAAGTTAATAACAAAGTTTTATTTATTATATCAGATGGAGAAGATCATGAAGGTAACTATAATTTTAGTTTAATAAATGATAATAAAATATTAATCAATACAATTGGTGTCGGTTCAATTGAGGGTAGTCCTATTCCAACTTATAAAAATGGTAAAATTAATGGTTATAAAAAAGATATAAATGAAAATGTAATTGTTTCAAAAATGGATCCAAATTTTTTAAAAAAAATTGCATTTAACTCTAATGGAAATTTCACGAATAATCTAAATAACAAAGAAGTTATTAAATTTATTACAGAATCTATAAATAGTCTAGACAAAGTAGAGTCTGAAAGTGAATTTTACTCTGAATATGAACATAAATTTCAATTTTTTTTACTGTTATCATTTTTTTTGATAATATTTGAAATAATTTTACCAAATAAGAAATCTAAAAATTTATTTAAATATTACGATGAAAAATAATTATTGTTTTATCTTTTTACTTATTTCTCTTAATTTGTTTTCTCAAAATGAAAGAAATATATCTAGGAATGGAAATATTGATTATAATAAAGGAAATTTTGTAGATGCTGAAATCAAATATAAGGAAGCTATAAATATCGATCAAGATCTCATGGAAGCACAATTTAACTTGGGCGATGCTTTAATTAAACAAAAAAGATTTGATGAGGCGATTGATGTTTTAGATAAATTAATTGATAATACAAATGATAAAGTTTTAAAATCTAAAGCATATCACAATAAAGGTAATATATTTTTTAATAAAGAAGATTATAAGTCTGCTCTAGAATCATACCAAAATGGATTAATAAATAATCCTAAAGACAATGAAACAAGATTTAATTATTCTCTAACAAAAAAAATTATTGATACTAATAAAAATAATAATCAGCAAAAAAATAAAGATGATCAA
>MDTB01188102.1_pt1 | contig 10068 bp, 5 predicted proteins | sample 811161 | NCBI WGS metagenome assembly MDTB01 (sample SAMN05326650, study PRJNA326480) | marine metagenome | isolation source: seawater | place: Mediterranean Sea | collected 2009
GCGCAGTCGCTTCCATGCGCGACGTGGTGGAGTTGGCACGAAATTTCCTAATCGAACTGTTCTCTCCGTCAAAGCAAGTGCATTTGAATGTGTAGACGTGGAAAGATCAGTATCCATTGGATCATCACCATTGGCAATCTGAACGAACACCTGATTGGCAGACGCAAGTTTCTCTGAAAAAAGAGAGACTCCTTGTGAAGAACCAAGTTTCTGTCCTTTCACAAGACTCATCAATCTATTCATTGCATCCTTTGCCTCCTCCATGGCCACTGCAATATCATCAGAAGAAACAATACGATCGATTGAAGTAGAAGAAGACAGCGTTCGAGAGCGCTGTTCCCTCGTTGGTGACAACGTTTTCACCTTCATAGGAGCGTATCAACGCCACCAGGCATCAATTTTTCAATAATTTTTGATGGGTTTTGGCTTTGTCAACCCGGTAATTTGTGATCCGGCGACCTCTAATTGCTATTTGCTGAAACATCAATTTTTGCAAAGGAACGGTGAACACCACATTTATAATGGAAGACACTAGATCATTGAAACAGAAAGCATGGGATTACCAACTTCAGCTTGATGCGAGGGCTGCGTGGCTTGAAGGTCAAGAAATACAAAAACGACGGATTGCAAGGGAGCAGAAGGCTCTTGAAGAGGAGCGGCGCAAAGGTTTAAATGTGGTTTATGAGCAACAATATCAGAAACAACTTTTTGAACAACCACATGTGAAACAATTACAACAACAACATGCAACTTTTCAGCCAACAATGATGCAGCAAGTTGATTTACGTACTCTCGATGGAAATAAAAGAGTTCGTGATGATGAAAATAGAATTAACCCTCAACTCATGAACAACTACAATATGAACAACAGCAATGGTATGGATGTTGTTATGAATGGCGGTTTCCGTCCAGAAGCACAGCAAAAGCGCCGTCGCTCACAAATGAATTAATGAAGATGATATAAACATGAAATAAAAAACAAACAAATCTTAAACACTTTTTATTAATTAAAGTAAACTCTACCCATCACTTTACCGGCTTGCAAAGAATGGTATATCGTATTCGTCTGCAAATAAAGCAACATCTTGTTTTGAAACTTTCGCAGCCAAGTCATATCTCTCAATACAGGTAAATGCAATTCTTAAATAGGACCAAATGTGTTTTGCTTCGGGATTCAGAGCAAGTGCTGCTAAATAACACCTACTCGCTTCCGCATATTCACTTACGTTTGCGTGCGCTATGCCAAGATTCAACCATCCTCGTGCGTATTTTGGTTTAATTTCAAGTGCTCGGTGATAATCAGGCATCGCAGAACCACTTCTTGCACTATTTGCTTGTGTTGCGCCGAGTTTGTTCCATAGCGTATAATCTTTTGGTCGTCTTTCCAGTGCCTGTCTAAATGCATTGATTGCAGAATCGTAATCCCGTGACACATTATATAAAACACCCAGTACTTCTGGTACATATGGGTCATTGGGGCTATGTGCTTGTGCTTTTAGCATCAACTGCATAACTTCATCCATTAGTGAACCATCTGAATAAGCATCTTGTTCAACCTCCAATCCAGCAAAGGAAGGATTATGCTGCACCCAGGCACGTAACGTACGCAAGGCATTGTTTTGATCCAACTCATTCACATGACTCACACCTAACGCTAGTAATGCATCAAGATTGTACGGATCTCTTTCCACTGCACGTTCCAAACAAGCAATTGCCTTACGATCTTCATCATGCTCCGCATGAGATTGACCAAGCATTCTCCACGCCTCTGCATTATCATCTCGATGTCGTGCTGCTGCTTGAAAACAAAGAATTGCTTCTTTCAAAAGACCTTGAGAAAAAAATGTATGACCACGCTTCATGAGTTCCGTTTCCTCCACTCTTTCTGTTTTGTTTGTTTTTTCATAATACGGATTTTCTTTTTCCATTTCATAATTCAAATCCGGCCCCAACGCAATTGTGTTTTTTGTTTCAGAGTCTATGGTTGATACACCGTTGTAATTAGTCTGCTGCATCACGTCAGACCAAAACTGATCCACGTTAAGGTCATCCATATCTCCACCTTCACCTGTACGCTCCAGAGCTGCTTTCCATGCTTCTTCCATGCGTTTCAAAGCTGGGTATTCTGTATCTATTTGAGAAGCATTATCTGTCACAATATTTGTTCTTGTCTTTTCACCGGCAACAACTGCGTTTCCTTTCTCATCAATGCGCAACTCCCCAGAGTCGACATCAGCCATAAATCGAGCAAACTCAGACTCACGTATTCGTGCATCTGGTGCAGACTGAAGCAATCGTGCAACATTACCGGCCGAATCTGCCGTAGCACCACGTCCACTGCTTTCTACAACTTTACACTCTTCTACAGCAACTGGTGGCTGCTGTCTCGCTGTTTGATACACAGGTTGCTGCTGTATTGGTCGTGCTGGTTGTGCCATTGCTATTGGATGTTGTAGCTGCATTGCCATTGGATGAGGCATCATACCCATACCCATGCCTCCTCTCATTCCCATCATTGTAGGTGGTGGCAGTGGTGCGTGACTAAGTTGTGCCCGTGGAGGGCCTTGAACTAAGCCGCGCTGTGCTGCCTGTGCAAATGCTGAAGCCATATTTTCATGCTGTTTCTGTGCCCATGCTGCCTGCATATTTTGTGCATGTTGTGCACTCGCAAAATTGCCAGCAGCGGCGGCCCTTTCTCGAAATTCCTGAGCAAATTGAGCGCTCTGATGGTGGTGTTGTTGTTCAGCCAATTTGAGAGACATTTGCTGTGGATGCTGCTGCTGCTGCTGAAGCTGCAGTGGCAAACGACTTTGAAATGCCATGCCGATCGGCATTGAATTTGAAATGGCTCCAATCGCGCTTGATAATGGATTTCTCGCTTGTGGGCCGTCTGCAGCACATCCAACACCTTTGCTCAATTCAGAAAGGACGTCCATGGTGTCCTTTTTGACTATTTATTTGTGATGGAATACCTCTACGTATGCTTCGCACTTGGCATACACAAAAATTGAGTTTTTGGACCGGCCGGAATTTTTAATTTAAAGATGTCAAAATCAAAATCAGAAAAAGCGGTACAGTATGAAGTAAGCCTATCAATAGATATTGATATCGTTGACGAATATATGGCTTGGCTAGTTCCACACATGAAGGAGATGCTCAAAATTGACGGATTTCTATCGGCAAGTTTATGTCATGTCGAGCTGCTTCCATCGGGTGAAGATGACAACAAGAAGCATTTTTGTGCTCTTTACATAGTTAAAAATCGATCATTACTTCAAAATTATTTTGACCATCATGCCGCAAAGTTAAGGGGCGATGGAGTGAATAAGTTTAAAGGAAAATTTTCAGCTACAAGAAGAATCACATATTTACATAAAGAGATTCAATAATTGAGTTCATTTAATTGTTAACCGAGCTCTAAATCTCCGTCCACTTTGCTCAGAACTTTTCTCCGCCTCCTTTCACTCTTCTCATCCGATACAGTTCTACTTCCTTTTTCCATATCACTGTTCAGTTGCATTGTTGCCATCCAACTACTGCGCTCGTTGTGAATTGTATTTTCAACTAAATCAACAAGTGCATCAGCATTCTTTCTACTTGCCCTCTCCACATCCGTCAGCGAACGCCACCACAACAAAGTCTCCTCAAGAGCTAAAATCGTAGCATTATAACGCTGTAATTTTTTATCTGTTGAATGAAATTCCATCAAAGATGTTGTACCGGAAAGCACGGAAGAAATGATTGCTACATAGACTCCATAACCTAAGTGTGCAAGAAGTGATGAAGCCACTGTTCCTATGATGAGAACAAAAGTGGTAATTGTCAGAATATTGCTGTACTTCGGAATTCGGTTTTTATAAAACTGAATCATTGATCCGATTCTAAGCTCTACATACTGCGGAGGTTTCAATGGAGACGCGTGATTATCACGTAGAAAATGCTTTTTGCTATCTGTTTTAAAATAAATATCATCATCCACAAGCTTGCCTTTAGCACTATTTTTCTTGCCTTTCTTTTCATGGTTTACTTCCGTATCCAACACCTCACATTCCTTTGCCTCATTCGTTGATGCGTCAATATCATTGGATAAAGATGAGCCATTATTTACTTCTCCATTTGAAGGTATCACCTTTGCATATGACAATTTAAAAGTTTTAATTTTTGCTTTCGTTTTAATTTTTTCTTTCTTGGCTAGATTATTTTGAGATTTTCGTCTTTCCACTCTTTCTGCCAAACGGTCCACATAATCGTCATGTCTGCGTTTATACATTTCGTCTAAATTGCGAAGGGCAGACTTTGGTGGATGCTGCGCATGTTGAAACACTTTTTGCTTATAATCACGTTTCCAGCTCGTCAGATCAAGATCCGCAGAATCCATTACACGACTCTTGATTTCTTGAACAACAGAAAGTAGTTTCCGCTCTGGGGCTCGCTTATCATTATTAATACAAGTATATTTACCTGTTCTTGTGCGAAATCTCCAAATTTGAGACGCCATAAATTGAGTCTCGCCTCGCAACTGTCTCCATCGTTTTGCTGGTTGATAATATGCTACTATAGCAGCTACAAGGGATGATGCAACGGATAAACAAAAGATAATCAAATTTGTATTATTTTTTGGATCCGTTGTACTGACAGTGTCACCACCTTCAATACCACTTGTAAACGAAATGACGGTCACTGTTGCCGTTGCAACGGCAAGCAGAACTTGTAACGTGTAGGTAATCTTTGCAATTAGTTTAAACTTATAAAGTACGTGCTTGCCAATGTCATATGCATCCCATGCAGATTGCAGTATAATCGAAGCTTCATGTGTATTTTTTAAAGGCATGTTATCCATTTTAACTAGATCCATAATTTTATGTTTAAGATCTTGTTCAAAATGTAGATTTCCACTATACAACTGTTTATGTGTGAGAAGATTATAGTTTAGCATCCATTTGTCCGTTGCAACATCTTTAAAGTAAGTTCTATGATCACCCTTTCCCTTTGTCTTTTTGCTATACTCCGATTTTATTTCATCACATAAGAGAAAAAAATTAGCATGCTGCTCACATTCTACTAAATAATCGACTGCCATCGATACGATGCTCGGATCAAGCTCGCGATGTCCAGTAGAACCATCTACATTAATGGAATCATTGTTACCAGTAGCAATTATTGCCCAGAGAGGTTCATATACTTCTGCATGCTCCTCCGATTTAAACGTTGTGCCATCACCAAATAAGACGTCATGCATAAAGGAGAGCCGACAAGCATCCAAGTTATCGACCCGATCCCCGGTACCCGAAATTAATGCTAAACGTTCTTCTGTGTCTTTTTCAATGGCAACTTTTAATGCTTGAAAACGCTCTCCCTTTTCCACATATTTCGATACATCTGGGCGAATTCGCATATCTAACATCATCATCGGTACATTTCGTTGCATTAATCCGAGGATAAAATTTTTATTCATCGAATTTAATCCGTGTACTAAAGTTCCCATTCCAACCGCAGGTACTTGTTTTGTCAAAGTATCTATCACTGCCGTTTCTAATGAAGCCTTTGGCCCACCATCCGCTCGTAATTTTTCATTCTTATTGGGCGGTACATGAACACCATCGACGATAACAATATTTTCAAGATAAGGATTGAGATCATATGTATCAGCAAGTTCAGGATCCTCCTTTAAAGTATAAACGTTGTGATATGCACGATTAATTCGAATCTTGTCCTTCTTCCACTGATCACATTGATTAAAAATATCATGGCTTATTGAACCGGGGATGTCAACAACACCCATTAACCAAATTGCAGCAACAAATGTCATGATTGTAAACGGTAATCTATCGCCATAACTTGCCTTTGCCATAGAAGCAGCTTTACAAAAGGACATTGACATTGAACATGATTTGAACGGAGACACAATTACAACTGCATTCGTTTGAGCTGCAAGTGGAATAATAACATCTCGCATGAAAATGTCTAAGGCTCTGTCTGCTTCTATCCCTTCCTCATCTGTACGAAACGGTAGATGAATCTGTCTCCCAGAATATATATGTTTTTTCCAGTTAAATCCTTCTTCGTACAGTTTTTGTGGATTGCCATACTTTACACTGACAACTCCATTCACTGAAAACAGTCCAATTAGCACTAAACTAGGATTTTTAATCTCAAATGTCCTCAACAGAACTTCAACATTGGACGAATTAAACAGAGAAGCCTGTCTATTTGTCATGTAGACAACACTTTTTAGTCCAAAGCTCGTTCTTACTTCGAAAAGCATTTGATACATTGTCCTTGCTTTGATTTCCTGTAACTCTTTTTCAGCCTTTTCGATTTGTAAAAGTTCTTTTGTCATTTCTCTCATTTCCCCGAAACTTTGTGGCCAACCACTTTTTCTTGATCGAGTCGGGGATTCTGAGGATCGTTCCATTGCTTCTCTTACTTCTTCAAGCGCACTTTTTTTAGACTTTTGTGATGGGGAAACGGAGATACTATCACGAATTTCATTGAGTGCTGGATTTCCAGGTTTTTCTCCTGCTTCGGAGGGTCCTTTCATTAGAAATTCTTCGATTGGGGTCGATGGTCGATATCTCTCAGTAATAGGAACGACGTCAGTAGTAAACTCTACTCCAGTTGTTTCTGTTTTTTTCTTACTTTTCTTACGGCGGCGCGTGCCTTTCCGAGAAGGGGATCTGGGGTGATGGCTATTATCATGAGAGGATTGAGAATGATGAGGGGATTGAGGAAGATTCTCTTTTGCTTCCATCGATGATCATTGAAACGTTAAATTTGGAGCTTTTTTCCGCAAAATCGCGCATTGCGGTTAACGATTGCATCACTTTGACTAACACTAAATATGCAAAGTAGCGATGATCATTTACCTCCGTCCTCTCCAATCCGTGGTTCAATCAAAAGTTTAAAGTCATTGTCGTTATCACATCATCGGGAAAGGAGTCTTCCACCGGTGCCTAATAAAGACAAACTCGGTTTCTATGTTTTGTTTCATCAGCCACAGCCTGTACCTGTTGTTCGTGATGTTCTATTAGAGTGTGGATGGAATCTTATCTCTCTAGAAGAATATGAAAAGAAGGACAAAATTGAAATGAAGGGCCTTTTGATCTGGCGTAATACGAGACATGTCGCATCTATCTTCAAAAAAGCAATGGAAAATCCAAACTGCTATCGTGTGAACCACTTTAGACACTCCCAAATTATAACACGAAAAGATTCGTTAGCACGAGCGATGCGTAGTCTTGTGGCAATGAATAAAGCATTATTCCGTTCCGTACATCCTACCACATATATATTACCAAGTGAGTATACAAAATTTGTTAAACAATACCAAAAGAAATTAGCCAACACTGATGATGAAAGTAATTTACCCATTTGGATTGTGAAACCAACCGATCTAAGTCGTGGAAGGAAAATTTTCTTACTTCAAAAGTTGGAAGATTTAGTGTACGATTATCCTTGTGTGATTCAGCGCTATCTTCAACAGCCTTATTTAATTGGTGGTTACAAAAATGATTTAAGAATCTATGTTCTTGTCACAAGTTGTCATCCTTTCGAAGTTTATTTATATAAGGAAGGAATTGTACGCTTTTCCACTCAAAAATATTTTACGGAGGTGTCAAGAAATAATAAAGATTTGTGTTATGGAAACGCAATGTCGAAAGTGTTATCAAAAGATATAAAGAAAGAAAAACCAAAGCAAAAACTTAAACTTGATAATCTATTTTCACATTTAACAAATTCTAGTATAAACAAAGATAGCCCTACATTGCATGCCAATAAAAATGTGATTGGACAAGGAAGCAAATGGTCTTTTGAAACATTGCAAAAACATTTTATTAGTGAAGGCCTCGATTATGTGGAATTGTGGGATAAGATAAGAGTTTTAGTCTTGTCCACTCTTTTACCGCTACTCGATGCTGTACCACTTAGTAGTAGACCTTCGCAATTTGAGTTATTTGGGTTTGATGTCATGTTGAATGGACTACGATTACGTCCTGTAGTCCTTGAAGTGAATTGTGCACCGGCTCTTCGATTGGACGGTAGTAAGGTTGATGAACGGATAAAGCCGGCATTAATTCGAGATATGATTTCAGTTCTCGATTTCCCAAATATTGTGAAGAAATCTAAAATGAAAGCGAAGAAAAGACATCTGTTTGAAAGGAGTAATAGGAGGAGTAGTAGTAGTAGCGGTAATAATGGGGCAAACATCAAAAACGGAAAGGAAAAATGTAAAGAAAACAAAATTTCATCTTCCATTTTTCCTCTTCCACTTAAAGAAATTGGTCAATTTGAACAAATATTCCCCTTCGATAAGAAATCGCACGAAACGTCTTTACACTTGTCAAAACCACAAGTGGTGGGAACCGCGAAAGCGAAAACGTTTATTAAAGAAATATCATCACAATTACTTCAATTGCAATTGAAATTATCAGGGGACAAGAAGTTGCAGTAATTGTACTTTATAAAATTTTGTCTACTTTATTACACACTAACAACTTCTTCTAATACTGTACTACTACCAAGCACTTCATTCATAGCGTCTCCAAATATATCAAGACATTCCTCTACTTCGCTTTCTGTTACAACAAGACTTGGTACAAATCGCAAAGTTTCACGATGACCCGTTGGAAGTAACAACATACCACGTTCGTAACAAGCTTTACTGATTGCACCTGAAGTTCCTTTTGGTACTGTCTCTGCAAACTCGCATCCCACCATTAAACCTCGACCTCGAACGTCTGATACAAATTCACCAAGATGACATCTCAAACCAGTCATATAACTTGTCACAGGAATGGAGAGCGATTCCTCGGTCACCGCTTGGGCAGCAAATTCTTTCATTACGCGGTCGCCCCATTCACTTGCAAATGTATGTGGTTGTGCTTGTCCAGACAGATCTGCGCAGTGTACAATTGTATTTACAACTTGTTGTGAGTCTGGATAGTCTTCTTCTTTTTTCCCAAATGAAACTGAACGATTCCTGAGCTCATTTATACTTTCAAAATGCCGCGACATATCAGTGTGAAGTATTGCTTCCACAATGCAGTGACGCATTGCCTTTTTATTTTCTCGATTTAGTTTTGCAAATATATCATGCTTTTTCAAAATTTTAAACGTCAAACTTGCGTGATGGCGTTCTAGAACAGCATCATCATTATGAAGAATAGCAAGAGGGTCGTTTGATTCAATGAGAAACGAATTCGTGTAACCCGGGTGACCCACGTCATGGCAAAGCGCGGCAACTAATGCTCCAACTTGATGCAATGGCTTGACAAATTCGATTGCCCCCCCTCCATCTGCTTTAAGCATTTGATAGACTTGCTGCATCACTGAATATCCATGTGTGAAATTATGAAAAGGATTTTTCTGGTAATGAAGGCGAATCTCGGTAATAAATTTTTCTACAAGATTCCAATCGAACGTGCAGTGAAAAATTTCATTTTGAACATTTTCTGGAAGATACTGTTGCAGCATTTGCAATGCAGATAATTCGAGTGTTTTCTCATCTTTGTCAAATAAATTTGGAAATTGCACGTCATGAAGGTAACTTTTTTTTCCTGCAGTCATAGTTGAAATGCCTTCTCCAACTTCAGCTGATTTCTCTTCCACACCTTTTATCACTTTCCGTTGAGGACTAGCCACACTTTCAATATACCGACACACTTCGTCCGATCTATCTTGGTCTCCAAATTGCAAAAGTAAACTTATATCCCTTGCAAATTTTTCAGGAAGAGTTTCATTATCAGAAATATCAGTATCTGATAAAATTTTCAGGCAGGCTGCTTCAAGCTGAAACATTGTAAACTTTGTCCCAAGATCATTACAAAAAATTTCGAGAGCTACTAAATCAATATCAGAAAAGCAGCTCTTATCTATTTTATTGATGGCAGCCATCACTGCCACTGGTGCTCCTCGACCTGTAATACCGTTCACAAAAATTGGTACACAGAGCATTGATTGTGTCACAAACTGCGTCTCCTTATCAAATTTTGAATGAAAGTTTGGAGCCTTATAACAATCTTTCACATTACAAGATTTTCCAGTCTTTGCAACGGTGCCACAAATTCC
>MDTB01213250.1_pt1 | contig 10068 bp, 7 predicted proteins | sample 811161 | NCBI WGS metagenome assembly MDTB01 (sample SAMN05326650, study PRJNA326480) | marine metagenome | isolation source: seawater | place: Mediterranean Sea | collected 2009
GGTGCCTGAAATAGATCACATTGTGATGGTTGGCCGTGATGCTAGAAAGCCTTAGACCTGCAATCCGCCAATGGCGGGTACTCTTGATTATGCTTGCCATGCTGCTTTGCGTGGTGGCCATAGCCTGGCAACTCAGCGCTCTGCATATCTTGCAGAGAGACTTCCTGCAAGGGCAGGGAGATGCTCGCACTATTCGAACTATTCCTTTGGTGGCAAATCGCGGGCTTATCACTGACCGCAATGGTGAGCCACTGGCCGTCAGCACGCCGGTGCAGTCCATATGGGTGAATCCGAGTGAGCTGGTGGAGACACCTGAAGCAGTCTATTCACTGGCTGCTGCCCTGGAAATGAATCCGGAGGTGCTGGCAAGCACGATTTCAAATAACGCCAATCGGGAATTTCTCTATGTGAAGAGGCGGCTCGCACCCGCAGATGCAAAGCGAGTGATGGATCTCAAGCTGGGCCATGTGTACTCCCAGCAAGAATATCAGCGCTTCTATCCGCAAGGGGAGGTTGCTGCTCATTTGATCGGTTTCAGTAACGTCGATGATATTGGGCAGGAAGGGCTAGAGCTCACTTATGACGACTGGTTAGGAGGCGTGCCGGGTCGGCGCCAGGTCATCAAGGATCGTCGTGGTCATATTATTGAGGAACTCAATATGATTCAGACCGCGGAGCCAGGGAATAACCTGACGTTAGCTATAGACTTCCAGCTGCAGAATCTTGCGTATCGCGCTTTGAAAGCCGAATTCATAACCCGCAGAGCCGGGGGCGCTTCTGCGTTGATTCTTGATGTGGATACGGGTGAGGTGCTGGCAATGGTCAATCAGCCTTCTTATAACCCGCACAACAAAGCAGACATGACCGACTTCAGTGTATTGCGTAATCGCGCGATTACGGATGTATTTGAACCTGGCTCCACAGTGAAGGCATTTACCATTACCGCGGCGCTCGAATCGGGCCTGTTTGAGCCCGACACAATTATCGAAACCAGTCCGGGATGGATGATGGTTGGGCCGAATGAAGTCCGGGATATCTTCAACTACGGTACGCTGACTTTGTCCAAGGTCATAACCAAGTCAAGCAATATTGGTACTAGCAAGATTGCGTTTGAAATTGGCCCGGAGCCGATTCGGGATGTATTGCAAAGAGTTGGATTCGGCGAAGTCCCTGGTACTGGATTTCCTGGAGAGCGCGGCGGTGTGTTGCCGAACCCTCGGCGCTGGAGCCGGATTGAGACAGCGACCCTATCTTATGGGTATGGACTATCAGCGTCTGCGCTTCAGCTAGCGCGGGCCTACTCAGTAATTGCTGATGAAGGTGTCCTAAAGCCAGTTTCACTATTGAAGCTTAGTGAGGCAGATATCGAAGCGTTGCCCAGAGAGCAGGTAATCAGTCCGGTAATCGCGGGCCAGGTGCTTGATATGCTGGAAACTGTCGTAGATTCAAGTCGCGGCGGCTCTGCTGTGGAGGCAAATATCCCTTTTTATGATGTGGCAGGGAAGACTGGAACAGCGCACGTCGTGGGTGAATATGGCTATGAAGATAATTTGCACAATTCATTCTTCGTTGGGCTGGTGCCGGCTTCCGACCCTGAAATTGTCGTGGTTGTGGTGATCAATGAGCCCAAGGGAGAAGAGCATTATGGTGGCCATGTAGCGGCCCCGGTGTTCTCAGAGATCGCAACTGGCGCCATGCGAATTCTCAACGTCCCTCCTGACAATGTGACTGATCAGAATCTTTGGAGTGGTTCCTCCCCATGACTACTAGTACCGCTGAAGACATGAATTCACACGCTGTATTGCTGGACCTGATTACTGGCCTTGTTGCAATCGAGAACGAGAGCCTGCCGGAATTGCAGGCCATCGTTACCGGGATTCAGATCGATAGCCGAAGACTTCGTAAAGGTGATTTGTTTATCGCCTATTTCGGTCGTAACCATGATGCAAGGGATTTCATTGCAGACGCGATTCAGCAGGACGTGGCCGCTGTACTGGCTGAGTCAGGGGGCGAATGGCAGGGGATTCGTGTCGTCGACGGCAAGTTAGTTGTGGCGATCGATAATCTGACAGCGAAGATCAGTGAAATCGCGGCGCGTTTTTACGGTAAGCCCAGTGAGGAGCTCACTGTTTTCGGAATTACAGGTACCAACGGTAAAACCAGCTGTACGCAGTTCCTTGCGCAGCTGCTACAGACTGGAGGAGAAAACTGCGGAGTTATTGGAACGCTGGGATATGGCCCCTATGAGGATTTGTTGGAAACGGAGCTAACCACGCCGGATGCCGTCTTTACTCAGATGGCCCTGGCGGAGCTATCCCACAGGAATGTAAACCCAGTAGCAATGGAGGTGTCATCTGTAGGCCTGCATCAGAAGCGGGTGGCGGCTGTAAATTTTGATACCGCCGTATTTACCAATTTGACCAGAGATCATCTGGATTATCACGAATGCATGGAGGCTTACGCGGCGAACAAGCGTATGTTGTTTACCATGCCGGGTTTGCGCAATGCCGTTGTGAATTTGGATGACCCCTATGCGCTTTCTCTTATCAATTCGGTTGCCGGTGGTGTTGAGATATCCACTTATAGCCTCAGCAATAAAATCGCATCAGTGTATGCAAGCAGCGCGATGCTCACGCGTAACGGCTTTGAAGCGTCAATCGTTACACCCGTTGGCGCGGCTGAACTAGACGCACTATTGCTGGGTTACTTTAACTTCAGCAATGTCCTTGCGGTCATCACAATCCTGATTAGTTATCTCAAAATTGAAAATGAAGGCCAGCTGCAATTGCTGTGTGACAGAGTGTCGGATCTTAAGCCTGTTTCTGGTCGCATGGAAATTGTGGGTGACTCGACGGATATCACTGCTGTAGTCGACTATGCCCACACGCCTGATGGACTGCGCAGCGCCTTAACCGCGCTGCGAGATCACTTCAAAGGGAAGATCTGGTGCGTGTTTGGCTGTGGCGGCAACAGGGATAGAGGTAAGCGCCCATTAATGGGAGAAATAGCCGAACAGTTTGCTGACCGCATAATCCTCACAGATGACAATCCCCGTAACGAAGCGGGGGACGAAATCGTGCAGCACATTCGCAGTGGTATGAGAGATCCGAGAAGTGCGCTGGTAATTCGTGACCGTGCCGAAGCCATTGATCACGCGATAAAAGAGGCGGCAGAGGGCGATGTGATTCTGGTGGCCGGCAAGGGTCACGAGAATTACCAGGAATCTAATGGCGCGCGTTCGATTTTTAGTGACGCCAACCACGTTCGTTTAGGGCTTAAGTCTCGGTCCAAAGGAATGGGTAGCTGAGTCAGTTATCAAGCGACAAAAGAGAGAGTTCTGAACTTTGATCAGCACCATGCAATTTAGTGATTTAGCCCAAAACCTGGAAGCAAAGGTTGTTGGTGCAGATGTGGAATTTGCTTCCCTGTCGACCGATTCAAGATCGGTGCATCCAGGCGAGGTGTTCCTGGCATTGAAGGGAGAACGATTCGATGGGCACGAACACGTGCAGGCTGCAGCGGATGCGGGTGCCTGCGGTGCGGTAGTGTCAGAGCAAGTTTCCGCTGGTATCCCCCAACTAGTGGTAAATGACACTCACATGGCTTTGGGTCAGATTGCGCGCATAAACAGGCTTCGCAGTCAGGCAAGGGTTGTCGCACTGACGGGGAGTCAGGGCAAGACCACGGTCAAAGAAATGATTGCAGCTATTATGGGCTCTCGAGCACCCACCCTGGCAACACATGCGAACCTAAATAATACGATTGGTGTGCCCTTGACGTTGTTGCGCCTGAGCGCCGAGCATGATTTTGCCGTGATCGAGATGGGTGCGAATAGAGGTGGTGAAATCGATTTCAGTGCAAGTATTACCGTGCCCGATGTGACGCTAATCACCACGGCGAGCGCTGCCCATGTTGAAGGCTTTGGCAGTCTTGCCGGCATAGTTAAAGCCAAGGGTGAAATTCTTGACCACCTTAAACCTGGCGGCACAGCAGTTCTAAATCATGATGATTCTCATGTAAGTGACTGGATTGAGCGCGCTAAACCGCGGAGATTTGTACAGTTTTCCCTGCAGGAAGGTGCAAGAGCGGAGTACATAGCGCGAGATCTCCAGAGCAATCCGAATGGCAGAGTCGCTTTTACGCTGCTTACCCCAGTTGGTGAATGTGAAATCAATATGCAGCTTCTAGGGCGGCATAACGTCATGAATGCTGCCGCAGCTGCCGCAGTTGCCTTGGAAGTGGGTGCTGATCTGGAAAACGTGAAAGCCGGACTAGCCGGGGTAGAGGCTGTGCCTGGTCGTTTGAGTGCTGTAAAGGGCATTGCAAATTCCTTGCTCCTCGATGACTCATATAACGCCAGCCCAAATTCTTTTAGTGCAGCGATTGATGTGTTGGCGACATTTTCCGGCCGTCGGATTTTGATCTCAGGTGATATGAAGGAACTCGGCAACGAGACTGAAAGTGCTCATGAATTGGTTGGCAGTCTCGCGCAGCAAGCCGGAATCGATGCGCTTTGGTCAGTTGGTGAGCATGCGGGCCTGGTTGTTTCAAGCTTCGGAAATGACGCCAGAGAGTTCGCCGACCAGGAATCACTGATCGCATATGCAAGAAATCAGCTTGATGCGAATACCGCGGTTTTGATCAAGGGATCACGGGGTGCCGAAATGGATCGCGTTGTTTATGAATTGCAGGCCAAAGAGGAACTCTAATGCTGGTTTGGTTATCAGATTATCTCATGCAGTTTGATAGCAACTTTGCTGTGATTCAGTACATCACGGTGCGCGGCATATTCAGTATTCTGACAGCACTTGGCGTGTCGCTGGTTATCGGACCGAGCATGATTCGTCGCTTGAATTATCATCAGATCGGACAGGTCGTCAGAGATGATGGGCCGGAAACCCACTTCAGCAAGGCTGGCACGCCGACTATGGGTGGCGCTTTAATCTTGGTGAGCATCGCCATGAGTACTCTGCTGTGGTCTGACTTGAGTAATCATTATGTTTGGATTGTGCTGTTCGTGACCATGGCTATCGGTGCAGTTGGCTGGGTTGATGATTACCGCAAGGTTTTCCGAAAGGACACTGCCGGCCTGTCGGCACGTTGGAAACTTTTCTGGCAATTTCTGGTGGGGATTACTGCCTCCGTTGTGCTTTACGAGACGGCCCTCGGCTCCATCGAGACTGACTACATTATTCCTTTCTTCAAGGATGTGGCCATAGATGTCGGGTTTTTCTATATCGCCATCAGCTCATTGATGATTGTGTTTTTCAGTAACGCAGTAAACCTGACCGATGGCCTGGATGGGCTGGCGATTTTGCCTACGGTGATGGTGGGCGGGGCGCTTGGAGTTATTGCTTATCTTGCGGGACACAGCGAATTTTCAGCTTATCTGAATATCCCTAATGTCACCGGATCCGGAGAAATAGTCGTTTTTGCCGGCGCCCTCGTAGGTGCCGGTATGGGGTTTCTTTGGTTTAACACCTATCCCGCGCAAATCTTTATGGGAGACGTAGGTGCGCTGGCGCTGGGCGCCGCACTGGGAGTAATGAGCATTATTTCTCGTCACGAAATCGTGCTGTTCATTATGGGGGGTGTTTTCGTGATGGAAGCTTTATCGGTCATTATGCAGGTCGCTTCTTTCAAGCTGACAGGAAAACGAATTTTCCGCATGGCTCCACTGCATCATCACTTCGAGCTCAAGGGGTGGCCAGAGCCTAGAGTGATTGTACGATTCTGGATTATTACGGTGATGTTGGTGTTGTTCGGTTTGGCCACGTTGAAGCTGCGATAGCTGAGCAAGAGGTTGGTGGATGCATCCTTCCGCGAGCGCTAAAAAACTGGTGGCTGGCCTCGGGGTTACCGGGCTTTCGTGTGCTCGCTATCTCGCTTCGCGAGGTGAGGCATTTATGGTCACCGATAGCAGGCTGGAGCCACCGGGGCTGGCGCAATTCCTGACGGATTTCCCCTCGGTAGAAATAGAGCTGGGTGGATTTCGGGAGGAAACGTTTGTCTCAGCGTCAGAGATCATCGTCAGTCCCGGGGTGAGCCTTAAGACACCTCAACTCGCCGCCGCCATCGCAGCGGGAGTCCCGATTACCGGGGATATAGATATTTTTTCAAAGACTGTTAAGGCGCCAATTGTCGCGGTAACAGGATCGAATGGTAAAAGCACGGTGGTGGAAATTCTGGCAGCGATACTTGACCGGGCAGAAAAAAACTATGGACTGGGCGGTAACCTTGATAGCCAGAATGCTAAGCCGGCATTGGATCTGTTGCTGGATTCGCCTCGGGAACTCTATGTGTTGGAAATTTCAAGCTTCCAGCTGGAGACGACTGCATCACTAGGTGCAGAAGTTGCGGCATTGCTTAATTTAAGTGCGGATCATATGGATCGTTACGCCACGATGGACGAATACCTTAAAGCGAAGCAAAGGGTATTTACTGCTTGTCACAGAGTGGTGATTAACCGAGATGATGCGAATAGCTATCCGCCTGGGGATGAGGTTTTACCGAGTATTGATTTCGGTTTTGGTCGGCCGTCAGCGAATGGTTTGGGATTGCTGGAGGAAGAGAACGACCAATATCTGGCATACCAGTTTGAGAAAATTGTGTCTGTTAATGAGCTTAAGATTTTTGGCCAACACAACATCGCCAACATGCTGGCCGCGATTGGCCTTGCGCTTGCTGTTGGGGTTGATCTTAATTCCATTCGCAAAGCCATCACTGAATTTCCAGGCCTGCCCCACCGCTGTCAGTGGGTAGGCAGCGTAGCTGGTGTGGATTTCTATAACGATTCCAAGGGTACCAACGTGGGGGCTACTGTAGCTGCGGTTGAGGGGCTAGGTCACCACATAGAGGGCCATATAATTTTAATTGCAGGTGGCGTCAGCAAAGGGGCTGATTTTAAGACTCTGACGCCAGTGATAAATCGGTGGGGCAAGGAAGTGATATTGATTGGACGGGATGCAATGGAGTTGGCCGAACATCTGGATTCGGATACCCAGACTTACTTCGCGCAAGACATGCAAGATGCAGTCGAGGTTGCGCTAGAGCATGCGGTCACTGGCGATGCTGTGCTCTTGTCTCCTGCGTGCGCAAGTTTCGATATGTTCGATAATTACCGCCACCGAGGCCAGAGCTTCATCCAATCTGTGGAGCAACTACAATGAGTATGGCGTCAGTTTCGCATCGTATTCCAATCAGCGCGCGACCCGCGCCCCGCTTTAATGGCCTGCTACTCGTTGTCAGCCTGCTAATTACATTTGGGTTGTTGATGATGACATCAGCCTCAATCGAGATAGCCAGCAGTCAATATGGCGATCCGTTCTTTCACCTCAAACGCCAGACGATTTTTGCCTTGATGGGGCTGGCTGGCATGCTGATCACCTTGCACATACCCATGTATTTCTGGCGCAGGATAAGCTGGTTTCTCTTAATGGCTTCTTTTGCACTCTTGCTATTGGTTCTTGTGCCAGGCGTTGGCAAGGTTGTGAATGGCAGTGCGCGTTGGATCGATCTCGGCCTCTTTAACTTGCAGCCCTCGGAATTGGCGAAGGTATTTATCGTGATTTATATCGCCTCCTACCTTGAGCGACATGCTGAGGAAGTGCGGGAGCAGTGGTCAGGATTTCTTAAGCCTATGCTGGTTATAGGTGCTGCCGTCGTGTTGCTGCATTTCGAACCTGATCATGGTGCACTTGTCATTCTTATGCTAACTGCCTTTTGCCTGATTTTCTTGGCGGGGGCGAAGTTTTACCGACTCCTGTTGATGCTGGTTCCTTGTGTTGGCGCTGTGACTTACATTGCCATTATGAAGCCCTATGTCATAGCGCGCTTCTCTTCATACTTGAATCCCTGGGCTGCAGAGAATGTCTATGGTGGAGGTTACCAATTAACCCAGGCATTAATCGCATTCGGTCGTGGTGAGTGGTTCGGAGTAGGTCTCGGGAACAGTATTCAGAAACTCTATTTTTTGCCTGAGGCGCACAATGACTTTGTGTTAGCCATAATTGGCGAGGAGTTGGGGCTGGCTGGTGTGAGTTTCGTGATTATCCTGTTTGTGTTACTTATCGTTAAGGGCTTCAACATTGGCCGCGTTGCGCAGCGCGAGGGCAGCCTGTTCTCAGCCTATGTTGCCTACGGTATTTCACTGTTATTTGCCGGTCAGGCGCTAATTAACATTGGTGTCAACATTGGCCTGTTGCCTACCAAAGGCCTGACGCTGCCTTTTCTGAGTCAGGGCGGTGCCAGCTTAATCGTGTGTTGCTACATGGCGGCCATTCTGCTTCGCGTCCAGTATGAACTGGAAAATGATTTCAGCTCGGGCGGAGAAGGCGTCGACATATGGCAACAGGAGACATGAAGGTGTTAATAATGGCCGCCGGCACTGGCGGGCATGTTTTTCCTGCTATATCGATAGCTCAGGAGTTAATGTCTCGAGGCGTTAGCGTTGAATGGTTGGGCACACCAACAGGACTTGAAAATGATCTGCTGAAAGGAACGGATATTCCAATTCACCAGGTTTCAATCAAGGGGCTACGAGGCAGTGGTTTTATGCGCTTGTTGCTCGCACCAATAATGTTAATCAGTGCATTCTGGCATTCTCTGCGTATCATCAGGCAAGTCGCGCCAGATTGTGTGCTGGGCATGGGAGGTTTTGTTTGCGGTCCGGCTGGTCTGGCGGCGAAGTTCAGGGGTAAGCCATTGCTTATTCATGAGCAAAATGCAGTGGCTGGTTTGACTAATCGTCTATTGTTTCGGCTTTCAAATCGTGCAATGGAAGCGTTTCCGGCCACATTTAAGCAGGCCCGTCATGTTGTTTATACCGGTAATCCTGTGCGTCAGGAAATAATTGCGCTGCATGCGCAGCGACGTGAGGACGATCTTGCTGGAAGACCGCTGCGTCTTCTTGTATTGGGTGGGAGCCAGGGGGCAGCTGCGCTAAACCAATTGATACCGAAGCTCGTTGCTAAAATGGATTCTGAAGTGCTTGAAACTCTTCATCAAACCGGGAAGAGACAATTTGATTCTGCCCTTGAGTTCTATAGTGCGAGTGGTGTGCTTATAAACGCCTCACACCGGGTTGAACCTTTCATTGACGATATGAGTGCCGCCTACAGCTGGGCTGATCTTGTGCTTTGTCGTTCCGGTGCGAGTACGGTTTGCGAGCTGGCAGCGGCGGGGAAACCGGCGATTTTCATTCCCTATCCTTACCATAAGGATAATCAGCAGCTACTAAATGCGCGCTGGTTGCAAGACAGCAATGGGGCTGAAGTGATCGAGCAGAAAGATCTGTCCTTAGCTGGGGTGTTGGAAATTTTGGAACACTATACAAAAGACCCTGGCATGCTGAAAGCCATGAGCAGCAGCGCCCGCGCAGTCGCAATTCTCGATGCCAGTTCGCGCATTGCTTCAACCTGTCAGGAAGTGATGCATGATTAAGCCAGTTGCGAGTGATATCCCTGAGATGCGACGAATAAAGACCATTCACTTCGTTGGCATCGGTGGTGCAGGCATGTGTGGCGTGGCTGAAGTCTTACTAAACCAGGGTTATCGAATCACGGGTTCCGATCTAAAGCGTTCCAACAATACTGACCGCTTGAAAAAAATGGGCGCGAAGATTTTTTTCAAGCATGAGGCCGGAAATGTTAGAAAGGCTGATGTGGTGGTGTATTCGAGCGCTATTAATCGTCGCAATCCGGAAATCAAAGCGGCGATAGCGCAGCACAAACCGTTGATTCCGCGGGCAGAGATGTTAGCGGAACTGATGCGCTATCGACATGCCATAGCGATCGCAGGTACCCACGGTAAAACCACTACCACCAGTATCGTTGCATCAATTCTCGCAGAAGGCGATCTGGACCCAACCTATGTTATCGGTGGTTTATTGAATAGTTCAGGGAGTAATGCCCGTCTGGGGGAAAGTCGGTATTTGGTGGCTGAAGCTGATGAAAGCGATGCTTCGTTCATGCACCTTCAGCCGATGGCGGCGGTTGTTACAAATATCGAAGCAGACCACATGGCGACATATGGTGGCGACTTTGAAAATCTAAAAAAGTACTTTGTCGA
>MDTB01236161.1_pt1 | contig 10068 bp, 9 predicted proteins | sample 811161 | NCBI WGS metagenome assembly MDTB01 (sample SAMN05326650, study PRJNA326480) | marine metagenome | isolation source: seawater | place: Mediterranean Sea | collected 2009
AAAATCAAGAAATTACTAACTCCGACGGCGAAAAAACTACTTTTTCAGTAGATTCCTTTAAAAAACACTGCCTTCTTAATGGTCTTGATGACATCGGACTCACTTTACAGAAAGAGTCATCGATTTCGTCTTACGAGGAGAAACAGAAAGCGTCAGAGCCTTGGCTCTATGCATAACGCTCGACATAATCCGATGCAATTAGGGCGGGCCCGAGGGCCCGCCATTTTTTTAACAATGAAACGGGGACTCCCAACCTCGACATCGTTATGTTAGAGGTTCGCGCGGAAAAATTAAATTAAGAAGGAAAATCTATATGGCTGCCAATAAAAAGATATTGATGTTGCCCGGCGATGGAATTGGTCCCGAAGTTATGGGCGAGGTTGGTCGTGTGATGGATTGGATGGCGGAAAATCGCCAGGTTAGCTTTGATACCGCAGAGGATACCATAGGAGGAGCATGTATTGACGCGCATGGTATGCCTATAAAGGAGGAGACGATTGAAGCCGCTCGAACAGCCGACGCAGTTTTGCTCGGAGCGGTTGGCGGCCCCAAATGGGATAATGTTGATTTTGATATACGCCCAGAAGCAGGTCTCCTTCAAATTCGAAAAGAACTTGGTTTATTTGCAAATTTGCGGCCTGCGATTGTGTTTGATGCGTTAGCTGATGCCTCAAGTTTAAAACGCGAGATAGTCGCCGGTTTGGATATTCTGATCGTTCGTGAGCTCACCGGGGGCATCTATTTTGGCGAACCGCGAGGGGTTGAGGAATTATCGGGTGGTGGCAAGCGCGGATATAATTCCTTGGTTTATACAACATCGGAAGTGGAGCGGATTGCCAGGGTAGGTTTTGAACTTGCCATGAAACGTAACAAAAAACTTTGCTCGATAGATAAAGCTAATGTTCTGGAAAGTACTAAAATGTGGCGAGAGGAAGTTATTCGTATCGCGCCAGATTATCCTGATGTCGACCTTTCCCACATGCTAGTCGATAACGCGGCGATGCAGCTTGTCCGTGATCCCAAACAGTTTGATGTGATTGTTACAACTAATATGTTTGGGGACATCTTGTCGGATTGCGCTTCCATGGCGACCGGGTCACTTGGCATGTTGCCTTCGGCTTCATTGGGTGCGCCGGATGCTAGTGGCAAGCGCAACGCACTTTATGAGCCGGTGCACGGCACTGCGCCAGATATCGCTGGGCAAGGTAAAGCTAATCCGTTAGCCATGATGTTGAGTTTTGCAATGATGCTGCGCTACTCATTTGATATGGGTGAGGATGCCGATAATGTTGAATCAGCAGTGGAAAGAGTGCTCGACGCGGGTTTGCGTACAGGAGATATTATGTCGGACGGTAAGAAATTAGTATCGACAGAAGAGATGGGAAAAGCGGTAATCGCGGAGATAGATCAAATCTTCGCATCGCAATAGCTAAATTTCTTGTTGAAACGGCTCAATAGTCTTGATATTCCCTCAGAAATAATCTGGAAAGGAATTACGCATGCAGTATCTTTTAGGCGTAACATCGACGGTTTTTTTTATACTATCAACTGTTATTGGCGCCCATGCCTGCAGCGCCAGTCATAGTAAGCCTGTAGGTATATCTTCGTCGTTACAGACGTCTGATGTTCCGACTGTGACATCGAAGCCAACTCCGGGCGGCTGAGAATTTTAATATAATTATATAAACTGCACGCCCAAGTGATTGGCATGCGTTAGGTTTTAACATTTAGGGTGGCTCGTAAGTATGAGCTACCTTTAATAGAAGCTTGGCGTTCATTTTTCAGCGTTAACTTGGGATTAAAAATTAAATCATAACTTGAAAAACGCTACTCAGGATCGTAATTGAGGGCATCGGTTCTTGCAGCGTTTTATGGTCGTTGTTAATTTACATGGGAACTAGATTATGGGGTACAAAGTCGCCGTCGTTGGCGCCACTGGTAATGTAGGCCGTGAAATATTGCAGACTCTTTCTGAGCGTGCATTTCCGGTTGATGAAATTGTTGCATTAGCTTCCGAGAGGTCATCTGGGCGTGAAGTCTCGTTCGGTGAAAAAGATATACTCAAGGTTCGGGAATTGAATGATTTTGATTTTACCGGATTTGATGTTGGGTTGTTCTCCCCAGGAGCAAAAATTTCTGCGATACATGGGCCGCGGGCGGCGAAGGCGGGGTGCGTAGTAATTGATAACACCTCTGAATTCCGAATGGACCCCGACGTCCCCCTTATAATACCAGAAGTAAATGCAGGGGCGATTGAACTTCATAGAAAACGAAATATTATCGCTAATCCAAATTGCTCTACAATTCAGTTGGTTATGGCTTTGAAGCCATTGCATGATGCAGCAAAAATTCGGCGGGTCGTGGTTTCAACCTATCAGTCTGTTTCTGGCGGCGGGAAGGCTGCTATGGACGAACTGTTTAACCAGACGCGGGGTATTTTTGTAAACGATCAGGCTGTGCCGGACCAGTTCACAAAGCAGATTGCTTTTAATGTTATTCCCCATATTGATGTCTTTATGGATGGAGGTGATACGAAGGAAGAGTGGAAAATGAGGGTTGAGACAAAAAAAATTCTCGACCGAGAGATTAAAATCAGTGCTACATGCGTGCGGGTACCGGTATTTGTTGGGCACGCAGAGTCAGTCAATGTCGAGCTTGCGAATGAGTTAACGGTGGAGCAGGCTCGCAACCTTTTTCGTTCTATGCCCGGCGTTACTTTAATCGATCATAGAGCCGACGAAGGTTATGTTACGCCTGTAGAATGTGCGGGCGATGATATGGTCTACGTCAGCCGTGTTAGGAAAGATCCAAGTATTAAATTTGGACTTTCATTCTGGTGTGTGTCTGACAACCTCCGTAAAGGAGCCGCCCTGAACGCCGTCCAGATCGCTGAGCACCTTTTTGGTGTGCAGCCGGCGGAGTTAAATGAGAATGACGAAAAATATCTTACATTGGCGGTAGATGATCCTGGCGATTAGGGCGGGGCGGTAGAGGTCGATTAACAAACCAAATCTTTGAAACCAGGCAATAGCGGCAAATAAATATAAATATCTTCTACTTAGGCTATTTCTGCAGATAGCGGATCTATTTAAATGTAAGTTGTTACACGATCGCCCCCCCCTTATGCAATCCAAGCCGGCGTTCCGACAATAATAAATACGTCTCCAATATATTGGTGGCATTCGATTGTTATTTTAGTGCTGGTTTATCAGTGTCCTTTATCCCTTTTTGCACTTGACGGGTTTCCTTATAATGGTGCTGAGGATCAGAAAAATTTCGCTGGGAGTTTTGTTATGACTGCTGATCAAAAAATTGCTGACCGGCCTCGCCGCAGTGCCATGTATACCCCTGGCGCTAACAAACGTGCTTTAGAAAAAGGTCGCGAAGTGCCTGCCGATATCCTAATTATGGATTTAGAAGACGGCGTAGCCCCGGATGCGAAAGCTTCGGCGCGCGTGAATATTTTGCAGGTTCTGGGAGAGGGTGGCTATGGGCGCCGTGAGGTAGGTGTCCGAATTAATGGGGTGGGTAGCGAATGGCATGAACAGGATTTGGCCGCGGTTGCGACGTCTGGGGCGAATATGATTGTCATCCCTAAGGTGGATACGGCAGAGATGGTTGTTAAAATTGCTGAGCATTTAGAAGGGTTTGAGGCGCCCGTGGAGATGCAGATTTGGTGCATGATCGAAACTGCGCGCGGCGTACTTAATGTAAATACGATTGCGGCCGCAAATTCACGAGTGGGTGCGCTTCTTATAGGCTCCGCTGATTTAACCAAAGATTTAAAGGCTCAGCATGTCCCGGATCGCCTTCCCTTAATGACTAGTATCCAACTTTGTATACTAGCAGCTCGGGCTAGTAACCTGACTATTCTTGATAGCCCATTTTTTGACCTTTCTGATGATGATGGTTTTCTGGGATCCTGTCGGCAGGGACGGGCAATGGGTTTTGATGGAAAAACCTTGCTTCACCCGAAGACGGTCGCCGGCGCGAATGCCATCTTTGGCCCGTCTAAAGAAGAAATCAGCTGGGCGCACAAAATTACTAAGGCGCATCAGAGAGCCTTGGCTGAAGGCCGAGGTGTAACCCTTGTGGATGGGCAACTCGTCGAAGGACTCCACGTAGAGGAAGCCCAGCGGTTAGTCCGCATGGCAGAAACAATTAAAGAATTAGAAGAGACCTAAAACCTCGCTTAATTCCCAAGTTTTCTAATCTAAAAATTAGATATTAGAGCACTAGCGGCCTCTTTAGCTCAGCTCATTGTAATAGCTCGGGTCAATTTTTCGGAAAAAAGTCCCGGATTTAAAATTAAGTCTTTCCACAATTTTTAAACAAGATATCCACAAATTTACCCACAAAACATGCGCAAACTGTCCACACCAACGTATCGGTTTAGTTCACTCCATTGAAGTAAATTATGAATACGGTTTCGGGCACTTAATTACTAAGAAATTAGCTGTAGTAATTGACTAGCGTCCAACGAAGAGCTAAATAATTGGCAGAAGCGCGGGTATGGCCCCATTGCGCATCGAACGATTTATTTGGAAGAGTATAATGGACACGCGAGAGCGTCCGCTTTCTCCACATCTCCAAGTCTACAAGCCTCAGCTGACCTCGATTCTTTCAATAATGCACCGGGTGACTGGCGTTGCTTTGGCGGCAGGAACTTGTCTCCTCGTCTGGTGGCTCGCAGTGATAGCGCTGGGCGGTGAATATTATACGATTATGCAAAATATCATGGGCAGTTGGTATGGCCGGTTAGCGCTTTTGGGTTGGTCGTTCGCATTATTTTATCATCTCTGTAATGGCATTCGTCATTTATTCTGGGATATGGGCGTAGGACTGGAGTTGCGTAGAGCATACCAGTCTGGGTGGCTGGTGATTGGGGCTGCCATTTTATTAACTCTTGGTGCATGGACCTATTCCTATCAATCAGTGGGCGCGCTGTAATGAGTTTACGCACCGATCTTGGAAAAGTCCGTGGCTTGGGGTCTGCCAAGGAAGGAGTAGGGCATTGGTGGTCGCAACGGCTTACTGCGATTGCTCTTATTCCGCTGCTAATATGGCTTGTCGCAAGCATTGTTCCCCTCGCTGGAGCAGACGTTAGAATTGTCCGCGAGTGGATTAGTGATCCGGTAAATTCTGTACTTCTTCTTTCCCTTATCGTCGCAGTATTTCATCATGCACAGCTCGGCCTGCAAGTTGTTATCGAAGATTACGTCCATACAGGGTGGTTGAAGTTAGCCTCCCTCATTGTCGTTAAATTTTTGGCGTTTGGTTTGAGCGCGACGTCTATATTTGCCGTTCTTAAAATAGCGTTCTCAGGGTAATGCTCCATGGCTAATAGTGGTAAATCTTACGATATAATTGATCACACCTATGACGTGGTTGTAATAGGTGCGGGTGGCGCTGGCCTTAGAGCAACCTTTGGTTTGGCTCAAAAGGGATTAAAAACAGCGTGTATAACTAAGGTGTTTCCAACACGCAGCCATACCGTTGCCGCCCAGGGTGGCATTTCCGCGGCACTAGGTAATATGGGGAAAGATGACTGGCGCTGGCATTTCTATGACACTGTAAAGGGAGCTGATTGGTTAGGTGATCAAGATGCTATAGAATATATGTGTCGAGAAGCCATGCCCTCAGTTATTGAACTGGAGCATTACGGAGTTCCTTTTTCGCGGACCGATAAAGGTGAGATCTATCAGCGCCCCTTTGGGGGTATGACAACAGAATATGGTGAGGGACCGCCGGCTCACCGAACTTGTGCGGCGGCCGATCGCACGGGCCACGCAATTTTACATACACTTTATCAGCAGTCGCTCCGTAATCAGGCGGAATTTTTTATTGAATACTTTGCGCTCGACTTAATCCATGATGTCGACGGTAAAATAGCCGGTGTTATTGCTTGGAATCTAGATGATGGCACAATCCATCGTTTCCGGGCACAAACAGTGATTGTTGCAACCGGTGGATATGGCCGCTGTTACTTCTCCTGTACTGGAGCACATACCCAAACTGGTGATGGCAGCGCAATGGTGCTCCGAGCTGGGCTGCCACTCCAGGATATGGAATTTATTCAATTTCATCCCACAGGTATTTATGGCGCCGGCGCGCTGATTACCGAAGGCGTGCGTGGCGAAGGTGGTTACCTTACCAATTCTGAAGGCGAGCGTTTCATGGAACGTTATGCACCGCATGCTAAAGATCTGGCGTCTCGGGATGTTGTAAGTCGGTCTATGACAATAGAAATGAATGAGGGCCGCGGAGTTGGGCCGAATAAGGACTATATTCACCTACATATTGAACATTTAGAGCCAGAGGTGATTAATGAGCGCTTGCCTGGTATCTCAGAGACTGCGCGTATTTTCGCCAACGTCGATGTAAGGCGAGAACCCATCCCTGTTCTGCCAACGGTCCATTATAATATGGGCGGAGTGCCCACAAACTATCTCGGTGAAGCGCTGATACCCGTTGGTGATGATCCAGATGTTGTCGTTCCGGGGCTGATGGCAGTGGGTGAGGCTGCATGCGTTTCAGTCCATGGTGCAAATCGACTCGGTTCAAACTCACTTCTAGATCTTGTTGTTTTTGGCCGCGCGGCGGCTGATCGTTGTGCTGTAATACTTAAACCAGGGGCAAAACAAGCCGAATTATCGTCTGAATCTGGCGAAAGGGCATTGGATTGGCTCGATGAAAGGCGTCATGGTAACGGTTCTATAACGACGGCGGAGCTGAGGCTTGAAATGCAACGCGCTATGCAAGCGCATTGCGCGGTTTTCCGGACTGAAGAGGTCATGGCCGAGGGTGTTGAGAAGATGGCTAAAATTTGGGCTCAAAAAGATAATTTGAAAATCTCTGATCACGGGATGGTTTGGAACTCTGATCTGGTTGAAGCTCTTGAATTTGATAACCTGCTGCAACAAGCTATGGTCAGCATCCATGGTGCCATTAATCGCACGGAGAGCAGGGGTGGCCATGCCCGGGAAGATTATCCTGATCGTGATGATGACGAATGGATGAAACACACCGTTGCATGGCTAAACAATGATGGCACTACCCGCTTTGCCTACCGTCCGGTGCATAATGAAACACTCACAGATGATGTTGAGGCTGTACCGCCAAAAGCGCGGGTGTATTGAGGACTTATGTTGCTGATACCATCTTTACATAGCAGCTCCGGCGTTTATGGTTCAATGGGGATACCACATGGCTGAATTTTCACTCCCTGCCAATTCAAAAGTTAGAACTGGTAAAACCTTTAAGGCTGGCGCTGGCGCTACCAACTCTAAAAAATTTCAGGTGTACCGCTACGATCCCGACAATGATGAAAATCCTCGTTTAGATACCTACGAAGTTGATATGGACACATGTGGTCCCATGGTACTTGACGCGTTAATCAAGATTAAAAATGAAATGGATTCCACGCTCACCTTCCGGCGATCCTGCCGGGAGGGAGTATGCGGTTCCTGTGCGATGAATGTTGATGGGACGAATACGTTATCTTGTATTAAAGCGATCGATGACATCGAAGGGGATGCGAAGGTTTATCCATTGCCGCATATGTCGGTAATCAAAGATCTAGTTCCTGACCTCAAAAGAGCGTATGCGCAATATACTTCGATTGAACCTTGGCTCAAGACCACTACCCCGCCGCCGCCGGATAAAGAACGGCTGCAAAGTCCAGAGGAGAGGGCTAAGCTAGACGGGCTATGGGAATGTGTTTTGTGTTTCTGTTGTTCAACGAGCTGCCCAAGTTATTGGTGGAATGGTGACCGGTATCTGGGCCCTGCAGCGTTGTTACAGGCCTATCGTTGGATAGCCGATTCTCGTGACGAAGACACTGGTGAGCGTTTGGATAATCTCGAGGATCCCTTCCGGCTTTATCGCTGCCACACGATCATGAATTGTACCAAAACCTGTCCTAAAAATCTAAATCCTGCAAAGGCAATTGCCGAAGTCAAAAAGCTCATGTTGGCTCGTCGTTAGATGGCCCCCTTATTTTAGCTTCTCAGTTTTCCCCTATGTTATTTTTTGGTCATTAAAACGATCTTTTTTCCCGTTTTTCTTGCGCTTTTTGATTAAAAAAGGTAGTTACGCGCGCAGTTGCAGCCTATTTCTCTATAAAAGACGGTTGTTGACTGATGACAATGCGGAACAAAACCAATCAATCGATTGAGGAGCACTCATGGTACGCAATAAAATCGCACTCGTCGGAGCTGGAAATATCGGTGGGACATTAGCCCATCTAGCAGGATTAAAGGAGCTTGGAGACGTTGTTTTATTCGACATCGTTAAAGGTATTCCTGAAGGTAAAGCTTTAGATCTCATTGAATCCTCGCCAGTAGAAGGCTTCGATTCAAATATGAAGGGGGCCTCTAGTTATCGTGCCATTAGAGGTTCTGATGTAGTAATCGTTACGGCGGGGATTGCCCGCAAACCAGGGATGAGTCGTGATGATCTAATCGGGATCAACACCAACGTTATGAAGGCGGTTGGAGAAGGTATTAAGAAGTGGTGCCCGAAAGCATTTGTCATCTGTATTACTAACCCACTCGACGCAATGGTCTGGGCCTTGCGCGAAGCATCCGGGCTGCCGGCAAGTCGTGTTGTTGGAATGGCTGGTATACTTGATTCCGCCCGGTTTCGTTATTTTTTAGCGGAGGAGTTCAACGTTTCGGTTCGTGACGTTACAGCTTTCGTGCTTGGTGGTCATGGCGACACGATGGTACCGCTACCACGCTACTCGACTGTTGCTGGGATTCCTCTTCCTGATCTAATCAAGATGGGTTGGACAACTCAAGACAAACTCAATGAGATCGTTCAGAGAACCCGCGATGGTGGAGCTGAGATCGTAGGACTTCTGAAAACCGGTTCAGCTTTCTATGCACCGGCGTCGTCGGCGATAGAAATGGCCGAAGCTTATCTCAAGGATCAGAGACGAGTACTCCCTTGCTGCGCTTATCTGAGTGGCGAGTATGGCGTGCGTGGTCTTTATGTGGGTGTACCAGTAATTATAGGCGGCAAGGGTATTGAACGCATCATTGAGATTAATCTAAACGCAGGCGAAAAGAAGGCCTTTAAACAGTCGGTGGCAGCGGTTAGGACCCTGGTCAATGTAGTTAAGCGGATACGGAAAAAGTCAAAAAAAGTGACCGCCAGAAAAAAACCTGCCTCTAAAAAAAACGATTCCAAGAAGAAGTAACTATAAGAAAAAGGCTATTAATCGATGAATATCCATGAATATCAGGCAAAAGAAGTTTTGCGGGGATTTGGGGTAGCCGTCCCCAAAGGGGGTGTTGCTTATACTCCTGGTGAGGCTGTCAAAGTTGCGGAGAAACTTGGTGGTCCGGTATGGGTCGTGAAGGCCCAAATCCATGCTGGGGGACGTGGCAAGGGTGGCGGGGTTAAGCTTGCCAAATCAGTTGATGAAGTACGACAGCTTGCTAGCGATATGATTGGTATGACTCTAGTGACCCATCAGACAGGGCCAGAAGGTAAAGAAGTCGGACGTGTGTATGTCGAAGACGGCTGCGATATTGCTCGTGAGCTTTATCTCGGGCTACTGATTGACCGGGCAACAAGTCGGGTGACAATTATGGCCTCGACCGAAGGTGGCATGGAGATTGAGGAGGTGGCTGCGCAAACCCCCGAAAAAATTCTAAAAGTCTCAATCGATCCCGCGTGCGGAATGAATGCGTTTCATGCTCGTAAAATTGCCTTTGGACTTGGCCTTGAGGGTGATCAAGTTAAGTCGGCGGTAAAATTTTTAATGGTACTGCATAAAGCATTTGAAGAGCTAGATGCTTCAATTGTTGAGATTAATCCGTTGGTGGTGACTGGCGCGGGTGAGGTTGTCGCACTTGATGCAAAGATGAATTTTGACGACAACGCACTATTCCGTCATAAGGAAATTGAAGCCCTACGCGATGAGAGCGAAGAAGACCCAACCGAACTAGAAGCTGCGAAGTTTGATCTGAATTACGTCAAGCTTGACGGTAATATCGGCTGCATGGTCAATGGAGCTGGGCTAGCTATGGCTACCATGGATATCATCAAACTTTATGGCGG
>MDTB01030214.1_pt1 | contig 10067 bp, 12 predicted proteins | sample 811161 | NCBI WGS metagenome assembly MDTB01 (sample SAMN05326650, study PRJNA326480) | marine metagenome | isolation source: seawater | place: Mediterranean Sea | collected 2009
CCCGAGTTTTCTTTTTTTCATCATTTAATTATTAATGCTTTTTTGTTAAAACTTGAAGTTAATAATGGACCTCAAAAAACACATACGGTCAATTCCTGACTATCCAAAAAAAGGAATTTTGTTTAGAGATATCACGACTTTGATAAAAAATTCAGAAGCCTTTAAATACACTAATGATAAAATATTCGAAATATCAAAAAAAATTGAATTTGATAAAGTGGCGGCTATAGAATCAAGAGGGTTTGTTTTTGCATCGACTATTTCATATCTTCTAAGTAAACCTTTTATTCTTTTGAGAAAAAAAAACAAATTGCCGGCAGACGTTCACTCGGTAGATTTTGAACTTGAATATGGAAAAGCAACAATTGAAGTTCATAAAGACTCTATTGATAAAAATGAAAAAATTCTTGTAATTGATGATTTAATAGCTACTGGCGGAACAGCTGAGGCTGCAGCTAAACTAATTGAAATTTCAGGTGGAAAAGTAGCTGGTTTTATTTTTGTTATTAATCTATTTGATCTACCTGGAAATAATTTATTAAAAGAAAAAGGTTATAAAACCGAGAGCTTAATAGAATTTCCCGGACACTAATTATTTTTTTTTATAAAGTTCTCAATATAACTTTTTAAGCTAATTTTACCAAAATGCTTGTATATTTTGTTAGATAAGTTTTTATTGATAAGTGCCGATACATATCTTTCCCCAGGTCTTTTTGGCAATAATTTAATTTTAGACTTAAACATTTTAGCTACCTCAAAAAGTGAGTGTGATTTTTTATTAGCAATACTATAATGCCTACAAAGATTTTTTTTCCAAGCTAGGTAACAAATATTAACGGTGTCGTCTATATGTGTGAATCTTCTAGATTGTGTTCCAGGTCTCACTACGGGTAATGGTTTTCCACTTCTATAATGATCTTCAAAAATACCCATGACGGTTGACATTTCGCCTTTTTTAATTTGATGTGGACCATATACATTGTAAAAATAAATCACTTCATATTTAAAACCGAACCATTTTTTTAAATTTTCTAATAACTCTAAGTTTTTTGATTTTGAAAATGCATAAGGTGATAAATTTTTGTCATTTCCATAGTTACCTAGCGAAGCAGAAGTGGCAGAGTAAAGAAGTTTAATCTTATTTTTAAGACAAAAGTTAAATACAGCGTTTGATCCTACGGAATTAGAGTCTATACACTCATTCATTTTTAAAAAACTTTGAAAAATTCTTGCAAACTCACCGAAATGAAAGATTGTTTTTATTTCTTTTGGTTTTTTAATCAATTTTGAAATATCAATTGTTTTACCTTTAAAATATTTAACTCTAGTATTTTTAATGTGGTTAGATTTGCTTCCAGATGAGTAATTATCAATACTTATAATCTTATATTTAGTTTTTTTTAATAATAATTTAATTAAATTTGTGCCTACAAATCCTGCTCCGCCTGTTACAATAATTTTATTTTTTTTGGGCATCAAGTTTGTTTATATTTTTAAAATTAAAAAATCAATCTATTGATGGCCTATACCAAGCTTTTTTACCAATAATAGAATTTAAGAGACCACTTAATCTACAGAAATAAATATCTCTTTTTTTATTATTAAAAGTCATTAAATAAAATACAGTTTTAAAAAAGGCGGATAATAATTTAGGAAATATCAAAAGTAGAGCGAAGATGAAACCTTTATATTTTTTTTGATAGTAAAAGGTTGACCACATCCAATGCCAATTTCGATTTTTCTCCAACTCTAAGGAATTACCTAAAGTTACTGAACTGGCACCTTCGTGTTTAATTACAATATTTTTGTCTAAAAAAATTTTTCCACTAATATTCTTTACTCTTCTACATAAATCAATTTCTTCGAAAAAGAGAAAGAAGTTTTCGTCGAAAAATTCTTGGTTAAATTTTGATAAGTTAAAAAAAATTGCGAATCCTTTTAAATTCTCAACTTCTAATAAATTTCTATTTTCAAAATCTAAGTTCTTATCCTGGTCATTGCCTGGTCCCATTAACCAAAAATCATTGTTACAACTAGCTGACAAAAAAAAATGTTTAATAGCTGTTTTATCTAAAACTGTATCTGGATTTAAAACTAAAGCATATTTTGATTTTGCTAATTTTAGTCCAATATTGTTAGCTGCAGAATATCCCTTATTTTCTCCAGTAAGGGTACATTTAACATTAGTAAAATTTTCCTCAATTTTCTCTTTAAAAGTATTACTATTTGAATTTTCAACAATTATTACAGATAGATCATCAGGAATTGATTTTAGACAATTGAATATTTTTTCGTCACTTTTGTATGTAACAATTATAATAGTTAAATCTTTTGGCTGCATTTAATAATATTATTTGATTTTAAAAGATAATTCTTTTACTAATTTAACACATTGAGCGTATATATCTTTAATTAAAATGAAAAAAATCATAGTTACAGGTGGATCAGGCTTTATTGGCAGTAATCTGGTAAATTTTTTAATAAAAAAAAGGTTTTTTGTAATCAATTTAGACAAATTAACATACTCATCTAATAAATATAAAACTGCTTTAAGGACCAAAAAAAATTACAAATTAATTAAAGTTGATATAATTAATAAAAGAAAATTAATTTCAATTATAAGAAAATATAAACCAAAAGCTATTTTCAACTTAGCTGCTGAAACTCATGTTGATAGATCAATTGATGGACCAGCTAATTTTATTCATACAAACATTAATGGAACTTTTAACCTGCTAGAGTCAATGAGATTCATGCAAAAGAGAAAGATTAATGTAAAACTTGTACATGTATCAACTGATGAAGTTTACGGTGACATACTTAATGGTAAAAGATCTAACGAAAATTTCAAATATGAACCTAGCTCTCCTTATTCAGCTTCAAAAGCAAGCGCTGATCACCTAGTTAAATCGTATATCAGAACTTATAAATTAAATGCTGTAATTTCCAATTGCTGCAATAACTATGGCCCCTATCAATTTCCTGAAAAATTAATTCCTAAAATGATATCAAATATTTTTAGTAACAAAGAGCTTCCAATATATGCAAAAGGTCAAAACTCAAGGGAATGGATACATGTTAACGATCATTGTGAAGCCTTATTCAAGCTATATTTAAAAGGTAAAAATGGTGAAAGTTACAATGTAGGGTCAGGTATTAATTTTAGAAATATAGATCTTGTAAAAAAGTTACTAAAAATTTGTAAAAATATGAAAGTTAGAATTGGAGAAAAATCTAAAATTAAATTTGTAAAAGATAGACCTGGTCATGATTTCAGATATGCATTAAATAATAAAAAAATTTTTAAACATTTAAAATGGAAGCCAAAAATAAATTTTAATACTGGATTACAAGAAACAGTAAAGTGGTATTTAGATAATAGAAGATTTCTACAGAATATTTCTAAAAAAAAATATGATAAAAGATTGGGTCTAAAGTTATGATAAAAAAGGGAATTATTTTAGCAGGTGGCTTGGGAACTAGAATGAGCCCTATTACTAAAGCAGTCAATAAACAACTTTTACCACTTTACGACAAACCACTAATTTTTTATCCATTATCAGTTTTGATGCTAGCTGGTATAAAAAATGTTTTAATTATTGTTAATAAAGGTCAGCTAGCAGAATTCAAAAAAATTCTGCCTGTAAAAAATAATCTTGGTATTAAAATCCAATATTTAGAGCAAAATAAACCTCGTGGCCTACCAGATGCTTTTATTCTTGGTGAAAAATTTATTTCCAAGGATAGCGTTGCCCTAATTCTAGGAGATAATTTTTTTCATGGGCAAAATTTAACTAACAAACTAAAAAAAAGTGTTAAACTCGGGCGTGGTGCACAAGTATTTTTACATCCAGTTAAGAATCCTTCAGCATATGGAGTTGCATCAGTTAAAAATAATAAGATTTTAAAGATAGTTGAAAAACCAAAAAATCCTAAATCAAACTTTGCGGTAACAGGTCTTTATTTTTTTGATAATAAGGTAATTGACTTAAGCAAAAAACTAAAGCCTTCAAAAAGAAAAGAAATTGAAATTACTGATTTATTAAACAAATATTTGAAACAAAAAAGACTTAAAGCACAGTTTATTGGAAGAGGTGGGTCATGGCTTGACGCTGGAAGCATAAGTGATTTTTACAAAGCGTCAAATTATGTCGGTGCTGTTGAAAATCGTCAAGGATTAAAAATAGCATGTTTGGAAGAAATAGCATTTAACAAAAGATGGATTACAAAGAAAAATATATTAGAAGCTATAAAATTTTATGGCAAATGTGAATATTCTAAATATCTTAAAGATCTTATCTAATGAAATTAAAAAATACTAAATTTAAAGATCTTAAAATAGTAAATGGTATTAATTTTTACGATCAAAGAGGTTTTTTTAGAGAGATATATAAAGCTAAATTATTTAATAAATACAAACCAATTTTTTGGTGTGTTTCTAAGTCGAAAAAAAATGTTTTAAGAGGATTGCATATACAAAAAAAAAATAAACAAGGTAAATTTGTATCAGTTTTAAAAGGTAAAATTTTAGATGTAGCAATAGATTTAAGACCTAGTTCTAAAACTTTTTGTAAACATTTTATAATCGAGCTTTCAGAAAAAAACTCAAGATCATTGATGATACCTAGGGGTTTTGCTCACGGTTTCCTGGGGTTGGATAGAGAAAATATAGTTTTATATAGCAATGATAACTATAGATCTAAAAATAATGAAATTGGAATTATATGGAATGATAAAAAGTTAAAAATTAATTGGAAAAGAAAAAAAATTATCATCTCCAAAAAAGATAAAAAAAATATTTCTTTAGAAGAATATTTAAAAATTTTAAAAAGATGAAAATATTTTGTTTAGACATTAACAACATTAATTTACATAAAATACAAAAATTAAATTATATTCCCGTAGGTTTGGGTGGAGATAATTTTGATCGAGATTGGCTTAGAGACAATTCTGGGGACAATATAAGTGAAAAAAATCCATTTTATGGAGAATATACTTTCCATTATTGGCTGTGGAAGAATGAATTTAATAAAATTACAGAAAATGAATGGTTAGGATTTTGTGCTTATAGAAGGTTTTGGTCAAATAAAATTGATAAATTTGAAATAAACGAACTTGATGATTTTTTAATTGAGACCCCAAAAGAGTGGGATGATAAAGAAATAATCCTAGGCCAAGATATCTTTTTAAATTGGAAATTTTCAAAAATTTTAAAACACGGACTTAAATCATTAATATTAAATCCGAAATTAATTTTGAAAAAAAATTGGAATATAAAATATCATTTTGACTCTTTTCATGGTTATGGAAACTTAGATAAAGCTATCAATCTTTTAGAAAAAAATGACAGAAGTGATTTTCGAGAATTTACAATAAACAAAAATTCCTATAACAGAAGCAGTATGTTTTTTTGCAAATCAAAAAAAATTATGAATAATTATTATAATACGGTTTTCCCTTGGATGGAAAGATGTGAAAAAATTTTTGGATTTAATAATAGCGAATATGGATTAAAAAGAATTTATGGATACTTAATCGAGAGATTTCAATCCTTCTGGTTTCAGAAATATACTAAACCATTAATTTGGCCAATAGTGTTTCATAACATAACTAATAGTAAATTATTTGATAAATGAAATGTAAAGTAACAAAAAAAAATTAACACCATTTATGTCTTTTGGCAAAATGCCAATGGCAAATGGTTTTTTAAAAAAAAAAAATTTTAAAAAAGAATTTTTTTATAACCTAGAGGTAGGGTTTAATACTGAAAATTTTCTTTTTCAAGTTAATGATCATCCAAAACCACCAAAAATTTTTAATAATAATTATCCATTTTTTACTAATAAGTCAAAATATATGGTTAAACATTTTAAAAAATACTTCCAATGGATAAAAAATAATAAAAAATTAAATATAAATTCTAAATGTATAGAAGTGGGTTCTAATGACGGAACTTTACTTGGTTACTTTAAAAAGGACGGGATAAATTGTTTGGGTGTAGAACCTTCAAAAAACGTTGCAAATTTTGCCAAAAAAAAAAAATTGAAAGTTCTAAATAATTTTTTTTGTTTGAAGGAAATGTCTAAACTTAAAAATTATTATAAAAAAACTGATCTAATTTGTGCTGCTAATGTTATTTGTCATATCCCTGATTTAAATGACGTGATTAAATCAGTTGATTGCCTTCTCAAAAAAGATGGTATTTTTGTTTTTGAAGAACCTTATCTTGGTTCTATGTTTGAAAAAGTATCTTATGATCAGATTTATGATGCTCATATTTATATGTTTTCTGTGCATTCTGTTAAAACGATTTTTAATAAAAAAGGTTTTGATTTAATTAATGTTGCTCCACAAAAGACTCATGGTGACTCTATGAGATACACTATTGCTAGAAAAAATAGATTTAAAATTAGAAAAAAAGTTTTTGATTTACTCAAATTAGAAAAAAAAAAGGAACTTAATAGTATTAAGTCTTGCCGAAAATTTAAAAAAAACTGTTTTTTATCAAGAAAACTTTTTAGGCAAAAAATATTTAGACTTAAAAATAGAGGTTTAAAAATAGCTGGTTACGCTGCATCTGCAAAAAGCACCACTGCTTTAAATTTTTGTAATATTAATTATCAATTTGTTGATTATATTGCTGATAATACAGAGGAAAAGATAAATAAATTTACTCCAGGCACTCACATACCAATAGTATCTATTGAACATTTTAGAAAAAATTATCCTGATGTTTTAATTTTGTGCTCTTGGAATCATAAAAATGAAATACTTAAGAAAGAAAAAAAATTTATGAAAAAAGGAGGAAAGTGGATTTCTCATGTCAAGAAAATCTAAAATAATCGTTACTGGCGGTACTGGTAGATTTGGATCAGTTTTAAAAAATAAATTTAAAAAAAAATTTCTTTTTCCTAGCAAAAAAGAATTAGATATTCTTAATATTAAAAAAATAATTAGATACCTAAAAAAAAATAAACCAAAATACTTAATTCACTTAGCTGGTTTTTCTAGACCAATGCTTGCTCATAATAATAATATCTCTAAAAGCATTAAATTAAATATAATAGGGACATGCAACGTTGTGATAGCGTGTGAAAGTCTTAATATAAAATTAATTTATTTTTCTACTTCTTATGTTTATCCAGGTAAAAAAGGTAATTATAAAGAAACAGATGCTGTATATCCTTGTAATAATTACGCTTGGTCTAAACTAGGTGGCGAGTCTGCTGTGCAAATGTACAAAAACTCACTTATTTTACGAGTGAGTATGACTGAGAAACCTTTTGTGCATAAATCTGCTTATGCTGATATGATTACAAATTTTATTTTTCATGAAGACGCTATTCCAATACTTAAAAGATTAATTCATAAAAAAGGTATAATTAATCTTGGTGGACCAACTAAAACAGTGTATTCATTTGCAAAAAAATATAACCCAAAAATAAAAAAAATTTTTATAGGAAAAAAAAATAGTCTTATGCCCAAAAATTCATCAATGAATCTGAGTAAGATGAGGAAATTAATTAAATAATGTTGCCAATAATTTTTAAACCAAAACACGAGTATGATCTTGTAAGATTAGGAGGTGAGTTTGATGGTGGCTATTTAGTAGAGAGAAATTCTATCGAAAAATCTCAGTCACTAATTACTCTTGGTTTAGGTTATGAGTGGCGGTTTGAAAAGGAATATAAACAAAAATTTAAAAAGCCTATTCATTGTTATGATCATACAGTAAATTACTCAGCTATAAAAAAGTATTCGAGAAAAAGTTTACTTAGTACATTCGTAAGATTATTTAAGCCTAAATATTTTCTAAAAAAAGGTTTTTTTTCTGATCATTTTTCTTCAGTTTTTTTATACAAAGACTATAAAAATTTGTTCAAAGATGACGTTATACACTTTACAAAAAGAGTTGGACCCGGTTATGGACCAGGAAGTGAAGGTATAACATTAAAAAATATATTAAATAATGAAATAAAGGGACCTCATTATCTAAAAGTAGATATTGAAACTTCAGAATATAGAATACTTGATGAAATATTAGATAATCAAAATAAATTTACAGGAATTGCTATTGAATTCCACGATGTAGATTTGCATCTAGAGAAAATTATTAAGTTTGTTGAGTCGCTGGATATGAATTTAGTTCACTTACATCCAATGAATCAAGCTCTGTTAGTCAGTGATATTCCAACACAAATTGAATTTACTTTTTCAAAAAATCCAATAAAAATTAATGAAGTTCCAAAACTTCCTCATCCATTAGATACTCCTGGAAATCCTGATTTTAGAGAAGTTGAGCTTAAGTTTCAAAAAAAATAAAAATATTAGTAAATTGATTTTTTGTAATCTTTTAAAATCTTTCTTGCATAAGGATTATTTTTAATACTATATCGAGTAAAATGGGGCTCTTTAAGTGAGTCTTTATCTTTAATATTAGAATAGTAAAATGCAGAGAAAACATTTCTACTTATATGATTAGGACAATCAATGGGTTTAGGTTGACCATGAAAACTTTTTGACGTTGTGTTAAATATAACAACTCTGTTAAATAACGGTTCAATTTCTCTAATTTTATTTTTTTTATTTTTAGTCCAAAATTCGAGATTTCCACCCCATTTTTTTTTCCAATTAGGTGTTAAGTAAAATAGCACATTTATTCTTCTCCAAGCTTGGAGTTTATGATGGTAATTAAAATCTGCATGAACATTTAGGAAACCTCCTTTTCCTGTGGTCATGGCTCCACCACCCACAAAATATGGATCTGGTATTATCGAGTCTAAGCCGGTTAATGTTTCTAAAAATAAAATAAATTTTCTTGAACTAATTAACATAGAAAAAATCTTTAAATTTTTTTGATATAACGAAGAATCTTCCAAAAAAAATCTTATAACATTTTTATTTTTATGAGTTTTCCAATTATGATCAACATTTTTTATTTGTGGATATTCTTTGCTTAAGGTCAAGGCTAAATTTTTTGGTAAAAAATTATCGAAACTAATATGAGGAAATGGTTTATTTTTTCTATAATTATTTTTATTTTTTATAGCTAAATTAATATATCTTTTACTGTCAAATATATTTAAAAAATTTTTTTTAATTTTATTCATTTTTTTACTTGAAAGACAGTTTAACTGCTGACTTTATGCTCATATACTTTAATAGGTAATTTCTACACCAAATATATTTCCTTATATAATATTTTTTTTAAAACTAAAACATTTATTGCTTTTGAATTGGTCTAAAAATAAGCTTAAAAATTTGATAAATGATTAATAGCGATGTAAGAATTCATCTAAATGTCATTTATAATTGATTATTTTAAGATTTTTTATGAAATTTTATTTAGATCTAAAATTTTTATTAAAAGAAATTCTTATGGATTTGAGTCTGAAGATGTATTTATTAATGAATATTTTAAAAATATTCAAAATGGTTTTTATGTAGACATTGGTGCCTTTAATCCAATAAGAGGTAGTAATACTTATCTACTTTACCAAAAGGGTTGGTCGGGTATTAACGTAGATGCAGATAAAAATTCAATTAGGATGTTTGATATTTTGCGCAGTAAAGATTATAATTTTAATTACGCTATATCTTCTGCTGATAAAAAAGAAATAGATTTTTTTTATGAAAAAAACTCAAGCGCTGTTAAAACAATAAATTCTAAATTTAGAGATTTGACATTGAAGAATTATAAAACTAAAAAAGTAAAAACTTCCAATTTTGAAAATATCATCAACAACACAAATTTTTCTAACCATCAAATTGACTTTCTTAATATAGATTGCGAAGGTAGTGACTATGATGTGCTTAAATTAATTGACCTAAATAAATATAAACCTAAATTAATTTGTATAGAAATAAATTCTTACACTTTCAAAGATATAAAAGATTCACCTGTATATAAACATTTATGTATTAATAACTTCGGACTTACAAAATCTTTCATTAATAGTCATATTTTTCAAAAAAAATGATTAGAATATTTGGTAGCGAGAGGCGGATTCGAACCGCCGACCCCAGGCTTATGAGTCCTGTGCTCTAACCAACTGAGCTACCTCGCC
>MDTB01057748.1_pt1 | contig 10067 bp, 9 predicted proteins | sample 811161 | NCBI WGS metagenome assembly MDTB01 (sample SAMN05326650, study PRJNA326480) | marine metagenome | isolation source: seawater | place: Mediterranean Sea | collected 2009
AGGCCTTAAACCCTCAACAGTACCAAGTTCAAAAGCTCTATCTATAAAAGCATCTTCATGTTCAATCATTGTGTTACAAGCTATGTAAAGATCTCTTTGTAATTCTTCTATATTAATATCAGGATTTTCACTTACAAACGTATTGTAAAGCTTAATAATTGACTCTGTATGCAAGCTTTCATCTCTTGCTGACCATGTTACAATTTGTCCCATACCTTTCATTTTATTAAATCTAGGAAAATTTAGGAGGATAGCAAAAGTAGCAAATAATTGTAATCCTTCTGTAAAACCACCAAATATTGCCAAAGTTTTAGCAATGTTGATTTTAGTTTTTGTATTAAACTTCTGCATGTAATCATATTTATCTCTCATCTCTTTAATTTCTAGAAATGCTGAGTATTCGACCTCAGGCATACCTATCGTATCTAATAAATGAGAATAAGCAGCAATATGTATAGTTTCCATGTTAGAAAAAGCAGAAAGCATCATCTGAACTTCAGTAGGTTTAAAAACTTGAGAGTAATGTTTCATATAACAGTTATTAACTTCTATATCAGACTGAGTAAAGAATCTAAATATTTGAGAAAGTAAATTTCTTTCTGGCTTAGTTAGCTTTCTATTCCAATCTGAAACGTCATCTGCTAATGGAACTTCTTCAGGTATCCAATGTATTCTTTGCTGTTGCAACCAGGCATCGTAGGCCCAAGGATATTTGAATGGTTTATATATTCTTTTTGTATCTAATAATGACATTTTTCCTCTCTACTTTATTGACAAGATAAGCATTCATCATAGTCAAGTTGATTTCCATAAGGCTGTTCACCTTCATTAATTTTTCCTTTTATAGGAACTTCAGTAATTTTTTTATTATGCGAAACTACTTCAGCTCTTTGTAATGATAAAGATCTTAGATAATATAAGCTTTTTACCCCTCTTTTCCATGCTAAAAAATGCACCATGTGGAGATCCCTTTTATTAACATCTGGTTTAAGAAATATGTTCAATGACTGAGCTTGACAAACATAAGGAGTTCTATCGCCTGCTAAATCTATTATTCTTCTCTGATCGAGCTCAAAAGCTGTCTTAAAAACTGCTTTTTCTGATTCGTCTAAAAAATCAAGATGTTGCACAGAACCTTTATTAATAGTTATAGAAGACCATATTTCTTCATTGTCTTGTCCCTTTTCAGCTAATAGATTTTTCAAGTGAGGGTTTCTGACATTAAAAGAACCAGATAAAGTTTTTTGAGTAAAGCTATTAGCTGCAATAGGTTCTATACCAGGAGAAGCTCCGCCACAAATAATAGAAATAGAAGCTGTAGGTGCAATAGCTATTTTATTAGAAAACCTTTCGTTTACTCCATATTCTTTAGCATCTGGACATGCTCCTTTTTCGTTAGCTAAAATAACAGACGCTTTATCTGCTTTTTCTTTAATGTTAGAAAATATTCTTTTATTCCAGACTTTTGCCATCACTGAATCAAAGGAAATTTTCTTTTTCTGTAGAAATGAGTGAAAACCCATAACTCCTAATCCTACACTTCTTTCTCTCAAAGCTGAATATTTAGCACTTGCCATGGTGTCAGGAGCTCGTGTAATAAAATCTTCCATAACGTTATCTAAAAATCTCATTACATCTTCAATAAAAACTTTTTCATTACTCCATGCATCGTATTTTTCTATATTTAATGAGGAAAGACAACAAACTGCTGTTCTTCTATTTCCATCTTTATCAATTCCTGTAGGAAGAGTAATTTCACTGCATAGGTTAGACATCTTAACTTGAAGACCAGACAATTTTTGATGGTTTGGGATAGCTTTATTAACTTTATCAATAAAAAGCAAATAAGGCTCTCCTGTCTCTATTCTGGTAGTTAAAAGTTTAATCCATAGAGATCTCGCTTTTACTGTTTTTTGAATGGATCCATCTTTAGGACTTTTGAGAGACCATTCTTTATCATCTTCTACAGCTCTCATAAATTCATCGGTTATAACAATTCCATGATGAAGGTTTAAAGCTTTTCTATTGGGGTCTCCCCCTGTAGGTCTTCTTAAATCTATGAATTCCTCAATTTCAGGATGCCAAATTGGAAGATAACAAGCAGCAGAACCTCTTCTAAGACTACCTTGACTGATTGCTAGGGTTAATGAATCCATAACTCTAATAAAAGGAACTACACCTGAGGTTTTACCAGCTTGACCTACTTTTTCTCCTATTCCTCTTAAATTACCCCAATATGATCCTATACCTCCTCCTTTAGAAGCTAGCCAAACATTTTCATTCCATAAGTCAACAATACTGTGGAGACTATCTCCAGCCTCGTTCAAAAAACATGAAATAGGTAGCCCTCTATTAGTACCTCCATTAGATAATATAGGAGTAGATGGCATAAACCAATGTTTTGACATATAATTGTATAGTCTCTGGGCATGATCAGCATTATCGGAAAAGTAGCTTGCTACTCTAGCAAACATACCCTGATAATCTTCGTCAGGCAGTAAATATCTATCTTTCAATGTAGCTTTTCCAAATTCTGTTAATAAAATATCTTTAGAACTGTCTTTCTGAACTTTTATTCCAGGTTTAATTTGAACTACATTTAAAATTTCAGAGTTTTTTCTATTTTGATTTTTATTATTTGTGTATTTTTTTAGCATAATTTTAACTTTTTATTATCCACAACTGTTAATAATAGTTTGTGGATAAATCACTACATATTGTGTTTATTTTTTTTTTATATCTAAATATTGCGTATTAGTTTGATATAGTCAATACAGAAATAAAATTAATTACCATTTTAGAACAAAAATAGAACAAATTCAATATTTTTCTGCTATATCATTTGTTATTTTTAAAAAATACTTATTCATGTTATATTACTCAATGGTTAAATTAGATAAAATCTATACTAAAGGTGGGGATAGAGGTTACACTTCTCTAGTTGGTGGAAAAAGAGTTAAAAAATCTTCTCATTTTATTGAGGCGATTGGTAACGTAGATGAACTAAATGCTTTCTTGGGATATGCTATAAATTATTTAAAGCCTGATAAAAAAAAAATTATCCTCAATATTCAAAATGATCTTTTTGATTTAGGTGCAGATTTAGCCACACCATTAAGTATAAAAAAAAATGTTATAAGACTAAGTGATACTCAAACCATATATTTAGAAAAAGAAATTGACAAGATAAATTCTAAATTAAATCCTTTAACCTCTTTTATCCTTCCTGGAGGTGATAAAGTTTCTGGTTTACTTCATCTGGCAAGAACAATTAATAGAAGATGCGAGATAAGCATTGTAAAACTAAGTGAAAATAAAAAAATTAATTTAGAGATATTAAAATATGTTAATAGACTATCAGACTTTTTGTTTGTTTTAGCAAGACAAACTAACAAAAAAGAGATATTATGGGATCCTTTAAAAAATAAATAAGACTATATTATGCCAATTAAAAATAGAATTGCTGATTTTGAAAATGAAATGATTGAATGGCGTCATTATTTTCACGAAAATCCAGAGCTAGCCTATAAAGAATTCAATACTTCAAAAAAAATAGTCGAAATATTGAAAGGGTTTGGAATTACCAACATTGAAGAAGGAATCGGAAAAACTGGTGTTGTTGCTACTTTAGTAAATGGTCAAGGTAAAAGTATAGGACTTAGAGCAGATATGGATGCTTTGCCTATATTTGAAGAAAATAATAACAAAAATTATAAATCAAAAATAAATGGTAAAATGCATGCGTGTGGTCACGATGGACATACTACGATGTTATTAGGCGCAGCTAAATATCTTTCAGAAACCAAAAACTTTAACGGTAAAGTAGTTTTAATTTTCCAACCCGCTGAAGAAGGCTTTGCTGGTGCTAAATCTATGATTGAAGATGGTCTTTTAATTAAATATCCTATTGATGAAATATATGGTATGCATAATATGCCTGGGTTAGAAGAAGGCGTTCTCGCAATTGAATCAGGTCCAAGACTAGCTGCTGCAGATAATTTTGATGTTGAGATTGTTGGTAAAGGAGCTCACGGAGCTATGCCCTCAAATTCGATAGATCCTATAGTGTGTGGAGCATCTATTATTCAAAATCTTCAACATATTGTCTCTAGAAACTCCGACCCTAAAGAGACATTAGTTATCACTGTAGCTTCTTTCAACTCTGGAAACGCTAATAATGTAATTCCTAAAAGCGCTAAATTTTCAGGAACAATAAGATATTATAATGATGAAATAGGAAAATTGGCAAAAAAAAGATTTTTTGAAGTAATTAATTCCACTTGTGATGTTTTTAACGCAAAAGCAAACATAGATTTTCAAAAAGGTTATCCTGCAACAGTCAATCATCAAAAACAGAGCAAATTTGCTTTTAATTCAGCAAAAAAAATAATAGGAAATAAAGCTTCTTCTTCGCAAAAGCCAATGATGGGGTCTGAAGATTTTTCATATTTTTTAAAGAAAATACCTGGATGTTTTGCTTGGATTGGAAATGGATCATCTGCTTCATTACACAATCCTAAATATGACTTTAATGACTCAGTCTTAACAGTAGGGTCAAGTTTTTTAGCTACTATAGCAGAAGACAGGCTTTCATAATCCAAATTTAATCTGAACAGTCTTTGGTGATAAATTATAAAAATATTACTAAAGAAAAAACAAACTTAAGCTTAATTGTAGATAATGATATTTTGATTAGAATTATTACTAGAAAAGATGTTTCGTTAAAATATTTAAATTGGCTAAAAAGTTATGAAATAATGAAGTTTACTGATCAAAGTAAAAAAAATCATACCCTAAAATCAACCAGAGCTTTTGTTGAAGAAAAACTTTTTTCAAATTATGATTTATTATTTGGTATTTTTATTAAAAATGAACACATAGGTAATACTAAGTTAGGACCTATAAATTGGAAAAAGAAAGAAGCTCAGGTTTCATTTTTTTTAGGAGAAAAAAATTTTTGGGGTCAGGGTATAATGCCTAAAGTTATTAATATAATTTTATCATATGCCTTTAAATCACTCAAATTAATGGAAATTAAAGCAGGTTATGAAAAAAAAAATTTAGCTTCTGCAAAAGTATTTAAAAAGTGTAATTTTGAAATAATTAAAACTGACCACAAACCAATTTTAAATAGCAATAAAATAAAAACTATAATTTACGTTAGTAAAAAGGTTGAATAATTAAATTTCTTATTGTATTTTTTTTATAAGTTTCTTATGTAGATGCATGGGGTGCTTTTTTAGCTGAGATTAAACCCATTGAACCTGTCCGGTAATTCAGAAAGGGAGACGGCGTGGAAAATATTAATATAATAGATAAACCATTAGCTATTTTAATTATTCTAAGTACAAGTGTTTTATTCGCTTTATTAGGAATATCTTATTCTAAAAAGTTTATAGGTATTGATAACTACTTAGTTGCCAACAGATCAATTGGTTTATTTTCTCTTACAACTAGTTTTATAGCCTCAGCTCTAGGTTCTTGGGTGTTATTTGGTCCAGCCTCAGCTACAACCTGGGGTGGTATAGGTGCCACGATAGGATATGCCCTAGGAACTGCATTTCCTTTTTTTCTTTTGATCTATTTGGGTAAAATATTTAGATCTCAGTTTCCTCAAGGCAAAACTCTTATAGAAGTTATAAGGTTAAAGTTTGGAAAAAATTTATTTAAACTTATTTTATTATTATCTTTTTTTTATATGACAGTCTTTTTAATTGCAGAGGTCACAGCTGTTTCAATTTTAATAAGATACTTATCAGGAACAAATTTATGGATTACATCTTTTATAATAATCTCTTTATCTTTACTATACACATTGTACGGTGGTTTACGTGCATCTATATTTACTGATAATATTCAATTTATTTTTCTTATAATTTTATTAATTACTAGTTTCACATTTATTTTAGCATCTTATGGAAATAATTATAATTTAACTTTTATCAAAGAAAATAAACCTGCTTTATTAAGTACTAATAATTATACTAACTTTACTGCAGGTATAACTTTTTTTATAGCTGTGGCAGCAACCAATTTATTTCATCAAGGAAATTGGCAAAGAGTCTACGCTGCAAAAAGTTTTATTACCTTGAAAAAAAGCTTAATTTTATCCTTTGTATTAGTAACTATAATTGTATATATCATAGGCTTTTCTGGATTAGTTGCAGTAGCTTTAAACCCAGAAGTTACTCCTGATCTTGCTTTTTTTTCTTTAATACTCAAAGGTAATAATGTTTCTATTTCAATAATAATTATTTTTTTGGCTATATCTCTAACTATAAGTAGCATAGATACTATAATCAATGCAATCTCAAGTCTTATTATAGTAGATGGGAGTAAGTTTATAAAAAAAAAGTATAATTTTAAAAAACTTTCTAAATTTTTTATAATTCTTTTATCTTTTATTACTTTTATTATATCTTCCCAAGGAATTAGTATATTGTATTTATTTTTGTTAGCTGATTTATTTTGTTGTGCTGCAGTATTAAGCGTATTTTATAGTTTTTATAAAAAAACTACAGAAGAAAAAAATATTTATTTATCTATAGTTTTAGGACTATTTGGGGGATTGTTGTTCTTTCCTACGCCTGACTTTACTTCATCATTACTAGTTGGTGTTTTGTTTCCTTCAAGTTTTTTTCCTGATTTTGTATCACAGTCATTGCTTTTTTTTTCTTTCATAACAGCTACTTTTCTTCCAATTGCAGGGTTAAAAATAAATTTTTCAAATAAGAAATAGTTTAATAGTTATCAACTAAAAATATTTTGTTATATATCAAATAAATCAATTTAAAAGTATCATTATTGATATAACTGATATATGTATTAATTACTTTTTATTAAATAACTCTAAGGTAAAAATGAATAATTTTGAAAAGTTTGCTTTAAATAAGCAAATAATTAAGGCTTTGAATTTTGTTAAATTTATAGAGCCTACGCCAATACAAAATAAAATTATACCCTTAGTAAAGCAGAATTCAGATCTTTTAGGAGTTGCTCAAACAGGTACAGGTAAAACTGCTGCTTATTTATTACCTATTATACATAATATTACAATTGATAAATCAAAGTATGAAAAAAACTCTTGTAAAACAATAATTATTGTTCCTACAAGAGAGTTAGCAATGCAAGTATTTGATAACTTACGTATTTTCAGTAAATACCTATCAATTAGGTCTTGTTTAATAGTCGGAGGAGTAAAACCAAAACCACAATTAAAATCTATCTCGCAAGGAGTAGATATTTTAGTAGGTACTCCTGGAAGAATTATGGATCACCTTAGATCAAAAAATCTTATATTAACTTTCACTAAAACCATAATATTAGATGAGGCAGATCAATTAATGGATTTAGGTTTTATTCCAGATATTAAAAAGATGTATGCTAATTTTCCTAAAAAAAGGCAAACTATTTTTATTACAGCAACGATGTTAAAAAATGTAAAAAAAATTGCTTTAGAGTTTTTAAAAAATCACATAGAAATAAATTTATCTCCAAAGTCTGAGCCAATAAAAAAAATATTACAAAAGATTATATTAGTACAAAAAAATTCTAAGTTAGAAAAGTTAAAATCAATAATAAAAATAGAAAAAATATATCAGGCTATTATTTTTACTAGAACAAAAAAGAGGGCCGATAATTTAGCAAAAGCTTTAAATAAAAATGACATCAGTGCTATGTCGTTTCATGGAGATAAAAGACAAAGCCAAAGAACTAGAATATTAAATAGTTTTAAAAAAGATAATATTAACTTTTTAATAGCCACAGATGTAGCGGCAAGAGGAATAGATATTGATGACATTATGTTTATAATAAATTTTGATTTACCAACACAACCAGAAATTTATGTTCACAGGATAGGTAGAACAGCAAGAGCAGGTAAAAAAGGTATCGCAATCTCTTTTTGCGATGAAACGGAAAAAAAACAATTAAAAGATATTGAGAAGCTAATTGGTATTAAGTTTAATCTTGAAAATTTAGAAAAAAGGAAAGAAAATATTAGAATTGATAAAATCCATAGGCTGTCAAAAAAAAATAAAAAATTTAAAAATAAATCTATTAAAAACTTAAAAAAAAACAGATATGGTTAACATGATTATTACTAAATGATTATGAAAGGTTTAATTATAATATTTGCTGTTATGTCTAAAAATATTCTTTCAGAAGAATTTACTTGAACTCGATATCAATTATTCAAAGATATACGAAATAACTTTGCCTAATGGAGAAAAGCATTTATCATTTAAAACTAATGAAGAAATTTCTTTTTCTTCTGAAAAGTATTGTATAGCAAGCTGTTCTGGTCTGAGTGCTGATAAAAAATTAATTGAATTAAGGACTATTTATTCAATGGATATTAATGATGGCTATAAACTTTGGACTGAGCTTAGAAGGTATAAAGATGAGGCAACTGTTGGAATAGGGAAAATGTGATTATTAATGCAACTGAACCCTAAAAGGAACTTGTTTAAAATAGATGTCTCTATGCATTTACAAAGTTCAATGAGATATTTTTTGGAAAACTACGCATCATATCAAAAAATCCTTTTTGGATATTTTATTTAAATAAAATGTGAACAATATGACTATTTAAAAGTAGATAAAAAAATATGAAGTATAACTTTTGATTTTTATTAGCTACACTTAAATATTTATAATTTGAGTTGCCAAAGGGAAGGAAAACATAGCAATAATTTATATACCTAAATCGTTATTTTATTACATCTGCTCTAAAGGTAGTTTAATGAATCTATATGAAAAACATTACTGCCGGTTATTTAATTTAAATTCATTTTCAACTATAATGTTAGCTTTGATCTGAAAATTATTAATTTTAAGTTCTATTTCTTTATAATTTATTTTTATATTATTTTTAATGAAGTCTTTTTCAATTTTTTTAATAACAAATTTGTTATGTTCCTCTTTAAGTCCAGGCCTAATAATTTTCTTGACATATATTCTTTTTTTGATTTCATCAAGCCCCAAAGTAGCAGCTGCCCATTCTCCTAAAAATTTATTTCTTAAGTAAAAAGCATTTAGCCTTTGTTTTTTTTCAAAGTTCTTTTTTCTTTTATTTTTTATTGCACTGATTTTGTACATAAATGAAATTTTACTAAAAATTACTTTAAAAAAATAAATTAATTACTCAAATTGTGAGATGCTTGGTTTAAAATATACTTAAACTAAGGAAAAAGGCTAAGAGAGCCAATATTTTAATTTATTTACTAGGACTGCTTCAGGTTTATATACGTCTATAATCTTTAAAATACCATTGAACTTACTTTAACATATAATTGCTACGATTATTTAAATGAGCTACAATTTTAACATGAGATACTTACTTTTATTAACCTCAACCTTATTAGTTTTGTTAGTTAAATTACAGGCTGAAGAACTCTATAGATTTAAAACTATGGGTAAAGAAAAAAATACTACTGTAATATTACCGGATAAAAGTAATTTTAATACCTTTTATAGTGAGGGTGCATTTACTGATAGTTTTGGTAATTATGGAGATATGACAGGAAGGGGAGTAAGAGAAACTGATAGCAACGGAAATCTAAAAAGTGTAAGTGCATTACTAATATTTGAAACTAAAAAGAATGGCAAATTTTTTGCTAAAGCTAATAGAATAGCCTCAAAAATTGAAGCAGGAGCAGGATATTTTGATGTTCTATTTGGAAGTGGTAGCTTTAAAAAGTTAAAAGGCAAGAGATGTAATTATGGCCTAACTATAACTGAAAAATCATTTGTTATGGAAGGTCTTTGTAAATAATTAATAAAAAAAACAATTATAAAGAATATAACTATTTCTTATGATAAAAATATATAAATACTAACTTATAATTTTTAAAAACTAATAATAAAAGGTTTATTTATAGGTAATATGAAAAAACTAATACTAATATTATCAGTATTATTTATATCATGTGTCAATTCATATGATAATATTAAAATTAAAGATGTATGTGAATCGTATCATGAAGATATATTAGGCTGGTATAAAAGTCATAAACTATTTAAAAAAAGACATATTGAAGTATCAGATAAAACCAAATACCCAAACA
>MDTB01080458.1_pt1 | contig 10067 bp, 10 predicted proteins | sample 811161 | NCBI WGS metagenome assembly MDTB01 (sample SAMN05326650, study PRJNA326480) | marine metagenome | isolation source: seawater | place: Mediterranean Sea | collected 2009
AATATGAAGAAGTTAATAATAAATTAGTTAATAATGACAATATACAATTATGTTTAAGAGCCAATGAATCTATATTTGATCCTATTAAGCTAAAAGAGATAGCTCTTAATTTACTTGGTAAGTATATTGTAAATGTAAATTTGAATGTGGAGTTTCAAAAGAAAGATTTGGATGATACATTGACAATAAATGCAACATATGCTTTAAAGAATCAGTTTTCTACTGAAAGGGAAGATTTACAATTTGAACTTTGTGAAAAGCCTGTGGTGAAACTTTCAGATGAATATAAAAACAAATCTTTTGTAATTATGGATGGTCCATTTATGTGTATTGATCCGTATGGAGATACAGGATACCATGTGATGGGTAATGTTAATCATGCAATTCATTATTCTAACACCTCCGAATTCCCTAAAGAACAATTACAAATGAAAAAAATAATTAATAATGGAATAATAAAGAATCCAAAATTTACTAATATAGAAAAATTTAAAGAAACTGCTAAACTGTTTTTTAAGAATATAAATTCTATTGAACATATAGGTTCTATGTTTACATTTAGGACTGTGCTTCCTAATAGAGAACATGATGATGCTAGACCAACTATATATGAATTTGAGAATGATAATTTAATTACCATATTTTCTGGCAAAATAGTTACTTGTGTGGATACTGCTAAAAATATTATTAAGGAGTTAGTAAATGAATAAAAATGTTATTTACACATCAATGTTTGGTTATAAAGATAATGATGATTATTTTCTTCATAACCCTACATGCAATTTGAATGGATGGGATTTAGTTTGTTTTACAGACAATTCTAACATCAAATCTGATTTTTGGGATGTTAGATTAGTTACAAGATATTATACAGATGGTGCTAGAGACAATAGGTTATATAAAATATTACCACATAGGCATTTTAAGGATTATGATGTTAGCGTTTGTATAGATACAGATGTACTGATATCTAAAGATATTAACAGTTTAGTAGAGGAACATTTATCAAATCATAACCTTGCGGTTTTAGACCATTCTATATGTGGTATGTCTACAACAGGAAATTTAAATAGAAGAAACTGTATCTACCAAGAATCTGATTTTATAAAATGGTTAGGTGACAATCACCCAAGAAAAAAATATAAAGACGATATGAATATCATTAATAATCAAATGAAAAAATATTCTGATGATGGTTATCCAAAAAATAATGGGTTGGCTAGAACAACAATTATATTTAGAAAACATAATGAAAAAGATGTAATTAAAACTATGGAATATTGGTGGTCTGAATTTATGTATAATAGTAGAAGAGATCAATTAAGCTTTCCATATTCAGCTTGGAAAACTAATTTAAAATTTAAGTTTATGCCGGTGGATATTGATGATAACAAATATTTTCAGTATATGAAAAAATGGAGACAAAATAAGAGAAAGGATAAAAAAAATAATATTGAATATCAGCCAATTAATTTGGATTACTTTCTAAATATGGAAATTGCTAATGGCGGTGAAAGTAAAATGATTGTTAAGGATAATGGTAATTTGATTGCTGTAAAGGATGTGATAGATTTTTTTTCTGATAAAAACAATTTAAATGAAGTTAAGAAAAAATTAAAACCAAGTAATTGGCAGTATTTTAATTGTATGATAGCAGAATTTAGACATAATGTAGCAGACCATCATGAAATTGGTTGGGATAAAATGACAAAAGAATATTATGATTCATTAGAATCGATGAGTGATGAAGAAATTGCTTTGTTTAATAAAAAAAATCCTGTTGAATTTGATAATGGATTTATTAAACATAGTTATCACAGAGCCTATGCTCAGATTGGTAGACTTATAAATAATAAAAAATATATTCCATTCCATATGAAAAAAAATCAAATTTATGATGAAGTTAGGAAGCATGATAACAAACAGAGAGTAAAACCACTAATAAATAAATTAAGTGGTTTGGATAGTGTGTCGATTCCACTCAATGATTTTACTATATGTCAATCCGGAATATTAGCATTAATGGGAATAAGAACGAATGATGATATTGATATAATAATTTCCTCAGAAGCTAGAAGGCAATTATATAATAATAATACTAATTTTATCAGAGACAATGGTATTGAGATATTTGAACAAAATAAGGGAAAGTTTAGAATATTTGATGCTCAAGGTGATGATGATTTGATTGAAAATTATAGTTTTAAGGTAAATGGTTACAACTTTTTAGAGCCTAGATTTTATTTTAGTAGAAAGAATAAGCTTACTGCCAGAGACAAATCAGATTGGTTAGGAATAAGAGAGTTTTTTAAAATGGAAAATCATAAAGGGTATCCATTTAATCAGTTAACTGATGAACAATGGGGAGTGAAATACATATGAAAAATGTAGTATTCATTCCAAATATAGACTTAGGTAATGGTAGAAATAATTCATATCATTATTCAGTAAAAAGTTGGAAGGCTTGGTGTGATAAACACAACTATGAATTATTGGTTTGGGAGGATTTATTGTATCCTGTTGACTATATGAAAATAACCTGGCAAAGATATTATCTGTTTGATATATTAGAAGCTAATGATATCAAATACGATCAGATTCTTATGGTTGATGCTGATACCATAGTTCACCCTAACTGTCCACCAGTATTTGAATTTACTGATAATGAATATTGTGGGGTTATGAATGATGGAGATTATGAGTGGGTTTTGAGAAGCATTAAAGGATTTGGGGATGAGTTGTTTAATGGTATGAGAGTAAATCCATGGAACTATATTAACGGCGGATTTCAGATACTAAATGATAGCCATAAAGAATTCTTTCAAACTATGAAAACATATTACAATGAAAATAGTTCACTCATATCAGATACTATATTAAAACTAAAAACAGCAACAGACCAAACCATACTAAATCTTATGTTGCATAAAAATCAGATAGATGTAAAGATTTTACCTGATTGTTACAACTTACAAGACTTATACAGAAAAAATTTACTTTACATAGATCCAAGTTGTTGGTGGTCTGATGAGTTACATTTTTTGGATGCAGGTTGGGTTTATCACTTTAATGCTATTCCACAAAACTCAATGAGTAGGGATGCTAATTACTGGATAGAAAGAACTTATAAGGAATTGTATAAATGAAGATAGCATTTTTTTCAGAAATAGGAACTAATGAAAAATACACACGAAAATTTGATAATGCGAGAACTGAGATAGCATGGTGTCTAGCATTAGATGCTCCGATGTGTAATTTATTGAATTTGCCTGATAACCATTTCGATTTAGGTATTGTTATTATTCCTAAAAATAATCCAAATATTGATTTGAATCATATAAGAAAAGTTTGTGATAAAGTTGCTGTTATGCAGGAAGGTCCGCATTGGTATTTTCAAGATTATGCAGTTTCAAATCAATTTCATTACTATAATACATTGATGGATGCAGATTGGGTTTATTGTCATAATGAAAGCGATGTAAACTATTATTTGGGTTTAGGATGTAAAGATGTGAGGGTGATGAGAAGTCTAATGATTACTGATGGGATAGTTCCACGAAGTGAGTGGGGAAATGAGACAATCATTGGTGGTAATTTTGTAAGTTGGTATGGTGGATTTGATTCTTATATAGTCGCTAGAGAATTGGGAAATCCAATAGTAGCCCCGTCTATGGGTAGAAAGCAATCGCAAGAAAATTCTATAGAGGATATAAGCTACTTGCCATATATGTTTTGGAGAGAATGGGTAACGAATTTGTCTAAATATAATATAGGAATACATCTGATGAGGACTCATGCAGCCGGAACATTTGCTATGAATTGTGGGTTTCATGGAATACCTTGTATTGGGTATGAGGGGCTTGATACTCAAAAAATACTTCATCCATTAACTACTGTAGCTATCGGTGATTTAGATGGCGCCAAAAGAGTTGCGGAAAAATTAAAGAAAGATGAATTTTACAAACTCTGTAGTGAAACATCACTAAAAAGATTTCAAAGCTTTTACACAGAAGATGTTTGGAAAAATAATTGGAAAAAGACAAATAAAATTGATTTTTAATTAATATATATATATTTATAAACAATGAGGTTACAATGAGAAAAATTTACTCAAAAATAAATCCTAAATTACTTTTAGGTATAATTAATAGATTAGATGATATTCCAAACGGTAGATTAGATATAGCACCTGATAATGAATTTATGCAAGTATCTTCTATGAAATTAGACAAAAAAAGTTTTAGACCACATAAACACATATGGAAAGATGGTGAAAAAAGAATTATAACTCAAGAGTCTTGGATTGTTGTTAAAGGTAGCGTAAAGGTTACTATGTACGATTTAAATGATAAAGTTGTAGATGAATCAATAATAAATTCAGGAGATATATCAGTAACATTTCAAGGTGGACACACTTATGAAATTTTAGATGATAAAACAATTGTTTACGAATATAAAACAGGTCCTTATAAAGGACAAGAAAATGATAAGGTGTTTATATGATAATAGCTGGATTTCAATCAGGTCATGATGTAGGTTATTGCTTACTCAAAGACGGCATTCCAATAATACATGAAGAGTTAGAGAGATTTATAAGAGAGAAAGAACCTCTCGGCGATGGTTTAGAAATGCTTTTTCAAAGAGTGCCTGAGGAAAATTTAAAAGATATTGAACATTTCTCATATGGTAATCCCGGAGGTATGTTGGGAAAATGGGCTTCTAGATGTGGAAAGAAAGCGTCAAGAGATAAAATGAACTCTTTACTTAAAAGCAATAACGGAGATTTTTTTGTTATAGGTCATCATCAATCCCATGCTGCTAACGCTTTCTTTTCAAGTAATTATAAAGAGGCTTTGGTGATAACAATTGATGGTAGCGGTACAGATAAAAAAGATTATAATGATGTACACAGTGAAGCTACACCTGAAAATTCTTTTTCTACAGCATTTACTTTTTGGAAAGGCAGTGATTTAGATATAGAGCCACTAGACAGAATACCAATGCAAAAAATTACAATTGGTTCACCTTGGAGAATATATACAAGAGAAATTTTTGGTTTATCATCTGGACATCCACATGGATTAGCTGCTGGAACAATTATGGCTATGGCTTCTGTAGGTGATTCTGATAAATATTATGAAGATTTTTATAACGCATTTATGGGTGGTGGTGGAGGTCCTTCACCAATGACAATGGATAATTGTATAAAATATAAACCAATAGCTGAAAAAAGTGAACAAGATGCATTTGATGTTGCTGCTGGCATACAAAAAGCCACAGAAATGGTTGGGAAAGAAATAATTACACCTTATATAGAAAAATATAATCCTAAACATATTTGTATGTCTGGTGGGGTTGTTTTGAACTCTGTTATGGTTGGTAAAATGTATGATTGGTATCCAAATGTGGAACAAATCTATATTTGTCCTGTTCCATATGATGGTGGTTTAGCTATTGGTTCTGCTCAATATATTTATCATCAAATACTTAGAAAGCCAAGAGTGAAATGGGTTGATAATAGTTCTCCATATTTAGGTTCTAAGTACAATAAAAAAGATATAGAAAATGCTATAAATTTGTATGAGGATAAAATCGATGTTACCGAATCAAATGATGATACCGTAGTTAATTTACTGATAGAACAAAACATAATATCAGTATTTGGTGGTGGTTCAGAATCAGGACGTAGAGCTCTTGGAAATAGAAGTATTTTATGTGACCCTAGAAGTCCTAATATGAAAGACATTATAAATGAAAAAGTAAAACATAGACAATGGTTTAGACCTTTTGCTCCATCAATATTGAGAGAAAAAGTTAGTGATTGGTTTTATAAAGATATTGATAGTCCTTATATGACAACAGTTTTAGATTGGAGAGAGGAAGTAAAGGATAAAGTTCCGGCTGTTGTGCACTTAAATGGTACTGCTAGATTACAAACTGTTACAGAAAATGATAATAAATGGTATTATAATTTTATTAAAAAATTTGAAAGTAAAACTAAAGTACCGATTGTTTTAAACACCAGCTTTAATGACAGAGAGCCCATAGTTGAAACACCCGAACATGCTATAAATTGCTTTATGGGAACTAATATAGATTATTTGTATTTTTACGAAACTAAAACATTAGTTAGAAAGAAAAGGTTTATTTAAGTATGGATGATATTAAATTTTATATAGGTCCTATGAGCAAAAATGTGGTTGATTCGGTAATCGAATTTAATAATCAGATTGGATTTATTCCCTCAAGACGACAAATAGATTATAATGGGGGATATGTAAATAATTGGACAACAGGTGAATTTGCTAAATATGTAAATGGTAGAACTTTGATAGAGAGAGATCATGGTGGTGTAGGTCAAGGTTATGTGGATGACGATGGATATGATTCTTATCTACATGACTCTAAATATTTTGATATTATTCATATCGATCCGTGGAAAAAATACCAAAAATTTGAAGATGGTTTGCAAGAGACATTAACAACAATAAATTATATTCATAATATGAATCAAAATGTTCTTTTTGAGGTAGGAACGGAAGAGACTATCAGAAAATTTACAATTATTGAATTAGATATGCTTTTAGATGAACTATCAAAACACTCATTTTTTTCTAATATAAAATATGCAGTTGTACAGTCCGGAGTTGGATTGAATTTAGGTAAACAATCGAATACGGTAACATTTGATGCTGATAAATTAGAGGATATGGTTGGTGTGTGTAAATCATATGGTGTAAAATCAAAAGAACATAATGGTGATTATTTATCCAATGAAGAATACAAAGTTAGATTTAATTTAGGATTAGATTCAATTAATATAGCACCACAATTTGGTCAATTAGAGACTTTATGTTACTTAGATGAAATGGGTAATGATATAGAGGACTACTATCAGATTTGTTATAAATCTAAAAGATGGGAAAAGTGGGTGCCTAAAAACTTTGTACCTGAAAATAATAAAAGAGAGTTAATAAAGATTTGTGGACATTATGTTTTTTCTGATAATGACTTTTTAAGAATAAAACCTGACATTGATTTAAAAATTAAATCGGTTGTTAAAAGTAAATTAAAGGACTTATTAAATGCATAAACCAAAAACTATACTATGTGATATTGATGGTGTTTTATTAAAACATGCAAATGAAGGACTTTCAGCGCAATTAAAACAGCTACCTTTGGATGGAACAATAAAAAAAATACATGAATGGGATTCGAAAGGTTATAATATAATATTAATTACTGGTAGAAGGGAGAGTCAGAGGGAGGCTACAGAAAAACAATTACTAATGAACGATATTTTTTATGATAAATTGGTTATGGGAGTTGGTGGTGGAGACAGAGTTTTAATAAATGATAAAAAACCTCTCAGCAATAGAGATACTGCTTATTCTATAAGTTTAAAAAGAAATGTTGGTATATCGGATTTGGAAGTATGAAAGTAGCTTTTTGCTTAGTTGGAATAGTCGGTTCTGTTCAAGGTAAATATGGATTGGATGGAACTGCAAATTCAACAAAAGGCACGCCGGTGGACTTTAGAATAGGACATCATTTTCATAAGAAACATATTTTCAATCACAATGATGTTGATGTTTTTATACACAGTTGGAGTAAAGAGTTTGAGAACGAATTAGTAAAACTTTATAAACCTAAAAAATATCTTTTTGAAAATCAGATAGACTTTGGGCAAAGCACTTGGAGATTTAATAGTATTATGAGTCGTTGGTACTCAACTGCTATGAGCATCAGACTTAAGCAAAGTTATGAGAAAGAAAACAATTTTAATTATGATATGGTTATGTTATATCGATTTGATCATGTTTTTCAAAGAGATTTAGTTTTATCAAAATTTAATCCTAATTTATTTTATGCTGCACACAGAGATGATTGTAAATCAGGTTGTAAGTGTAAGGTAACTGATAATTTTTATGATGCTTGGTTTTTTTCTAATTCTAAAAATATGGATAAGTTTTCAAATTTGTACGAATTTAATTCTGAAAATGGATTTGGCAGTCCTCATGAAGATTGTGTTAAACACTTAAAAAGAATTAATTTATATGAAAAAGTTAATTTTTCATTTTATGAGAAGAAAGATTTTGATAATGTCAGGTCTTTATTTGTAAATTGTCAATATAATGAAGAAAGTGATTTAGATTTAAATAAATTAGAAAAATTTAATCACTATCCAAAGGAGAGATTTTAATGAAATTTAATATAGGTTGCGGTTGGAGAGATTTTGGTAAAGACTGGATTCACATAGATGGTGGAGATTATAAACACTTAGATGATAATGATATATATTTAAGCTTGGTTGAAGATGAAACCGCTGACTTAATTTATGCATCTCATCTCATAGAATATTTCGATAGAGAGGAAATAATTAACCTTTTAGATTTTTGGAAAAGAAAATTAAAGACTGGTGGTACTTTGAGAATTTCAGTTCCTGACTTTGGACAAATTACGTCTTTATATATTAAGGGATATAACGATTACAAATTAGAAGATTTTTTAGGTCTTTTATATGGTAAAATGCCAATGGGTAAAGAAACTATATATCACAAAACAACTTACGATTTTAAAAGTTTAAAGTTATTATTGGAAGATATTGGTTTCAAAGATGTTAAAAAATACGATTGGAGAAAAACATCTCATTCAGAATTTGATGACCATTCTCAATGTTACTTACCTCATATGGATAAAGATAATGGTACTTTAATGAGTTTAAATATGGAGTGTAAAAAATGAGCTTTGAAATAGTAAAAGAGTTTGAAAATAAAATAGCAGATTTTTATGGAGCGCCTTATGCTGTATCAGTTGATTGTTGTACGCATGGTATAGAGCTTTGTCTTAGATTATTAGAGGCTAAGTATATGGAAGTCCCTAAACAAACTTACATTTCTATACCATTATTATCTAAAAAATTAAACATAGAATTAAAATGGAAGGATGAAAATTGGATAGACTTTTATCAGATAGGTGGAACAAACATAATAGATTCGGCGGTAAATTGGAAAAAAAATAGTTATGTATCAGGACACTTTATGTGTTTAAGTTTTCAGTTCAGAAAACATTTAAATCTTGGTAGAGGAGGTATGATACTAACAGATGATAAAGAAGCTAAAGATAAGTTAAAGAAAATGTCTTATGATGGCCGATTACCGGACATACCTTGGGCGACACAAAATATTGATAGTATGGGTTATCACTATTATATGACGCCCGAAACAGCACAATTAGGTTTAGAAAAGCTTGAAGAAGCTATCATTACAAAGCCAAGACAATGGGTTTTGTCTGATTGGCCGGATTTATCAAAAATGGAGATTTTTAAATGAAAATTGGTGTAATTGGTTTGGGTGTGGTTGGATCGGCTATTAAAACAGGATTTGAAGAGCTTGGTCATGATGTTTTTGGGCATGATATTAAAAACAATACATCAATAAATGATGTTTTGAATACTAAAATTTGTTACATATGCGTACCAACTCCACAAGATAAAATTGGTAGATGTGACACAACAATTGTTGCTGACGTTATAAAAAAATTATCAGAATTAAAATATTCAGGCTTAGTAATTATTAAATCAACTGTAGAGCCAGGTACTACAGATAGGTTATCTAATAGTTTTCCTAATTTAAATGTTGGATTTGTTCCTGAGTTTCTTAGAGAGAGATGTGCTATATCAGATTTCATAGTTAATCACGATGTTTGTATTATTGGTGTACACACTAAAAAGGATTTTAAATTAGTCAAAAAATCACATGGTTACTATCCAAAAAAGTTTATAATGGTTAACCCTAAAGAGGCTGAGATTTGTAAATACTTTAGCAATATTTATAATGCCACTTTAATTACATTTGCAAATAGTTTTTATCAAGTATGTTCTAACTTAAATGTATCTTATGATAATGTTAAAAACGCTGTAAAAAAAAGAGCTCATATAGATGGAACATACTTAGATTGTAATAAAAACTTTAGAGGTTTTGGTGGTGTCTGTTTACCAAAAGATACAAAAGCTATGGATACTTTCTGTAAGAGTAGGAATATTGATGTTAACTTCTTTGAAAATA
>MDTB01086198.1_pt1 | contig 10067 bp, 13 predicted proteins | sample 811161 | NCBI WGS metagenome assembly MDTB01 (sample SAMN05326650, study PRJNA326480) | marine metagenome | isolation source: seawater | place: Mediterranean Sea | collected 2009
CTTTACATGTTGATGATGTAAATATTAATAAGGTTTTAGTAAGTGAAGGTCATGCTAACGAATATTATGGTGGAAAAAGATGATAGATAAAAATAAATTATTTTCTTTATTTGGAAATACAGATGAAAATAAAGGAGAAATTTTAGTTCAAGCGAATTCAGAACTATTAGAAACTCCTTTTATTAAAATTGGTATGTTCACAAAATTAATAGTGAATCATTGGGTATTTCACGCAAAATTAAAACAATTTTTATCAAAAGAACAACCCGACTATAATGTTGAAGAAACCAAGGCTGCTTCCGAATTTACTGTTTTCAATAGAGCTTGGCATTATATAAAACAAATTGATCTTAATAAAGAAGATCATTTAAGTGCTATTATTCAATTCAAAAAAGACCCGTTTATTCCGGCTCTTAATGCCGCTATAAATTATTTTGAAGATCCCGATGTGGAACAATATGAAAGATGTGCATTTTTACTTAAAATTTTATCATTAAAAAAACAAGTTTAAAATTCCGTGCCTACCCAACTTCCTTCCTGTATATTGATGATACGGGGTTTTTGAAAAAATGGGAATAGAAACAAGGTTGAAATAAGGGGGGAAGAAAAATTATTAATTAAATTAAATAACGTTATGAAATACAGAGATAGTATAAACCAGCAATTAGAATTATTAGAAGGTAAGGTTAGAGATTGTCAAAGATTAGTACAAACTCAGGAACCAGTAAGTACTTACAGAAAAACTATAGGTGAGGCTTTAGATTTAATAGATAATGTTAAAAGCTATATTGAACAAGAACCTAGAGATGGATATGAACAAAATTCAGCAGTAAGTAGATAATATGAGTTTAACAGCGGAACAAATCCAAGATAATTGGAAAGTGTTTTTATATAATATAGAAACACATATCTCAGACAATAAAGATAGAAAACAAAAACTACTAAACTTCTATAAAAAATATGAGGAGCGAATTATATTAATGCCAGCTGCTCATAAGAAAGAATATCATAATGCTTTCCCAGGTGGGTATGTGGATCATGTTAATAGAGTTGTTAGAGCTTCTATAGATTTAAATGCACTCTGGACTAATTTTGGGGCGGATATGACTACATATACAAAAGAAGAATTAATATTTTCGGCTATTAACCATGATTTAGGTAAAATGGGCGACTCAGAAAGTGAAGCTTATATACCTCAAACTGATCAATGGAGAAAGGATAAATTAGGTGAAGATTATATGTTTAATAAAGTCTTACCATTTGCTTCAGTACCAGATAGGAGTTTATTTTTACTACAACAACACGACATTTATTATTCATTTAATGAAATGTTAGCTATTAAAACACATGATGGTCTTTATGATACTGGTAATGAAAAATATTTAAAAGGTTTTATGCCCGAACAAAAACCTCGTACGTCTTTACCATTTATATTACATCAAGCTGATATGCTTGCTGCTAGAGTTGAATGGGAAAAGGAATGGTTACCAAAACTATCCCAAAATAGCGTGGAGAAGCAAAAAAAACAATTTAACTTGTCTAACAATAAAAAAACCACTACTAAAAACAGAGCTTTAAATACTGTTAAAAGTAAAGGTTTAAAAAACATGTTAGATAACTTATAATGGAATACGTAGTAATAGGAATTTTAAGTATAGGTTGTATTACTTTAGGTTTTACAACTTTTAATCTACTAAGAAAAGTAGAAAATATAGAAGATGTTGTAATCAGATATGATAATTTTATATCTGAATATAGTAAACAATTAGACAATACTGATAAACGTTTAAAAGAAATAGACGAAAAAGGTACGTTTAAGAGTGATGATGAAATAGGTTGGTTTTTTAAACAAATAAAAAGGTTGCAGAATGATGTTTCAAGATTTAAAACCAACCAATAATGGTCAGAAAAAGAAGAAAAAAGAGTAAAAATTATTTTACTCAAGATACGGAAGACGCTATAGTTTTATACAATAACACCAGTGATTCTGAAGTTAGATCCAAAATTTATGAACGCGAAATACATTACGCGTTTTTTAAGTTAACGGAAAACATAATCCATACTTTTAAATTTTATCATACCGAAGTAAGTAATTTAGAACACTTACAACATGAAATAATTACATTTTTATTATCTAAAATCCACTTATTTGATCCTTCTAGAGGAGCTAAAGCCTATTCTTATTTTGGAACTATAGTTAAAAGGTGGTTAATATTATATAACACAAAAAACTATAATAAAAAAATAAAAAAAGTAGAGGTTGATGTATTAACTAAAGATACTTCAACTTATGTTTATAATAATGTAGATAACTATGGGAGTAAAAAAGATGATTTAAGCCAATATATTGACATTTATGTTGATTATTGTACCGAAAATATACTAGAATTATTTCCTAAAAAAAATGATGCTCAAATAGCGGATGCAATTTTAGAGTTGTTTAGAAAAAGAGAAGTAATTGAGGTTTTTAATAAAAAAGCTCTTTATATCTATATTAGAGAAATGGTAGAAGTTAAAACTCCTAAAATAACTAAAATAGCCGATAAACTACACGAAATATTTAAAAGTAATTATATTCATTTCCTTGAATATGGTTACACTAAATTCCAATAATTTTATTGGTGTATATTTATAACCAAAACATTATGGCAAAATTAGATAACATAATATTTGGAAAGAAAAAATTCTCCGATATTTTAGGCGAGATTTATGATAATCAAAAGAAAAAAGAAAACCAAATATCAGGATTAATTTCAGAACTGAAACCTTTAGTTAGTGATATTGGTGATGCAACTCTTATTGTCCCATTAATAAAAGATTATTTAGAAATTGGCGTTCGTAACGATGAACAATTGATTAAAATGGCAACTATAGTACAGCGTGCGCTTAATAATAGTGGTGGAGAAGATGCCCTGGGAATAACGGAAGCAGAAAAGGAAGAACTAATGTCTCAGTTGGATGAATTGAATAATAGTTTCAAATCCAAAGAAAATAAAGATGGCAAGTAAAACGGGAATTGGAATATTTTCTAAGCTTTTAACGAAAACATCAAATAGGTTAAACGAAACTTTAGGTATTTTAAAAGATAAAATGCTTTCTGCTCGTGTTATTGATATTTCTTTAAATAGCAATTCACCCTTATGGGAACAAACGGGTGAGTGGAAAGGAATTGGTACAATACAATTTCAATTAGTAGATAGTCCTACCTCCGAAAGTACAATTAGTTCATCTAAATTAAATTTAGCTTATCCCCTATTTCCACATACTAAAAATTTTCCTTTAGTTAATGAAATTGTAGTATTGTTTAAATTACCTACAACTGAAGCAATTGCTGACATGACAGGTGCTACAGCCTATTTTTATGTTACACCTATGGCTTTATGGAACCACCCAGAACAAAATGCTTATCCAAATCCACTAAAAAAAGAAGATACAAATTCTAATGATTCGGATTACCAACAAATTGAAGCCGGTAATACAAGAAAAGTAAGTGATGAATCAAGTGAAATTAGTTTAAATGGAGCTAGTGGTGGAACATTTATTGAAAATGGTAATATACACCCCATTATACCTTTTGCTGGTGATAATATTATTGAAAGTCGATTTGGTAGTAGTATTAGATTAGGTAATACATCTAATATTGAAGCCGAAATAACAAATAACTGGTCTGAAGAAGGAGAAGCAGGTTCACCTATTACAATTTTAAGAAACGGGCAAGATACAGAACTCGAACCACCAGGATGGATACCAACTACTGAGGATATTAATAAAGACTTATCTTCAATTTATTTAACTTCAACCCAAAAAATCCCTATTGAAACCTCTGCTTATAATACTTCGGCTTTTAGTAACCCACCAGAATCACCTGAATTATTTGTTAATAACCAAGTAATTTTAAATTCTGGTAGATTATTATTTAATACAAATAAAGATAGTATTATTTTATCATCAAAGGAAAACATTTCTGTTAATGCAGATAAGGAAGTTGGTATAAGTGGTGAAGATAATGTTACTTTATTATCTTCAAAAATTAATTTAGGAGATTTAAATGCTAATCAATCATTAGTTTTAGGTGATGATTTTATGACCCAATTTGAAGTTTTATTAAATAATTTAATAAACTTAGCAACTGTACTTCAAGGAGCACAAATTTGGCCAGGTGGTTCAGCTTTACCTGATCCTTCTATTCCTCCTATTGCTTCAACTGTACAATCTTCTGTGCAAAAAATATTACAAGTTGTTAAAAAAGGACAATTACTATCTAAAGTAAGTAAAACAATTTAATAAATGGAAGGGGTTAAATATTATGATATAACAGGTAGAGTTGTTGAAGAGGGAAATAATAAACCTTTAAATGCGGTAAAATTAACCTATGATGGTTTTAATGATTTTACTGATAAAAATGGTAAATTTGTTTTAAAAATTACTGTTAAAGTGGATAATGAAGGTAATTTATTAGATAAATATAAATTCACATTTTTAACTTTTGAAAAAGAAGGATACAGCACTAGATCTGTATTACCACTTACTGGTGAAAATAAAATAAAAACTAAATTAAATCTTACAAAATTAACCACAGAAAAAAAACAAACAGAAAAAGATATTGCGGTTACTTCAACTGTTAGTAGTGAAGCTACAAAAGCTGTAGCAAAGGGTAGTGTACCATCACTCCCCACACCACAAAAAGCAATAAATAAAGCAGTTCAAGCAATTCAAGATAGATTACTTCCTTATATTATTGGTATTTTAGCTGCTTTTGGAATTTCTCAAATTAAAAAATGGTTAGAAGGACAAAATAATTTAGAAAATACTCCAACTAAATGCCCCAGTCAAGCTTCATTAAGAAGACAGATAAGTAAAAGAAATAAAGTAGTAAGACAATTAAATAACCTTTATAAAATTGTGGATACAGCTACTAAAGCCATTGGTATTGCTTTAGGTTTACTTAAAATTTTTCAATTAATTTTAAATATTTTTGGTAGATTACCTATACCATCAACTTTTGGTACACCCCCAGGACCTGCTGGTGGGGTTATTTATTCCTATAAGGTAGGTCAATTAATTAGGTTTGATGAAAAATATGATAAATTCAAAGGCAAATTAAAATTATTTAGTAAAGTTGGTACTGTAATTTTAACTGCTTTAATATTATTAAGATTCTTTTTAAAAGCTGCTTTAGATTTGCTTAAAATTGCTGATCAAAAGATAAGTGAATGTGCGGAAAATAATTTAGAATTAGAAGAAATTAGTGTTGAATTACTAGCTATTCAAGAACAAGAAATTGAAGATGGTAATCCAATAGTTACTAATGTAAATGGATTTGAAATGGCAGTACAACCCGTGCCTAAAACAGAGGTTGGATCATTAATTAAAAGGCAAGCAATTGCAAAAGATTCTAAGGGAATTATAGTTCTTAAAGGTGAACCTTCCTTTAGTGCATCTGATCAAATTTTAATTGATGAATTAGCTTTTTATATTACTAATAATAATTTAAAAGCTTAAATATATAATATTTATAATAAACAAAATTTTTTAACATGAAAGTTAGTGAATTAAAAAAATTAGTTAAAAGTGCAGTAAAAGAGGCAATCCAAGAAGAAATGAAAGAAATTTTATTGGAAGCTGTAAGATCCCCTAAAGTTGTTACTGAATCCTTTTCACCACCACAAATGGAGAAAAAAATTAATGTAGCACCAACAAAAACAAGAGAAGAATTAAGGGAATCATACCAAAATATTTTGGGTGAAACGGCAAAATCTTTTAATACAAGTAATGTTGGTCGTCCACTACAAGTTACAAGTATGGATACAACATCTCCAAATGGCCAATTACCAGCTGGAGAAGTAGGTTTAGACCAAATACAAAATTTAATGAATAGTAAAGGATAGTTAAATGGCAGTAGGTGCAGTTAGAAAGTTTCCCAATGACACAAGACAACGTGTTGGTATAGGAGTTGATATTCCTTTTAGTTCGGGGGGAGTTTTTACCCCTAATTATACAACTAAGGAAGCTATCAAAAATAATATAATAAATTATTTTTTAACTAATCCTGGTGAAAGACCTGCTAATCCTTTATTTGGGGGTGGTTTAAGAAGTTTTATTTTTGAACAAATCAGCTTTGAAAATTTAGATTTTTTAAAAGAAGATATTAATACAAAATTACAACAATTTTTTCCTGATGTTGTAATTAATGAAGTTGAAGTAATAGGAAATGAGGATCAAAATGAAGTTGTAGTTAATTTACAATATGCAGTATCAAATACAGGAATTGAAGATGAACTTAATCTAAGCTTTCAATAATGGCAATAAGAAGAAATATAAATTACATTAATAAGGATTTTACTGAGTATAGAGCACAGTTAATTAATTATGCTCAATCTTATTTTCCTACAACTTACACTGATTTTTCTGAAACATCACCGGGAATGATGTTTATAGAACAAGCTGCTTATGTTGGTGATGTTCTTTCTTTTTATTTAGACAATCAAATACAGGAAAATTATGTCCAATATGCTAGGCAAGATAATAATCTTTATCAGATGGCTTATATGTTTGGATATAAACCAAAAGTTACAACTTTAGCAACAACAGAAATTGATTTTTACCAATTAGTCCCTTCAAAACTTTCAGGAAGCGAATACATTCCAGACTATGATTATGCTTTATATGTAAACGCCAATACTCAAGTTTCTACAAGATCTGGAACACCAATAACTTTTACAATTGAAGATCCTATTGATTTTTCAGTTTCAAGTTCTGATAGTCCAACAACTGTAACAATTGCTCAAGTTACAAGTGGTAATCCTAGTCAATTTTTACTTAAAAAAACTTCTAAGGGATTTTCAGGAGCTATAGCAACAACTAGTGAAGTTATTGGTTCACCCCAAGAATTTTTAACAATTAACATTAATGCTAATGATATAGCTGGTATAGTAGATATTTTTGATTCCGATGGCAATCAATACTATGAAGTTGATTATTTAGGTCAAGATTTAGTTTTTGATGGTATTAAAAATACTAACATAAATGATCCGGATAATTATACAGCTGGTAATGATACTCCTTACATTTTAAAAACAAAACAAGTACAAAATAGATTTACTTCAAGATTTATTGATAGAGGTACTTTACAATTACAATTTGGTTCGGGTAATCCTAACGATACAACCGAAGAAATTATACCTAATTCTTTTAATGTAGGCTTAGGCTTACCATTTCAACAAAATAAATTAACTTCAGCTTATTCACCTACTAATTTTATTTTTACTAATACTTATGGTGTTGCTCCTTCTAATACAACCTTAACAATAAGATATTATACTGGAGGTGGAGTTAATGCAAATATATTAGCAAACACTTTAACTAATCCAAATACTAGTACAATTCAATTTTTAAATGGTGGATTAAATCAGTCCCTTGCTTCAACTGTTTTTAGCTCAATTGCTACAAATAATCCAATAGCAGCAAGTGGGGGTTCAGACGGTGATACTATACAAGAAATAAGACAAAACATTTTAGCTAATTATGGCTCTCAACAAAGAAATGTTACAGCTGATGATTATTTAGTTAGAACATTAAGTATGCCTTCTAAATATGGTACAATTGCTAAAGCATTAACACAAAAACCTAATGCTAGTAGTGCAAATACTACACTAGATGTTTTTGTTTTATCTCAAGACGTAAATGGTAATTTAGCTGCAGCTTCAACTCCATTAAAAGAAAATGTAAAAACTTATCTTAACCAATATAGAATGATTGGTGATACAATAAGTATAAAAGATGCTTTTATTATTAATATAGGAATAAATTTTGAAATAATAACTTTACCTAATTATAATAATAATAAAGTTCTAGAGAGCTGTATTTTAGAATTACAAAGATATTTTAATATTGATAGATGGCAAATAAACCAACCAATTTTATTAAATCCTTTATTTGTATTACTAGATGAAGTTGAAGGAGTACAAACCGTAAAAAAAGTTAATTTTAGCAATTTAGTAGGTGTTTCAAAGGGTTATTCCCAATATGCTTATGATATTGTAGGAGCAACACAAAATGGAACAATATTTCCTTCATTAGACCCAAGTATTTTTGAAGTTAAATATCCAAATATTGATATAAAAGGACAAGTAGTAGCAATATAAAATTATGGCAGTATATAAATTATTTCCAAGCAAAGACGCAACACTATATAGTGCTTATCCTGCAATGAATACGGGATTGGATGCTATTTTAGAAGTAAAAAATGAAGTAACAGAATCTGGAGCAACTCCTAGAGTTTCCAGAGCTGTTATTGCTTTTGACCAAAGTGAAATTAATGGTGTTATAGATGATCAAGTAACTGGTAGTCTTGCAATTTCTGCAAGTTTAAAAGCTTATGTTGCTAAAGCTACTGGTATTATTTTAGATTCAAAACTTTATGCTTATGCAATTTCGGGTTCTTGGAATAATGGATCTGGTCAATATCTTGATAATGTTCAAGTTACTAATGGTACAAGTTGGGTATTTTCAAACTTTTCAGGATCTAGAAAATGGCAAACCACAGGATTTTTAGATAATGTTACTGGTTCTTTTTTAGCTTCAAATCCAGGTGGGGGTAATTGGTTTACAACTGCTAGTGGGTATAACTTTGGAGAAATTACTGGTTCACAAGCCTTTAATTTAAGAAGTGAAAAAGATTTAGATATGGATGTTACTAACATTATTAAAATGTGGTATTCATCTTCCAAAAACCTAAATTCAGGATTAGCAGATCAAGAAAATGCTGGTTTTCTTTTAAGGTGGGGTGATAGTGAAGAATTTAATACTTCTTCCTCAATCCAACCTAATTTAAAATTCTATTCAGTTGACACTAATACAATTTATCCCCCTCAATTAGAAATTAAGTGGAGAGATTTTATTTATAATACCGGAAGTCTTTCAGTAATTAATACACCAGATTTATTTGTTGCATTAGATAACAATCAAGGAACATTTTATAGTCAAAGCATAAACAATTTTAGATTGAATGTAAGACCAGAATTTCCTGCTAGAACGTATTCTACATCTTCATTATATACTACTAATCAAGCTTTACCATCTTCATCTTATTATGCAATAAAAGACTTATCTACTAATGAATATGTTATTGAATTCGATGATGTATTTACCCAAATAAGTTGTGATGCTACCGGAAGCTTCTTTAAAGTATATATGAATGGTTTAGAACCTGAAAGAAATTATAAAATATTAGTAAAAACTGAAATAAAAGGTAATACTATAATTTTAGACGAAGATTATTACCTTAAAGTAGTTAATGGATAATGGCAAATAATAATCAAGATAGAATAGATTTACTTAGAAAAGTATATTCTAAATCAGAATATACAAAGATAATTGATACTGAATTTAATCAATTAGGACAAATTTCTATTAATGAAGAAGAAGCTCAGGAAGTTACGGTTGAACAATTTTTTGATTATTATAATGAATTATTTTACGAAATTCCAGCTGAGGGTGAAACCAACTCACATGCTTTTTTAATTAGAACAAGTACAGAATATATTAACTTTGATGAAGTTAATGAAGAAATAGCCGCATTAAGAGCTGAAATAACTAGTCTTAGAGAGGAATTATTAGCGGTTGAAAAAGAAAATATAAATCAAATTGCCTCAATTTCAGGCAATCAAGTAGATGAATTAGATGAAATAAACTCTGAATTAGATATAAATACAGAAGATACTGCTGATACAGCAACTGGTGGGGCTATGATTTCAGGCCCGGGTGTTGTTGGTGGTGGTGTTTCTTCTGGTGGTGCTTCTTCAGGAGGTGGATATTAAAATGGACGAACAAATAATAATTTTACCGGTTTTACCTACAACTTTTGAATACCAAGAATATTCTCAAGATGATAATCAGTTGATATCGGCATCAATTTTGGATACTGTTTTTTCAAGTTCAACTGATTATATTGAATATTATGCTTATGATGAAAACCAAAATTTAGTTTATCCTAATAATCCTTTAGTTAAAGCTGTTTCTTTACAAAGTTACAGAGTATTAGAGGGAGACACACTTATTTATCCAGC
>MDTB01152083.1_pt1 | contig 10067 bp, 15 predicted proteins | sample 811161 | NCBI WGS metagenome assembly MDTB01 (sample SAMN05326650, study PRJNA326480) | marine metagenome | isolation source: seawater | place: Mediterranean Sea | collected 2009
AATAACTGTTGTCTCTGCAGTGTTGTTGGCTGGTGCAGTGCTTAGATTAAATGATTTTTCGTAATACCTCTGACACAACGCTAACTCTGTCCCAATGGGTCGATGCTCGAATGGAGTTGCGACTGTGCCGACTTCAAGTTGGACTTGTGCAATGTCGAAGGTTCCAGATTGTTGTCCTAGTGAGTTGGTTCTGGAGTTGTAGTTACTTCCTGCATCAAACCAAAAAGCAAAAGATATATAATCATTATTATCTGAACCAATTGTTTTTCCACTAATAGATGGAATTGAAACCGTTGCTGTAAACTTTTGCCAAGAGGTTGTTAGGTTATGAGTTGTAACTTCAATTGAAGTTAATGCACTAGATGGCGAGCCTCCTGTTCCAAAATTGTGGACAAATTCTGTAGCAATACTCTTGTTAGAATCCGCTTTGGCCCAAAAACTTAATGTGGCTGTCTGTCCTGCTAGAGTAGAAACACCTTCAATTCTTTGATTCACTAAAACTCTGTTGCCAGATCCAGCTACACTTGAAACTTCATGCTGTAAATAATACTTGGGATTGCCGGGAACCTCTGTTTGTCCAACAGTAAATACCCCTTGAGATGCGGTTTTAGTTGAACCTGAGTGAACATTCTGCCATCTGTCTACACTCCCATATCCGCTACTTGTCTGACTTGTCCCTCTTTGCCAAATATCAAAGTTCCCATTAATAATCCGATTACGGAAATTCGGGAAGCTACTAGCGTAGGATGCTAATGATGCTGCGGTGGTCATCAATCAGTCTCTATCGAAATTGCCTTTAGGTCTTTAACGCTAGTTGCGGTATCTACCAGCATCGTTATATCTCTGAGCCTTTGCTTCTCTTTTACAATGCTAGTCGTGTCGGAGTTCGACTCCAACGCACGTTGAAATGCTACGTCTTGAGCTTCTAGCAGTGGCTTTCTTTCTGCTCGTAACGATTCCTTTTTTATGACTTTAGCTTTTGCTAAATCAATCTCAATCTTCATGATCCCACTCCGTCATAGTCGGTTTCTAATTGTGGCGCAGTCCAAGCATTTCTAAACTCACGATCCTCTGGAAGATCAGTATGTTCGATGATCTTGAATTTGACGCCAGTTGGAACGTCTTTAGCACAGATTTCTTCAAGCGTGAGATTGCAGTCCGGTGCTGGAATTAATACTGATATCGTATCAGAATCTGTTGGTTGAAAGACTGCTAGTTTCATTTGGTTCCTTTAGCAAAAAATAGCAATATTTAGGTTTGCGACCTTAGTTTTGGAGTCAGTATAAGATGTGTAGCCACGGACATACCCCACATTGTAGGTTAGTGGATTGAAATTAACATTGTCATCTTCTTCCCCACCAGTTGTGTTGTAGAGTCTACCTGCTGCCTGCGTAACACAGTAATTATTATGTGGCATATCGTCATCAAACGAAATTGTATATCTTGCAGTATCGTCTTCAACCACGGATGTAATATTTCCACTACCTCGAATCGTACAAGTACCGTCACATAAGCCATCTGCTTGAACCCACGCTCTGCAAGCATAAATTTTTGCTGACCCTGACGCATTGAGTGCTGATTTAATATCAGAAGATTGAATAGGTAAAAGATCTGCAATATCTCTTGCTTTACTCATTTCTGATCCGGTGCTGTAGGCCAATCAACATTCATAAGGTTGCCTTGTTCATCTAGTGTTGGGCTAGTGTGCTCTGGAAGGTCTCTTAATTGTGTTCGATAGCTAGCCCATTCTGCTTGATCTGCATAGGGATAGTCTGTGGTCATGCGCCAATCTGTTTTTAACAACATTTTATTTCTCATGCCTCTTAGCAAATCTAATGCTGTCATTGTTTAATCTCTATTAGTTCAAGTATACTACCCTCTCCAATATTGCCTGACCACCCAGCATTCCAAATAATTTTCGTATCTTTAATTCCAAAATAATAAGTAGTATTTGCACTATTACTAAGTGTCACTACTGCTCTGCAACTTTTTTGAACTATTGTTTGTTGCGGTAAATCACCCCCGCCTCGCATGTCATGATACTCGTAAAATATCTGTTTTTCTGCGGCACTTGATAAATCATTATTTGTTGAATATCTAACAAATGAAACTAAACGGTTCTCTGAACTAGTGCCGTGGCTTGCAGTTGCAAGAATACTAGTCCAAACTACAAGCAATTTCGCATTAGATTGCCCCAACGTAATTTGACCGATTGGAGTGCCTGTTATTCCTGTTTGTCCGCTATTAGTGCCATAATAATAATAAGGCGAATTTGTATTCTGTCCGTTATGACTATTGCTAAAAGTCAGGTGTTGAATCACACTTCCAGCAGGAACACCCGTTCCGTATACTAGCTTATCGTTCGCAATGTCGTGCCGGATATGTTCGTGTCCAGCAACTTTGATTGAGCCTGCCATTATGCTTCCGGCTTTGGATATTTAGTTTTCACTGCTTCAATTGCTTGCTGCCAATTGTTTGTACCATTTATTTTATCCCAGTATTGCATATCTAGTTGGTCTTGGATGCTAGGATACTCCGGTTGTCGATCACGTTGGTACTGGTTAGCATCGTGTTCTGCTTCTAATTCTGCGATTTTTGCTTGAACTAATGATTCATCAATTGGCAACTCTTTACCTTCTGCATTAAAAACTCTTTTAGAATTTAATATTCGACAAGGCGTTTCGATAACTAACCTAATCGCTTTATCTCGAAACATTATGCAATCTCCATTACTATCAGTGTTGATGCAGTAAAAGTTCCGTAAGAGTCAGTAGTATTTGCCTGATTGTATGTGCTATTTATAGTAGCAACAGCAGTATCTTGATTTTGAAAACTCACAGAATAAGTTAAAGCCGCACTTGACGATGGGCTATCTAAGAAACTAAATGCAATCCCACTTGCATGATGACCAGACAACGACCCTAACCTAAATGATGCTGCTTGTCTATTTCCTGTATTTGCGTCAGAAACAGACTCTGTTATAAATGCTCCATTTCTGTTTAGTCTAAACGCAATGCTTCCCCCAATACTGTCATTTACTGCACCTATCGAAACCATTAATAAAAATTTACTGGTATTACTTGCTGGTACATCAGTTGTAATTGTTAAGGCATCCGAATCACCTGAGCCAATCACTACATAAGCCTCGGTGTCATTACTATCAATTCCCCTGAAAGTAACACTTTTTATTTTAATCACATGCTCAGCAGGGAACACAACTGCACTATCTAATACTGCCTTACTATTTGCAGTATTTGCTAACGTAATTCCGTCTAGTTTAATTGCACTCATATTTTAGTAGGCGTAAAGGGTTCCGGTTATGTTTACATCAGATCGGAAATCAGGACTACCTCCTGCCACGATAAGCTGACCATCAACAGTGATTGTGCCGCTGAACTCTGTGTCTCCGAAGTACACTACATTCTGTGAAGCAGGTACATGAAAACTTTCACCAATGACATTTCTCTGTTGCATACCAGAAACAGTGACATCTGCGTTGTTGATGCTAGTTAATGAACTAGAACGTTTCGATCCGATGTAGCTCATGGAGTAATCTCTAGATAAGAAAGAGTTACGTCAATAGAACTAGCAGCACTAGCGGTAACTTGTAGCTTGTCTCCCACTACTAGTACTAGCTTGTTCTCCATCATACTGAGGCTAGATCCACTAGGGATCGGTGCATCCTTGATCCAAGTAGTAGTACTAGTACTATCTACTATTTCTACTGTAATAGTTTTAGTGCTAGTAGTTTTGTTCGATGCTAGTAACCCAATCACTACCACTTCCGTGCTAGCAGGTACTGTATTGCCAGTATACGATAGCATCTGTGTAGCAGTGGTTCCTGCGGTTTCTGATTCTCTTTTAAATGCGTTAGCCATATTAACCTAGTGCTAGTGCCATTGGAATTGGGTCACTACCTGCTGCGCCAGTAGCACCACGCAAATCTCCTGTAGTAAATTGGAGTCCGTCATTGCTAGCAAAAGATACTACTCCAGTACTAGAATCGTAGCTCCCGCCTGTCCACCCAGTTCCGTTAGTTCCGTTAGTCCCTGCTGAACCTTGTGCTCCTGTAGCACCTTGAATCCCTTGCGCACCTGTAGCACCAGTAGCACCGTCAGCACCATCGTTTCCTGCTGGGCCTTGTGCTCCTGTAGCACCTTGAATCCCCTGTGGGCCTTGTGCTCCTGTAGCACCTGTCTGCCCTTGAATCCCCTGTGGGCCTGTTGCGCCAGTAGCACCGTCCGCCCCATCATTTCCTGCTGGGCCTTGTGCGCCAGTAGCACCTGTCTGCCCTTGAACCCCCTGTGGGCCTTGTGCTCCTGTAGCTCCAGTAGCACCATCGGCAGGTTTAGCAAAATTTATGTAGTCTGTAGTACTGTCATTATAGGTGAAGGTCAGCCGGTAATTGCTAGAGTTAACAGGGTCAGTAGCAATACCTACTGTTGAAACCTCCTTGCCATCTGATCCATCTGATCCGGCTGCCCCCGTTGCTCCGGTAACCCCTTGTGAGCCTTGGATTCCTTGAGCACCCTGTGCACCTGCTGCCCCCTGTGGGCCTGTAGCACCGTCTGTCCCGTCAGCGGGTTTGGCAAAGTTCACATAGTTTGTAGTACTGTCATCATACGTAAAGGTCAGTCGGTAGTTATTAGAGTTGCTGGGATCAGTGGCTATGCTTACTGTAGAGATTCCCCTACCGTCCGTACCATTTGTGCCATTCGTTCCGTTGGTTCCGTTGGTTCCGTTACTACCATTTGCCCCATCTGCACCATCGGCAGGTTTAGCAAAATTAACAAAGTTAGTGCTACTATCCGTATAAGTAAAAGTTATCCTATAGTTACTAGTATTGCTGGGGTCGTTACCTAACTGAATCGCAGAAATCTCCTTGCCATCCGATCCGGCTGCCCCGTCCGTGCCGTTTGTGCCGTTCGTGCCGTTCGTACCGTTTGTAGGTTTACTAAAGGTGGCTACGTGAGTCGAGCTATCATTGTAGGTAAAAGTCAGTGCGTACTCAGAACTATTGCTCGGATTAGTAGCGATTCCTACGGTAGTAACTTGTTTACCATTGGCTCCGTCTGCACCATCAGCCCCATCTGCACCATTACTAGGCTTGGCAAAGGTTACTTCACTAGAGGTACTGTCTGTAAACTGAAATGTCAGACCATACGTAGCAGTGGGATTCTGGGAACCGTTGCCTAGCGAGACACTACTAATCCCCCTTCCTGCTGGCCCAGTGATCGAGGGCATCGTCAGGTCATAGTTTGTAGTAGTTCCTGAGTGGTCAGTAGTGACAAAGCGGACTTGCTGAGATCCTAGTTGCGAAATGTTTGTTACGGAAGTCCCGTCGTTTCCGGCTGGCCCAGTGTTCCCTACCTGTCCCGCTGGAAGATTGAGAGTCTGATGGTACGTGTTGTTACCCCAAGTAACCGTAAACTGAGAACCATCTGAACTCTGAACGATGCTATCAATTCCGTAGCCTCGTGGCCCCTGAGTTGCCTGAGCTACGATGTGGGCTAGTGCACCAGAAACGGTAGTTGAAGAGTAGGCAGTCTGATCGCTACTGGATAACGGGATGTGACTAGCATTGAGATCAGTCGCTGTAGTGCTAAGATCACTACCGACAATTGCTCTGGAACTAATGGTAAAAGTATTACCGGATGTATCTTGAAAATACTTAGTTGACATTATCTCCACCTCCAGCCAACACGGACTCGCTTCTTAGATGCACCTGAGTTTCTAGTCATCGAATTAGTAGACTCAGATTGAGTAGCGTGACGTACCATCTCTAGGAATCTCTGGCGGAAAACGCCTGATTTCTCTACGTTTCGCAACTCGTTCTCTTTTAAGTATGCTCGCTCTGCTACTCCAAAAACTAGCGCCTCCTGGTACATTGAGCCAATTAGCGGCACATCGGTATCTGCCTGAGCGTTGTTATAGGTTAGACGATCTCTCGGAGGATCAATCACTCCGTCAAACTTAATCACAGAAGTGTCTACAATTGCAGTAATGATTCCGGTAGTTGTCGAGAGAACATCTGTAGAGCTGTCGCCTGTGACATCAAAGACCGGAATCTGAGAAACTAGTGTAGCACTGAAAAGATGATCCGATGTAGTAGGCGTAGGGTACACTCGGAAAGTAGGACTAGAATTGTGCTCTATTACAATTGAGCGGATTGGGCCAGTTTGACTCTGCCAGTTAGAATCTACAATCTGTCCTCCGACTACTCGGTTCTCATCCAGTACGCTTGAGGTAACAATCGGGATCTCAACAGAGGTATTCTCAATCCTTGCTCGCTTGAGATTCATCAGCGGAGGACTAGAGGGTCGATTGAATGTCGAGACTGCTTCGGTAATCGTTACGTTGGAAGTCACAATCGGGAACTCGGTAAGTCGAATGAATTCATGCTGAGCGTCGTAAAGGTACTGACGCAATTCAGTAGCAGTCCATCGCTTACTAGTAGTAGAACTATAGCTCCCGTCTTGCAATAGAGTTGTTACTCTATCAAGAATTTGTGCTTGAGTCAGGCTCATTCTCCCCTACGTCTAGAGAGTGTTTTGTCTTCCTAGGTGCTCGTACTACTTTAGCCTTCGCTTCTGCTTGGGCTTCCACCCCCGTAGCAGTATCGATAATTGTACCTTGAGCGTCTTTAACAGGCATAATTACCGTAATTGGAAAGCGTGGCCTCTGGTAGCCTTCGGGTGGCTTATAGTACTGAGTCTGTGTGTATTCCGTAATTACACATTCTAGCAGCCTATTGATATGAACACCACTTACAATTCTAGCAGATCCTCTAGGAATTACTGCTGGAAACCCATTAACAGAAACGCTAACGGCTTCTGTCTCGTGATGCTCCCGGCCCATCTCTACTCGAATTACTCCAAAGCCCGGAGGTACTGACTCTGGCTGACCGTCCCACTCAGGAGCAAGGTTGTGCTGGTTACCGATAGTATGGTAGCGACCCGTACCTGAGTTGTACTCGCTAGAAGTCTGATGGGGTACGTATGTATAATTCATAGCTCACTTTAAAAGCAGAGGACTACCGAAGTAGCCCTCTTAGTTAATTATGCGTAGTTTGTCACCCGTGTTGGATGAATGTTCGCATTGAAGCGATACACCGCATAAAGGTAAACTGCTCCAGTAGAAGCAGTGGCAGTAGTGTTATGGAAATGGAATCGGATGATTCGATCTGGTAGTGAAGCTACCGGAACCCACTTCGTAGTCATCTCATAGATCGTCTCACTGTTAGCAGCATTAAGATCTATTGGACTAGCACCGGAAAAATAGTCATCATCGGCTACTACACCAATACCTGCTACGTGTCCTGCGTCCACAGTAACTACTTGATCGAAATCATTCTTCACAACATAGACAATCTTTTCGACAATACTCTCTGGTGGAACGGTAATGTCGATGTACTTATCTTCATTAGCAGCCATAGCTGTCACCGTAATGTGTTCCGTACACTGTGGGACATAGCTCATTTGCATCTTGTCAGATCGCATATTCTTCTCCTAAGAGCTGGTAGCTAGTGCCACTAGCACTAGCTTAGTAATAAAATTAAACGTTGGTACTATACGGAGCAGGAGGATTGTACCAGTTGGTTGCTGAAGTCGTCCCAGTCGTTACCGCAGGGGTAAAGGCCGAAGCAGCAGTCTCAATGGAAACCATCCAATCTTCGTTTAAAATAATAGAACCAAACATAAACGTATATCCCACCGTACCACGCTGACCTAGAGGGTCAGTTCCGCTAGGAGTAGGTCGTACTACTTTTGGTACAATGCTGTCCATCCCCCCAATCGTTGCTGTTCCTACGGAATCTCTAGCAAAAATTACAATCGGGTATACATCTGCTTTGCTATTCGTAGCTATTACAGAGGTATTTGCGTGTGGAGTAGCACCTGCGCCTGTGGAGAGGTCACCGTTTCGGTCAAACGGAACTGCTTGGGTGGTGGCAATAAAACGAATCCCGTTGTAGGAACCCATCTCAAAGTCCATCACATCCCCACTAGCATACTTTTCAACTGGTACAAACCCTTCAATGTTTTCTAAATCGTAGCGCAGATTCGGATGACAGATCGCAATGAATCCAGCACGGATTGGCTCAGTCGCTACATCCGGGCTAGCAGATAACATTTCGGTCATCTTCACGGCATCGTTGTTCTCTAGGAATCGGATAGCCTGATCGAACTCCTTACCAGTAGGAGACAAAACACCGTTAACGTTATCTCTTCGAGTTACTGCTACGGTAGAAGCCCCACCAGCTACAGATCCATCATTGGTGTAGATCACGTTAGCAGGAGAACGGAAATGCTTATAAGCTAGCATGTCCATCGTTTCTGCTGCTTGGATCGCTTGTCTGTCACTAATGATACTTATGTAGGGATCTTGTCCCAAAAGTTCCATGAGATCTGTCACAGGTGTGTAACGTCCGTACTGACGGATAGAATGTGAAATCACTTCAGATTCTAGCGTGTCGAAATCGGGAGTCACACCCTCGCCTAGTGGAGTAGTACTAACCGGGAACTTCTTATATCTACGATGTCGAATCGTGTTGCCCTCTCCCGTACCCTTTGAATCTTTCTGAGCGAAACGAGCAAAGGTTAAATGTTTCTGGGCAATCGGTAACATCTTTGACTGAATCGTCAAAGCGTCTTCGGTGCTTAGGTCTCCATAAAGAGATCCAGCTACCGTTGTATAATTACTAGCTGTAATAGCCATGTCTTCTCCTATGCACTTGCACTAGTTAGTTTGCCCCAAAACGCTAGTTTGTCGTCCTCAGACTCAACTCGTCTTGGGGCTTGATTACGTACAGGTGGCTTTGAGGGCATAGGCCGACTAGCAGCTACTCGCCTAGGATTGACTGCCGGAGCAGGAGTCTCTTCGGGGGCGCTAGGTCGGTGTGCTTGATCCGGGTAGTCGTATAAATAAGATCGTACTAGATCCACAAAGCCTACCGAATTCTCAAAGTCCAACACTGCATTCTTACGACTCGCACTACTTAATACCCATTGAGCAAAATCTGGATCATCCAGATCTAGCTGGGCAGAGTTTGTAATGCCTAATTCTTTGTTTGCTATTGCATGACGTTCGTTCAGCTTTTGCTGTACATACTTCTCATGCTTCGCTTTACGTACTTCTTGGAGATCTCCTTCTATCGCTTGGTTCGCTCGTCCTAGTCTATGCTTAATCAGAGCGTCAATTCCCTGAAACAATTCGGGAAATGTTTCGACTTCTTCTCGAACAGTCGGTGAAAGCTGATCCATAATGTCAGAAAAAATCGTATCCGCATTAGGTTCTGTAGTACTATTCTCACTAGTAGTTGGCTGAGCAACAGGAGGAGACTGTTGAAGCTGAGCTACTTGTGTTTTTAACTGTTCAATACTATCAGCTAGCTGCTTATTCTCCCCCTTGAGAGTGGAGATGAACTGCTGTGAGTCTCGGAATCGTTTTACTAGTTTTGGGTCGTTAACTAGTGGATCTGGAGTCTCTGGCTCTATCTTGGGTGGAGGGTCTGGCTCCAGCTCAGGCTCAGGTTTGCTAGTTTCGGCTACCTCTTCAACTGGTGTCGCAGGAATAGGTGCACTAGTTTCTTGGCCTGTAAGCTTTGCCCATAATTCGTCTCGATCTAGAGGGGTTTCCTCTGTAGTTTTCTCCGGCTGAACCGGATTCTGGTCTGTTTCAGTAGCCATAGGGTCTACTTAGCTCCGTTTGGTGTGACGTTCGGGGTAATCCAGCAGTTCTTTGAACGCTTGGATCTTCCCAACTCGTAAGTTATGGTCAGATAGCTGCTCCGGGGTTACCGGATGGGCTAATCTGTCCAGTTCTTGCTGCATTCGTAGCTTCAAGTACCCGCTCAGGTGCTGCCACAGTCTGCTTTGAGCGAGGATTCGGAGTTCTTCCGTTGATAGGGGGTGATCCTGCCATTGGTAATTGTTCGGGTGCTCCACTTGTCCCTTCTATCTGCTGATTTTGTAGTAATCTTTGGCGTACTTGCGCCATTTCTTCCTTAATTAGCACACTAAGATCACTAAAATCGCTAGGCTGACCGGGATCTACGCCCATTTCTAGCA
>MDTB01179982.1_pt1 | contig 10067 bp, 9 predicted proteins | sample 811161 | NCBI WGS metagenome assembly MDTB01 (sample SAMN05326650, study PRJNA326480) | marine metagenome | isolation source: seawater | place: Mediterranean Sea | collected 2009
CATTCTATTTTTTGATGCACTTTGGAATCTCCCCTTATTAATATTAAGGTCCGAAGAAAAAGCCCTTCCATATATCTTTTTAAGTCTTCTAAATGTTATCCTAACGATGGTTTTAAACATTGTATTTGTTGTCTATTTAGAGCAAGGTATCGAAGGCGTTTTCAAGGCAAATATCATAGTCTCTTCTTTGATCTTTCTAGTGTCTTTACCAATAATCATTAAGAGAATGGTATTTGATTTTTTTGAAAAAGATATCTTTTTTAAAGTAGTTCAATTTGCCCTTCCATTCTTACCTGCAGGGATATTTACTATGGTAATGGAGTTGTCTGATAGGTACTTGTTAGAATTCTATCTTAGCACAGCAGAGGTCGGTCTCTATTCAGCTGGCAAAAAAATGGGTATGCTTGGTTTAACTATAGTTATGGGTTTTAACATGGGGTGGACTCCCTATTTTTTAAAACAAAGTGAAAATGAAGATGCGAGAATCCAGTTTTCAAAGATTGCAACCCTTTTCCTAGGTCTAATGGGCTTTGTTACCCTTTTAGTCAGCCTTTGGGTCTCAAATATTATGAGGATACACATAGGAGTGGGGACACTCATTGGGGCTGAGTTTTGGGATTGTGAACCTGTAGTGAAAATTATTTTATTCGGGTATTTCTTTTTTGGGGCATATGTAATACAGTTACCGGGTATTTACATAAAAGAGATTACAAAATGGGTTCCAATCTTCCGTATATGTGGTGCTTTTTGCTTAATTATCTTCTGTGTGATTTTAATTCCTCGAATAGGTTTTATTGGAGCGGCATACTCAGTCCTATTTGCATTTGTTTTAATGAGTATTGCTATCTTTATAAGAACACAAAATATTTATAAAGTCCCATACAACTGAAGGGGAATATTTTATCCGATTGTGTTTTTAACTTTTATTCAGGTTTATGAATTTGACCTTTTCTCAAAAATAGCTCTTTCAATTAGCTACCCATTATTTTGGTATTTCATTGCAACTAATGAAGATGAAAAAAATGGAGCCAAGAGGTTAATAAAATGGTAGTGATTATATCTTGCCATCATTTTCCTGATGATGAAAGAATTTATCATAAACAGATAAAGTCACTTTTGAGAGATGGACACAGAGTCTTGTATTATACAAGATCAAGTTCAAATTTGAATCTATCTGATGGCCAAATTACTCATATAAACCTTAGTATAAACTTTAATATAAATACTTTTATTGATAAAGTATTGAATTCTATAAAGTCTGCAGGGAACATTCATCAAGTCCAGATCCATGAAGTTGAATTGCTACCAATAATTAAAAAGATGAAAAATATTTTCCCTGAAGTATTAACAATATATGATGTGCATGAAAATATGGAAGCTTTGTATAGAACTTATTCAGAGCGAACCAAGTTCTTAAAAGAATTGTCGATTAAAGTTAGAAATTTTAATGAAAATAGATACTTAAAATTTGTTGACTATATAATTCTTGCAAATCCGCCAATGGGGATAAAAACTTATAAAAATCAATCAACTATAATAATCGAAAATTTTCCTAAGATCGAATATCTCACTTCATTAAAAGAAATTAAACAAAAAAAAAGAAATTATATTTTATATCATGGGCACATTGGGCCGGAAAGAGGAATAAAAGAATTAGTTTATGCTATGAAACAAGTTATTAAGAAAGTACCCTCAGCCTGTTTAAATATTATCGGGACATTTAGAACAAAGAACTTTGAAGATGAAATAAAAAATTTGATACAAGAATTAGAGCTTCAAAGTTCAATAAAGATTAGCGAACAGGTTGCTCACTCACAAATATGGGGAATAATAAATAAACACAGAATAGGTGTAATACCATTTCGTCGAACTCCATTAACTGAAGAAAATACCCCTACAAAACTATTTGAAATGATGATATGTGGATTGGAACTTGTTGTAAGCAAGCTACCACCAGCCCAATTCTTTTTAAATAATTCTGTTCATTGGTGTGATCCTGATAATATTAATTCAATTTCGCAGTCATTAATAAGCGCTCTTAATGTAAAAGATGATTTGACTAATATTCATGAAAACCAGAGATTAATTAAAGAAAAGTACAATTGGGAAAGAAAACAGAAAGACTACCTTAAGTTATTTAAAGATTAATGAAAATATTATATATATCTCCAGAAAATACTGTTGGGACATTGTCTCTATGGAGGCAGGAACACATTTCAAGGGGTAACATATGTCGAACTGTCACTTTTTTTCGCTCACCTAAAAATTTTGACGAAGATATTTGCTTAGACTTGCCATTTAATTTTACTAGACCAGTCTTAGCAAGTTTTAGGAATATTATATATCAAGCATACCGTGGGAGCGATGGCTATTTTAAAGAAAAAAGTGGTTGTCCTCCACAATGGAAACCAGAAGGGATTCTTGATAGTTCCTTTTTAAAATTAAAAGATTTGATATGGAGGCCCAAAATTGAGGAGGCAATTGAAAAGTTTGGCTTATACGAATTTGATATTTATCATTTTGAAAGTGGTATGGATTTTTTAAAAAATGAATTTTTTGTTAGAAGGTTGCAACAGTTAGAAAAGACTATAATTTGTCACTATCATGGAGAGGATTTGAGAAGTAGAGGTGTAATGCCTTTTATTGACAAAGCATCTAGGCTTAACCTCACAAATGAAGTTGACCTTTTATCAAAGCATCCAAACATGAACTATTTATTTTTGCCTTTTGAGACTTCCCAATACAAACCTAAGCAAAAAATCAATAACACCTTGAGGATTTCTCATGCACCAACAAATAGGTTTTATAAAGGCAGCAAGCAAATAATTGAAGTATGCAGAAAATTAGAGAAGCATGGTAAGATAAAATTTGATCTAATAGAAGATCTTCCACACTCATTAGCAATGGATCGTAAGTCAAAATCAGATATATTTATTGACCAAATTGGTGATAGAGGAGGATGGGGTTATGGTATGAATTCCGTTGAATCGCTATCGATGGGTATTTGTACTATGACAGAAATGAATGATTCATATAATTCTTTTATTCCAGATCATCCGTTCATTGCCGTCACTGAAAATACTTTAGAAAACAATATTATAGATTTAATTAAGGATAAAGATAAAGTAAGTAAGGCTGGCTCTGATGGTAGATATTGGGTCCAGAAATACCATGATATAAAACAAGTTTCGGACGCGCTATACAATTATTATGATAATATTGGAGCCAAATGTTAATTCATAAAGTCTATAGTAAGGAGACTATAATTATCTCAAGACTGTTTAGCTTTTTTTTATCTCCCTACTATAAGTTTTTGAACCTCTTTCGCCATAATTATCAAATAACCGATATCGAAATAAAAACAATACTTGTTACTGAATATCATCGGATCGGCGATGTCTTAATAATTGCACCGATATTAAAAAGCCTAAAAAAGAAATTTCCTAAAGCACATTTAATACTAATATGTAATAAAGAGGTTGGACAATTAGCATCCCATTTGAATCTTGCAGATGAAGTTTCCACTATGAATGTTCCATGGACAAATTGGAATTGGTCAATTTTTTCTTGGTGGGATATTCGTTCTAAAGCAAGAAAACTTTCAATTAAACAAATTGATCTAGCATTTGATTTTAAAGGCGATTTAAGGAATGGATGGTTCTTATGGTTAACGCGTCCTAAAATAAGCTTTGGTTATAATACTACTGGTGGTAATTACTTTTTTACAAACCCTACGGGGATGAATCAAAACCTTCATCAGCTTTATCGTGCTTTTAATCTGGTATCAGCTGTTGGTTGTCAACAAAATGAAGATCTAGATGCTAAATGGGCATTCAATAATAATGGTGCGGTAGTGATACATGTTGGAGCTACAGACCATAGAAGGTCCTGGCCATTAGGGCACTGGATCAAATTAATAAATCTTCTTGTTAATGATTTTAAGGTAGTCATAGTTGATGTTAAAGAATCTCAACAGTTAATTAGAGAAGTATCAGATTTTAGAGTAGAACTATTTAAAGGAGATTTAATTCAATTTAAATCTTGGTTGACTAATCAAAAATGTCTAATTGCGCCAGATTCCATGGCTGCTCATTTAGCAGCTTATTTAAAAATCCCAACAGTAACTTTATTTGGCTCTCAAGATCCTCAACTTACTTGGCCAATAACAGAAAAGGGTCTTGTAATTACTCCTGAAAAAAGATGTAGTCACAAAAGGGACCACTGGAGACTTTGCAGTAAATGTATGAACTCAATAACCCCCAATAAGGTTTACCAAGGGATTTGTAATTTTATGAATGAGGTAAATATTTAGGAATAAATATAAATATTGCAAATATGCCCTTTCTTAGTAAATTCCGTCAATGAAAAAGATTAGACCTTAGTTCCACAGTCGAAAATGAAAGAATAATCTATTTTCATTAATCAAGGATTACAGCTATAACCTGTATTCCTAACCAAAAAACCAAACCAAGGAGGTATCGGCATGGCTGATGTCAACTCAACCGTACAAAACGCAGCATCTGGTGTAGTAGGAGTTATTAAAGCACTTATTGTGTTGTTTGTTTTCGTTAATATCGTGTATTCTACTGGTTTTGATCCAATTGGTGGGATTGTAGATCTAGTAAATACATTTCTAGATGGCGGATTTGCGGGTCTACTCGCTCTGCTGGTTTTTCTCTCGTTTCTAGGCTAATAATACAGGAAAGATCAATTAAAGATTTTTCTTTTCCTGACAACAGGAGGAAACTATGCTGAAAGGCTTGCAAAACCTAAATGAATGGCTAGGGCAGCTTACTGATCTCGCCAAGATGTTGGTCGTTATTGGAATAATTGTAGGAATTCTGTTTGATGACTTTTTTGGAGTCATTGCAGGGTTGGGGCGTATAATGTCCCAATTTGGAGATGCAGGATTTGCTGGGATATTATCATTAGCGATTCTTGTAATGTGGTACGACAAAAAATAATACGAAATTGAAATCCAACATTGCGCCCCTTTATGGGGCGCAATCATGTCTAGTACTAACACAAATTATGCCATACTTTGAACAAGTGTGGTATTTTTTTATTGCAACTATTGAACTGATATATGAATTATAAAGCTTTCCTGCTCTTCTTATGTACGATCCTTTATGGAGATATACATGTTTTTAATAGAAGCGCAGGTACGGAGACGGAAATCAAAACTTTATCAAATGCTAGGCCACTCTATATTTCTGCCAAGGATTTGGCTAGGTCATTTACTTCCAAGATTTATGAGAATACTGAGCGAAAGAAAATCGTGTTATACATATCCGGAGTCAAAGTAAAAATTTCTGGAAATAGTAGCTATATTATAATTGATGATAATGCATATCAAATGCCTGAGATAACAATAGTAAGAGAAAATGATCTATATCTTCCAGCTGAATACTTTCTCAATTTATTAAAATCAACAATATTGCCGGGAATCAATTTTGATACAAAAAAAGAACTTTTAGAGATTGACGTGATACGATTCAACATAACAGATATTGATATTGATGTTAAGTCAAATGGAACAATTATTAGACTCAAAACAAAAAAAGCATTTTCTGAAAGAAACATAAGCTCCTTTATCAATAAGCATGGATGGTATTATTTAACAATCGCTGGTGCAGTGATTGACACAACGAATATTAATAATGGTTTAACCCGCGGTGTTGTAAGACAAATTGAATCAGATCAAATAGGAAGCACTGCCCAAGTAGCCTTCAAACTTGGATCAAAAGTAATTAGTCATGACTGGTATCAGGGGCTTGACCCGAATGAGGTTGTCATAACATTAAGGACGCCTTTAGGTCAAATTAAAAATCATATAGAAGATGTAAAAGATAAGTGGAAGCTTGACATTGTTGTTTTAGATGCCGGTCACGGTGGAAAGGACCCAGGCGCAATAGGGAAGTATGGGACAAAGGAGAAAGATGTTGCATTAGATATAACAAAACGCGCAGGTAAACTACTAGAAAAATCTGGGATTAAAGTTTTTTATACAAGAGATGAGGATGTTTTTGTTCCTTTGATCGATAGAACAAAAATGGCCAATGAAAAAAATGGCAAATTGTTTGTCAGTATTCATGCTAATGCAAATAAGAATAGAAAGATCCAAGGATTCGAAACGTACTTATTGAGGCCTGGTAAAAGCGAGGACGCAATTGAGGTAGCTTCACGTGAGAATTCTGTAATAAACTTAGAAGAAGTTAAAGACCAATATGCGGATCTCACTGGAGAGGCTTTAATAATGGCAACCATGGCACAAAGTATTTTTATGAAAGAAAGTGAGGATCTTGCCTCAATTATTCAAATGGAACTAGATAAGAGATTAAATACTCCAAACCGAGGTGTAAAACAAGCAGGATTTTATGTGCTTATAGGTGCTTCAATGCCAAATGTGTTGGTTGAAGTTGGTTTTCTATCTAATCCCATGGAGGAAAAAAAACTGAAACAAGATGTGCATAAGCAGCAAATAGCCGAAGCTATCTATCACGCAATAAAACACTTTAAACAAAGCCGAGAAAAAGTTCTTGCTGGAGAATGATTTATGGATAATCGTCCAATAGGCGTTTTTGATTCTGGCGTTGGTGGGCTGACTGTTGTAAGCGCATTAGTACAAAACATTCCAAGTGAAACAATATACTATGTTGGTGATACTGCAAGAGTTCCGTATGGGAATAAGAGCAAGGATAGGATTCAGCAATATTCTGAAGAAATAATTGAGTGGCTAATAAAAAAAGACTGTAAAATGATTATAATCGCTTGCAACACGGCATCATCTTTGGCAATTGATTACTTGGAAAAAAAATTTTCATTGCCGATCATTGGAGTTATCGACCCAGGGGTTCGCCTTGCAATAAATAAAACAAATAGTCAATCAATTGGTGTAATTGGCACACATGCAACAATTCAATCAAACTCCTATGGAGAAAAACTTAAATCAATTAGTTCTGAAATCAATATTTTTAATCAGTCTTGCCCTTTATTTGTGCCCCTTGTTGAAGAAGGGTTAACAAAAGGTCCAATAACCAAATTGATTGTAGAGTCTTACTTAAGTCATTTTAAAAATACTGATATAGATACCCTCATTTTAGGATGCACTCATTACCCAATATTAACAGCAGTTATTAAAGATGTAGTAGGTAAAAATATAAGCCTTGTTGATTCGGGCAAAGCTGCGGCTGAAGTTGTTATGGGTGTTTTAAAGGAAAATGAAATTCTTTCAGGGGAACCTCATGGTGAAGTACACTCCTTTATAACAGATTCCAAGCAATCATTCCAAACAGTAATTACCAAAGCTCTGACTCCGGAATTTAATATAAGCATTAAATCCATTAATCGCATTGACATCGGCTAACTTTTCTCAGACCCTTAAGTCTTTGTACGCATTACAAAGACGCGGTATTAAAATGGGGCTTAATCATACACTTTCGCTATTAAAGTTTTTAGAAAATCCCCACAAAAATTTAAAAATCATTCATATAGCTGGGACCAATGGAAAAGGATCAACAGCAGCAACCATTTACAATATATTAATTTCAAGCGGTTATAAAGTTGGTCTCTACACATCTCCCCATCTTATTAATTTTAATGAAAGGATAAGGGTTAATGGGGTCACAATAACTGATGAAGAAATAATATCTTTTATGAAACATGTTGAGCCAGCAGTGAATGAAATTAAGTCAACGTTTTTTGAAGTAACAACAGCGATGGCATTTTACCACTTCAAAGATCATGATGTGGATATAGCAATAATCGAAACCGGATTAGGAGGGAGACTAGATTCTACAAATATAGTTAACCCAAGTTTAACTGTAATGACGCCAATCTCACTTGACCATATGGATATATTGGGAGATACAATTGAGAAAATAGCTAAAGAGAAAGCGGGGATAATTAAAGAAAGAGTACCTCTAATAACAGCAAAGCAAGTTAATGAGGTTTTAAAAATTTTAGAAAAAAGAACTAAGAAGAAAAGTTCTGTAATGTATATATGCCCCAATCCAGAATCCATTCAATTAAATGTTGATGGTACAAGTTTTGAGGTTTTTGGCAAAATTTACACAACATCTTTAATTGGATGTTATCAGGCTCAAAACGCTGCACTGGCAATTGCTGCAACAAAAATTATTAATCCTAAAATATCATCGAAATCAATTGATAAAGGTTTAAGAAATGTCCACTGGCCCGGGAGATTGCAATTAGTTTCTGATAATATATATTACGATGTTGCACATAATGAAAGTGGAATTAAATCTGTATTAAAAAACCTAAAAATAATGTTCCCCAACTCTAACCTTTATGGTTTACTTTGTTTAAAAGGAGATAAGGAAATTGATTGTATTGCAGAATGCATTAAGTCACAATTTGAAATGCTTTTTGTATCAACTAGTAAAGATGGGCTATTATTGAGCTCTAAAAAATTATCTGAAAAATTAAACAAGTTAAAAGTGGTTAATTTTCCTTTAAATGATATCAGTTCAAGCATATCAAGAATTAAAAAAATTCGGAAACCCAATGATGTGGCCCTGATTTTTGGATCACACTATATTGCCAATGAGATTTTTTCAGACTTTGAAATATCTTTTGACTCAGGGTTAATTTAATGTAAGTTTAATCTGCTCAGGCGTGCCCACAGAGCTTTAAATTTTATTTCCAATAAGTTTTTACACGAGTTTAAAATATATGAATCTTAATGAATTACAATCACTTAACATTCGGGAGCTAAATGAGTTAGCTCAGAAACTTTCCATCCAAGGCGGAGTTTCTGGCCTCAATAAGCAAGAGTTAATTGTTAAAATTTTAGAAACGCATGCTAAAAAGGATAACTCTTTTTCTGCTAGAGGGGTTCTGGAAGTTATGCAGGACGGTTATGGATTTCTTCGGTCACCTGATTACAATTATATGCCTGGACCAGACGATATCTACGTTAGTCCATCTCAAATAAAGAGATTCGGCATGAAAACTGGACATTTAGTTTCTGGTCAAATTAGGCCTCCAAAATCAAAAGAGCGGTTTTATGCTTTATTAAAGGTTGAAACAGTTAATGATAAGCCTATTGATAAGTTGAAGGATATAATATTATTTGACAATTTTACTCCACTTTATCCAGAAGAAAAGTTTAATCTAGAAACAAAATCAACAGATTTGTCGATGCGAATTATGGATTTAATTTCTCCGATTGGCAAAGGACAGCGTGGATTAATTGTCGCCCAACCAAAAACGGGAAAAACTATATTACTTCAAAAACTTGCTAATTCAATTAGCAAAAACCATCCTGAAACAAAAAGAATTGTGCTTCTAATTGATGAAAGACCTGAAGAGGTAACCGATATGAAGAGGAATGTAGATGCTGAGGTTATAAGCTCCACATTCGACGAGCCACCAGAACGGCATGTATCTGTTGCGGACATGGTATTGCAAAAGGCAAAAAGAATGGTAGAGTATGGCGATGATGTAGTGATACTTCTTGATAGTATAACAAGACTAGCAAGAGCTCACAACGCCGTTATTCCTCACAGTGGGAAAATTCTTTCTGGTGGAGTTGATTTTAATGCATTAAAAAAACCAAAACAATTCTTTGGAGCAGCTAGAAACACTGAAGAAGGTGGTAGCCTTACAATTGTATCTACAGCTCTAATCGACACTGGTAGTAGAGCTGATGAAGTAATATTTGAGGAATTCAAAGGTACTGGTAATATGGAATTAGCTTTAGACAGGAGATTAAGTGATAGAAGAATGTATCCTGCATTCGATATTATACGGTCTGGGACAAGAAAAGAAGAATTATTATTAAGTCGTATAGAGTTAAGCAGAATGTGGATACTACGGAAGCTATTAAATGATATGAAAGTGGAGGAGGCAATGGAATTCATGCAAGACAGAATGAAACGTACAAAAAATAATAAAGAATTTCTGGACACAATGAGTAAATAGTATTTATGCTATAAAATAGAATATAATGAGTGATAGTTTTCCTGATATAAAGTCAGTTGTAGTTAGGGTTATCACGAATAAACCTGTTCGTAAGACACCCTACCAAGTTAAAGGTGTTTTTA
>MDTB01236666.1_pt1 | contig 10067 bp, 13 predicted proteins | sample 811161 | NCBI WGS metagenome assembly MDTB01 (sample SAMN05326650, study PRJNA326480) | marine metagenome | isolation source: seawater | place: Mediterranean Sea | collected 2009
GAGCCACTGATCACAGAACACAGCGTCAAGTACAGCGTGACCGCCGCAGAACAACTGGCAGCGAAGGCCGGCTGGCACATCCGTGGGCGATGGCACGACATCGACGACAAGCTGTCCCTGCACTGGCTTGAGCCTGCAGACTGAATTCCGATCATCGAATCGGCATGAAAACGGACCAACGTCGCGAAGCGATCAAGGCGCAACGGGAGCAGCTGATCAGCGAGCTGGAAACGATTTACATGAACGCCTGCGATCGCCTCGGGCAACTTGAAGGGGAGATCGGGGAGGTCAAGGCCGCCCAGTTTACCCAGATGATCCTCAACTCAAAAACAGCCGCAATCGAACCACTGCTGAAGGAAATTGAAAAACCAGTGATCACGACGCCAGGAGATCAACCATGAAATCGTGGCTGGAGCAGCTGGAGCGAGAGCTGGATGCCCGCCTGTCTGCTTTTCTTCGCAACAACCCTGTTCAGGAACAACTGTTCCGAGATCAACACCTCCAGGATCGTGCCAAAGCATTGCAGCGACAACGATCTCAGCTGACACAAGAAGCCAAGGAACAACGTCGCCAACTGCTCACGCTGGCGGATGAGGTGCGGGCCTGGCGGCAGCGTTCTGATCGCGCCCGCAACGCCGGGGCTGCAGAGCTGGCCAGGAAAGCCGAAGAACACCTCAACCGATTGATGCAACAGGGACGCAGTCTCTGGGGCGATCTGGAGGATCTCGGACGTCGGTTCGGTGAAGTGGACCGACAATTGGAGCTGCTGAGCAAGCAGCAATCTGCCAATTCAACCAATCTGGAAGCGGATTGGGCTCAGTTCGAAGCCGAGCAGGAGTTGGACGAGCTGCGACGACGCAGTGGGCTGAACAGCTGAAGCTCAGGCCTTCGGAGCAGGGGGCTCGAGGCTCACACCTTCGGGCGGAGGGGTCGGGTCAGGATCAGCGATCAACATGTGCTGCAGCACGATTTCAGGGCGCTCACTGTCACGCCAACGGATGCGGTAAGCCGGCATCTTGGTTCCCCGGCTGGTGGTCTGCTCCACGGGCTCCATCACCCAACCCCGGCGGGAACGACCTTGGGGGTTCCGCTTGACCACCGCATCGGCGTGTTTGAAGCGAAACCCTACGCGCTCACCACTCATGGGATCCGGACCTTGCCACTGAATTAATTATCCACTGTGACGGTGCCGGCATTCCGGGATTCAGGCCGAAGAAGCGGAAAGGCAATCACATCCCTGATCGACGGGCTGTCGGTGAGCAGCATCACCAAGCGGTCAATGCCGATGCCAAGGCCACCTGTGGGAGGCATGCCCACCTCAAGCGCATGGACGAAATCCTCGTCCAGGCCTTGCGCCTCAAGATCGCCAGCCGACTTTCTGGCCTGCTGTGCCTCCAAACGTTGCCGCTGATCAACCGGATCAATCAACTCGCTGAAGGCATTGGCGGTTTCCCGACCGACGATGAACAACTCGAACCGTTCCACCAAGCCTGGCTTGCTGCGGTGCTTGCGGGCCAGAGGAGAGATCTCGATCGGATAGTCCGTCACGAAGGTCGGCTGAATCAGTGCGGTCTCCACGCGCTGTTCAAACGCCTCATTGAGCAGGCGACCGACACTGTCGGCTTTGTCTGGAGCATCGAGTCCGGCTGCCTGCATGGCGGCAGCCGCCTCGTCGCGGTTGCTGAACCCATTGAAATCAAGCCCGGTGGCGTCCAGCACCAGTTCATGCATGGTGGCGCGGCGCCATGGGGGCGTCAGATCCACCTCCACTCCTTGATATGAGAGACGGGTCGCCCCGCAGACCTGCTCACAGACCGAGGCGATCAACGCTTCGGTGAGTTGCATCATGTCGTCGTAATCCGCATAGGCCTGATAAACCTCCACGGAGGTGAACTCGGGGTTGTGCCGCGTGCTGACCCCCTCGTTGCGAAAAATCCGACCGAGCTCATAAACGCGCTCAAAGCCGCCCACCACCAGACGCTTGAGATGCAGCTCGGTGGCGATGCGGAGATACAACGGCAGATCGAGGGTGTTGTGGTGGGTGATGAAGGGCCGGGCATCCGCACCACCGGCCTCCGCCTGAAGAACCGGCGTCTCGATCTCGAGGAACTGACGTTCATCCAACCAGCGACGGATGCCGCTGACGGTGAGTGCTCGCTTGCGAAAGGTTTCGCGGGACTGGGGCGAGACAATCAGGTCGAGATAACGCTGGCGATAGCGTTTCTCCACGTCTGCAAGCCCATGCCATTTGTCCGGCAGAGGCTGCAGGGATTTGCTGAGCATGCGCCAGTCGTCCACCTTCACGGACAGCTCACCGCGATCCGTCCGCCGCAGGATGCCGGAGACGCCAAGCCAGTCACCGGCATCCACCAGCCCGGTGATCTGCTTGAACCAACCTTCCCGCTGCTCCTCGAGACCAGCCTTCTCCAGGAACAACTGAATCGTGCCGGTTTCGTCGGCGAGGGTGAAAAAGGCCAGTTTTCCCATCACGCGGCGGGTCATCACTCGCCCAGCCACAGACACCCTCAGGCTCCGCTCTTCCCCTTTGGGAAGGTCTTGATGCTCCGATTGCAGTGTCGCCAATCGGTGCGTGGGCTCAAAGCGAAGGGCATAAGGGCCCTGTCCAAGCTCCTGAAGCGTGTGAGCCTTCTCCAGGCGGGTGTCGCGCAGATCAGACACAAGGGCAACAGCAGACGGGCGCCATCCTGCCGGTCCGACGTGCAGCTGTCATGGGGCGACTCAGGCCGTTGCCGCTTCACCCATCCGCTGGGAGGCATAACCGATGCCGCGAACGGTGAGGATCAACTCAGGATTCCGCGGGTCCGGTTCGAGCTTGCCTCTCAGACGGGCGACGTACACATCAACAACCCGCAGGTCGGCGGATCGCCGGGGCGGATAGCCCCAGAGCTGCTCAAGAATTTCGGCTCTTGGCACCACGGAGCCCGGATCACGGAAGAGCAGTTCAAGCAGGCTGAATTCGGTGTAGGTCAGATTGATTCGCTCACCATCACGCGTCACTTGACGGCGATTGGTGTCCACGACGAGATCGCCAAGTCGCAGAACACCCTGGCCTGTAGGAACCTCACGGTTCTCAACGACAGCAGCACCACTCCCGACACGACGCAGAATTGTGGTGATCCGAGCCTCGAGCTCCTTGGGGCTGAACGGCTTTGGAAGGTAATCATCCGCTCCGAGATCCAAACCAGCCACCCGTTCAGAGATGGCATCGACGGCAGAGAGGAAAATGATCGGAACGCAGGACTCGGCCCGTAGGCGCCGGCAGACGGCGAAGCCATCCAGCTTCGGCAACATCACATCCAGAACGATCAGGTCTGGGGTTTCGCGGTGGAAAAGCTCAAGCGCTTCCTCACCGTCTTCGGCGCAAATGACGCGGTAGCCGGAGAGCTGAAGTCGCATCACGAGGACCCGACGGACAGCGGCCTCGTCGTCAACCACCAAGATCGTGGCTTTCGGTTGCGAGGGGCCACTGCCCGTCATTGGCAACACGTTTAACAGCTTGCAACCCTACAGTTCAAATTGAAACAAATGACGAAGAACGCCTGCGGCGCAGACTGTTTTTCGATTCTCTTAAGGTTTTGAGCCTTACGGCCAGCGCGCCTCCGCGTAGCTGTTCCACTGTTCAGCAGCAGTGGAGATCGCTTGATCACTGCTGATCTGATTGAGCATCGACCGCTGGAGTTGTGTGTAGAGAATCTTCTGCAGACGCTTGATGCCGGGCATCGCCGGAACAAGCACACGCGCCCTCTGCAAGGTGATCGCAGACAGCAAACGAGCATCCCGGATCTGCGCCTGTGAAGGATCACGCGGTTGCTCCTGCTCCAGAGCCCGCTGAACCTGACGGAGCGCCTCAACCGACGAGGGCAACACCCTTGCCTCAGTGGCAAATCGCTCCTGATTGGCCGCATTGGTGAGATAAAGAGCCAGGGCCATGGCCTCAGAGCGCTGCTTGCTCTGCTGCGGCACCGCCAGGGTCATCAACGCCACGTTGGCCACGCCATCAGCGCCGGTGAGCGGTGGATGGGGTTCCGTCACCGCCGCGATGCCAGGGGCATTGGTCTGGATGCTTCGCAGAAACTCAGCGCCGGTGGCTGCCATGGCCAACTCCCCGCTTTGAAACAGCTCAATGGCACGGCGCTGTCCCTGACTCACCACCTCTCGCGGCAAGAGACCCTCGCGATACAAGTCGGTCCAGAAGCGGAAGGCATCACGACCGGCCGATGTGTCAAACGCGGCTCGGCGTCGACCATCCAACAACCTCACACCCATCTGCACCAATGCCTCCAGCATCTCGGCGGAATCGTCTGGCACCACGGTGAGAAACAGTCCATAACGCCCTGTCCGTTCGCGGATGCGACGGGCGAACTGCGGCACTTCACTCCAAAACTTCGGTGGGCTGGTGAAGCCGGCCTGCTGCAGCAAACTTCGGTTCACCAGGCTCAGACGCACCGTGAGGTACCAAGGAATCGCGATCTGACCGGCATCGGGATCCCGACAGGCCTCCCAAGCCGAGGGCAGATACCGCTCCGAAGCCTTCCTGGGCAGCAGGTTCGACAGATCGGTGAGCCCACCTTTGCTGGCCAAATTGGCCGCGAAGGGCGGATTCAGATTGACAACATCCGGAGCCGTACGCGCGAACACAGCAGCAAGCAATTTGCGTTCCACCGAGCCCCACGGCAAATCGGTCCAACGCACCAACCGACCCGGATGTTCGCGATCCCAACGACCGAGAACATCCTGGAAATAGGCATTGAATTTGGGTGCCAGTTGAAGCGTCCAGAGATCCAGTCCAGCCGCGCTGCCGTCTCTCGGCCGGCATGCCGCAAGTCCGCAGGCGACAGCGGCGAACAACAGCTGCCGTCGATTCAGAGACAAGGTCATGCCGGTGCTCTCCTGCGCCAGATCAATAACTGAACGGACACCAGCATTGGCGCCAGAACAGCCGTGATCAAGGTCTGGCTCCACAGGGTCTGCCAGCAAAACATCCGCAGGGTTGGATCCAGAACACCTCCGGCCCGAACCATGAACTGGAGGATCAGACTGCCCCCCAGCGCAGCAGTGCCGAGCCAGGCCAGCAGCCCCAGGTTGAAGGTGCGTTGAATCGGAGGAGCCCGGCGGCCGAGGCGCCCCCACCACCAACCCATGAACAGCAGCGCGGGCACCTGACTGACACCATCGAGCGTCAAGCCATCAAGGACCAGCCCAATCGCGATGCCGGCAATACCGCCGGAAACCGGGCCATCCACCAACGCCCAGGGGAGCAGCCACAGCACGGACCAGGCAGGCCCGACCCCGTCAATGGCCAACCAGGATGGGGCGCCAAGGGTCAGGAAGGGCACAAGCAGCGCCGAAACAATGCAGATCGGTTGGCGATGCAAACGGGCCATGCGCTCAGCGGATCTGCACCTGCACCCAGTCGATCGCCTCAGGGGCGGCAATCAGCTGGACCAGGGCATGAGGAGCAGGAACCGCTTGCTCATCAACGGCCTGCACCACCCCGATCGGAACGTTGGCGGGCAGCAACGTGCTCGCTGGAGACGTGCTCACCAGATCACCGGGCCGCACCTTCGGATCCTTCTCGATGAATCGCAGTTGAGGACGGCTGGTCCCCAGCCCAACCAGCAATCCATGGCTTCGGGAGCGCGGGAGCCAGACGCCGATTTCGGTTCCTGGTGCCGTCAACAGCTTCACCCGGCTAGTCGCTGGGGTGACGCTCTGCACCCGTCCCACCAGACCACCGGGGCCCAGCACGGCATCGCCTGAGGCAATGCCTTGGAACGAACCCTTACCCAGCTCGAGTTGCTGCCACCACCCCCGTGGGGTGCGAGAGATCACGGCCGCGGAAACCCTGCGCTCCTGCTGATCCCCCTGCTGCAGTCCAAGCAAACCGCGCAAGCGGAGGTTGTCGGCCTCGAGCAGCCCAAGCTTGGCTTGTGCTTCCAGTCCGGCCCCCTGCTGGATCCATTCACGTTGCGCTGGGCCTGGCCAGAACAGACGCGTCATCAGGGCATACGCATCAGCGAACACGGCACCTTTGCTGATGCGCACCAACAACAGAAGGACCACCAGACCCAACCAGGGCCAGACCCGAGTCAGTCCTCGCCAACGACTGCCAACGGGCCATTGCGTTGGTGCCACAAGCTCAGGCAGTCGCTGCGGCGCGCGCGAACTCAGGCGTATCAACAACCCGTTGCAGCCGCTTCCAATCCTCCAGCACCTGGCCGCAACCGTTCACCACACAGAGCAGGGGATCTTCAGCGACGTGCACGAAAATGCCGGTCTCGTGGCTGATCAGATCGCTGATGCCGCGAACAAGGGCGCCACCACCGGCCAGCATGATGCCGCGATCGACGATGTCGGCGGCCAATTCAGGCGGCGTTCGCTCCAGAGTGCGTTTCACCGCTTCAACGATCACGTTGAGCGGTTCAGCAATGGCTTCCCGCAGGTCACCTGCTTTGAGGTTGATGGTGCGAGGCAAGCCAGACAGCAGATGCAATCCGCGCACATCCATCGACTGCTGATCGAATTCGTCGTCCGGGAAAGCGGAGCCGATGCGGATCTTGATGTCTTCCGCCGTGCGCTCACCAACAACCATGTTGTGCACCTTCTTCAAATAGACACCAATGGCATCGCTGATCTCGTCACCGGCGACCCGCACGGATTCGCTGAGCACCGTGCCCCCGAGGCTGAGGACTGCCACTTCCGTTGTGCCCCCGCCAATGTCAACGATCATCGTTCCAACGGGTTCGGTCACCGGCAGACCGGCACCAATGGCAGCCGCCACCGGCTCATCGATCAGATGAACTTCCCGCGCTCCAGCCATACCAGCCTCACGCACGGCGCGGCGCTCGACGCCTGTGACACCGCTCGGGATGCCAACCACCAGACGGGGAGCCATGATTCCGCGCCCTTCATTGCCCTTGGTGATGAACGTTTTGAGCATCTGTTCCGCCGCGTCGAAATCAGCGATCACGCCATCCCGCAAAGGACGCACCGCACGGATGTTGCCGGGGGTCCGCCCGAGCATCAGCTTGGCTTCATCTCCCACAGCCAGGGTTGCGCCCCGCTCCAGATCAAGTGCCACCACCGATGGCTCCTGAAGGACGATGCCGCGACCTGAGACGTAGATCAGGGTGTTGGCTGTGCCCAGATCGATGCCGATGTCGCGTGACAGCTGGAAACGACGAAGGAGCACGGAGGTCGACTCAGGTCGACGAATCCTAAGGGCGATTAAGAGACCCGCCTGTTACATCCGACGGAGACGGTGGAACCCTTTTGAAGCAGCCACATCAACCGTGGCTCATCATGAAACCCATCACCAGGAGACGATTTTCAATGGGCGTTAATTCCGTCACCCTCGTCGGCCGGGCTGGCCGCGACCCCGAAGTGCGCTACTTCGAATCCGGAAGCGTTGTGGCCAATCTCACCATGGCCGTCAACCGCCGCAGCCGCGACGATGAACCCGACTGGTTCAACCTTGAAATCTGGGGCAAGCAGGCTCAGGTGGCCGCCGATTACGTGAAAAAAGGATCCTTGCTCGGCATCATCGGCAGCTTCAAGCTGGATCGCTGGACCGACCGCAACAGCGGGGAAGAACGCAGCAAGCCGGTGGTCCGCGTCGACCGCCTTGAGCTGCTTGGCTCCAAGCGGGACAACGAAGCCGCGGCAGGAAGCTTCGGAGGCAACCAGGCCAGCGACGAAGAGATTCCCTTCTGACCCGTTTTGGATGCCGCTGGCGTTCAGTCAGATGACTGACGCCGGCGCCAGATGCGCAGCCCAAGCCAGATCGATCCAGCCAGCACGGCGATCACCAACAGCACCTTCACCACCTTGGAAACGGGGTCGATCCAGACCTCAACGTTGCTGTAACCCTCGCCGAGCACCATGCCGGCGACCGTGAGCAGCAACGTCCAGATCAAGCTCCCGGCCGTGGTCCAGATCAGAAACGGTGCCATTGGCATCATTTCGATGCCAGCCGGCACGGAGATCAAGGTGCGAATGCCAGGAACCAGACGCCCCCAGAACACCAAGGCACTGCCGTAACGCGTGAACCAACGATGGCTGCGGACCAGTTCCTCAGGACTGATGCCGATCCAGCGGCCGTGGCGCGCGAGCCACTGTTCAATCCGCTCTTCATTGATCAACCGGCCGACGCCGTACCAGGGCAACGCTCCGAGAACGGTGCCCAGCAATCCGGCCAGGACCACGGGAATCAGCTGAAGTTGTCCCTGCTGAACGTAGAAGCCCCCAAGGGGCATGATCAGCTCCGAAGGAATCGGTGGAAACAGATTCTCCAGGAACATCGCCGCAAAGATGGCGGTGTAGCCAAGCCACTGGTTGGCTTCCACGGCCTGACCAATCAACTCGGGCAGTCCGGTGATCAGATCAGAAAGCCCCATGAAAGCTGCGATTGTTCGCGCAAGTCTTCCATGGGGCTGATGGATTGGAGCAGTGACAGTCGATCACTAGCGCGAGTGGTCGGGCTTCAACAACTTCAAACCCTCTCCGGCCAACTCAAGTGCTGGAGCGCTCCTGGGCGGCATCCGTTGCCAACTGCAGGACCAACATGTCATCTCCAACCCTTTGAAGGGAAAACTCATGGGTGCAGATGGCATCTGCAGACGGGGCGCATGTTGTGGGCAAAGCCTCCCCAAACTGCTTCGTTTTCCGTCGTTGGAGATCCAAACCATGCAAGCGAAGCTGACCAAACGAGAAGGTCTGATCACCATCCAGCAAAGGGGGAACGAGACGATCAATCAGCGGAAACTTCCTCACGGTGTTCTCCAGCACAGGCGAACGCGGCATCGTTCCTTGAACAACCAGGTACCGGGGCTGTTAGTCCGGGCGTGCAGCCTGCAGCACCGACACCGCCCCAACAATCCGCGAAAGACGGCTCTGCTCAAAGCGATCCTGGGCCTCGAACGCATGGCCATACGCATAGGAGACCACCACCAACAGCAACGGAAACTCCACGGGCCATCGGCCGAAATCCCAAACCAGCTGCTGCAGTGGCTCCATGGCGGAACGCATCTGGGCCATCGGCAAGGAGGCATCGATGGCCTTGAATTCGGCCGAATTCAAGGCGTAAGTGTTGAGCCTGTGTTCAGCAAACAGGGCGATTAACAGGCGGTACGTCCCAAAGGCCCCGCAGTAAACCGCAGCACTGCCGATCAAACGCCTGGGCAGCGAAAGGACCGGTCGAGAGCGATCAAGAAGATCGAGCAGGGAAGCGACACAGAGGCAACCGCTCATCACCAGGAAGCCGTTGGCAGCCGGTTGATAAAGATTGAATGCAACCAGTTCCAAGGCCATCGCCGTCAGCAGCATTGGCCAGCGCGCACTCAGATTCACAAGCAAGGCAGCCACGACAGCCGCAGCCAGGGCCAACGCCATGAACAGCGAATCGAATCCGTAGGACATCGCCTGCAGCCCATAGGGCTGTGCAATCAGCGGCAAGCTGGAGACCGCTGACCAAAACGGCGATCGGATGCCATGGGCACGAGCACAGGCCACTCCGACGGCAGACAGCAGCGCGATGGACACCAGCGTGTACAACGGTGCGACAGCCGTGGCTGATCGGCCGACACGAACCCAGTTCAGGTTGCCGTCCATGGCCCGCTCGAGGTCGTCGATGTACAAATCGACGGCGAGAAGCAACGGCAACAGTGTGATCAGCCCTGCAGCGAATGCGGCACGCCACTGACGCACAACCGCGGGTTCCTGGACCAAGTCACACCACGACATCCCGATCGGGTGTTGTGCCATCGCCAAAACGCTTCGCACCAAAAAAAAGCCAGGTCGTTGGAGCGACCTGGCGGGAATCATGAAAGCGAACAGTCTCTGATGCGTTGGGCGATCAGTAGCGGTAGTGGTCGGGCTTGTAGGGACCTGCCACCGGCACATTGATGTAGTCGGCCTGGTCTTTGCTGAGTTCCGTGAGCTTGGCGCCGATGCGATCGAGGTGCAGGCGAGCCACCATCTCATCGAGGTGCTTGGGCAGCACATACACCTCCTTGCCGTACTCGTTGCCCTTGGTGAAAAGCTCGATC
>MDTB01036641.1_pt1 | contig 10066 bp, 7 predicted proteins | sample 811161 | NCBI WGS metagenome assembly MDTB01 (sample SAMN05326650, study PRJNA326480) | marine metagenome | isolation source: seawater | place: Mediterranean Sea | collected 2009
ACCAAGCACACATCTCTGCTAAAGATAAAAACGTCATCGTTATCGGCGGCGGCGATACTGGCACTGATTGCATTGGCACATCACTGCGCCATGGCTGTAAGTCTCTGGTTAACTTCGAACTGTTCCCGCAGCCCCCCGAAGATCGGGCAGCCAATAACCCATGGCCAACCTGGCCAAAGATCTTCCGCGTCGACTATGGCCACGAAGAAGCGCGCGCGCGCCAAGGTGAAGACCCCCGGGTCTACTCAGTTTCGTCATTGTGCTTTATCGGCGATGACAATGGTCAACTTACCGGTGTTAGAACGGTCGAAGTGGTTATGCAAGATGGCAAATTTGAAAACGTCCCGGGAACAGAGAAAGACTGGCCTGCGGACTTAGTATTTTTAGCCATGGGGTTCCTTGGTCCGGAGCACACGGTCAGCGATCCGCTAGGGCTGGATTACGACGAGCGGTCGAACTATCAAGCCGAGTACGGCCGCTATACCACCAATGTGGAAAAAGTCTTCGCTGCCGGCGACTGCCGTCGGGGCCAGTCCCTCGTGGTACGCGCCATCAATGAGGGGCGCGAGGCTGCACGGGAGATTGATCGCTTTCTTATGGGCACTACAGACCTGCCCTAACCAAGCTACGCTGAGTGGATTGCGTATTGCTTATTGCTGAAGCGTCGTGCGGATCGCGCGCTGCACAGATGCCAACCGCCGCACCCACAATTGCTCCGGTGGCAGGCTCATGATCGCGGCTACTTCGTCGCGCAGGCGCTCTGCTTGGGCTGCATCTTCGAATACCCCGTAGGTAAGCACGTACAACAAGCGCTTCTGCCCTTGCACGCGAAAACGCGCTAATTCTTCTGGGCGCTGATGCCGTTGTGCCATACGGTCGAGCTGATCAGCATTCGATAGGGTCACCAGTTGCAGGGTAAAGGCCTTGGGGTTTTGACGCAGTAGCCATTCAGCATTGCGCACGATCTGGGCATGGGTCAACCCTATCAGGCAGCAAAGCAAAAAAATTAACCCGGCTCGACTTAGCAACATTGGCTTAGCAAGTCTCTTACAACCCCGTCATCGATATCATCCCGCACTGCAACCTCACCCAATTCGCTCGCGACAATAAAGCGCAGTCGTCCATCGACAACTTTCTTATCCAAGCCCATAGCATCCATCATTGCCGCCACCGTGACGACCTTTAAGCTCTGCTGATCCAACTCAGTGGGAAGCCCAAGCTTGGCCAACAAGGCTGTTAACCGCTCTACCTTATCGGGCGCAAACCCTGCTACTCGCTGAGACAATTGTGCAGCCATGACCATGCCGATCGCTACCGCCTCGCCATGTAACCAATGCCCATAACCACTGAGTTTTTCAATTGCGTGCCCAAACGTGTGGCCGAAGTTCAAAATGGCGCGACGTCCGCTTTCACGCTCATCGGCACTCACCACTTTGGCCTTGATTGCACAACAGCGAACAATCACCTCGGTTAATACAGCCCCATCTTTAGCCAACAAAGCGTCGCAGCGATCTTCAAGAAAAACAAAAAGCTCCGGGTCATCAATTACCCCATACTTTACGACCTCTGCTAGCCCTGCAGCATATTCTCGCGGCGGCAAAGTCGACAACGTTGCAGGGTCCGCAAGCACAGCCACCGGCTGGTAAAAAGCCCCAATCAAGTTTTTGCCCTGAGGATGATTAACTGCTGTCTTACCACCCACCGACGAATCCACTTGGGCAAGCAGAGTCGTTGGGATTTGAATAAAGTCAACGCCGCGCTGAAAAGTTGAGGCCACAAAGCCACACAAATCACCAACAACACCGCCGCCTAGCGCAATCAGCGAGGTTGAGCGGTTATGCCGTGCACCAAGCAAAAAATCCATAGCTTGTTCATAGGTCGCCAATGTTTTAGCGCTCTCACCATCGCGCATATGTAATACATCGACTTGTAATCCATCCAATGCAGCGACCACCTGATTTAGGTACAACGGCCCAACGATATCGTTAGTGATAATCGCCACCTGACTGCCACGGATATGCGGGCGTAGCTGCGCCCGCAACGTCTGCGCATCAGCAAGTAAACCGTCAGCCACCAATATTGGATAACTGCGTTGCGGGATTTCTACCATTAACTCTTGCATTGCGCGCCTTGTACTAGCCCGAAGTCCTCTGAGCCTTGATTTTTTTAGCCAACTGACTGACCAAGCCGTTAACACTCTGCTGAGCGGTGACGATTTTGACGTCGGCAATCTCCGCATACAGCGGCTCACGCTGGGCATACAATTCTTCAAGCACCTTGCGTGGGTCATCCGTTTGTAATAACGGGCGATTTCGATCGTTCTGCGTCCGCGCCACTAGCCGATCTAACGGACTATGTAAATACACCACGAAGCCGCGCTGGGCGAGCCGTTGACGATTGACATTACGCAGCACTGCACCGCCCCCCGTAGCCAGCACTATACCCTCGCGTTGACTCAGGTCATCAATAACTTGTTGCTCACGGTCGCGAAAACCCGACTCTCCCTCAACGTCGAATATCCAGGATATCGCGGCGCCTGCGCGCCGTTCAATTTCTTCATCGGAATCGAAAAACGGACAGTCTAAAACATTGGCCAACCGCAGCCCGACAGTGCTTTTGCCCACCGCCATTAAACCAATTAAAAATATATTTTGCGTGCTCATGTGGGTGGTAACAGTACTGCTTTGCAAGGTTAGTTCATAGCAATTGGCAAAAAACCATTTTTGCGGTCAGCCATTACCGCAAACCCCTCTTGCGAGCGCGGTTCGGTGGGATATGATGCGCGAGTTGTTGTTTTGGACAGAAGGGTGATCAAACGCCACCGTAGGCCTTTTCTTGCTGTTACAAGCTTTTTAGTGGCATCGCTGTGCGCGATCACTATTGGCTTAGCAGGCATCTATCTTTATCTAGACCCTCAAACCCCGGCAGCTGCGACGTACCGCAACGTCAAGCTACAACAACCACTCAGAATTTATTCAGCAGATGGCGCTCTAATCGCCGAATTCGGCGAACGCCGGCTTATCCCGATAAAACTTGCCCAAGTGCCGGATCAGTTTATCAACGCATTACTCGATACCGAGGATAAACGCTTTTACGAGCACCAGGGCATCGACTTCATATCGTTGAGTAATGACATCCTGCAACTACTTGGCAGCCTCATGGGTCAAGACAATTCGGTTGGCGGCGCTAGCACCATCACAATGCAACTGGCACGCAATGTATCTTTTACGCTAGAGCGGCGTTTTCTCAGAAAATTTAAAGAGATGCTCTTAGCGCTCAAAATTGAACGCGAGCTAAGTAAGGATGACATCCTCGAGCTGTATATTAATCTGGTGCCATTTGGCAAAAGAGCCTACGGCGCCGAGGCCGCCGCACTCACGTACTATGGTAAATCGTTAGATCAGTTAAATTTGGCCCAGCTCGCTATGCTGGCCGGTATCCCTCAGAGACCCGAGGCTGGTAACCCGATTAACGGGCCAGAGTGGGCGCTGCGCCGACGCAATGTCGTACTTGCACGAATGCGTGACCAGGGTTCAATTACTCAAAGCCAATACCAAGAAGCAAGGCAGCAACCAATCACCGCACAGGTATTTGCACGCAGCGTTGACATACCCAGCCCCTATGTGGGGGAGTGGATACGGCAACAAGCGGTCACTCTGGTCGACGATCTGTATACGGGTGGCTATGAAGTACACACCACCATCGACAGTACTTTGCAGCAGGCTGCAATCGCTGCGCTGCAACGCGGGCTCAAAAACTATGATCGAAGCCACGGTTATCGAGGTGTTGAGGGTCGTATTGACGCGCAATTACTGAATCAAATCACCCTGGCCGAAGACTTAGACCCAGACAGCGGCAAAACCGTGATCAAGATTACGGTACCTGAGGGTGTTGCCAAAACTGCCTTGAACGGGACCCGCACTTACGGACAACTATTGCCAGCCTTTGTTATTGCTGTTGACACAGAAACCGCAACAGTCGTCACCGCCGATGCGCAACATCATACTCTGGCGCGTAAAGACGCCCGCTGGGCTAGAGCCTATATCGATGTGGATACCCGCGGCCCGGCTGTCAGTGACTTCTCTACCTTGCTTACAGTTGGCGATGTGGTGCGCATAGAGTCCATCAGTAAAAATGGCGAACCCACATGGCGGTTGGCGCAGTTACCCGACATTCAGGGTGCTTTAGTGGCCATGCAACCAAAGACTGGCAGTATCAAGGCCCTTGTCGGAGGCTTTGACTTCTATCGCAATCAGTATAATCACGCCCTCCAATCCGCCAGGCAACCAGGATCCGGGTTCAAGCCTTTCATTTATTCTGCAGCACTCGCCAATGGCGTAAACGCTGCCGACGTTTTCCTCGACGCCCCCCTGGTCTTTGATGACGTTAACCTAGAATCCCAATATCGCCCGGAGAACGATAACAATCGCTACAACGGCCCAACCCGGTTGCGCGAGGCTTTGTATCGCTCCATTAATCTGGTCTCCATGCGGGTGTTGCTAAAAGTGGGGGCCGGCAAAATGCTCGAGCATGTAGGAAATTTCGGCTTCGATACCCGTAGTTTTCCACGCAATACTCAGTTAGCAATCGGCGGCGGCACCATGACGGTCGCGCCACTGGATATGGCTCGAGCCTATGCTGTGCTGGCAAATGGTGGTCATCTGATCGAAACAAATGTCATCGATCGCATTAACGATCAACAAGGCAACATAATCTATCAGCCAGCGCGGGTTGAAGTATGCCAAGACTGTTCATCACAATCGCAACCGGTGGTGGCGTCTGAGGCCCCGGTAAACGCAGCAGATATCTTCCCGGACCCTGCCGGCTTGGATGAATTCGCTGAGGTTCAAGTAGCCAAGGAAGAACTGAGAGAAATCATTCCCGCGCCTCAGGTTATCGATGAACGCAATGCATTTATAATGGACTCTATGCTTCGAGACGTAATTAAGCGCGGCACGGGGCGGCGCGCCAGAAGTCTCGGACGCGACGACTTAGCCGGCAAGACTGGCACTACGAATGACGCCGAAGACACCTGGTTTAACGGCTATAACCAAGACCTAGTGGCAAGCGTATGGGTCGGCTTCAGTAACCAAGCACCTCTCGGTGCCAATGCCTATGGATCCAATACACCGCTGCCAATCTGGATCGACTTCATGCGCGCAGCCTTAGCTGGAAAAGAACCCGCTAATGTTTATCAACCACCGGGCATCACAACCATGAAGATTGACCCGCAGACGGGGCTAGCAGCGCCCCCGGATGATCGGAATGCGGTCTTCGAGTTCTTTTTTGCTGAGCAGGCGCCCAAACTACCAAGCAACGCCGATGGCAGCAGGCCTAGCGAAGAAACAATCAAAGCGGTAGATCTGTTTTAGCTGGGGACCCTAGCTAGCGTACTAGTTTAATCAAATCACCGGCTCTAGGCTCACCATTGGGATAATGTCCATTCATTACTCGCAACAGTTGCTCGGCGTTTTGCCGAATCGGCACAGAGCGCGATAATTTAGCGTAGGTATCGCCGGGGTTCGCCATAACCAAGTGCAGTTGTTGTTTGTTGATGAGCCGTAAATCATCTGCCGTCATGGCACGAGTGGACATCACCATGGCCTCGAATTCTTTAGCAAACTGTTCTGGCGAACCAGGCTTGTCGATTTCGCCGTTAAATACGTAGACCCCACCATCTTTGTACAACACGGCAATTTTTCGCAATGCCTTTTTCTCATCCGTCACCTTAATCGACGCGATGTAGCCTGAATAAGCCCCCACCTGTATGGCCTCACCATCCTCGAGATCATCGCGCTTCAGCGTCTCTGTTAGATATTCTTGCGGCGTTTGCTCTTCGCTCGGCAGCGCGGTTCTGCGGGCGCTCATACGCGCAGCGTCTTTATCGCTGCGGGCAAAAACCTCTGTAGGGGTAGCGCGAATATCCCAGTCTTTAGGAAACGCGATACTCAAGCGCAGTGCGCCATGGTAATAAACACCGTCTTTAACCACACCTGTCGCACTGTCGTCACCGAAACGCAGGCCATTCAGCATCTGGTGAAAGTCGCGGAGCGGTTCATTCAACTGTTTGGGTGCTAAGTGCTGGGATTGTCGAACCAGTTCATATAACCGCTTCTGATGCGCCGGGTGACTGCCGAGCATGCCGTGGTAGACCGTCGGGCTGCTATTGACTGCTTTCTGATAATTATCGTGGTCGCGCAGCATCTGAATGCTATCCAACAACGCTGTCGGGTTATAGCCGGTTTTAAGTACAACCTCGGCACCGAATCTATCTGCCTCTAGTTCTTGCTTGCGTCCATAACCCGCAATGGCGGTTTGGGTTACCGCATTAGCCAAGCCTATGGTGGAAGAAGAACCCGTTGCCAAAGCACCGACGATACCAAGCACCTTACCCAGCCGTTGTTTACTAACAGCATTACGCGAGTGCGCCCCAACTACATGGCCGATCTCATGCCCCAGCACCGCTGCAAGCTCGTCTTCGCTGTTAAAGAATGCAAGTATGCCCCGGGTTACGAAGATGTAGGCATCTGGCGTCGCCCAGGCATTAACAACAGGCTGATCGACAACAACGAAGGTATAGGTGCGTCCAGCGTGAGGAGATTGCGCCAGCAAACGCTCGCCGACTTCAGTAACGTAGTCTTGCCATGCTTGATCAGGATAAATAATGCCCTTTTCGAGGAATTCGTTGTACATCTCTGCGCCCGGGCCTGCATAGGCGGATGGCGACAATAGAACACACAACGTCAGCATAGAACCTCGCCAAAGCCGCCCAAGGCGTGCTTTCACGATCCTGACGATTTGCTTTGCGACTGTGTAGAGGGTTGGCATCGAGGCAGCCCCGCGTCTGAAGGACCTATAGAATAGACGCAATACCCGAAGATGAAAAAGCGCAGATGTTAGACACAGCCCGCACCTGCGGATTTATGTTTAACTGCCCGTACTAGTGCGGTTACCGAAGCGCTTGCGGAATCGCTCCACCCGACCACCAGAGTCTATGGTCTTTTGCTTGCCCGTATAAAAAGGGTGACAGCTTGAGCACACGTCTACGTGGATGTCTTCGGCAACTGTTGATGAAATTTCAAGCACGTTGCCGCAACTGCACGTGGCTTTGATTGTGTAGTATTCCGGATGTATGTTTGCTTTCATCGCGTACTATTCTGCTGTCTGAAAAATAAAGGGCGCGCAGTTTAACAGAAGGCTAAGGGATGACAACCCGAAGCCTCGGGCTTCGTGCGGAATTGATTCGGCATCAGATCAATCAAGGCTCGCTAACAAGTCGCCAAACCGTTCCCAACTTATAGTGATAACGCCGAGATGAGCTTTAAAGTGATCTCTAGGCTAAAAACCTAATCGCATTCAGAAACAATATTTTGTTTAATGCCGCGACAATCCGCAGCACTATCAGAGGGGTTCAAATGGCTTGGGCTATATTAATCGTCGCGGGGATTTTCGAGGTCATTTGGGCGGTTGCGCTAAAGTACTCAGAAGGATTCACAAAATTGTGGCCTTCCCTGATTTTTATTATTGCGGCTTGGTTAAGCTTTGCGTGTTTATCTTTGGCACTAAAACACATTCCCATGGGCAGTGCCTACGCCGTTTGGACCGGCATAGGCGCAGTTGGCATCGCGATCATTGGTATGGTGTGGTTTAGCGAACCTGCAACGCTTTTTCGTATTGCTTGCATCGCGCTAATTGTCATCGGTATTGCGGGGCTTAAACTGTCCGGCTCTGAAGTAAATGCGGCATAGCCGGTGGCGCCAGAGTTCTGTAAATGCTTTGATTTACGAATAATGAACGGGCCGTAGCGGTAAGGTCGAACTAGCTTCGAGCCTGCCTTAAAAAGAGATTCCCAGTCACGATGAAAGCTTCTTAGAATGACCCATGTCCAACCATAACCGAGTCATTCAAGTCGCTGTACCGCGGCCACTACACTCCGTGTACGACTACTCGGTGCCGGCAGATATGCCATTGCCATCACTAGGCTGTAGGGTTCAAGTACCGTTTGGGCGCACTACTACCTTAGGTATTTGCGTCAACAGTGAAGTGGCTAACCCGCACAGTCGCCTTAAGCCTATTCAGGCCTTGGTCGATGCTGACAACTCAGAGCCAGCCGTATCAGCAGAGCTATTGGATTTAGCCAAGTGGATGAGCGCGTACTACCATCACCCCTTAGGCGAAGTGTTGACAACCGTTTTGCCGGCCGCTGCCCGGCGCGGTGCAGAATTTGCTATTGCCCCGGCTGATAGTTGGCAAGTCGCGAAGCCTGAATACGTTAACCCAAGAGCCCCTCGGCAGCAGCAACTACTGAATTTCCTGCTGACCAATCCGAACTGCACCGGCGCCGAAATTATTACCGCGGGCTTTAGTCGCTCCTTGCTCAACAAGCTAGTTGATTTATCCGTAGTAGTTCGCAGCGATCCGCTTGCTGCGGCCGAAGCTCAAGAACCCCATCTGACAGCTACCGCGGAACAAAAACTCGCCATAGAACAGATTAGTCATGCCCAAGGTCGCTTTCAGACACTGCTAATCGAAGGCGTTACTGGCAGCGGCAAGACCGAAATCTATTTACAGAGTATTGCTAACGTAGTCGCCCAAGGCGGTCAGGCGCTGGTGCTGGTGCCAGAAATCGCATTAACGCCCCAGACACTGGCGCGTTTCAAGCGACGCTTTGCAAGAACCGGCATGCTGCATTCAGCACTTACGGATAACGAACGGCTGCAAACATGGTTGAAGTGTCGCCAGGGTGACTTCGACATTGTCCTAGGCACTCGTTCAGCGATTTTTACGCCGTGCAGAAATTTACAGCTCATTATTGTCGATGAGGAACACGACAGCTCATATAAACAGCAAGATGGCTTGCGCTACTCCGCACGCGACCTCGCTGCTAAGCGCGCCCAGGCCCTGTCTATTCCACTGCTTTTAGGTTCCGCTACCCCTTCCCTAGAATCTTTGTACAACGCCAAACGCGGTCGTTACCAGCATCTCCGGCTATTAAATCGAGCGGGCGGTGCGCAAATGCCGGACTATCACGTTATCGACATGCGTAATGAAAATGTTCTGCACGGCATGTCCCATCAGTTGATTAAGGTTATTCGTCGCCACCTTGACGCCGCTGGCCAGGTACTGATTTATCTGAATCGGCGCGGCTTCGCGCCCACGCTATTGTGTCAAAGCTGCGGCTGGCAGAGCCATTGCTCAGACTGCGACGCCAAACTGACACTGCACCAATCACCTCCACAGATGATCTGCCATCACTGCAATCTGCGCTTTCCGGTTCCCCAACAGTGCGACAATTGCGGCCACACCGCGCTGCTGCCTATTGGTCTGGGAACCCAGCGCGCAGAAGAGAACGCACGGCAATTGTTCAAAGACACACCGGTATATCGCATTGATCGCGACACTACTCGCAGCAATAAACAACTGAATGCCCAACTCGAGCAGATAAATCGCGGCGAACCATGCGTCCTAGTGGGCACCCAAATGCTCGCGAAAGGTCATCATTTTCCCAACGTCACGCTGGTGGCGGTGATTAACGCTGACGCCGGCTTGCTCAGTCCAGACTTCCGCGCTCCGGAGCGGACAGCGCAACTCATCGTCCAAGTCGCCGGACGTGCTGGGCGTGCAGATCGACCTGGCGAGGTATGGATTCAGTCTTATCAGCCAGATAATCCGTTGCTTACGACCTTAATCGAATCCGGCTACAGCGGCTTCGCCGACGCCGAGTTGACAAGTCGGGAGACCGCGCAATTACCGCCCACGACGCCTATGGCACTGATCCGCGCAGAGTCTGAAAATCCGGAACTAGCGAAACACTTTTTGCTCCAGTGCAAAGTCCAGAGCGAGTCACTAGGAATGCAGACCGACATCAATATTATGGGGCCTGTACCCGCGCCGATCAGTCGAATGGCAAACCGACATCGCTTTCAACTGATGTTAATTGCAACTCACCGCAGCACCCTACATCACTGCCTAAAAATCTTAAATCAGAACAGCGCTTCGAGTAAGTTGCGTTGGTCTATCGACGTGGACCCATATGATGCAATGTAGCCACCGCCAGTCCCAAAGC
>MDTB01050171.1_pt1 | contig 10066 bp, 8 predicted proteins | sample 811161 | NCBI WGS metagenome assembly MDTB01 (sample SAMN05326650, study PRJNA326480) | marine metagenome | isolation source: seawater | place: Mediterranean Sea | collected 2009
AACTCCTGAAGACTTAGAGAACTTTTTGTCAGAAAATAAAGACCTTGAAGTTTGAAAGCAGTTACTACCTATTCAGGTCAACAGAAAATCATAAATAAAACCCGGCATAATCATAGTGAATACTTAAAATTAGAAAGTTTTAAAAATTTGAATTTACATTAGCATCATATTATGAAAAAAATCATTCTTATGCCAGTAAGAAACGAAAAATGGATTCTACCAACGACCATAAATGCAGGACTTAAAATTGCTGACCATATACTAATCGCTGACCAGAACTCCAACGATGGAAGTAAAGAAATTTATAAAAATGAGAGTAAAATTTTAGTAATTCCAAATAATAACAAAGACCACTCTAACCAAATTAGGTGGGAGCTGTTAGATCAATCTAGAAAATTATTTGGGGAAAACAATTTAATAATGAATATAGATGCTGATGAATTAGTGCCCCCAAATTTATTTGAAAAAGAAGAAAATAATATTCTGAGCCATAAGCCTGGTACAATATTTTCATCTCCATGGGTGCAACTATGGAGATCTGTGTATAAATATAGATCAGATGACGGGATTTGGAATCCAAGTAATAATCAAAAACCATTTATGTTTATTGATAATAAGATTATGGATTATGAGAGAAAATATATTATAAATGATCATACAGCTAGGGTTCCTATAAAGAATTCATTGAAAATTATTGAAACAAAGATACCTTTATTGCATTTTCAATTTGTTAACTGGGAAAGATCTCAAATAAAACAAGCCTGGTATCAATGTAAAGAGTTGCTATCAGGGGTTGACTACAAAACAATAAATAATAAGTACAAGAATTCTGTAACTGAAATAAATTTGAAATTATCTGACATAAAAGGTGATTGGGTTAAGGATGTAAATCTGAATCCAGAAATATCAGATATTGATATTGACCAACTGTGGTATTTAAAAGAAATAAATTCAATATTTAATGAACACGGTATAAGAAAATTTAAAAAGCTCAATATTTGGAATAGTAAACATTTAGTCCAAATTCGTAAAAATTTTCCAAGATCAAAATAATAATTAAATTAAAAATCTAAAATTTTATTTTCAAATTGGTGGCATATGTTATTTGTTTTCTAGAATCATCGTTAAGAAATTATAAAATAAAAACCAATAAAAAAACTTATAGTGAAATTGTAAGTTAAAAAAATCTTAGAACTACCTAAAGATATATACAATCAACCTCATGTTGATAAATGGAATAATAGTTTGAATTAAAAACAAATAAGTTGATTATATTGAATTTTACAAATATTTTATAAATCTAGAGTGTTATAAAGGTATTGAAATTGAAACTCAGGAGTAAATAAATTATCAATATAACTATTGCCAATAACATTTAAGTCTTTTAAATCTAAATTATCTAAGTCAAAATCATAAGTAATAACTTCTCCAATTAAATCTCTAATTTTATGTTCAATTAATTCAAGATTAAGCTCTTTTTTTGTTAGTTTTCTTCTAATTTTTTTAGGAGAGTCGACAAAAAATATTTTTTGATTTTTATGATAAAAAAACTCTAACGCAATTCCAGACCAATCTGTAAATAAATAATTGTACTTATTAAATTGTATAATTTCACTTTTATCTACCGTTATATCTTTGTATAGGTCTGAACCAAAGTGTTCATTAGCCATAATGTGAGGTCTAATAAATATATTTAGATTTTTAATTTTTAAATAGTTAATTAGTTTTTCCATAAATTCGAAATTAGTTAAAAAGTTTTGATCGCCCCATGATGGCGCAACCAATACATTCTTATCAGCTCCTTCAAAATTTTCACTTGAAGTTTTGTTTAAAAATAAGGGGTAACCAGAATTTATTATTCTTGTTTTTTTAGAAATTAAATATTTAAGTTGACTCGTAATCAATTGATTTGGGGATAAAATATAATCAAAATTGTAAAAAGACTTTTTGAAATAAACTTCATTTGGACTTACGAGGGAATGAAAAACATAAATATACTTCGGCCTATTTTTGATTGGAAAAATTTTTGATTTAGGAAAATAACTTGAACCTATTCCTGGAGTAGTTGTTATAAAAAAATCAGCTTTTAATTCTATTAATGTTTTACCTAATTCTAATTTTGTTATTTTAATTATTTCTGTGTTCTTTAAATTAACATCGTTGATTTCTTGTAATGTAATAATTGAACTGTCAATATTTGGATCCTTATCAAATTTATCAATTATTGGAAATATATATTGAGTATGGAAATTACCTTCAAGAAAAAATATAATTTTTTTATTCATTGGCAAGCTCCAGGATTATTTAAAACTAACTTTATATTTATTTTGTTTCATAAAAGGCAATTATACTTTCTAACAAAAGGAATAGCGTATAATTAAATATCAAAATCTATAAAAACTAATTTGAGGAAAGAATGAATTTAAAAAATAAGTTGGTTATCACAATTACATATATTTTAGGTGTTTTATTTCCTTTAATTGAAATTTACAGAAGCAATCATTTAATATTATTCGATTATGAAAAAATAGAATATTTTATTTTTTCATTATTTTACTTAATCACTTACAGCATTATTTTCTTAGTTTTATTTAGGCGCATCTCTCGTTTCAAAGAAGGTACTTTATTTTCTATAGCCATAAGTTTTTATTTTATTTATTACCAAAAAATAGCAGTCACCTTTTTTAATATAATTCGAGTAAATTTTTCAGGTTTTTTATTTTGGTTTCTATCGTTAGTTTTAATATTATTTTTTATTAATAAATATGGTGATATTTTATATAATTTTGTAAAAGCTATAATTGTAATTCAAGTTTTTTTAACAATCTTTACAATTCTTTCAATCAATGAGTCAAGTAGTGACCCTGAAGTTAGTAATATTAATTTTCAAGAAAAACCAAATATCTACTTCTTTGTAATAGATATGCTTGCAAGTCAAGATAATTTATATTCTGAATTCAATCTTGAATACAACTTTACAGAAGAATTGTCAGATGAAAATAATAAATTTCACCTACATAACCAAAGTTTATCTAGTTACGGAGGAACGATGGAAACTATATCATCGATCATGGAAATGGATTACAAGATAAGAGGTAGGTTGAATTCATCCGAAAATTTATGGAAAGTAATAAACCAAGGTTATTTATCCCAAGAAACATTATTAGAAAATATCTTTATAGAAAATGGTTATACAATCTATAAATATGGGATTGGGTTTCCATGTATGGATACGAACAATGTTGAATGCTATAAACGATATTATGAAGGGTTAAATTCAGTTTCATCAATTATTTTACAAAATACTCCTTTAAATGTTATAAATAACTTTCTGTTAAAAAAAGAAATTTACACTTTAGACTATCTGTTTAACATTAACTGTAAAACTTATTACTGCGGTGACCCGAATTTAACTAGTTTTTTAGCTTCAAGTGAGGATAAGCCAAGTTTACATCTTATTCACTTAATGAATTCTCACGGACCATTTTTTGTAGACTCAAGTTGCAATAAATACAAAGAGATAACACCATATACTGACATAAATATAAATCTTGAACAATACGAAGATTCAATCAACTGTCTAATTATTCAAATGAAAGAGTTTGTAAATTTAAGCAACCCGAATGACATAATTTTTTTACAATCTGATCACGGACCATATTTAAAATTTGGAGAGAAACCTAATAATCTTGACAGTTTAAGCTATGAAGAATTAATAAGTATAAAAATACGTTATGAGACATTTTCAATCTCAAACATCAATAAGTACTGTAAGGAAATCGACGACACACTCGGAGGAGTTAATACATTTGGTTTTTTAATCAATTGTTTGTCTAATAAAGAAATTTTTAATACTGATTCAAGAGCGTTTCTAGTAAATAAAGACTACACAGTAAAAGAGTTGACTTCTATTTTAAAATAATAACTATTTCTTTCCAAAAATTTTCTTCAAAAATACAGAAATATAATTTCTTGCAGAGCGAATGTAAACTCCGATTGTAAGAATAGCTGCGAGTATGATTTGTAAAATATAGCTTCCAGAAACAGGATCAAGGTAGTTTAAAGTTGGTAAATAAAAATCAAACATTTACTATATTCTAACTAATTACTCTTATATTTATTAAAATTCAGTAAGTAATATGTAAATTTAATTAGTCTCTTACCCCTTTTTCTAATTTGATAAATAAATGTTTTGAAGTCATTAGGGTATTTTTTATTGTTTTTGTTTATATTATTAGTATGGAAAATAAAAAAGGATTTTTGTTGTTATGACTTTTTTTGGAAATGACTTTAACAGACCAATAGCTTTTGTACCCATGTGTGCGGACCCACTACACGTTGGTCATATTAATATACTTAAAAAAGCACAAGAGTTTGGAACAGTTGTTGTTGGATTAATGACTGATGATGCTATGAAAAGCTATAAAAGAGCACCTATTACTTCCTTTTCAAACAGAGCAGCAGTCGTTGAGCAATTAAAATTGGTCAAACACATACATCCTTTGGATGGGATAGACTATGCAAAAGTAGCTACAGAGTTCAGGATTGAATATTTTCTACATGGCGATGACTGGTTAAAAAATATCCAAAAAAAATCAAGAGAAAATTTAATTAAAGTTATGGGTGAGTGGAATGGTCAAGTAATTGACGTAAAGTATACTGAAGGTATTTCTTCCGGTCTTTACAAAAATTAGATTAATTTTTTCCTTCTTTATTGAACCATGGAAGAGTCTCTGAAATTGCTCTTTTTGCATGATCTCTGCCAATAAAAGACAGCTCTCTTAATGAATCTCCATTTACCTTTCCTCCAATCCTTAGTGACAACAAGTTTCCTTCTCCAGTAAAACTATGGGAAACAAATGGCTTTATGTAGCATGAATCTCCTTTACCTAGTTCTTCAGATTTTTCATCAACATTTAAATAAACTGAGGATTCACCAACATTATAGATATATTGGTGAAGACCTACTTTTTGCATAAGGTTTTTATCTGTATTTTTTACATTGATATGCAGAGACCTAGTAAAAGGCAAGTTAGGTGAATTGGCTAACTCTACAAAAAATAGTTTTTCATCTATGTTCCAAGATGCTCCATCTTGAAATTTTTGATTAATAACAGAGCGTTCTTTTTTTTCTTCATAAACAAGTAAATCTCTTAAATTTATTCCAAGTGAATTTGCAATCACTTCAATTTGATCGTATTGAAGTTCAAAGTCTCCATTTTCATAATTTTTTAAATCTTCTTCGCTAATATCTGATCTGTTAGAAAGTTCTTCTATGGAAATACTAAATGCTTGTCTAAAAAATTTTATAAGTTCACCGATTGCAACTTTTTGCTTACTGAAATCTAACGCATAGCCAGATGCAAGATCAGGATCAGAAAGTGCAGAAAGTTCCAATTGGCTATCACCAATTAAGTTGCTTCCAAATGTCAGAGCAAGTATTAGACCTGGTTCCTCACTTTCCTCCCTTGTAGTAAAAGAATGAGGAACAAATGGTGTAATGTAGCAAGAGTCTCCAGTGTTCATTTGCTCGATACACTTTTGACCATCTTCATTTATATAATAAAAATTTACACAACCTATAAAATATGTGAATTGATGCATAAAGTGTCCATTGTTCCACTGAACTTTTGAATTACTGGGGCTGTTGTTTTCTACAAAACATAACTGCTTTATCCACTCGGGTCTAAAGGTAGTTACTGTTGTTAAAACAGTATCTCTATATTCGTAATAATCTTTACCAGCTCTTTGCATTATTCTTGAGCTTTCTTTTGAAATTTGTGCGGACATTTTTTTATAACCATATTCAGTATCATCCTTAACCACAAAAAAATCTCGTTCATTTACTGGCCATTTTTTACATGCCAAAGAAATAAATTCAGAAGAAATGACTTTTTCTCCATCAAGATATTTTTTTAATTCATCGAACGGAAAGTTTAATTCTTGTGCTGCGTCTTCTGGTCTTCTTTTTAAATCATTTAATAATCCTCTAAGATTACTTCCAGATTTTTTAAGTTCATTAACGTTTTTATATGACATGAATTAATTTTAGTATATTTATATTAACTTTAAATCTAAGTATTAAAACTATTTTGGTTAATAATATTTGACATTAAATCTTTATTAATTTTTAGTATAAAGTTCTCTGACCTCGTAGATAAAAAATTTTTAAGTGGTATATTAATTGTGTCTGTTTTTAAGTATGAAATAATTTTCTCATCTAATTCAAGATTCAGCAATAAGTTTGTAATTTCATTTAAAAGGTTTATATTTTTCTTGATTATTTCATCATTTTTTACATATTTAAATATTCTTGGAATGGTGAAACTGCAAGCTAGACCATGAGGTATTCCGTATTTTGCAGTCAGTGGATAGGAAATAGAGTGTGCAATTGAAGTCCTGGTTATATTTATTGCCTTACCAGCAAAGTTACTTGCAAGAATCATTTTTTCAAAGTCGTACATTTCATCTTTAGAACAAAATGCTTTCAAAGATTTTAAGTTTAAATTAAGGGAATCAATAGCATACTTAACTGATTCGTTGTTTCTATTCTTATTCCATAATGACTCAAATGCATGTGAAATACTGTCTAAAAAAGGATATAGAAGGTTTTGACCTTGCAGGGTTTCTAAAAATTTTTCTTCTAAAAAATATTCATCAGGTAATAATTTTTGGTGATCTAAAGAATGCTTTTTGTTTTTTTTGAAGTCCCAAATAGTTGCAAATTGAGTAACCTCAGCTCCAGTGCCCGCAGTCGTTGGAAAAACATGTAATTGAACTTTTTCTGCTTTATCTAAAATATCTGGATTTTCAATTACTTTATTTAGATTATCGTGTACATTGTTGTCTAAAAAAACAGACAAAACTTTAGCACTGTCTAAAACACTTCCACCACCAATTGCAATAATTAATTCAAACTTACTTGTTTTCAAATTAGATTTTAAATTTTCTATTATTTCAATTGTTGGATAAGAATCAACATGTATTATTTGAGGTTCTTTGAGATTATACTTTTTGGATAAATACTCTATATATCCTCTGTTTTTACCATTTTGTGAAACTACCAACAAAGTCTTCCTAATTTTTTCCATAATTTAAAAAAATTCTAGGTATTCAATTGGTTTTTTATCAGGTCTTGGAAGAGTTGTGTCTGAATTTGTATTTATAAGGACCTCAATAAGAGATGTTTCGTTATTATTTTTAAATTTTTTTATAATTTCATTTAAATCATTTAAGCTTTGACATTTATAGTAACTGTCATAATTTGAACCCATTGAAATTTTATCAAAATCTATTTCTTTACCAACAGTTGGCTGACCCCCTACTGATTCGTGAGAAAAATTATTTAACACATAGTGGTGAAAATTTTCGAGATTTAACGAACCTATTATGGGTGTAAAACCCATATGCATTAAAAAAGATCCATCTCCATCAAGGCATACAACTCTTTTGTTTGGATTGTTTAATGCAACACCAGCTGCTATTGAGCTGGCATGTCCCATTCCACCAATACAGTAAAAAGCTTTTCTATTTAATTTTTTATTAAGCTCATAAAGTTCTCTTGAAGTTTTTCCAGTAGTGGATATAAAAATAGTATCCTTATCATAAATATTTAGTAATTGATGAATTACCTCTTTCCTTACAAGGCTACTTTTGTTTTCATTGAAACTTCTTGAATCTTTTTCAAAGTAATCTTTTTTTATAATTAATGCAATAGATCTTTTTTTACTTACATTTCTGATTATCTTATCTATTTGAATATCTTTATTTTTATCAAGTATTAAGTAATCTATATTCATAAGCTTTAGCTGCTTAAGGGTAATCTCACCTTGTAATTTATGTTGAGGTTCATCAATAACATCTGGGGACCCTCTCCAGCCAATAATTAATAATAAGGGTATTGAAAATACTTGACTTGAAGCAAGAGAAACAATAGGGTTTACTATGTTTCCTAATCCAGAATTTTGAAGATATACAGCTGATGGCATTTTTGTTGACAGATAGTTTCCAATAGCCATTCCAACAGCTGATCCTTCATTTTGTGTTATTACATGATGAATGCTGTCGTCAGGTTCAAATTCTAAATATTTACTTAAATCAGACATTAGAGAGTCTGGAACGCCATAAAAACTATTTATTCCAATTTCTTTAATTGCTTTTATAAAATTCCTAACTTCCAATTTTAACTTTCCGGGATTAAGTTCAATATTTCTTTAATTGACATCAAGTTGTCGTCTGCTTCCATACTTCTTTGATGTTCTAAAATTGAATTGGCTGTTTTAACCATTGATGGATAAGAAGATCTCAAAAGATGGTTCGCATAAATTATTATATTTGCACCAGCCTCAGAAAACTCCTCATTTTTAAATTGATTATATGAAGTTGGAACTACAGCAATAGGAGTATGTTGATCAATTTTTCTAAATTTTTCCATAAATTCAAAGATTTCTTTCCCATCACTTTTTCTACTATGAATGAGTATCCCATCTGAACCAGCTTCAGTGTAAGCTTCAGCTCTATTCAATGCGTCGCTCATTCCCTGTTCAAGAATTAAACTTTCAATCCTAGCAAAAACCATAAAATCTTCAGTTAGAGAAGCTTGTTTGCCTGTAATAATTTTATTACAGAAGTTATCAATGGAATCCTGAGTTTGTTCAGCCTTTGTTCCAAAAAGTGAATTTCTCTTCAAACCTATCTTATCTTCAATTATAACTGCAGATACCCCCGCTCTTTCAAGATTTTTAACCATGAATCTAAAGTGTTCAGGCAAACCCCCAGTATCGCCATCAAAAATTATTGGCTTAGTAGTAACCTCAAGTATTTCATTAATAGTAATAAATCTAGAGGAAAAATCTACGGCTTCAATATCAGGTTTTCCCCTTGAAGTAGAGTCAGTTAAGCTACTCATCCACATACCATCAAAAATTTTGCGTTTACCATTAGAGTTAAATTGTGCATTTTCTACAACTAAAGCGCTTAATGGATTGTGTGTGTCTAAGAATGTTAAATATTTATTTTCAATTAACAATCTTTTTAATGAGCTTAATCTTTCATTGCTTGTTACTTTATCCTTGAATTTTTCATTTTTTATATCAACTGATATTGCATTTTGCGTATAAGGAACTTCTATTAATTCACCGTTCCATCCTTTAAGTTTTTCTATAACATTTTTTCTAATTTGTTTTTGATACCCTTCATTCCATTCATCACCATGTACCACATAATTTGGTCTTAATTTCTCTAAATTTTCTGAATAATCTAATTTGGCTTGTTCAACTATTTCATCAACAAGTTGGATGTTTTTAATTACTTCATATCTGTCTTGATATTTTAAAAATGGCCCCTTTTTATAACTCTCAATTGCTTCATCGGATAAAAGACCGACTACAACCCTTCCAAGTGAACTTGCTTTTGTTAAAACATTAATGTGTCCAGAATTGATTAGGTCACCCCTCATTACAACATAGGCTGTTTTCTTATCACTACTTAAATTCATAATTTTATTGCCTTACTAGTTTATTTAATTATATTGAAAATTAGACTTTTTAAACTTTTAAATAAGATTTACTTTTAATCTAATAGCCCCATTCAAATCAAATATGTATTTGACTCTTTAAGTCTCTTAAATTATCAAAAATATTTACACCAATATTTTTAAAATATTCTTTCTCAGTAAGTTTGCTTTTAACGATTAAGACTTCTGCGTTGATTTGTTTCCCTGTTTGAAAATCAGCCTTTGAATCACCAATAAAAAGAAATTTAGAATTATTTAAGTTAAATTCTTCTATTGCAAAATTTATCATACCTAGACTCGGCTTTCTGCAATCACATTTGATTTTATAAGTAATATCTTCACCTTCATAACCACCCTCTGGATGATGCGGACAATAAAAAATTGCATTTAAAGGTTTAATCCCTTCCTCAATAAGTTTTAACTGTAATGCATCATGAAATTTTTCTAATTCACTGATACTAAAAAATCCTTTTGCTACTCCTGGTTGATTGGTTATCAAAATTATTTTGTAGAAATTATTTTGTAGAAATTTTAATAATTCAATTGCATGTG
>MDTB01075670.1_pt1 | contig 10066 bp, 8 predicted proteins | sample 811161 | NCBI WGS metagenome assembly MDTB01 (sample SAMN05326650, study PRJNA326480) | marine metagenome | isolation source: seawater | place: Mediterranean Sea | collected 2009
ATATCTAATCCACTTACTTCTTGAAAAGCTAAATCAGTAAATTCAGTTCCTATGTCTACTGAAAAATAAAACTTAGGGAGTGGCCAATATTCATCTTGCTCTGCTCCTGTACCTGGTTGTGGTGCTGCCATAATTATATAATTTTATATTTTATTAATAAATTCATTACTTTTTTAAATGAAACATTTTTTTATTCTGTTGCTGCTTCTCCACCTTCATCGCCCCCAGCATCTCCACCGGGATCATTTTGTTTTTGTTCGAAAGTTAAGACTAAAAATTCAGCAGGTCTAACTAAGGCTACTTTAACTGTCATTTTTAAAACCCCATCAAGAACATCATTTGCTGTCATTGTAGAACCTAATCCAATTTCTACAGAAAAAGCTTCAGACGGACTTCCTCCCTCAAGTAATCCTCCTAGCCATTGATTATTTAGGAAGTTACTAACAGTAGATCTTAGAGAGGTCCAAGTTGCTGCATTATTAGATGCAAAAACATAGGCCTCAGCAGCTGCTTTAATACTCTGTTCTAAAAATGTCATTGTTCTTCTAACATTAATATATCTCCAGTCCTGGGAATTACCATCTAATGTTCTTGCCCCCCAAACTAAAGTGCCTTTTCCTGTAAAACTTCTTATTGCATTCACAGCTTTTCCGTTCAAAGGAACATTCATGTCCTCTTGGTCGTCAGAATTGATACTAACGACAGGTGATACTACAGCTCCCAAACTAATATTTGCTGGGGATTTTGACACGTTAGCTGTTTGATCAACCATTGTGTAAGCACCAGCCATTGCGGAGCTAGGAGGTAAAATATTCACTAACTCAGTAATTTGTGAAATTATTCTATTGTAAATCGAGCTAAATGAACTCAAAATAACACTTGTGGAACTTATATCATTATTTTCAATATCAACAACTCTATTGATTACCTCGCTTAATGCCTCAAATTTAGATTGTGAAATTTTATTCGAATCTAGTTTAGCTTGAGCTTCGTTTAATAATAACTCTACCAAATCCTCAATGTTATTTAATCTTGTATAATCAACTTCAGAACTTGAACAGATAGTTGTATTTAAAAAAGGATAATATGAAGCTCCCCATGACAAATTATTAGAACCTATTCCTTCTCTAAATCTGGTAATGGGATCAGAGTCGTCAAAAGTTCTTGGATTCATGCCTCCATATACATCCAAAATAGCAAATCTATTTTTCATTTTAGAGCCACAATGAGCTAGCATCTCAGCTTGAATAGAATAACACTCATTTTCAGAAAGTAAAACCGCATCTGGAACCAACAGCAAAGTTGGTTCATCAACTCTTTCTAAAGATTGTATGCCACCACCATTGTTATTAAATATTTTTTTTGAGGTAATATTCCCAGAATAATCACCGACAGAAACAATATAACATATACCACCTCCGTTACTAAAAAATAATCTTATAGAATCATACATCATATATTTAGTAGATTTATCAACTTTAAGTGAGAAGGATGATTCATCATTAACACTTAAATCAAATTTTGTTTTAGAAGGGCCCCCAAATATTTTTTGGTATTCAGAGAATGATGAAATACGAGTAGGGATATTCAAGATTGATTTGTCACCTTTAGAGGCTTTTTGAGTAAAGCCTACAAAAGCCGGAATTGAAGTTGATACTTCAACTACTGTATTTCCGAAAACACTATTTTCTTCTAAATAGACTCCTGGAGTTGCTAGTTTTGTTGCCATTTTTCTAAATTATTTGTTCTAATTTATTACTTTATTTTTTAATCTTTGATAATAACATAATATAATGTTATTAACATAATATCAACAATAATAATAACATATTTTCATCGGCAAAGTTTAAATTTTAGTGAGTAATTATACTTTATTAACAATTTCATGTTATATAGAAACGTATATATCGCCATAAAAAACATCATTAATGTTATCGTACAAGACATTTTGCTTATCAGGATTGGCTAATGGAATTGAAAATGATTTAAAAAATTCATCATCTTTTTTTAAAAAAAATCTTCTATTTGATAGTTCTTTTAATTCAATTTCTTTATTGTACAACAAATAACATATCTCATTACCATTAATTGTTTTTCTTTTTTTAAACTTTTTTAATTTAAAAGAATTGTCTTCATCGGTAATATAATATCCCTTTAAATTTTTTTCGTTGATGTTAAAATTGTATCTGATAAAAATTTTTCTTGTACCAAACGAAATTTTGTAATGTGAAAATTTTTGTTTTATTCTTTTCTTAGAACCATAAAATTCATCTTTTTGATTTATTGTCAAATCAATTTGACCAGAAAGATTTTCTTGATTAGGATAAACACAATCTTTGTCTACATAAGTATTTTTATGTAAATAATTTTTATAGCTATTACTAAAGCTGAGTTTTACATTACTTTTGTAAGGGATTTGAGTATAATTTAAAAAAAACATATCATTAAATAATAGCTTAAACGATAAATCAATTTTGCCAATAAAAGACTTATTAAAAAACTTATCATCATTTTCAGAAAGTATTACAAAACCTTCTTTTGTCTTTCTAAAAATCATTTTATAATTCCTAAAAATTTGAAGTGTTTTTGAAGAGGGGAGAAAATCAAAAAACTTCATCAAACCATCATTGAAGTATTCATGATTTAAATCAACCTGAAGTATTTTTCTAAAACTTAAATTATATTCATATTTTAATTTATTAATCATGATTCATTATTATCACCCATAATTGGAGGAATATCAACTCTAAAACCTATATCATCAAATTTAATTTGTTTTATTTTGTATGCACATGATGGTAAATATTTAGTTCCAATTGCACCCCACAATCTCATGGTATCAGGCATATTTAAATTATAAATTTCAACATGTAGTCTAGAATTAGATACTGGTAGACCAGGTGTATCAGAAAAATGAAAGTTTGGATTTTTTTGAAAAAACTCTATAACTAAAGATAGATATTTGAGTGACTCAACATAAGAATCATTTGAAAAATGAGCTGCAAACATTACATTTATGTTTAAAACTACTGAAGGGTTTGTTAAAATTTGTGATGCAGATTTATTTTTTGTTGACTTTTCTTCCTCTACACTTAACAAGAATGCAGAAATTTTGTTTTGTATGCCATCACTGACTGTTCCCTTTAAATCGACCAAATTTCTAACAATCACAACATCATCATTGATTAATAAACGATTTCTTATATATATATTAAGTCTTGATGAAATAGCAGTAACAATATTATGTATCATTTTATTAAAAAGGCTTTCACTGTTATAATAATAATTCTAATTATGTATATACTAATAAATGAAACAATACATCCAATTATATACAATTGGACTGTAAAAATTTCTTCAATATCTTTTAAGTTTATACTTGATGATGATAAATTTACTAGCTCCATAAAAAATAGAGAAAGTAATAAGGAGATTACAATTGTAAGTATAAACCAAAAAAGTTCTCTCATAAAAATTGCTTTCATATTTTAAGGTCTTTCTTCTTTTTTTATTGAAATTTTTGAGCCCAAATAATAGAAAAGAGCTCCTAAAAATGCTGCAATATATAAATTAAATTCACTGTCTAAATATATTCCGTAACCATCAAGATGAATAAGATCTTTAACAAAAATCACAATTGGAATTAAAAAAATATAGAGAATAGTTAATAAGATTAATGAATTTAATTTGCTGTTAGAGATTTTTTCTCTAAACTTTAAATCATTTAATAGAATAATAGCCGCAATAATAACAGAAAAAGTAAGAAAAATAATAATTGTAAAATATATATATTTATCCTTTACAAGAGACTTTGCAAATCTGATAGGAAATCCGTTAACCTCAGCTATAGGATCATTAAAAACAACTTGATCAGTAGCAAAACTTTCATCAATTAAACTCCAAAGCTCATCTCTATTATTATCAAAACCAAGAGCCCATATCCCAACACCCTTTAAACCTTGAGAAATAGCAAAAGCATATTTTTTTGAAAGAGTGTAAGAGTCATCATAGAAAATTTCTTTCATAGAATAATCATCAAAAACAACGGATAGTTGTTTTGTCATTGAGATCGGATCAAGTACAGTATTTAATTTTAAATTAGGATTTTCAATAAATACCTTATTAATTTCTGAGTATGTTAATTTTGTTTCAAGACTAGGTTTTAATTTTAATTCAGAATTAGTTGAATCGATAGATGATTCAATGTCATACATCAGACCATAATATGGAAGTGCAAGTAGTGTTTTATTTTTATTTAATCCATATTTTGAATATCTGTCAATAATTGAAAATAAACTAATTTCACTATTTTCTGATTGTAATGGAGATGTAGGTCCGGGATCATCTTTTGAATGAAGATCATAACCCATAATTACAAATAAATCAACATGACTATCAAGGCGCTTAATGTCAAAGCTTTCTGAGATTTGAGATGGTGGTAGCGTTAATGACAAAAAAGGTGAATTCATGTTTTTTTTATCAAATTCTTCAGCTAGCTTTTCTTTAAATTCGACTGTAAAATCTAAAAAAGCTTTTGCATGACTGTTAGGTAGATTCTCAAAGTTTAAATCAATACCGTCAGCATTTTGTTCGATAACTAAATCTGAAACATTATCATATAATTTTTCTCTTTTAATTTCATCATCAAAAAATTCGATTATATTATTTTTTCCGTGTAAAGAAACAGTTAACAATACCCTTGTGTTATTATCTTGTGCAGTTTCTACGAAGCTTGATTCATTCCACTCTTTGAGTTGCTCTGGGTTTTGAGGTTCGCCAGTTTTCGGATCGATCTTGTAAGAAAAAAATGATACAGTTGAAAGAAGCTGAAATGGGTAATTTTTCCAATTATCATTCATCCAGTAAGGATGCCAACCAAAAACTTCTAAGTTATTACTTATGCTAATACTGTCCTTGTTTTCAACAATAAAAACTTTAGGTGGCCCATCTGTATTTTCATTATTAACAATTTTGCCAGGATCAACTCCATTGATCATTTCAAAAATATATCCATAATTGTTGATTATATTTTTTTGTTCAATATTATTAAAAGAATTATAGTTAGAATTTTCATCCGAACTTTTATTTGAATCATCATTATTTTTATTAATTCCAAGTTTTTTTGAATAATTGTCTTTTTTTCTTTCAAATTTATTTACTTGACCAAAGGTTTTTTTTATTGTTCTATCAATCTGTCTAATCTCATTACAAGAAATTATTGAGAAAATAAAAATTAAGCTTAAAAATTTAAATTTAGATTTCAAAATCATATCCCAGTCAATGTTAGTTTTATATATTTTCTGACATCAATAATATCTTTAATTATCTCAGTTTTTAAATTATTAACTGACGAAGAAATAAGTACAAAATGTATATCGTAGTCATATAGATTTGACTTATTTATGGCAGTTATCTTTCCTTTATGGCTCAATCTATCGAATATACTATTATCGACCTTATACATTGCGTAATTTTTATCAAAATTTAAACTTCTTCTGTCCAATGTATAATTTTCAAAAAATAATTCAATTTCACTATTTACAGATTCCAAATCAGAGAAAGTATTTTTTGTGAAATTTTGTGATTTGAGTTCATTTTTAGTGAAATCAACTAGAGGGTTATTATCAATACTTAGATTGATAGTGTCCTTAGAGTTTAATCCAAGCCAATAAGACCATGAAATAATTTTATCATCTTTTTTAATCTTAATAGGAATGGAAATTTCATTTGGTAATGATATATTTATTTTTGATCCTAATTTAAATTTTGAATTAGCTTCTAAATTATAAATTGTATCCGGAATATTCTCTATTATTTTTTTCTTAATTGTAAATGATGAATCATAAAAAACCTCTGATTTTAATAAAACATTAGCTGTCTTTTTAATATTTAATCTTAATTTTGATTTGAATAATCCTAAATTTTTAATTAAGTTATCGTTGGATATACTAAATTTCACTTTGTTCCCTGACAAAATTTTAATTGAAGAGCTAATCACATCTCTTTTACCCAAATTTTCAAAAATAAATCGAGATGTTTCCCCCTCAAAAATTTGGAACTTATGAAGCTTATTCCTACTATCATTATAAATATCGAAATAAATTACATCACCTGGATTAACAGTATATTCATATTCGAGAGGCATTCCTCCAGAAAGTGACTTAACTTTAAGATCTGCTAAATAAATAGTATCACTAAATTTATTAAAAGAAATATCATCAACAATATCTCTGTATTCGATTGGCAGATTAACAGTTTTATTTAGAAATAATAAATTTTTTATACTATCTATGAAAACTTCTTTATCAAAATTATTTGAATTAAGATTTGATGATCCAATTTTTAATTCGTTATTAGAAAAGGATACTCTTGAATTTATAGTATTAATTTTCTCAATTGCTGTGCCACATGAAACACATATTAATAACACAAATACAAAAAAAAATTTATTTTTCATTTATTGAATTTCTTAGTTTTTCATATCTATCAAAAGCATCATGTCTTGAAATTTTTTTAACAAAATTAGTAGTCTGCTCTAAATCTAAATTTGAATTAATCTTATCAATTTTTTCCTTCTTTTCTCTCATAATTTTCAAAAAATCTGTTGATTTTAAGAATTCTGTTTCAAATTCATACTCGGATTTCATAATTAAACTGTCATATGGACCCTTTCTTGAAAGAAGTTTTGTGAGCATAGGAGCAATTTCAACCATAATAAATATAAGTAAAATAAAATTTGATGCAAGAAAATTTATACTACTTAATGCTTTTACTTTGTCAAAAAATCCAAATGAGCTATCCTCAATGATATTTTTCTCAATAATAGCTTGACTTACTGAGATCTTCTCAGACTGAACCAAATCGTCTATTAAAGAATCTTTTTTAATAGATTCAAAACTTAAGCTTAAAACCTCAGCCTCCCACCTAGATTTTCTGTTTTCACACTCTATACCTCGCCCTCTTATTAATGTACCACAAGTTCCAGCACATTCACACATGTAATCATCATAAAATTTTTCAACCATTAAACTTTTTTTCTCATATTCATTTGAGATGAATTTTTTTCTTGTATCTAATTCAGAAATAGTTGATTGTAATTTATTTTCAATGGCTTCCGATTTAATTATTTTGTTTTGAATCTCAAAATTATTAATTTCTTTTTCAAACAGCTTTATCTCAATAGGTTTAGATATTACAATCGCAACTAAAAATGCAATTACAAATCTCGGAAATGATATCATTAGATTTCCAGAGAATGAATCAGCGGTCCTGAGTGTCATTACAATATATCTGTCTAAATTAAATATTATCGCACTCCAGAAAATAGAGCCAATGATAATTATAACTAAATCATTAAATATTAAGGAAAGAGCAAAAAAAGAAGAAAAAAAAGCTAATAGTGAAGTTAAAAATATTGTAAAACCAATAGTAGAGTACTTGATTATTTCAAAACTTGGACATTTAGAAATTAAATTTAGACTACTTCCTGAGCAGAAAAGAAAAAACTTAGTGATAAAACTTAATTTTTTGGATTCAAACATTATCTAATTTATTTAAATACATATCTTTTTTTCATTTTTTCAATAATTGATTTATTTTCCTCATCAGAATTTGAAACTATTTTTAATTCTTTAATATAGTTAGAACCTTCAAAATTATACTTAAATTTAAAATGTAAATTATTTAAGACAGTAGTTTTAAAAATGCCATCGTTTTTAATTTTTCCAAGTTTTTTTTCTGTGACTAAGACATTCGATTTTTGATTCCAAATAATACTTATGCTTTGTCTAAAATAACAAACATATGTTTCAACACCATTAATAAAATTTGGATTCAAAAAAAGACTTTCTTTTATAATTGGATCATAAACTTGAACATCAACATCAAAATGAAAATTTTTGAGGACTCTAATAAATAAAAATTTTGTTAATGTATATTTCTTATTAGTTGCTGTAATTTTAAAAAGAGTATCTTTATTTAATTGTATTTTTTCATAACCTGAAAATTCAATTTCCTCAAATTGAGGTTCAATTTTACAAAAAACTGCATTATTTACATCCCACGAAACAGTAATAGTTTCATTTTTTTTAACAATCGTTTTACTTGATTCAAATTTTATTTGTAGCTCATCATTAGAAAAAAATACTTGCTCGGAAACATTACATATTTCCTTAAAAATATTATTAAAAAACATAACTTGATTATCAGACTGTTCACCATCACTATAAAAAACCTTATTGATTAGAAATGTTTTGTCTACTATTAAAAAATAACTCTCCAACTTAAAAATCTTATCATCAATATTCCAATAAACTTCTACTCCGCAATCACAAAGTCTATTTATTAAATTGTACAATCTAAGTGATTTTTTTTTTGAATTTGAATTAACTATCAATGTGCATGAAATGTTATTTTCAACTATTTTCAATAACTTTTTTGAAATATAAATCAAATCTTTTTCGCAAATTAGAAGTTCAACACTAAAGTTTGCCTTGTCAAGAATTTTAATTATTTCTTCAGAAAAGTTGTCAGGACTGTAGGAGTTAAACATGGTAATTAAAATAACAAAATATATTATTGAGTTACAAGGAAAAAGCAATCAATATTTTTTTGTTGTTTATTATTTGAAAATAGAATGATAAAATGTATTTGTTGTTAATTATAAGTGTTTTATATTAGCGGGCAATTTTCGGGGTGTAGCGTAGCCCGGTTATCGCGCCGCGTTTGGGACGCGGAGGTCGCAGGTTCGAATCCTGCCACCCCGACAAAAATAAATTCCAATTAATTTGCTGTCAATTAATTGGTTTTTTTGTTGAAATTGTTTAATAGTTATAATTTACTACTTTGTAATGAAAACATAATAAATGAAACTCAACTCATTTGCATTATTATTAATTTTTATTTTATTGTCATGTGATGATTCTGAAAACTTCAAATCTATTAAAGACCCTAACATTATTTTTATTGTTTCTGACGACCAGTCATGGGGAGATTATAGTTTTATGGGCCACCCTCATATTCAAACACCAAATATAGATAAATTAGCAAGAGAATCAGCCACTTATTCCAAAGGCTATGTGACTAGTCCGTTATGTGGTCCCTCACTTGCTAGCATTATAACTGGAAAATATGCTTTCGAACATCAACAAACGGGGAATGATGCCGGAGATTCTGATCGAGATGCGTCTTTATGGATTAAAGATGGTTATAAATTGACAAAAAAGAAAAAAAAGAACAATAACTACCTTTACAGTAGAGAAAGAAACGAAAAATTTGATTTTATAAAGAAAGGTTTTTATAAAAATAAACTTTTGACGGATTACCTCAATATAAAAGGATATAAATCTTTTCAAACTGGAAAATGGTGGTTAGGTTCATGGGAAGAAGGTAAATTTAGTGGAGGAATGACCCATGGAGATTATACAAAAATGGGAAGGCATGGAGACAACGGTTTGAAAATTGGGCGAGAGGGACTAGATCCCATTTTTAGCTTTATTAATCAAACACAGAAAGATGGAGATCCATTTTTTGTTTGGTATGCTCCTTTTTTGCCTCATACTCCACATAATCCCCCTACTGAATTAATCGATAAATATATTAAGTTAGCACCTAATGAAGCTGTTGCAAAGTATTGGGCAATGTGTGAATGGTTTGACAAAACCGTTGGTGATTTAATGAATTATTTAAAGAAGAACTCTTTGGAAGAAAATACACTAATAGTTTATACAGCTGACAATGGTTGGATTCAATCAAATAAACAAAATCGTTATGCCCCACGATCAAAAAGAGCACCTCATGAAGGTGGGATTAGAACACCTATTATGTTCAAGCTTCAAGGGTTAATCGAGCCTGTTATGAATACTACAACGTTAGTCAGTAATATAGACCTGGTACCCACAGTTTTAGATTTTTTAAATATTACTGGAGATGAATTATCAGGGATCAGTATTATGGAAAAAGAGAAATTAAATGCACGTGAAACTCTTTTTATCGAATGCTATCATCACGATATCTTAAATATTGAGCATCCAACTGAAACAGTATTATACAAAGTTGCATTAAATAA
>MDTB01047490.1_pt1 | contig 10065 bp, 10 predicted proteins | sample 811161 | NCBI WGS metagenome assembly MDTB01 (sample SAMN05326650, study PRJNA326480) | marine metagenome | isolation source: seawater | place: Mediterranean Sea | collected 2009
CATGTCACAGATCAAAATATAAAATGTATTAATAATATTAGAAAAAAGATTTTTTTGCTTAAGAAATCGTGTTTGAGACGTATACAGTTGAAGGTCCTAGACCATCTATGGAAACCTGGTGGCGTTTTCCACGATAAAAACCTAAAACAGTTATCCAGTTTTATAAAGGAAAATAAACATATTTAATTTATTAAGTAAGTTTCGAGCGTGGATATAATATTTGTTTTCGTATTTCTTTAAAATATCTTTATGGGAGACGATAATTATTATAATATGTATACTTGTACTAAGTTTAATCGCACTTATTTTTATTCCCGCAGTGGACTGTTCTGAATTCGCAGTTATATCACCCTTTAGTGATAGTATTATTTTAAATTATATTTTATGCTTGATTGATAAATTTTTATATATTTCCTTACTCTGTGGTGAGGCTGAAATTTTCATTTTTAAATTAATAACCATATTTCAAGTTACGGAATAAACAATTAAATTTTTTTTTATTTATAATCAAAAAAATATGAAGAAATATAATGAACTTTTGCGCCTGGCAAACATATATTTTGATAAGCATATAAAAGGGTCCAATTCCTTATCATCTTGCTGCGGCGTTTGAAAATAATAATTTGATATGCGTCGGCATGAATGATCCAGGAATACACGCAGAATCATATGTTATAAAAAAATTAAAGTATATGGAAACAAAGCGTAAATTGAAATGGGAAAAAATACACATTATTGTTGTCAGGCTCAATAAAAGAAACGAAGATATTTCATTTTCTATGTCAAAACCATGTATACAATGTAAGGAAGCATTGCAAAAAACAAAAATTAATTTGATATCTTGGTCTAACGATCAGGGAAGCTTTGACTCTTGTAAAGTTTGTGAACTATGTTCGAGTCATGTTTCTAGAAAATACAGATAACTCTAGCTTTACTAATATACATGTTTACGTGACTCAACATTCGGACGAATTTTGATAATAGTTCAGATGCTTAACTAAAAAGAATAAAATTTGCGAAGCCAAGTACAGATTCTCGTCAAATCGAACTTGTCCAAACCTATTGACATGATATGAGTCCAAGTCTTCATTTAAGTTTGGAAGAATGTTCGAAACCTTCATCTTTATCATAGTTCCAGACGACTTGTCGAACACGTTAACGTGTAGGGGGTCCTTTATTTCTTTTTTCTCATGAAAGCATGTCACTATCTTCTTTGCGCGATCTCCCATGTTGTAAATCCAAAACTCGGAGTATGAACTTGTACGATCAAGGATTGACGACTGTCGTGCAATCCTTTCTTCATTCTTGGAATTAATTTTATCGTCCTGTTTCTTTATAACATCTTTCTTTTCCTGATAGTAATTACGTTCTGTCTCGAGGGACTTTTTGGTGCGTGCAAGGTAGGCATCGTTCTTCTGGGTGATGGACGGCATTTGTGTTCGTTGGTTTGGTGTTTGATCCAAAATGTTTTACTGCTACAACTATAACAACATTTTGATCCATTTATTATACTATAATTTTCGTATGAGATTTTTTGTCCATTTTAAAGTTAAATAAAAATAAAAAGGTTTTCTATATTCGGAGATAGTAGCTACTTTTTCCGAAAGTGGTTTTAGAAAAAAACAAAAAACTTGATTTTAGTATGACTTCAAAAAAATATGGAAAACCGTTTGAAGACGACTACAGTTATGATGCTACAAAAAAGATTTCAAAGAATCTACCAAAAAGATATCCCAACCAATTTTTCACCATGAAATAATTTATTTTGTTATAAAAAAGGAGAATGGAACAAAAGCGTGTATTTTTAGTTGTTTTCTTGACAATAGTAACATTACTTGCATTGATTGGCTGGTCTTTATACATAAGATGTAGAATACAAAATCCAACTCATCCACGTACAAGAAGAAGATTTTATAATAGACTTACAGGTACCTTAGAAGAAATGGATAATAGACTTACAGGTACCTTAGAAATAGGGCCATTGGGAAAAAAAATTAAAAAACGGAACTACGAACCACCACTACCACCAATCGCTTCAGCTAATACTACACCGAAATCCGAATCATCGGAACCTCCTCCTCTGACAGATTCACCGCCGCCTAATATCGATGAAAGTTTATTGAATTCTAGATCAGAACGGCCGATACGTATAAAACAATTATAATAAATAAAACTAGATTTAATATAATTAATTATTTTTTTACTATAATAAAATTCCCCTTTCTAAACGGAATCTTTTTACAATTGTATTCCTGTCAAGGAAAATCACCACGTAAACTATCAAAGTTGTATCGTGATCGTCAATCAGTAAAATGTAAGAAATGACAAAAGGACAAACCTAAACCGGTTTGGAAGGTACAAGTAGATAAATTAGTTACATTTTTAAAAGAGGACCCATTCAACTCTCCAAATGTTTTCAACTACATGGCCCGAAACTTACAAGAAGAAGACAAAGAATTCATGAAGCATTAGGCGGAATTGTACATGTTTTATTAGTTTTTACTGTTCTGCACTGCAAAAATGAAAGAGTACATTTTCAAACTCTCAACAGAACATCCTTCGGGGTTTCTGTGAACTTTGTGATAGAGTCTAACGCATGATTCAAGCGTATCGTAATTGTAAGACCAACAACTTCCTGTTTCATTACGTATTGATGTAAGAATATTGTGCCTTGCCTGTGGAAACACTCTGTCCATGTTCCCGAAAAAAGGCTCCCGATAATCTCCGCTCGATACATGGGGAACTACGCCACTAATGTATGTTTCTATGTTCTTCATCTCACTCTTCATGGTCCCCAATTCAATAAATGGGTAAGACATCAAAACTTCTCCTTTTCTTACAAGTTCTTTTCTCCAAAGAGATCGAACTTGTTCATCAAACTCTTCGTTTCTCATGTTTTTCATAAACTCTTCATGTGTACCCAACTCTTTTTTCATAATTTTAGGACGCAAAGTTCTCTCCAGATCTGCATTTTCTTCTTCTTGACGCTTTTTTTTTTTACTTTCCATTTCAATCCTCTCTTCCTCTTTTTGTTTTTCCATAAACTCTTTCTTCCTTATGATTTCTATATCTTCAATTGTCTTTGGCCAATCTATATATATATTAATTTCGTGATGTTCATTCCGGTGAGTCCTGATCGTGTTGGAAATAAAGTTTCGAATTTTTATATCTTCAGTATTCTTTTCTTCAATTGTATCAAATACTTTTGAAGATTCGATTTCGATTTCGCAACGACTGGGTCTCCAAAAACGGATAGAGGAACTTTCTAAATCTTTTAAACACGTATGGCTTTTTGAAAACTTTACTTTTTTTGAAGTCAAATGTGAGAATACGCCATTTATTTGTTTTTTAAGTTTATGACCGGTAAGAAGTTCTACATTCGAACAGGTAGAATGTACGTCGACCGAGGTCATTTTCGTGCAACGATGAGACCGTGTAATTTTATTGTTTGATCCAGTGAGATGATCACCGTTTGTGTTTAGTGACCGTGTAACTGAATAATAGTTCCTAAAGTCCTAAAGTCCTGAAGTCTCAAAGTTTAAAACTCTTGTTTTTTATCTGATATAGACACAACATGGAACGGTTTCTTGTTTATATATCTTATAATTCGATAATCATTGTTACTTATCTGTATCACATCTGTCCAATAGTTTTCATATGGAAGTATATTTTTGGTTTTAAATGCCAATGTGGTGGAATGAAAACTAATATTACAAGGAAAGTCTAAAACGTGATTAGAAACAAACTTTAAAGGCGTATACCAGTCTTCTAAATAACACAATAATATTTCTCCACATTTTTCTTTATTAAAATATACAGCTACATTTTCAGTGCCTATTTTATTTTTTTGTTTTTTTATTTCATTATATATTAACGTCTTGTTTTCATGAATAGTTTTCAAATAACTTATTGGGTCTATTTTCAAAAAATTATAAAAAAATCGTTTATAATCTTTTCCAAGCAGAAGTATTGCAACAATATAGTTTCTACTTATTTTTTCAATATTTTTATGATGATTTTTTCCAAAATTAAAAAAAATGGAAAGTATTAAGAATCTCAATTCATCAGGCAAAATATACAAGTAACATGGAACAAGTTTTTCAAGATCGTGAATTATGGTTTTTAGACTTTTTCCTGACAACACTAGTGTAGAATTCTTTTTTAAGACACTACTCACATGTGTTCTATCAAGTTCCATATGTTTTTGCTAATAAAAAAAAAATTTTGATTTTAAGTTCAAAAATTAACTTTGTTAGATTTTAATTATCTTTATGTCTTTAAAGATTTTTAAATATAAATCATAAAGTCATTTGTTGTGATATATTCACATTGGGAATGTTGTTAAAAAGTCTCCAAAAGTCTTCAATTGTATCAAACGTTCCCAAAGTTTCGTAAGAAGAACTAATAGTTTTTAAAAAGAAAAAAGATACGACACACTTTTTAGTGCAATTATTATTACTTAATTTATAGTGAAAATAAAAAGTGTATTACAGAGTAAACACGAACGCATGGAAAAATCAAAATTTTTATGATTATGTATAATATAAAATGATAAAAGATCCACGAGGCCCAAAACGACAAACTAAATTCACAAATGGAAAAAACACAGAATCTTTCGACCCCAAGTCTACATTTTGTAGGCCAGACATGAGAATCTTGTGCAAGTCCAAAAGTGAACAACTAACGCATATGTATAATGATGACGTAGTTCTTATTCCTAAATTTGTTTCAGATTTTTATTACGACTTACTTTTACAAGAGTTGTATGAGTGTCAACAAAGTAATGTCAAAGATTCTGAGTATATTTCATGGCACGAAGGTTGTCATTTGATAGTTAAAAATCCAAAAGAATCAAAAACGTTTAATAAAATAGTAAAAGAAATATGCGAATACTTTGATATAAACGAGGATACAGCTAGTTACAGATTTAATTTGTACAAGGATGACAAAGACTGGAAGTCACTTCATCATGATAGTGCTGCATTCAACAAGCAACGTGCTAAAACACAAAATGTTACAGTGGGACTTTCGTTGGGGGCAACGAGAGAACTTGTATTCAAACATGCAAAAAATAATACACTTTTGTATTTTCCTCAAGAAAATGGAACTATCTTTTGTTTTGGAAAAGCAGTGAACATAAGATTTTTACACGGAATAAACGCTGTACCCGAATGCAAACAAACAAACGATGGAAGAATATCTATTATTGTTTGGGGGTTTTCACGTAAGCCAATAGATGAACCAAATGATCCTGATATTTTGGAGGACAATGATAGGAGAAAAATTGATAAAATATGTCGCGATTTTCAAAGAGGTAACTGTAGATGGAACGACAAGTGCAAATTTATTCATAGCAATTATTGATAATTTTTTATAGTTATAATAAATATAAATGGAAAAGTATAAGAAAATAAAGACATTTATTAATGACTTTTTTAAAAATCCCAATTTGAATACTATTTGGGATAAAAAAAGAGAGAGCATAGTAGAAAATATTCCAAAATCACCTATAGGGAAAGAATATGAAAACGAGTGTCACGGATATTTGTGTAGCGTAGGTCTCTATGCCGTACTTTCTGATACTATTTATCATTTACAAACAAGTCCCGAACCAAAAAAAACCGTAGAATCTATAGTAAAGTGTTTTGGATACCAAGTATATTGGAAACATATTGACCAAAACGACGATCTTTGGACCGAAGTTTTAGTAGTTTACAGATATTTGGAAAACAATAAAAAGCATGTAATTATCGTTCACAGAGGAACACAATTTGAAGGTGGTAGAATTTTACACGATTTGTCAAGTTATAAATCTGTTATTTTCAATTCTTTTAGTGATAAATTGGGAGATACTAGATTGAGGTTAACCGAAAATATAATAAAAAAATTAAAACCAGATATTATAGATATAACCGGACATTCACTTGGAGGATGGACTGCTATATATGCGATAAGTAACAGTGAATTGCTGAGAAAATATCTTAGATTTTCTGTTCTTTTCAATCCCGGGTACGTACCGTCTGAAATAAATAAAGTCGAAAAGTCATCTATGAAAATAACAAATAAAGAATTAAAAAAACTTGATCAAAAAGTTTTATACTATATAAATACACTGGACCCTGTTTCAAAAGGAATTATAAAAGGTATTGTTCCTTTTGGAAAATTAAAAGTTGTAAACAAATCTAGTTTAAAAGAAATAAGAAAGCAAGTTTCATTTGAAAGACTTACAATGTTTATAGGATTGAGAGATGTGTTTGAAAAAATTTTGTATGCAAAGGATTTTTCAAAAATGATTACCAAAAAATTATTGTCCAAATATTTAGAAAAACAAGGCTATAATCCGGAGTCACACAAGTTAGTTTATAATTTTTTAGTAGATGCACATTCTCTTAGTCAATATATTCCAGAATATTATATGAAGAAACTAAAAGACTGCTAACAGAGTACCATTTGCATCTGCAGTGGAAGAAACCGATTAATGTAACTTTTTGTGTAAAATCAGCACATGTTGATTATAGAAGAACTAATTTCGGTTGCTATTCGGGATCGTACAGAGAGGGAAGATGACGAACTTATGAAAAGTAAATGTAAAATTTAATAATGGTTGATTCAATATTACATAAAAAATTATATATTATTAATTTATTTAATAATATATAATTTTACAATTTCTATACATACAAAAAAATATTTTACTAATCTTATAAATTATTATAGGAAATATTTTTTTTTTAATATAAAAAATGGAACATAAAGACCGTCGTTTACTATTTCAAGAAAAGCTTCGAAAATCGTGGCAGAAAAAAGCAAGTGTACCTATGTCACAAAAAGAGCTCTTTCATTGGATATGTCCAAAAATAGATACAGACGAAAAACTTAACTGGAGTAAATGGGATTCAGATGTAGAGGATCAAGAAGAAGGACTCCAAGATCTTGTAGAAAGCGGAAGCTCCTTTTTCTTGTGGAAAAAAATGGAAATACACATGAAAGATAGAAATGTCAAAGTAATATCTTCCAAAGAAGCGACTGAAAAATTTTTGTACAATATAGTAACACAAGAATATTCACCACTTTTAAAAGACGAAGAAAATGAAGAAGAAGATCAAAAATTAGTAAAATCAGAAGCAGATGCAATTAAAAAAATAAAAAACGCTGAAACCATATATTGTTTAGAGGAAGATCATATTTGTAAAGCTGTTGCGATTATATCACGTAATACTTCACTATATTCATCTTTTAGAACCCCGAAAACATCAAAAGCAATCCTAGATCTAGCAGTTAAAGAACATAAATGTGAAGGAATAGTATATCTGGATGTAATAATCGCACGATCCGAAGAGGGAAAACGGTATGGCACAAGATTGATGCATCATATTGAAAATGAATATAGGAATCATATAATATGTTTGTTCTCTATTCCGAAAAGAAGTACGCTTTACTTTTATAACGCAAAAGGATTTAATTACTCTGATATGAGTCCAGAATCTATTAATTTATTACCTAAAGTTTTAGAAAAAATTGACAAAGCATGTACAGTTTGGCACAATGGGTTTCCCGCAATGACACAACTTCATCCAGAATCACAACTGCGTCGCCCGTCTATTTCTGTATTTTCTGACAATGTAAACTGGCAAATAAGGTATAATGTTAATGTGTACTTTGACACAGATCAAAGTTTTTACAGTAGCGGATCGTTAGATGCCAAAAAGATGAAACAGTATATAGAGAATACAAGAACTTGTCAAAGAATTGTCATAGCAGTTCCACGGTATGCGACTTCAAAAACTTTATACTATACAATGTGTAAAAAAATATTGGTTTTGGCACAAGACATGTTAAATGACGATGAATCTTTAGAAGAGATTGTTGTTGCATGTGATGAAAATAGTTATAGACACTTTTTACTAAAAAAAGCAGCAAGTTATGTTTGGTCACAATTAAAACCTGAAGATTTAGTAAATATGGACCAACTTGGACAGTATCAACTTCTTTCTCCAGAAAAAAATTAGAATAGTCATAAAATTTATAAGAATGTGTATTATTTTAAGTATAATATATTTTATTTTTCTTAGTTAAATCAATGAGATTGTTGTGATACTATTGGACTTACAAGTTCTACATGATCTATGTATTCTGTTGGGAAGGAGGATGTTGGTGGAGGCGAACAAATTTTACATGTCATAATTCACTCATTCCAACAAGAGCAAAAAACTGTTTGATAAACTTGTAACAAACACCACAAAAATTCTTGTTCTGTCATAAACAAATATTACGACGAAACGACTAAATCGCTAATTACAAAATATTCAAGAATGATTTTATTCGTTCCAATTACACAACTTATGAATTTTAATTCTCCATTTCTACAGAAATAATAATTAGTACTGGTTTAACAAATTATGGTATATTTAAGTAATAAAAATATAAATGTAAAAATAATGAAGCTGCTTGTAAATATTCCATTTTATGACAGAGTAAGATTTGTTGATGGATGGGATGGATGGTATGGATTGGATAAACTGGATGGAACAGCTAAAGAGGATAAGAAGACAACATTCATGAATGATAAAATTTATAAATATTCATGGAATAGACGCAGTTATGTTTATAATAAACTGTGGGACTTTTTGTTAGAAGTAAATGAATATCCTATGTTTTCTTCAATACATATCAGAATTGATACAAATAATGACAAGAATAAACTTTTTACGTTTGATAAATTGACTCTCAAAAAACATGTGCACATGAATGTCATTTATCATTCCATTTCAAACCCGTTTTTATTAACATGGATTCATCGGAAATATATTACATCGAATATTGACAAATATGATTGGATTATGTATTTAGAAGATGATATTTTTATACCAAGATCTTCTGTAATCGAATACATGAAATGGTCTGAACTTTTGTACAGAAACATGAAAAAGATATTACATTTTGTAAGAGTCGTACAAGATTCAAAACAAAAAATATACTTTGGAGATTTAAGAAGAAAAAGTAATAAGAATGTGCTATTCCAAGTAAATCAGTCTTATTTTGGTTCAATGACGTATTCATATTCTGCAACTTGGTTGTATCCGAGAATAATAATGAAAGATTTTATGAAGCACCACACTTGGTCAACACCATACAACAAAAATGATATACGTGCAAGTGCAGCATTTGGCTTCTTAAAACATCCGTTGTGTATGAAAAATTGTTTGGTAACAAAATACCCTTGTAATAATATAAATGTATTTCATGTATTAGCATCTGGAAATTGGTATCATAATTCACACACAACAAGATTGCCATTTAATAATGGAACTGGATGGATACAGTAAAAAACAAAATGTTAATACATTTTATGTTCTATTTTTTTTACATTTCCTTTTTGATAAGCATAAACATAGCAAAGGAAATAACAACATAAATGAAAAAGTAATCGTAATTTGATAGAGTAAACGTGTATTAATAATATTTCTAAATTGCCATGGTTCAGAGCAGCCAACATAGATCAACCACAATTCTCTATATCTAGAAGAGACAAATCTACAAAAAAAATGTTGAAACAAATATATCAAAAAAAAAAATCATGAACGCCGAGGTGTACTCCTATAGAAAACGAAGCTTTCACTATGAAAACAGAAATGAAATTTTCATTATCATTATTTTAATTTTTTTCCGAAAATTGGAATCGACGTTCCATCCAATATAATTATTGGATGTAGAATTAATGATATGTAACTCGAATATATTTTTTTTTTGTATTGTAAAAATGTATTCTTCACCCGAATCATTGGGCTTGGGGAGTCCAAGTTATAAAAAAACTTCATTTATTAATGTTTGTAAATTAAAACGTTTAAAAAATGGAAAGTATAGAGTGGAAGCAGTTAACGGTGCGGAAGTGCGACATGAAAAGTTTATGTGGCGTTTTTTCCATACTTTAAATAGCAAAACATCACACAGTAGAAGTGGTGTAACCAGACAAGAGTTAAATGATATTTTGTCGGAACTTTATCCAAATGGAAAATATAAAACTTACTATAGTTCTATAATAAGTGTTGTTATACGTCCCAAGAG